>Ga0105240_10002771_pt1 | contig 27691 bp, 31 predicted proteins | sample KBSC54metaG_FD_80426 | JGI IMG/M metagenome (GOLD analysis project Ga0105240, IMG submission 80426) | Corn rhizosphere microbial communities from Kellogg Biological Station, Michigan, USA - KBS C5-4 metaG | ecosystem: Host-associated > Plants > Roots > Rhizosphere > Soil | place: Michigan, USA... | reverse complement strand
CGATGCCGCAGGTGCGTTGGTGGTATTCAACGCACCGCGCCAGAATGAGTGGGCCTCCTGGATCGGCTCGCGGCTCTCCTCGCGCGGGCTTTCCGCGACGCCGGATGCTGCCGCGTTGCTGGCCGAACGCGTAGAAGGCAATCTGCTGGCTGCTGCGCAGGAAATCGATAAGCTGGTCGTGCTGCACACGCAGGGCGGTCGCATCGACGCGACCGAGATGGAGCATCTGGTTGCCGACAGCGCGCGCTATGACGCATTCAAGCTTACCGACGCCGCGTTTGCGGGCGAGGGTGGGCGAGCCTTGCACATCCTCGCCGGCCTGCATGCCGAAGGCGACGAACTGATCGCCTTGATGGGGTGGTTGGTAAATCAATTGCAGTTGGCGTTGCGCCTAGCCAACGCGCGCGATTTTTCCGCGCAAGCGCGCGCCGAGCGCCTGTGGCCGGCGCGCGAGCAACTTTTCCGCAAGGCACTGCGTCGTGCGCCACGCGAGCATTGGTTGCAATGCCTGGCGCGTGCGGCGCGCATCGACCGCATGGCCAAGGGCCGCGAGGGCGGGGATCCCTGGCTGGAAGCGGAGCGCCTGATCGCGGCGATCGCCGAGCCGCGCGCCGCGCTGACGATGGGGTAGCGGTGTGAAGCCCCTGGCTCTGTTCGGTGGCACATTCGACCCGGTACATCTGGGGCACCTGAGTGTTTCCTGGGAGGCGGCCGAGTTGCTCGGTGCCGAGGTGCGATTGATGCCGGCCCACGTACCGCCGCATCGCCACGCACCCACCGCGTCGCCTGCGCAGCGCGTCGCCATGCTGCGCGCTGCCTTGCAGGGCCAGTCTCGACTGACGCTCGATACACGCGAACTCGAACGTGAAGGTCCGTCCTACACCATCGACACCTTGCGTCAATTGCGTGCGGAGCAGGGCGACAGGCCGCTGGTGTTGCTGCTCGGTGCCGATGCCTTTGCCGGGCTGCCGAGCTGGCACGGTTGGCGTGAGTTGTTCGATTACGCCCATATCGGCGTGCTCAACCGCCCTGGCATCGATGCAGCCTGGTCGGTCGAGCTAGCGTTCGAAATCGCGCCCCGCCGTATTTCCGATCCGAAGCTGCTGCACGATGCACCGGCGGGCAAGGTCGTCGAGCTGGAGGTGACGCCGCTGGAGATCTCGGCAACGCGCATTCGCGAACTGCTGGCCGAAGGACGCGATCCGCGTTATCTGCTTCCCGCCGGGCTGTTCGACGATGCGGCGTTGCTGGCGCCGTATCGTCATTAGGCCAGGCGCTTGGCGGCATCAGGCTCGCCGAGCATCGCTTCTTGCTTCCATCTCAATATTTCGCACTTGCGCAACGCGCTTGCTCTCCCCTGGCTTTGCCTGGGGAGAGGGTTGGGGTGAAGGTACTCTAGATCATCAACCAGCCCGCCGCGCCACAAAACGCAACGCCACCGAGTTCATGCAATAACGCAAACCCGTCGGCTGCGGGCCGTCGTCGAACACGTGACCGAGATGGCTGTCGCAACCCGCGCAGCGAATCTCCGTGCGCTCCCAGCCAAAGCTGTTGTCGTTTTTCTCGATCACGTTTTCCTTGGCGATCGGCTGCCAGAAGCTCGGCCAGCCGGTGCCGGAATCGAACTGCGTGGCTGCATCGTACAGCGCGGTATCGCAGCCTGGGCAGCGATAGAGGCCAGGCACCCTGGGCTTCTCGTGCTGGCCGCTGAAGGCTCGTTCGGTGCCGTCGCGGCGCATGACGTAATACGCGTCGTCCGACAATCGCTGGTGCCATTGCGCATCGCTCAACACGAGTTTCTGGACATGGCAGGGCCCCAGGTGGCGACCATCGTCATCGGCGAAGCATTGCAGTAGCAGATCTTGGGTGGCTGCGGGCTTTGCCGGCGGCATCACATTGGTTTTCTTGTCGTCTGCAAGCAGGCGCATGGACCATATGCCACCCACGGCAATGGCGCTGCCGCCAGCGAGCGTGCTCCAGAGAAAGCGGCGGCGACCTGGTTGGAAGGATCTGTCAGTCATGTGGCACCTCAGCGTTTATACGTTCGATCAACCGAAGGTAAAGGCGTAGGCCTTGACACCCGGGTCGAGGAATTCGATCTCGAACAGTCGCTCGCCGCTGCCGCTGCTTTGGCGAATCAGTTGATAAAGGCGTTGTTCGGTCACCGTACCGTTGCCATCGGCGTCGATATCCGAGCCGTGATCCTGCGCCGGCGCCTTCCCGTCGATGCGCACGCGGAAGCGTATGGGTTTGTTGTTGCTGTCCGGGCCCAATACCAGGTGAAGATCGCGCCCACGGAAGCGGTACACGATGCGGCCACCCGCCTTGTCCAGCTGTGCGTCCTCTTCGTTGACGGTCCAGCGTCCGTCCAGCGTCCACTGTCCGCTTTGCAGTTCGGCGGGTGCGCGGTAGTTCCAGGCATCGTCATGCGCGATCTTGCCCGCGAAGTTGGCGGTGCGCGCATAGCCGACATAGGTTTCCGGTGAACGGCTGTAGTCGCCCGAGCCAGCGGCTTCTGCGCCCTTGGCATTGGGTTGTACATAACCACCTGGAAGGTCTTTGTAACCGGCCTCGGTAAGCAGCTGGCGTATCACGTCTTCGCCTTGCTGATATTCGCCTTCGCCGAAATGATGGTGCCGAATCTGTCCCTTCGCATCGATGAAGTAATGCGCCGGCCAGTATTCGTTGCTGAAGGCTTTCCAGATTGCGTAATCGCTGTCCACGGCAACGGGATAGCGAATGTCGAAGTTCTTCACCGCATCGCGCACGTTGCCCGGATCTTTCTCGAAGGCAAACTCGGGCGAATGCACGCCGATCACCACCAACCCGTGATCCTTGTACTTGTCCGCCCACGCGCGGGTGTATGGCAGCGCGCGAATGCAGTTGATGCAGGAGTAGGTCCAGAAGTCGACCACGACGACTTTGCCGCGCAACGAAGCGGCAGTCAGCGGCGCGCTGTTGAGCCATTGCGTGGCGCCATCGAGTGAGGGCATCTGGCCTTCCACGGGGAGCGGCTCGCCTGCCTTGCGCACTGGCTGCGGTGCCGGCGTCGGGCGTGCCGCGTCCACCAGCTTCTGTTCGATGCCGCCGGTGCTGGCCAATGAAATGCGCGTCAGCACCCCGGTATCCAGCCCCATGGCGATGGCCGCCACGCCCGCGAGTACGAGCACCCCCAATACGCGGCGTACCCACTCGCCGGCGCCGAGCGAGCGCTTCATCACCGAAAACACCTTACCGCCGATCGCCAGCGCGAGCGCGAGCGAAGTGGCGGCGCCTGCCGCATAGGTCAGCAACAACAGGGTTGTTTGCACGCTGGCGCCGTTGAGGGCGGCGCCCGTCAGCAGCAGTCCGAGGATCGGGCCTGCGCACGGCGCCCACAAAAGGCCTGTCGCCACGCCCAGGCCTGCGGCCGAGAGCACCGAATCCTTTTCTTCCGAACGTTGCGAAAGCTTGTTGCCGAGTGCGACGAACGGGCGTGCGATCCATTCGGCGACATGCGAAGAAAGCAAGGTCAGGCCAAGCAAGCCCAGGATCACCAGCGCCACGATGCGCCCATATTGATTGGCGCGAATGGCCCAGCCGCCACCGACCGCCGCCAAGGTCGCAACCAGCGCGAAGGTCACGGCCATGCCGATCAGCATCGGCAGGCCGCTGCGCATGAATGGACGGTCGGCGCGGGCGAACACGAATGGAAGCACCGGCAGGATGCATGGGCTGAGGATGGTCAGCGCGCCACCGAGATAGGCAAGAAACAGGACGAACATGGGGGTGGATCCTTGGGGTGTACGGGGAGTATTTCGCTGGAGGAGGGGAGAGGGTTACCGAGCGCTGGATAGAAAAGGGTGATGAGGGGTGAGAAACGGGTAAAAAATGCGCGCTCCCACTCGTTTCTCGCACCTGGGCACTCTTTACTTCGCCCCTGCCTGTAACCCTGGCATCGCTCATGACGAATAACCGATCGAACTGCAATCGCGAGGACAATGATGTCCGGCTTGACGACAGCCGGCACGATGGGTCTATATATCGACTTTCCCCGCCGGGCGAGTCCCAGTTCCCACGTGTCCGACGACATCCACAGCTCCCAAGAGCAAGCATCGCAGCGTCGCTCTGCGTGGATGGCTGCTGCCCAGGATGGCGACCGTCAGGCGTATGAGAAGGTGCTTGCCGACTCGGTCGGGTTGATTCGCGCGGTGGCGCGGCGGCAGGGCGTGGCGATCGATTCGCTCGATGACGTGGTGCAGGAAACCCTGCTGACCGTGCATCGCGTTCGCCACACCTACGACCCGGGTCGTTCTTACGATGCGTGGCTGGCGGCGATCGCGGCACGGCGTGCGATCGATCACCTGCGCAGCCATGGCCGCCATGGTGCGCGCGAGGTACAGGACGAGTTTGCGCTGGATATGCATCCGGACGTCGGCGACGCCACCACGCAGACCGAGCGTGCACAAGAAGCGGCACGTCTGCGCCAGGCGGTGTCCGAGCTGCCGCCGGGGCAGCGCGAGGCCGTCGAACAACTGGGTTTGAAAGAACAATCGCTGGCCGAGGCTGCCGAAGAAACCGGCCGCAACACCGGCGCCCTGAAGGTCAATTTGCATCGCGCGTTGAAGACGCTGCGCCAACGTCTGCACGGAGATTCCTGAAGTCCATGTCCGAACCGCTTCCCATCGACAGCTTGATCAAGTCACTCGGCGCCCAGGCGGCGCCGGTGCGGCGATTGCTGTCTCCCGGACGGCGTACCGTCGGCTGGACCCTGGCAGTCCTCACGATCGCGGCGTACCTGCTGTGGCGCCATGGCATGGGCAACATGATGCAGCGCTGGGAACTTGCGCCGCTGGTCTGCTGCGCCGATGTGAGCGCATTCGTGACCTGTATCGCCGCAGGTTGGGCTGCCTTCGCGCTGTCGATTCCCGGCCGCAGCAAGGCGTGGGTCTGGTTGCCTCTGCCGAGCCTGGTGGTGTGGATGGCAGCCAGTGGCTGGGGCTGCCTGCGCACGTTGATTGTCCCCAATCCCCAGGCGGTTGGTTTTCCGCAATCGGCGGACTGCCTGGTGTTTATCGTTGCCTTGTCCGTGCCTCTGTCGGTGCTTCTGGTCCTTTTGGTGCGCCGTGCCTACCCACTTCGCCCCGTGCGTGCGGCGATCATGATCGGCCTGGCCAGTGCATCGGCTTCGGCGGCGTTGCTGGGCATCTTCCATCCGATCGACTCGGCAGCCAGCGACCTGGCCATGCACGCCATCGCCGTGTTGATTGTGATCGGCATCAATGCGGCCATGGGTGGCCGTCTGCTACAGCCTCGTTAAATCCTTGCTAAGCAGAAACTTGCGGTCGTCTTGAACCTGAATGGCGATTCCGCCACGCGGTTGCCAAGCCATGCCCGAGGTATACCCTGTCCCACACATCGAGCAGGTCAGGTCAGGGGCTGGGCCTGGAATCGGAGTTTGTGGACTACGGACAGCCCGCACGTATAGAGCGAGGTTAAGGGTGATCTCGATATCGGGTTTCGCATCGAAAGCTTCGTTCGGCAATGCCGAAGCCACCCGGGAAGGGCAGCTCCGGTGATCCCATGGAAGTGCGGCCGATGCCGCACGCACTACCTCACCGTCTCAGGAGAAAGTACCCATGAAAGTTTCTCGCTACGCCGTGCTCGCCGCTTCGACCGCTCTGCTCCTCGGCCTTGCTGTTTCCCCCGTGATGGCACAGAGCGCCGCCAGTTCGAGTGCAGCGCCGCAGAGCAGCAGCTCGAGTGACACCGGCACCAAGACCACCACGCACAAGAAAAAGCATCACAAGGCCAAGGCTGCTTCGTCGTCCTCGGCTCCGGCTTCGAGCTCGTCCTCGGGCGGCTAATCAAAAGCCAGCGGCTCTCAGCTCAAAGCCTCTCTCTCATTACGGTGGGGGAGGGGCTTTTTTTAGTTGAGAGGAGTGAGAGATGGCAACTTGCGCGCACGGCTAACGCTCTCACTTACTCCTCACTCCTCTTCACTCTCTCCTAGCTTTTGCCGCGGTGCGGCATGTTCTAATGCGCGGGTCCCCGCCCCCCACGGAAAGGACCCTTGTGTCTACTGCGCTCGCCGAACGACTCGGTATTGCCCATCCATTGATTCAGGCCCCCATGGCCGGCTCGACCACCCCGGAGCTCGTATCGGCGGTAAGCCAGGCCGGTGGCTTGGGTTCGCTCGGCGCAGGGTATCTGAGCCCTCAAGCGATCCTTGAACAGGCTGCGCAGGTTCGCACACAAACCGACAAGCCCTACGCGATCAACCTGTTCGTGATGGCGGACGAGTTCACCGCCGATGCCGGCTTGGTCACCCGGGCGCGAGAGCGGCTGGATGCGTTGATGGTGAAAGAAGGGCTGGCCATACGCACCAGCCTGCCGGAGCGTTGGGCGTTTCGTTTTAGCGACCAGTTGGCCGCCTTGCGCGAAGCGCGGCCGCCGGTGGCAAGCTTTGCGTTCGACCTGATCACCCCTGCGCAGTTGCGTGAACTCAAGCGACTGGACATCTATGTCATCGGTACGGCGACCACCGTGGCCGAGGCGAGGGCCTGGGCCGAGCTGGGTGCCGATGCCGTCGGTTTGCAGGGCGCCGAAGCGGGCGGCCACCGCGGCACGTTTCTGCATGAGGCGGAAGACGCCTTGATCGGCCTGTTCGCCTTGCTGCCCCTGGCCGCACGGGCAGTCGATATCCCACTGATTGCCGCCGGCGGCATCATGGATGGGCGGGCCATGTTGGCTGCCGAAGTGCTGGGTGCCGCCGCCAGCCAGCTCGGCACGGCATTCCTGGCCTGTCCGGAAAGCTCCGCCGCACCCGCCTGGAAGCAGGACCTGCAACAGGCGCAGGACCATCAGATCACCACCATTCGCAGTTTTTCCGGACGGGCCGCGCGCGGCCTGCGCAATCGCTATGTCGAAGCCATGCCCAAACGGGCCGAAGACCTGCCGCCATATCCGGTGCTCAATGCCCTGACTTCGCCATTGCGCAAGGCTGCGGCCGCCGCCGGGCGTGGGGATCTGCTTTCGGAATGGTGCGGCCAGGCGGCCAGTCTGGTCCGCCCGATGCCCGCCGCCGCCCTGGTCGCCGAGCTCATGCGCGAGTATGCCCAGGCCCGTGCTGCGCTTCAGGCGTGACCAGGTGAACGAGTAGGCCACATGGTGGCTTGACGTGGCCCTCAGGGCGGGGCGTTATACTGCGACCGCGCCATCTGGCGCTCCAATCCCCATGAGGCCAGCACTCTTGAGTCCGACCGCACAACGTACGAAAACGGCTAACGCCACCTCCCTTCGCCAGCACGTCATCGATGCGCTGGAAGAACTGAAAGCCAAGGACATTCGCGAGATCGACGTCCGCGGCAAAACCTCCATTGCCGATTTGCTCGTGATTGCCTCCGGCACCTCGGCTCGCCATGTCAAATCCATTGCCGACGAAGTAGTCAGGTTCGCCAAGAAGGCGGGCGTGATGCCGATCGGTGTGGAAGGCGAGCAGGAAGCCGAATGGGTCCTCGTCGACCTGGGCGATGTCATCGTGCACGTCATGCTGCCGCGCATTCGCGAATTCTATGGCCTGGAAAGGTTGTGGACCGTGGGTGATCGCGACAGCCACAACGAAGCCATCAGCGCAGTTTGACCGCGCCGGCTTTCTCCGCGCGCTACCGAAACGGTGGCGCAGATGCTTTGTTTTCTCTCGATATGACACATGCGCGCACGTTTGATCGCCGTCGGTGAACGCATGCCCGCGTGGGTGGCCGAAGGCTTCGCCGAATATCGCAAGCGGCTGTCGCACGAATTACCGCTGGAACTGATCGAACTGAAACCCGGCACGCGCGGCAAGGGCCGTGACGATGCGCGCGCAATCCAGGACGAAGGTTCGGCGATTCTTGCCGCGCTTCCGCGCGACATTCATGTCGTTGCGCTCGATGGGCGCGGCAAGACCTGGTCGAGCGAAGATCTCGCACAGCAACTGGCGAAGTGGCGCATGTCGGGCCGCGATCTCGCATTCCTGATCGGTGGGCCGGATGGCCATGCGCCGGAGGTTATCGCGCGAGCGGATCAGAGCTGGTCGCTGGGACCATTGACGTTGCCGCATATGCTGGTGCGCCTGGTGTTGGCTGAGCAGCTCTATCGAGCGACAACGTTGCTGGCAGGGCATCCGTATCATCGAGCCTGAAGATCGCAGGCATGAGCGGTGAGCCGACCTGTGCCAGGATGTTCGACAGCAAGCGATAGGGATCACCAGCGATGACCATCCACGTTCGACCAGCCACCATCGACGACCTCGACAACCTCGCCCCCTTGTTCGATGCCTATCGGCAGTTCTACGGACAGCCGATGGATATCCCGCGTGCGCACGCCTTTCTGGCGGAGCGGTTCGCGAGAAACGAATCGGTAGTGCTGATCGCGATGGACGGCTCGCGCTGCGTCGGCTTTACCCAGCTCTACCCGCTGTTTTCTTCGGTGCGCACGGTGCGTACTTATCTGCTCAACGATCTGTTCGTTGGAGCACAGGCACGGCGTCAGGGCGTAGCAGCGACGTTGTTGCATGCGGCGGCCGAGCACGGTCGTACGATAGGTGTTGCCAGTCTTTCCCTGTCGACAGCACATGACAACATCCCGGCGCAGCGCCTTTACGAATCGCTGGGCTGGAAGCGCGACGAGCACTTTCGCGAATACAGCCTGAGCCTGCTCGACTAAGGAAATCCTCGATGCTTTACCTCGCTTCGCAGTCGCCACGCCGTCGTCAGTTATTGGAACAACTGGATGTGCCTTTTACGGTAGTGGACGTCGACGTTCCCGAAGTGCGCGGCGTGAACGAGTCGCCGCGCGATTACGTCAGTCGCGTAGCGCGCGACAAGGCGAGAGCCGGTCTTGCGTCGCTTGGTGGTGTCGACGCCATTGTGCTCGGCGCCGATACCGAGGTCGTGCTCGACGATGATGTGTTCGGCAAGCCTGTCGATGCCGACGATGCCAGGGCGATGCTGCACCGTCTGTCCGGACACACGCATGAAGTAATCTCGGCATTGTGGGCGGTCAGCAAGGGCCAGGAACACAGCGAGATATGCATTTCCCGGGTGCGATTCAGTGCTTTGTCGCAAGCGCAAATCGAAGCCTATGTGGCGACCGGCGAGCCGTTCGGCAAGGCGGGGGCATACGCTATTCAGGGACGCGGTGGCGCCCTGATCGAACATCTGGAAGGCAGCTATTCCGGCGTCATGGGTTTGCCGGTTTTCGAGACGGCACGTCTGCTGCGTGGTTTGAAGCTGTTGCCTTGAATGTCTCAGCCGGCGCTGTTCATGGCGAAAAACCATGCCAGGGTGGTGACGAGGTTGTTCATGCCGTGGGCGATGACGGCGGGCCACAGCGAATGGGATTTCAGCCGTAGCCACGCGAAGGCTGCACCGAGCATGGCCAGGTTGGGCAAGCCGTACCAGAGAAACTTCAGGTCCGGCAGATGCACCAGGGCGAAGACCAGCGATGTGCAGGCGACCGCCCAGCCGACGTTCAATCGCTTCAGCCAGGCCGAGAGCAACACGCCACGGAACAGCAATTCCTCGATCAGCGGCGCCACCGTGATGGCGACAATCATCAGGACGAATTTTGCAGCCAGCGGCGCATGCGCGCCGAGCTGCTTGATGTCTTGCGGTACGCGATGGCCCTGGGCCAGGAACTGGGTAAGCAAGCCGCCGATGATCGGCAGGGCGATACCCGCGGCAGCGGCAATGGCATAGAACGAGGTGGCGCGTGGCGCGGCCAGCCCGAAACCTGGTGGCGTGGCACGTTGCCACAATAACGGCCAGCGGCGGCGCACCAGCCACCACATGATCGCAGTCGCGCCGCCGAGGGCGCCGGCGACCAGCCCCACACTGACGGTCGGACGGGCCATGACCACCTTGATCGTCTGCATGATTTCAGAGACGGGCTGGCCGTGATCGACCAGGAAAACTCCCAGCGCGATCATCGCGGCAATGCTCCCACCCACGACCGCTTGCAGCAGGAAGTACAGCACCAGCATGCCCACCGCAGCCCAGCCATTGGGCGGCTCGGGTAGCGGGGGTGTGACTGGATACAGCGGCGGCGGGGTGGCCGGGCCTGCGGTGAGCGCGATATCCGTATCCATGGGACTGGATGTGACCTGATGGGTGAATAGGTCATGCTGCCTGCTGGCGCCGGATTTGTCAGCAGCGGATGTCATACGGTTCCCGGTATAGTGTCTTGCCATTCAAGACCGCTACTCGGGAGGACCCAGGCGCCTGGCGCCGACCCATGTTCGCTTTCGACTGGATGGCCGACCCTACGGCCTGGGCCGGTCTCCTCACCCTGGTGGTGCTGGAGATTGTGCTCGGTATCGACAATCTCGTTTTCATCGCGATCCTCGCGGACAAGCTGCACGCTTTGCAGCGCGACCGGGCGCGGCTGCTGGGGCTTTCCCTGGCGTTGATCATGCGCCTGGCCTTGCTTGGCGCGATGTCCTGGCTGGTCAAGTTGACCACGCCGATTCTTACCTGGAACAACTTCTCGCTTTCCTGGCGCGACATCATCCTGCTGCTGGGTGGCGTATTCCTGCTGTTCAAGGCCACGCTCGAATTGCACGAGCGGCTGGAAGCCGAGGACGAACACGGCAGCGGCAATCGCGCGCAGGCCAAGTTCTGGCTGGTTGTGACACAGATCGTCGTGCTCGACGCGGTGTTCTCGCTCGATTCGGTGATCACCGCCGTGGGCATGGTCGACCACCTGTCGGTGATGATGATCGCGGTAGTGGTGGCGATGGTTCTGATGATCAGCGCGAGCAAGCCGTTGACCAGCTTCGTCAACGCGCGTCCCACCGTGGTGATCCTGTGTCTCTCTTTCCTGCTGATGATCGGTTTCAGCCTGGTCGCCGAAGGCTTGGGGTTTCATATTCCCAAGGGTTATCTGTACGCGGCGATCGGTTTCTCGATCATGATCGAGGCGTTCAACCAGACCATGCGCCGCAACCGTCGTCGCAGTCTTTTCAGCAGCGCGCGCAATCTGCGCGATCGCACCGCGCAGGCGGTATTGCGGCTGCTCGGTGCGGGTGGTGAAGAAGACCACGATCTACCCAAGGCGCAGGCTTCGCCTAACGACGGCAGCGTGGCTGTCTTCGGTAAAGACGAGTTGGCGATGGTGCAAGGCGTGCTCGATCTCGCGCATCGTCCGGTGCGTTCGATCATGACGCCGCGGCCGGAAATCAGCTGGATCGATCCGCGCGACAGCACCGAAGCGCTACGTGCCGAAATCGCCGCTATCAGTCATCACTGGTTGCCCGTGGCCGGCGACGATCTGGACCAGCTGATCGGTGTGGCCGCGTCGAGCGATCTACTGGCAAGCCTGTTCGATCATGGCCGCATCGACGTGGAAAGCGTCGTGCGCAAGCCCCTGACGGTGCTCGAATCGCTCAGCGTGCTGCGCTTGATCGATGAATTCCGGCGCTCGCCGCTGCAGGTGGCCTTGGTGGTCGACGAATACGGCAGCGTGCTCGGTCTGGTCACGCCGGCGGATGTGCTGGAAGTGATTGCAGGCGAGTTTCCAGATGATGAAAGTGGCGATCCGTCCGCGGTGCAGGAAGCCGACGGTAGCTGGCTGGTGGATGCCAGCCTTGATCTCCGCCGTGTCGAACATCTGCTCGGCGTGCGATTGAGCGGCGACGACAGTTTCGCGACCCTGGCCGGCTACGTATTGCAGCGGCTGGGGCGCTTGCCGGGCGCAGGGGATCGGTTCGAAAGCGAAGGCTTGCAGTTTGAAGTCATCACTATGGATGGTGCGCGCATCGAGCGTTTGCGCGTGACGCCCGCTGGTTGATTTCGCAGGCTCCCTCTCTCTGGCTTTGCCAGGGAGAGGGTTGGCGGGAGTGGGCTCCTGGTCAACTCAGCCAATCACCATCGCCCTCACGATCCCGAACGCCGACAACGCCACCAGCCCCGCCCAACCGAAGAGAGAAAGTCCAAAAGCCGCCCCGCGTGTGGCTGGGTCTTTCAGGTAGGTCGGGATGTACCACGCGCGGCCGATCAACCACAGGACGCCAAACGCGCCCGCCCATATCGGAAAGCCATACATCGACGCCAGCCAAAGCACCGGCAGGAACATCACGCTGGCTTCAAGCGTATTCATCTGGATGCGCCAGGCACGTTCGAAGCCCGGATGCCCGCTGATCGCCGGTGCCTTTACCCCATATCGCGTGCGTGCCTTGCCTACCAGCCACAAGGTGGCAAATTGCAGCAATACGTTGAGCAAGGTGACCAGGGCGGGCAGGTGCTGCAGCATGGGTGTCCAGGACTCGATAAGGGTGGCTCACTATAGCCTCCTGTCGTGTCCGGCCCGAGAAAGCTCCGACCGCAAGATATCGCTTGGCGTCACCCTGCTCGGGCGGTATCGTCGCTGCCGCGGCATCGACGATCGTGCATTCAGCAGAGGTGCGTATGGATTGGCAGAAAGGTGAGCGCAGCCAGAATGTCGAAGTCGACAGCGGCGGCGGTGGCGGCGGCCCGAGGTTTGGTGGCGGCCGTGGCATGGGCATCGGCGGTATCGTGATCCTGGCGATCCTGGGCCTGGTGTTTTTCAAGGATCCGACTGCTTTGCTGAGCCAGGTCGACGGTGGTGGCGGCCAGCAAGTCAGCGCCCCCAGCAACGGGCAGCCGTATACGCCCGACCCGCGTCAGCAAGATTTTGTCAAAGCAGTGCTCGGCTCGACCGAAGCTACCTGGACGGGGATTTTTTCCGAACATGGCAAGACCTACACCGATCCCAAGCTTGTCCTGTTCCAGGGCGGCGTGAATACGGCATGCGGCGCCGCGTCCAGCGCGGTAGGGCCGTTCTACTGTCCGGGTGATCAGAAGGTCTACCTCGACCTGGGGTTCTTCACCGAACTGGAAACACGCTTTCATACGGTCGGCGATTTCGCCCGCGCCTATGTCATCGCGCACGAAGTCGGCCACCATGTGCAGAACCTGATCGGTGTGTTTGCGCAGGTCGATCAGGCGCGCCGTCGTGGCGCGCGCATGGAAGGGGCCGACGGCCTCTCCGTGCGGCAGGAGCTGCAAGCGGATTGCTTTGCCGGCGTGTGGGCCAACCGTACCCAGCAGCGCCTGCAGTGGTTGCAGGAGGGCGACGTGGAGTCCGCGCTCAATGCGGCCAGCCAGATCGGCGATGACAATCTGCAAAAGCAGGCGCAGGGCAGGGTGGTGCCGGACTCGTTTACCCACGGCACCTCGGCCCAACGCGTGAAATGGTTCAGTGCGGGCTTCAAGAGCGGCGACATGAGCGCCTGCAATACCTTCAACGGGCCGGTCTGACAGGCCTACCACTTCCGGGCTGCTGCAACGGCAGCCCGGATAGCCCTAGAATTGCCACGCTGCGTGCCTGGGGGTGCGCTTCCCAAGAACCTCATGGATCATCCGTGTCTGCGGTGCGGGGCCTGCTGCGCGTTTTTTCGCGTCGCCTTTCATTGGTCGGAAGCCGAAGCCTTCACGGGCGGTGTCGTGCCGCCGGACCTGACCGAAAAACTTGACCCGCATCGCGTCGCCATGCGCGGCACCAATGCGGCGAAACCACGTTGCGTGTCGCTCTGCGGCGAAGTGGGTGTCGCCGCGCATTGCGGTATCTACGAGCAGCGGCCGTCGGTATGCCGGGAGGTAATGCCCTCGTGGGAATTCGGCGTCATCAGCCCTCAATGCGACAAGGCGCGGCTGGGCCACGGGTTGAAGCCGTTGCAGCCGGCCGACTGGCTCGATCCGATCGATTCGGACATGCCGTCAGTGCCGCAACTGGCCTGATCAGCGCGTTGTCTCGTCGTTCTGAAACGCCAGCACGAACTGCTTCAGTTCTCCCGGGTTGATATCCGACACCACCAGGAAATGCATGCCGTTGTTGCTCCAGCGGATCACGGTATAACCGTTCTGCTGCGTGGTCTGTTGCACCGATTCGGTCTCTGCCGGCCACTGATACAGGTTGATCACGTGCAGGCGGCGGCGATAGATCAAGGCGGCGACACTATGCCCATCGATGGCATCCAGGCGCCCACCGGCAAGCGGAAAGCCTTCACCGGCGAGTTCTTTCACGCGCGGCGAGAAATCCAGCTTGCCTTCGAACCAGGGTTTCACCGTGTGCTGATCGGTGGAAACCACATCCATGAGATGTTGCGCCTGAAGTGAGCGCAGATGGCCTGAGATGGCTTCGTTGACGAGCAAATCCGGCGCTGCCGGCCCATGCACTTCGCCTATCCATAGCGTACCGGCCAGCAGGAAGGCAGCCGCGAAACCCGCCGCCATCGACCATGCCGGCAAGGCACGGCGTGGCCTGGACTCGACCGGCTTGGTCGTGGTCCAACGCTCGCGCAGGGCATCGGGCGCCTTTTGATACAGCCCCGGCTGCGCCAGGGCTTTGCGCAGTCGCGTGTGGTCGCTGTAACTGGCGGCGCAGGCAGGGCACGTCTTTAAATGTCCAACCATCGATGCGCTTTGCGCTGCATCCAGTTCGTCGTCCAGATAGGCGTGCAGAAGCAGTCGGGCGTCCTCACACATCATGACGGCGCGCCTCCTTGGAATGATGGATCAATTCGGATTTCAGGCGGTCGCGTGCACGGGCCAGGCGGGACATGACGGTGCCGATCTTCTGTCCGGTGACAGTAGCGATTTCTTTGTAGGAACACTCTTCGAGCTCGCGTAGCACGATCACTTCGCGCAAGGCATGCGGCAATCGTTGCAGGGCCGATTGCAGTGAGCCGACATCCACGGCCAGCAGCGCGAGCGCTTCCGGTGAAGGCCGTTCGTCGACAATCGGATGGGTTTCCTCGTCGATGCTGTCGTGCAGGCGGTCCGGCGAGTGCTTGGTATGAATCGTGTAGAACGTATTGCGCACGATCGCCAGCAGCCAGACGCGCGCGTCGCCGCCGCGAAAACTGTCGAAGTAGCGAAGCGCGCGCAGCAAGGCTTCCTGCACGGCATCCTGCGCATCGGCGTCGTTGTGCGCAAGCCAGCGTGCCAGGTTGTATGCCGCGTCCAGATAGGGCAACACGACAGCTTCGAAGCGCGCGTTGGTCGCGGCGTCGGTGGTGGACCTCAGGGCTTGTTGGTCGGCTGGCATAAGAGGGTTTACCTCCCCTGGCGCGACTTTATTCCCTATGCCTTTGGGGCGGAATAGCCGCGTGCCGGCCTCGGTAGTGCTGGGAAGGGAGAGGCCGTCCGATACCGGCGGTGCCCTTCTGCGCTGGCCGTCCGGCCATGTGCCCACCGCGGAGTGAACGACAATGCACGATATTCATGACGAAACCCACGGCAGACGCCAATTTCTCAAATGCATGGCCTGGGCCGGTGCCGGTACCGTGTGGCTGATGAAAGGTGGCGTGTTGCAGGCCAAGCCCTTTGGCGACAGTACGACTGACGCCGTGAAAGACGCCACTTTCAGCTTCGTACAGATCAGCGATTCGCATATCGGTTTCCACAAGGAGCCGAACATGGATGTGGCCGCGACGCTGCGCGCTTCGCTCAGCCAGATCAAGGCGCAAAAACAGCGACCCGATTTCATACTGCACACCGGCGATCTCACGCATCTGTCCAAACCCGAAGAGTTCGAATTCCTGTCGGGCCTGATGGGCGAGGCGAACGTGGGCAAGACGTTCTACGTGCCGGGCGAACACGATGTGATCGGCGACAACGGTGCGGAGTTCTTCAAGCGGTTTGGCGAGCGCCAGCAAGCCGGCGGCTGGTACAGCTTCGACCATCGCGGCGTGCATTTCGTTGGCCTGATCAATGTACTCAACCTCAAGGCGGGTGGGCTGGGTTCCCTGGGAGCGGACCAGCTTGCGTGGTTGAAACGGGATCTCGCGCCGCTCTCGGCCGAAACGCCGGTGGTGGTGTTTGCGCACATGCCGTTATGGTCGCTCTATCCTTCCTGGGGCTGGGGTACGGACGACAGCGACGAGGCAATGAGCTACCTGCGTCGATTCGGTTCGGTCAGCGTGCTCAACGGCCACATCCACCAGATCCAGCAGAAAGTGGAAGGAACGATCACGTTCTATACCGCGCGTTCGACGGCTTATCCGCAGCCGGCTCCCGGTGTGGGGCCCGGTCCCGGCCCGCTGAAGGATGTGCCGGCGGACAAATTGCATAGCTACCTGGGTGTGCGCGACGTGCGCCATGTCCAGGGTCGCCATGCGCTTGCGGTGACCGAGGAGGTATTGGCATGAGTGGCATCGTGGGACGCCTGCTTCTGGGTGCGGCGATCACGCTCGCATTGCCGTATATGGTGCATGCGGCAGGAACGGCGGCCGGTCACACGACGCAGGTCGATATCCGCAACTTTGGCTTTTCACCCAAGAGCATTACGGTTCCGGTAGGCACGCGCGTCGTCTGGACGAACCATGACGAAGAGCCGCATGTCGTCACCAGCGCCGGCACAGGCTTCGTTTCGTCCAAGGCGCTCGATACCAGCGACAGCTATGCCGTCACGTTCTCCAAGCCGGGAACCTACGCCTACTACTGCTCGATTCACCCGATGATGGTCGGCACCATCGTCGTGCAGTAGCGCGGCCTCAGGCGGCGAGGCGGTCGAAGCGGTAGATGTCCATCGCGAGAAAGCCCAGGTCGATGCCGGCGTCGATGCGTTGTGCGGCAGCGTCGCCGCCGGCGGCTCCCAGGGCCACGAATAGCGGCAGCAGATGCTCGTCGGTGGGATGGGCGCGCTCTGCGAATGGCGCCTGCCGACGGTAGTCGAGCAGGGCGTCGATGTCGTTCGCGGCCAGCCGCTGTTCGAACCATTCGATGAATGGCCGTACGTAGGGCGCTTCGTTCGTGTCGTTGTAGCCGGCACGAAAGTCGTACAGGTTGTGCGTGATGCTGCCTGATCCGATCACCAGCACGCCTTGCTCTCGCAGGGGAGCAAGCGCGCGTCCCACGGCGAGTTGGTGGGATGGCCCGAGCTCAGGCTGGATCGACAAGGGCACGACTGGAATATCGGCCTGTGGATAGAGCAGATGCAAAGGCGACCACACGCCGTGGTCGAGGCCATGGCCTGGGTCGACCAGGGTCGGCAGGTCGTTGTCGTTCAATAGCGCCTGGATCTGCGTTGCCAACGCCGGCGAGCCCGGTGCTGGGTAGCGCATCTCGTAGAGTTCGCGCGGGAAGCCACCGAAGTCATGCACGGTTTCGGGGCGTTCTGCGCCGCCGACGACCGGCTGCCGGGCAAGGAAATGCGCGCTGGCGACCACGATCGCCCGAGGGCGCGGCAAGCTGCGTGCGAGTTCGGCCAACCGCTCACCGCTGCGACCGGGGTGCAGCGCCGTCATCGGCGAGCCATGGGAGATATAGAGGCTGGGGAGGCTGGTCATGTGAGAAAGATAGAGCCTGCGTGCAGCGTTTCCAGCCCCGCTGTCGCGAACGGATTGTCGCCGGACCGGAACGATCCGGCGACAGCCGTGATTTTGCTTGTGACGATCTTATTTGGGCTTGCGCGGGGGCTTGTTGCCCGAGGGCTTGCCGCCATGCGGACGTGGCTTGCCCTTGAAACCGCCACCGCCACCGCCCGGACGGAAACCGCCCTTGCGCGGCGCCAGCGCCTCGCCACCACTCGCATCCTGGCCGTCCCACTCATGGATGCGCAGCTGTTGCTGGCTGACCCATACCTTTTGCAGGTGCTGGAAGACCTCGGGCGGCATGCCGTCGGGCAGATCGATCAGGCTGAATTCGCTACGGATGCTCAGGCGGCCGATGAACTGGCTTTCCAGGCCGGCCTCATTGGCGATGGCGCCGATGATATTGCCGGGCTTGACGCCATGCTCGTGGCCCACTTCGACCCGGTAGGTCTTCATGCCCTGCTCGGTGACGTGCGCACGCAGCGGACGCGTACCGAATTCGCGCGGAGCATCACGGTCCCGACGGGGCCGCTCTTCGCCTTCCGGGCGGGGACGGCGGGTATCGCGATCACCACGGTCGTTGCGATCGCTCCGTTCATTGCGTTCGCGCGGTGCGAATTCGCGTGCGGGCGCTTCGCGTTTCGGCGGCGGCGTGAGCAGCAGCGGCTGATCGCCCTGGGCGATGCGCGCCAGGGCCGCGGCGATTTCCACGGCGGGGATGTTGTGTTCCTGCTCATACTGCTCGATCAGCTGCTGGAACAGGCCCAGCTCGCCGATGGCCAGCGTGTCGGTAATACGCTGCTTGAAACGGCTGATGCGCTGGTCATTGACCGCTTCGACCGTCGGCAGCTTCATTTCTTCGATCGGCTGGCGCGTGGCGCGTTCGATCGAACGCAGCATGCCCTTTTCGCGCGGCGTAACAAACAGGATCGCCTCGCCACTACGACCGGCACGTCCGGTACGGCCGATGCGATGCACGTAGCTTTCCGTATCGTACGGAATGTCGTAGTTCATCACATGGCTGATGCGCTCGACGTCCAGGCCGCGTGCGGCCACATCGGTGGCGACGAGAATATCGAGCTTGCCGTCCTTGAGCTGCTGGATCACGCGCTCGCGCTGGGGCTGCGCGATATCGCCGTTGATCGCCGCAGCGGCGAGGCCGCGCGCCTGCAGTTTTTCGGCCAGTTCTTCGGTGGCCTGCTTGGTGCGCGCGAAGATGATCATCGCGTCGAACGGCTCGGCCTCGAGGATGCGCGTCATCGCGTCGAGCTTGTGCATGCCACTGACGAACCAGTAACGCTGGCGGATATTGGCCGCCGTCGTGGTCGACGACTTGATGTTCACTTCGACCGGGTTTTTCAGGTGATGCTGGGCGATCTTGCGGATCGGTGCCGGCATGGTGGCCGAGAACAGTGCAACCTGACGATCGGGTGGGGTGGCTTGCAGCACTTTCTCGACGTCGTCGATAAAGCCCATGCGCAGCATTTCGTCGGCTTCGTCGAGCACCAGGTAGCGCAGTTCGGACAGGTCCAGCGTGCCGCGCTCCAGGTGATCGATGACGCGGCCGGGTGTGCCGACCACGATATTCACGCCGCGCTTGAGCGCATGCAGCTGCGGGCCGTAACCCTGGCCACCGTAAATCGGCAGCACCTGAAAGCCGGGAAAGTGAGCGGCGTAGCGCTGAAACGCTTCAGCCACCTGGATGGCCAATTCGCGGGTCGGCGCAAGCACCAGCGACTGCGGCTTGCCCGGCTTCATGTCGATGCGGGAAAGGATCGGCAACGCGAACGCCGCCGTCTTGCCGGTACCGGTCTGAGCCGTGCCCAGCACGTCGCGGCCTTCGAGCAAGGGCGGGATGGTGGCGGCCTGACTCGGCGAAGGCGATTCATAGCCGACATCGGCTAAGGCCCGCAAAAGCTCAGGGTGTAGCCCAAGCGCAGCAAATCCGGCGGGGGCCGGAGTGGAATCGGAAGACGGGGAGGACATGGCAACCTCGATAGGGCACGCGCGAGGGCATGCAAGAGAATGGTGGCTATTGTAGCAGCCCGGCCTGACCGCTGCTTTAAGGCTGGACCTGACCGCGGTTTGATGCCGTTTATGCGAACCACCGACATGTTCATCGGCACTCCGGGGCTATTATCTGCACTCTTTGGCAGACAGGACGATCGGGTAATGGCAGCTTCCATCGAAACCATCTCCGAGCAACGCTGTTTCGGCGGCACGCAGGGATTTTACCGGCATGAGTCTTCCCGTTGTGGGGGCAGCATGCGTCTGGCGGTATTTCAGCCGCCACAGGCCGCGCAGGAACGCTGCGCTGTGCTGTATTACCTGGCGGGCCTGACCTGCACCGAGGAAACCGCAACGATCAAGGCCGGCGCCCAGCGTCTGGCTGCCGAGTTGGGCCTGGTATTGGTCATGCCCGACACCAGCCCGCGCGATACCGGCTTCGATGGTGCAACCGGCGATTGGGAGTTCGGCGAGGGTGCGGGCTTTTATCTCGATGCGACCCAAGAGCCGTGGTCGTCGCGATTTCGCATGTACAGCTATGTCACTGAAGAGTTGCCGGCATTGATCGCCGCGCATTTTCCCGTCGACCCATCGCGCAGCGGTATTTTCGGCCATTCGATGGGAGGTCACGGGGCGCTGACGATCGCGTTGAAAAATCCCCAGCGCTATCGCTCGGTATCGGCTTTTGCGCCCATTGTCGCGCCATCCCGTGTGCCGTGGGGGCAGAAAGCATTTTCCCATTATCTAGGCGCCGATCAGGCTCCTTGGCGTGACTACGATGCCAGCGAACTGGTGCGGCGCAAGCCGTTTCCAGGCACGATCCTGATCGATCAGGGCGAGGCGGATAAATTCCTGGAAGGCCAGCTGAAGCCGGAACTGTTCGAGCAGGCCTGCGCGGAGGCCGGGCAGGCGCTTGTCCTGCGCCGCCAGGCCGGCTACGACCATAGCTACTACTTCATCAGCAGTTTCATGGACGACCATCTGCGACATCATGCGCGCGTGCTCGCCGACCGTTGAGCATGCTGCCTACGTTGAAAAGCGAACGCCTGATCATGCGTATTCCACAGGAATCGGATGCGTCCGAGCTGATGCGTTATCGCATCGATAACCGCACGCATCTGGCGCCTTGGGAACCGCTGCGCGAACCCATCTATTACGCGCTGGATCATTGCATGCAGTCGATTGCCGATGCGCGTGAAACAGCACGCCTGGATCGCGGCTATTCGTTTGCCGTGTTCGATGCCACATCGCGCGAATGGGTGGCGACGTTCAATCTTGCCAATATCGTGCGCGGGGCATTCATGGCGTGTCACCTGGGCTATGGCATAGCGGCCGCACGACAGGGGCAGGGCATCATGCGCGAAGCTTTGACGGCCGGCCTCGCATTCGCATTTGGACCGCTAGGCCTGCATCGCGTCATGGCGAACTACATGCCACATAACCAGCGCAGTGCCCAGTTGCTCGCGCAACTGGGTTTCGAGCGCGAAGGGTATGCGAAGCGCTATCTGAATATCGCCGGACGCTGGGAAGACCACGTGCTTACGGCGTTGATGCGAGAAGACTAGCTACCCGCATCCCCTCAGTTTGTTTTCTCACCCCTGGATTTGCCGGGGGAGGGAGCCTGCCCCGGACTTGATCCGGGGGCAGGAAGAGGGACTTTTGTCCTTAAGCCTTGGCCGCCGGACGACGACGCGGCCGACGCTTGCGATTGCCTGCAGCGTGGCTCTCGCCACCGCCGCCGTTCTGCTGGGCATGACCGTGCGGGCGATGCGCCGGCGGCTTGCCCTGACGCTGCGGCTGACGCGGCTGGCGCTGGCCCTGTGCAGGGCGCGGTGCGTTGGCGTCCAGACGCAGCGGCTGCGAGGGCGCATAGCCAGCGATGTCGCTGACGTCGATCTCGTCTTTCAGCAGCTTGCGGATATCGCGCAGCAGGCCGGCTTCTTCATGGCTGACCAGCGAAACGGCCACGCCCTCGATGCCGGCACGGCCGGTGCGGCCGATGCGATGCACATAGTCTTCGGCCACCATCGGCAGATCGAAATTGATCACCATCGGCAGCTGGTCGATATCGATACCGCGCGCGGCGATATCGGTTGCCACCAGCACGGTGACACGGCCGGACTTGAAGTCGCTGAGTGCACGCGTACGGGCGTTCTGGCTCTTGTTGCCATGGATGGCGGCCGAGCGCAGGCCGGAGGTTTCCAGGAAACGCACCAGCTTGTCTGCGCCATGCTTGGTGCGGCTGAACACCAATGTCTGGCGGCGGCTGTCCTGCGACAGCACATGCAGCAGCAGGTCGCGCTTGCGCGAGGCATCCACCGGATGCACGCGATGGGTGACTGTGCTCGCCACGGTATTGGGCGGGCTGACCGACACTTCGCGCGGCTCGTGCATGAACTGCATCGCCAGCGCCTTGATCGGCGGCGCGAACGTGGCGGAGAACAACAACGTCTGGCGCTTGCGCGGCACGGCGGTGAGGATGCGCTTGAGCGCGGGCAAAAAGCCCATGTCGAGCATGCGATCAGCTTCGTCCAGCACCAGTACTTCGACGCCCGAAAGGTCGATCGTGCGCTGCTGCATATGGTCGATCAGGCGGCCGGGCGTAGCGATGACGATATCGACACCGCGACGCAGCGACTGGATCTGCGGCCCCATGCTGACACCGCCGAAGATCGTGGCGGTGTTGATGCGCATGTGCTTGGCGTAGTCGCGGATGCTGTCGTTGACCTGGGCGGCCAGTTCGCGCGTCGGCGTCAGGATGAGCGCACTCGGACGGCGGCCGACACTGGGCGGACGGGTGGAAAGGTGTTGCAGCAAGGGCAGCGCGAATGCAGCCGTCTTGCCGGTGCCGGTCTGGGCAGCGGCGAGCAGGTCGACGCCTTGCAGTACCACCGGGATAGCGGCGGCCTGGATCGGAGTGGGATTGGCGTAGCCTTGGTCGGCAAGCGCACGCAACAACGCGGGCGCAAGGCCCAGCGATTCAAATGACATGAGAGCTCCAGAGCAACTCGGAGCGTCAATCGAACCGCGTTGCATGAATCAAAAAGGGAGGGAGGCGGCTGGTATAGCCTAGCCGTCCCGAGGAGTGTAGCAGCTTTATGCTGCGGCTGCACAATGGAGCGGCGAAGTCGGCCACTGCGTGGCCTGTAAAGTCGCGCCTTCGGCGCTGAAGATGGTCAACAGTACAAGCGTACCCGGCTTTGCCTTCTCCATTGACCATTGACCATTTACAGGCCACGCAGTGGCCGACTTCCCCAAATTCATCGCCGGGCGACGATCAGATAGCTGTTATAGGGGGTGCGGCCGTGCAGGGCGGTGATTTCCACCTTCAGGCCATGGCGCTCAAGTGGCCCGCGAATCTCCTCGGCGCTTGGATAGTACTGGGCACCGCCTGGGATCCAGCCCGAGTTCTTCAGGAAAAACTCTTCGACCCGGGTGGCATGGAAGCGCCAGGTCGGCTCGCGCAGCACATTGCGGATGATCAGCAGCCCGTCTTCGGCCAGATGCATCATGGCCGTGGCGAGCAGATCCGCCTGCCTGTCCTTGGGCAGGTAGTGCAGGATATCGAGCAATACGACGTGGCCATCGTGCGGCGGCAGGCTGGCGGCATCGGCATGATGCAGCTCGATGTCGTGCGACATGCCGGCCCGTTCGACCGCCTGCCTGGCCGCATCGATCTTGCGTTCGTCGTGATCTACGCCAACGTAGCCGGGCAGCGCGTCGGTGGCATGGAGAAAGTGCGCGAGCAGGCCCAGGCCGCAACCGATATCCAGTACCGGCAAGGGCGAGCCATCGATCAGCTTGCGTGCGGCGGCATATGCCGGATCGTAGGCAAGCTTCCAACGTGCATGCAGACGCTGGCCGGAAGTCGGGAACCGCTTGGCGATAAGGCGTCGTGTCGAAGCATCGATCATTTGCGCAGGATGCCCAAGCGCGCGTAAGCGAAGCGTTGTTTTTTCGCTTGCCGTTCGCGGGCCGGCAACCATGTCGCTGCTATCGCCAAAGTGCTAGCCTCCCGCGGTCGAAGCCGCAAGAAGGGATGTTGATGTCGTTTCTGTCACCTCTGCGCGAGCTCAATCATGAGCAACGCCACACGGTATTGGCCAGCTTTCTCGGCTGGACCCTCGATGCCTTCGACTACTTCCTGCTGACCTTCGTCATCGTAGGCATTTCCGACGAGTTCAAGGTTTCGCCGTCGGAAGTGACTTACGGGCTGTTTCTTACGCTGGCGGCGCGCCCCATCGGCGCCTTGTTGTTTGGACGTCTGGCCGACCGTTTCGGGCGCCGCCCGATCCTGATGCTCGACGTGATCCTGTTTTCGGTCTTCGAACTGGCGACCGCCTTTGCACCATCGCTTACCGTACTGCTGGTGTTGCGCTTTTTGTTCGGCGTGGCGATGGGTGGCGAGTGGGGCCTGGGCGCCTCGCTGGCGATGGAGTCCGTGCCGCCCAAGGCGCGCGGCCTGGTGTCCGGCCTGCTGCAAAGCGGCTACCCCTGCGGCTTCTTTCTCGGCGCACTGGCCAACTGGCTGCTGATCGACCACATCGGCTGGCGCGGCCTGTTCGTGGTCGGCGCGGTGCCGGCCCTGCTGGTGCTCTATATCCGCCGTTCGGTACCCGAATCGCCGGTGTGGGAGGCAAGCAAGGCCGAGCACGGCAAGCGCAGCCTGGTCGAGTCGATGCGCGGCCACTGGAAGCTGGCGATCTACATGACCTTGTTGATGGCGGCATTCAACATGTTCAGTCATGGCTCGCAGGACCTGTACCACACCTTCGAAGAGAAGAGCCTGCACCTGCCGACCGGTTCGGGTGCGGCCTTCATGCTGGTGGCCATGCTAAACCTCGGGGCGATGGTCGGTGGCCTGTGCTTTGGCGCCTGGTCAGAACGCATCGGCAGGCGTCGGGCCATGGTGATCGCAGCCCTGCTGGCGATCCCGGTGATTCCGTTATGGGTCCATGGCGGCTCGCTATTGCTGTTGGCGATCGGTGCTTTCCTGATTCAGGTGATGGTGCAGGGAGCCTGGGGCGTAGTGCCAACGCATCTGAACGAGCTGTCACCTGATGGCGTACGCGGGACCCTCCCGGGTTTTGCCTATCAGATCGGCAACCTGCTGGCCGCTTACACGGGCAATGCCCAGCTGCTGATCGCCGGGTGGCACGGTGGCGACCTTGCCTTTGCCATGGGGCTGTGGATTGCCGTGGTGGCGGTCATCCTGGCACTGCTGGCGGGATTCGGGCCGGAGGCCCGCGGGGTAGGCTTTGGCCAGGCCAAGCCTTCGGCCTGACGCGGGTGCTAGAATCCGCGGTTTGATCTATCTAAGAGATTAAGCAATGAAGGCTGGCAAGGATAAGGTCGTCTCGCTGCACTACACCCTGACGGTGGACGGCGAGAAGGTGGAGAGTTCGCTCGATCGCAACGAGCCGTTGTGGGTTCTGCTTGGCCACGGCCAGCTGATTCCGGGCCTGGAAAAGGCGCTGGAAGACCACGAGGCCGGCGAGTCGATGCAGGTGGACGTGGCGCCGGCCGAAGGCTACGGCGAACGCCAGGACGGCCAGATCCAGCGTGTGCCCAAGAAATATTTCCAGAACGGCGCCAAGCTCAAGGTCGGCGACACCACCGTGCTGGCGCTCAAGCAGGGCGGCCATCGCGTGGTCACCGTGCACAAGGTCGGCATGAGCACCATCGACGTGGACTTGAACCACCCGATGGCCGGCAAGGCCTTGCACTTCGACGTGACGATCAATGAAGTGCGCGACGGCTCCGAAGAAGAGATCCAGCATGGGCACGCGCATCCACCGGGTGCTGACGCGCATTGATCTTGCGGTAAGTCAGGCTGCCTGCGGCAGCCTGTAAATGGTGAGTGGTCAATGGCAAAAGCCCGCAACGCGCGGGCTTTTGTTTTTCTGTTCACCGTTACCGGTAGTGCCGTGGCTTCATGATTTTCAAACCAGCGAAATCTCCACGTCCACATTGTTCCTCGTCGCATGCGAATACGGGCAGATATCGCGATGCGCGGTGTCGACCAGTTCCTGCGCAACGCTGCGATCGATGCCTGGCAGGCTGACTTCGAGTTTCACAGCAATGCCAAAGCCCGTAGGCTTGCGCGGACCGATCCCGACATGTGCGGTCACCGAAGCCTCTTTCAGCGTGACTTTCTTTTCGCGTGCGACAAAGCGCACTGCACCCTCGAAACACGCTGCATAGCCGGCTGCGAACAATTGCTCAGGATTGCTGCCCGCCCCGCCGGGACCGCCCATTTCCTTGGGTACGCGCAGATCGAAATCCAGTACGCCGTCACTGCTATGGATATGGCCTTCGCGGCCGCCCTTGGCAGTGGCAGTGGCGGTGTAGACGATCTTTTCGATACTCATGGGGTTCGCTCCGCGGTGAAGGAAGCCCTGAGTGTTGCGGTGTGGCCGATAAGAAAGCGTGATCGAGCGGTTTGGACGATTATTCGGCAGGAAAGCAGGCAGTCGCAGGGGAGTTCGGGACGAGTCGCACGACGCCATCACCATCGACGACTGCTTCAACCTCGTAAGTGATCACTGTCGGGTTGCTTGCCACGGCGGTTTTGTCTTGAGTGGAGGCTTGCTGTTCCTGATCGGCGTAGGCCTTGTTGCAATCAGGTGGCGCCACCTGCACCAGCCCCAGCGTGTGGCGCACGAGTTTCCAGCAGGCCGCCGGCGCCGATCGCAACGAGCAGGGAGCCTGAAAGTTGCTGAGGTAGCGCATGAGCAAAGGATACGGTGGCAGCGAGATGCGGGGATCGGTGCCGCGTTTGCTGGCAGGTGTCAGCCATTGCAGCACACGGAAGTGTTCGTCGGACATGCTGCCCGTATGCAGCCTCTGTCCGTTGTCGGCATTGAAGACGGCAAAGCCGGTACCGCCGTTTACCCCATCGGCGGCCTGGAAAAAAACATAGTTGCTTTTGACGCCCCAGAAGTAGCCGCTCCAGTCCGGGATCGGTTGTTCGTCCTTGCCGGGTTTCTCGTCGCAGGGCGGAACGCCGTGGTTGGCTGCGATAGGGGCGATGATCAGTTGTTCGGCGCCTTTTTCTCCACGGTCGACCTGCTTGACCATGAAGCGCGGGTAATACCAGCAGGTGAGCATCGGTTTTGCGCCCGGCACATCCGGGTTGATCGGCAGAGGCACCCGGGTTTCGCGCACGGGCTTGTCGAACAGGCTCGCCGCATCCGCCCATGCCGGCGAAATGCCGGCCAGCAGGCAAAGCATCGCGAACCCCATCAAGGCGGCTGTTTTCATAACCTTCCCATGGTTTTCGGTGCGGCGGAGTTTTCGATGCTACGAGCAGTTTATCAGTCGAGAAGACGCTTGCCGTACGCAAAGTGGTCGCGCCAATACGGCCCATCGATATCGTCCAGTCGCACTGTGCCACCGCTATTGGGCGCATGCACGAAACGTCCCTTGCCGACATAGACGCCGACATGGCTGATACCGCCGCTGCTGGCGAAGAACACCAGGTCGCCGCTGGCCAGGTCGGTCATGCTCCTGACCTTGACGCCATTCATGACGGACATGTCGCGCGAGGTGCGCGGCAACATCAGGCCGGCGGCATTGCGATAGATGTAGTCGACCAACCCCGAGCAATCGAAGCCGCCATCTGGCGTGTTGCCGCCCCAGCGGTAGGGCGTGCCGACCAGCGCGATGGCACGAAACAGCACATCATTGGCCGTGCCCACCGCATTGGGTGCACGCGCCGGTTCGTCAGCCAGCGACGAATGCGATTCCTTGAACGTGGGTTGGTGTTTGCGTGGCGCGGGGGTGGAGCAGGCGGCCAGCAGGGCGATGGCGAGGCAAAGCATTCCCCGGCACAGCAGGCGTGGCAATGCAGGCTTGGACGCGCAGGCGGCTGATTCCTGATGGCGCATAGGACAACCTCGGCAGTAGGCGGGCCGAGGTTATCAAATCAATAGGTTATAGGGAAGTCTTCAGGATTTGGACGAGGCTGGGTTGGTCGGCAATTCATTCAGATCGAATTGCACGGGGACTCGCGCATACCCTTCGACCGCCTTGCCGTTGCTCATTGCCGGGGAGAAGTGCCATTGAGTGGCAGCGTCGCTGGCCGCTTTGATCAAGGCCGTGGACGTCGTCGTGCTGTGGGCGGCGTCATAGTCGATGGTCTTGACGATGCCTTGTGTGTCGACTTTGATTTTCAGCACGACCACGCCGTGCTCTTTGTTGAGGATTGATTCTTTCGGGTACTTGGGCGGGATCTTCTCGTTGAACTGGATATCTGCCGTTGCGCCCTGCGCGGCTTTTTGCGTGGCCGCCTGCGCCACCATCACGCTGCAGCTCATCAGCAGGCCAAGG
>Ga0105240_10002765_pt1 | contig 27716 bp, 22 predicted proteins | sample KBSC54metaG_FD_80426 | JGI IMG/M metagenome (GOLD analysis project Ga0105240, IMG submission 80426) | Corn rhizosphere microbial communities from Kellogg Biological Station, Michigan, USA - KBS C5-4 metaG | ecosystem: Host-associated > Plants > Roots > Rhizosphere > Soil | place: Michigan, USA... | reverse complement strand
TTGGCCGATACCGCGTTGAAAACTGCCGATGCTGGTTACCTGACCCGTCGTTTACATGACGTTGCACAGGATATGATCGTTGGCGAAGTTGATTGCGGAACGCTGAGAGGTATATTCACTACTGCGTTAAAAGATAACGAAGACATTGTTGAACCATTGTATGACCGTATTTTGGGCCGTACCTCATTACATGATGTACATGATCCTATTACCGGTGATCTTTTAGTTTCAGCCGGTCGGGATATTGACGAAAATATTGCAAAGAATATAGAAAACTCACCGCTGGAAGGTATCGAAATCCGTTCTGTATTAACTTGCGAAAGCAAACGCGGTGTGTGTGCATTGTGCTACGGCCGTAACCTGGCAAGCGGTAAACGCGTGCAGATGGGCGAGGCAGTGGGTGTAATTGCTGCACAGTCTATCGGTGAGCCTGGTACGCAGTTAACACTCCGTACATTCCACGTGGGTGGTACCGCTTCGAACATTGCTGCAGAATCGCAGATCAATGCACGTTTTGAAGGTATCATCGAATTCGAAAACGTACGTACCGTACCTTTCCAAACTGAAGAAGGTACAGTTGATGTAGTATTGGGCCGGTCAGGTGAGTTCCGTATCCTTGAACAGGGAAGCAACAAAGTGATCATGACCAATAACATTCCATACGGTTCATACCTGTATGCCAAAGATGGCAGCAAGATCTCAAAAGGTGACCGTATCTGTTCATGGGATCCATACAACGCGGTAATTATCTCTGAATTTGCTGGTGTTGCCAAGTTTGATGCTGTGTTGGAAGGTATTACTTTCCGTGAAGAATCAGATGAGCAAACTGGTCACCGCGAAAAAGTGATCATCGATACCCGTGACAAAACTAAGAACCCTGCTATCCAGATTGCCGATACAAAAGGTAACCTGATAAAAGGATATAATATCCCTGTAGGTGCGCATATCGCTGTTGATGAAGGTGAAAAGATCCAGACAGGGCAGGTTATCGCCAAGATACCTCGTTCAACCGGTAAAACACGTGACATCACCGGTGGTCTGCCACGTGTAACTGAGTTGTTCGAAGCTCGTAACCCATCTAACCCGGCTGTTGTAACGGAAATTGACGGTGTGGTAAGCCTGGGCGGTGTTAAACGTGGTAACCGCGAGATCACTATCGAATCAAAAGATGGTCAGATCAAAAAATACCTGGTTCCGCTATCAAAACACATCCTTGTACAGGATAATGACTTCGTAAAAGCCGGTATGCCATTGTCTGACGGTTCAATATCACCTGCCGATATCCTGGCTATTAAAGGCCCGGCTGCAGTACAGGAATACCTGGTAAATGGTATACAGGAAGTTTACCGTTTGCAGGGTGTGAAGATCAACGATAAACACTTTGAAGTGATCGTTCACCAGATGATGCAGAAAGTGCAGATCGAGGATGCAGGCGACACCCGCTTCCTGGAAAAAGAAGCAGTTGATGGTTGGGACTTCATGATGGAGAATGACGAAATCTATGATAAGAAAGTAGTTGTTGAGCCAGGTGACTCTACCTCATTGAAAGCAGGTCAGATCGTATCAGTTAGAAGACTCAGAGATGAAAACTCTATCCTGAAGCGCAAAGACATGAAACTGGTTGAAGTAAGAGATGCTATTCCAGCAACGTCAAGTCCAGTGCTGCAAGGCATCACCAGGGCATCATTAGGTACTAAATCATTTATCTCTGCCGCATCATTCCAGGAAACCACCAAAGTACTGAATGAAGCAGCTATTGCGGGTAAAAAAGACCTTATGCTTGGTCTGAAGGAAAACGTGATCGTTGGTCACTTAATCCCGTCAGGAACAGGTTTACGTCAGTACGAAAACATCCGCGTAGGTTCGCAAGAGGAATTTGATCGCCTGATGGCTTCAAAGACCGAAGAAGTTGAAGCTTAATTTCAATTTTCTGAATAAATTTGGTAAAGCCTTCTGTGAAAACGGAAGGCTTTACTGTTTTATGCATGTTTACTTTGAAATACACTCCGTTTTTGAGATTTTTGATGCACTAATCTAGTATAAGCAATGGTGAGTTGCTGCTTGGTTATTAAAAACATTTACTTTGAAAAAACAACAGCTTACAGTAGTCGGATTGGGATATGTCGGACTTCCTTTGGCAATAGAATTTGCAAAAAAATACAAAGTCGTCGGCTTCGATATTGATAAGCGCCGGATTAAAAATCTGCTTAAAGGCGTTGATCAGACAAATGAAGCCGATTTAATTGCGCTGAAGGAAGTAATTTCTGAAAACGAAGGAGTTGGATTAACGCTGTCATCGGAACTGTCCGATATAAAAACAAGTAATATTTACATTATTACCGTCCCGACGCCCATAGACCAATTTAAGGCCCCAGACCTCTCGCAATTGCTAAAAGCTTCCGAAATGATTGGGAGCGTTCTGAAAAAGGATGACATTGTGATATATGAATCGACTGTTTATCCTGGCTGCACGGAGGAAGATTGTATTCCGGTGTTAGAAGAATTTTCCGGTTTAAAATATAACCAGGATTTTTACTGTGGTTATTCTCCTGAACGCATCAGTCCGGGAGATAAGGTTAATACCTTGACTAAAATAAAAAAAGTTACCTCGGGGTCAACGCCACAAATAGCTGAAATTATCGATAGGTTGTATGCCAGCATTATTACAGCCGGTACCCATAAAGCACCCAGTATTAAGGTCGCCGAAGCGTCGAAATCTATCGAAAATGCTCAAAGAGATCTGAATATTTCATTTGTGAATGAACTTGCTTTGATATTCGATAGGATAGGCATTGACACCACGGAAGTAATAGATGCCGCTGCCACAAAATGGAACTTTTTAAAGTATAAGCCGGGATTGGTAGGGGGACATTGTATAGGTGTTGACCCTTATTATCTTGCGCATAAAGCGCAGTCTTTGGGGTATCACCCACAGGTAATCCTCTCGGGCCGTAGGGTCAACGATACGATGGGTATGTTTGTCGCTAATAAGGTCATAAAAATTATGATCCAGAAGGGACATAAGATACATGGAGCCAAAGCACTAATACTTGGAATAACATTTAAAGAAAATTGTCCCGATACCAGGAATTCGAGGGTAATAGATATTTATGAAGAATTAACGCAATTTGGATTGGCTGTCGATGTATACGATCCTTATGCTAACTACAACGAGGTAAAACGTGAGTATGGAATCGAATTAATTAATAGTATTACAGGACAATATGATGCCATTATTTTAGCGGTTAGCCACGATGAGTTTACAAAACTCGATTTCTGTTCTATCAAAAAAGGCGACGATGCCGTTATATTTGACACAAAATCCTTTCTTGACCGTAAGCTAATTGATGCTCGTCTTTGATTAACGTAAGCACATTATAAATGAGATAACAATTTATTTTCCGCGTTTTAAACCGGTGTTACATGTTAACTGGTTTTTATTATTTAATTTGCAGCCAATTTTATCATTTACCATAATATTTGGGCCCAACCGGCCGCAACTACCATAAATTAATGAATAAGCTTAGAACCGTTATAACCATTGTTGTTGTTCTTTTAGGTGTCTTTGTATTCCAGCCCGCATTTTCTCAAAATATTTCGCAAAACCTGTCTGGGGTCAATGTCGATGATCTGTCTGACGCTCAAATATTGCAATTGATGCAGCAGGCACAAAAAATGGGATTAAGCGATTCTCAATTAGCCCAAATGGCGCAAAGCAAAGGAATGTCTGATTCGCAAGCGCAAAAATTGCAATCCAGAGTAGCTGATTTACGAAAAAAGAACGGCAATAGCAACAATGGGGGTAACGCGTCAGATACCAGCAAGCGATCTTCGAGGGGATTGAACTATACTCCTGATACTGCTAGTATGTTTGGTCAAAAGAATGCTAATGATCTGTTTGAACAGTTAAGACCCAAAATATTTGGCGCTGATCTGTTCAGAAATAGTCGTGCTAACACATTTCAGCCCAATTTAAAGCTGGCAACACCTGTTAATTACATTGTTGGTCCTGATGATCAGATTAATATTGATGTTTATGGGAATTCAGTTGCAAATTGGAGTTTGAATGTTTCACCAGAAGGAAATATAAATATTCCGGGCGTTGGTGTTTTGAGCGTAGTCGGAAAAACTATGGATGATGTAACAGCAACTATAAAGCATAAACTGGCGGCAAACAACTATGCTATAGGAAGAGGTACAGACGTCAAGGTTAGTTTGGGAAATATTCGGAGCATCAATGTAATCCTGCAGGGCCAGTTAGTCCGGCCAGGTACCTACACGCTGCCTTCTCTTGCTACAGTTTTTAATGCCCTTTATTCAGCTGGTGGGCCTAACGACGTAGGTTCATTCAGGCAAATCGAGGTGATCAGGGACAACAAAGTGATCAGGCGTGTCGATCTATATGACTTTTTGGTAAAAGGCAGTCAGAAAGACAACATCGCATTACGGGATCAGGACGTGGTGCGCGTGCCAGCTTATAAAATAAGGGTGCAATTGAAGGGCGAGGTAAAAATACCAGCCTTATTTGAAGTTTTACCTGGTGAAAAATTACAAAATGTGCTGGACTTTAGCGGCGGCTTTACAGACGATGCCTATACAAAGCGCATTAAAGTTGACCGGGTTAATGACCAACAGCGGGAAATTTCGGACGTTTTGGAAAAGGATTACAGTACGTATGTTCCGGCACGAGGAGACAAGTTTACGATCGATAAAATTATTAACAGATACGAAAACCGGGTTAAAATAGCTGGAGCTGTATTCAGGCCTGGAGTGTTTGAATTGCAAAAGGGATTAACATTATCCGGCCTTATCAGGAATGCAGGCGGCCTAAAAGAAGATGCGCTTACGAGCCATGGAAATATAACCAGGCTTAATCCGGATAATACGCTACAGTTACTTTCATTCAACGTTAGTGATGTGATGAATAATTCAACTTCGGATATTCCGCTGCAAAGAGAAGATAGCGTCAGTATTGCCTCAATATTTGAATTAAGGAATAAATATAAGGTTACCGTTAAAGGCGAGGTTAGAAACCCGGGCGATTACGATTTTGCAGACAGCATCAGCGTTGCTGATATTATCATCAAGGCTGGTGGCTTTAAAGAAGGGGCAAGCGGTAAACGAATAGAAGTATCAAGGCGGGTTTTTGATAGTGATCCAACTTCGGCCAATAGTAAGGTTGCAAATGTTTTTAATGTGAATGTTGATCCGGGACTGAAGATAGATAACGCAAATTTCACGCTTAAACCTTATGATATTGTATCGGTATACAGTTTGCCTGGATATGAAGTACAAAAGGTTGTAAAAGTAGAAGGGGAGGTGCTCTATCCGGGATATTATACTATTCAGAACAAAAATGAAAGAATATCCGACATCGTAAAAAGGGCCGGCGGTTTCACCAAGCTTGCTGATATTGAAGGCAGCAGTCTGAAGCGAGATAATGCTGCTGTATTAGGCATTGATAAATCAAAAACAGATACTTCTGAAATAAATAAGGAGCGGTTGGCAAATTTTCAAAGGTTGCAAGGTGCCTATAACCGGAATGTAACCGGTGCCAACGCTACTCCTGGTAGTGATCAAGCGGCTAACAATGTGAATTCAAAAAAAGACAGTGTCTATCAGCCCCGCAATAATTTCATAGGCATTGATTTACAAAAAATATTACAAAACCCTGGAGGACGAGGTGATCTTATTTTAGAAGACGCCGATGTTCTTCGGATTCCAAAATTGCTACAAACGATTAGAGTTAACGGAGAAGTACTGTATCCAAGCGCTGTTGTTTATAGTAAAGGGAAAACCTTTAGAGAATACGTTTTAAATGCGGGAGGCTTTTCCCCCAAAGCATTAAAGCGCGGTGCATATGTTGTTTATCCGAATGGAACGGTAAAAGGCACAAGAAAAATTTTATTCTTTAACAGCCATCCTAGAGTAAAGCCAGGCAGTGAAATTTATGTACCACAAAAGCCCGAATCAAAAGGAAGTGCACAAGAAATTCTAGGGTTTACGACAGGCTTGGCGTCGCTCGGGGCTGTGATACTTGGCATAGTTACCTTGTTAAAGAAATAGGTGTTGAAAGTTGAATTAGGGTTTTTATTAATATCTCTCTTTGTCGATAACCGTTATTTCTTTCAATTGTGGTCAGACCCAATCTTTGTTGCATTTGACGAGTTCATTACATTATATTGACGCAGAAATAAGTCGATCCGGTTATATAATGGTTCCTAAACATCTGTAGCTTATTAATAAGTAAAATATTACCTGAAATGGTTTAGTGTCAAATAATAATTATATTTGCCACCAATTACGACGATTTATTTATCTATGATTCTACTATTAAATCCGGGCCAGAAATTTATGTATCTAAGCAGTTCCCCCAAAAAAATTAAACCTGTGAAGATATGGCTTTTTAAGAGCAGTTGCTTGTTAGATTAGTATTTTAGCTATCCTATTCTTATATGGAGTATATCCCCATAAACTAAAACAAATTTGAATGAGCGAGCTATCAGACGAAATATCGTTAAAGGATTTAATATTAAAAATCAGACGTATTGGAAGTTATTTAATTTACAAATGGAAACTAATAACTAGCTTTTTTATTATTGGAGCAATACTAGGTTTGGGTTATTCGATTTTAAAGAAACCAGTATATAGGGCAGAGACAACATTTGTGTTGGAAGATGGATCGCCTGGAGGCGGCGGGCTGTTAAGTCAATATTCGGGTTTAGCTTCATTAGCCGGTGTCGACTTGAATGCTAATGGTGGAAGTATATTTCAGGGTGATAACCTGATTGAACTCTATAAGTCCAGATTAATGTTGCAAAAAGCGCTTACCACCAAAGTGATAATAAATAACAAGCCACAATTATTGGTAGAGAAGTATACTACAATAAACCGTTGGAATGAAGACCCAAAATTGAAAGATGTTAATTTTAATCTGAAAACCGGACAACAGTACAACCGATTGCAAGATAGTTTACTAGGGAGCATAGTAGACAACATCAATAGCCAATATCTTTCCGTCACAAAACCCGATAAAAAGCTGAGTATAATAAAGGTTGAAGTTAAAGCAAAAGACGAGAATTTCGCAGCATTGTTCGATAGCGTTATCGTCAAAACAGTAAATGATTTTTACATACAAACGAAATCTACAAAGTCCTTGCAAAACCTGCAGATACTACAGCACCAGACGGACTCTGTAAAATCTGTTTTAAATGGGTCTATTTACAAATCAGTAGCATCTGTTGATGCCACTCCTAATTTAAACCCAACTAAACAGGTTTTAAGAGTAGCAGGGCAACAATATCAGATTAATGCGGAGGCCAGTAAGGCTATGCTATCACAGTTAATTCAAAATCTGGAAATTGCAAAAATAACCTTAAGGAAAGAAACACCCTTGATACAAGTTATTGATTCACCTATACTTCCATTGGATAAACAGAAAATAAGCAAAATAAAGGCGTCAGTTCTTGGGGGATTTATAGGAGGTGTGTTAGCTATTGTATTAATAGGTACTAATCGTATCTACAAAAAAATCATGGCTTAGGATGCAGCATTATACACTGAAAGTTATTGACAAACGTAAAGAAACCGATGATACTGTCACTTTAGTTTTTAAGCAGCCCGGGCTTAAAAAAATAAAGTATCAGGCCGGTCAGTACCTGACGCTTATATTTTATATAAATGGTCGGAGATATTTACGTCCTTATTCATTTTCTTCTGCGCCTACAATTGATTCAAATATTGAGGTCACTATAAAAAGAGTGCCCGGGGGAGTAGTTTCAAATCATATTATTGATAAAGTTCGGATCGACGATCTGATTGAGACGATGGAGCCTTTGGGCGATTTTACGTTGGACAACGAGTTTATTACTGAAAAAACGCATGTTGTGTTATGGGGTGCGGGAAGTGGTATAACACCTTTAATTTCAATAGCAAAATACGCTTTGCACCTTAAAACTGTAGAACATTTGACACTGGTTTACGGTAACCGAACCACTGAAAGCGCAATTTTTGGGGATGTAATAAATAGATTAAAAAGCTCTTATTCTAACTCGTTTTCCTCGTGGCATTTTTATACTCAACTTTATCTACCAATCGAAGAACCCCTTATTATTAAGGGAAGAATTGATGCGCAAGAAGTGCTTGCTGTAATAGAAAAAGAAAAAGATATAAGCCAAACTGTTCACTACATTTGCGGTCCCATAGGGTTAAAAGAATCAATAAAAGAAGCATTACGGAACGCCGGGGTCGATGATAACAGAATTTTTTCTGAAAATTTTCAAGCCGAGCGAAATCTTCGGGACTTTGACAACATCATCACCAGAAATGTGGTTTTGGAACAGAGAGGCCAGCGATCCGAAATAGAAGTTATCAAAGGCAAAAGCGTACTTGAGGCCGGGCTTGATGCATTGCTGGAACTGGCTTATTCTTGTCAAACCGGGAATTGTAAGGTGTGCAGGGCAAGGATTAATAGAGGGCAGATAAAAATGATAGGTGCGAAACTTCAGAAAGAAGAGTTGCCAGCCAACGAGTGCCTAATGTGCTGTAGCTTCCCATTAACAGAAGATGTAGAATTATCTATCGATTAAAATATGAAAGTAGTATTGCTTGCGGGCGGGTTAGGAACCAGGTTATCTGAAGAAACAGGGATAAAACCTAAGCCTATGGTCGAAATTGGCGGGATGCCTATTTTATGGCACATTATGAAAATATATTCGGCCTATGGTTTTAATGATTTTGTAATTTGTTTAGGATATAAGGGATACATTATTAAAGAATATTTTGCCAATTACTATTTGCATCGGTCAGATGTTACCATAGATTTAAGCAATAATTCACTTAAAGTACATGGTACGCAAGCAGAACCATGGAAGGTTACTCTTGTGGACACAGGAAACGAATCGATGACTGGCGGTCGTATTAAAAGAATTCAACCTTATATTGGAAATGAATCATTTATGCTTACCTACGGTGATGGTGTGGGCACTATTGATATCAAAGCCTTAGTGAATTTCCATAACAGCCACGGCAAATATTGCACGGTAACATCGGTACAGCCATCCGGTAGGTTTGGCGCATTAAATATATTAGAAGACATGACCGTGCATTCGTTTATGGAAAAGCCTAAGGGTGATGGAGCATGGATAAATGGAGGTTTTTTTGTATGTGAACCAGAAGTGTTTGATTTTATAAAAGATGGAGATGGCACGGTCTGGGAACAGCAGCCTATGGAGCAAATTGCCAACAGTGGTCAAATGGCTGCGTACAAACACAATGGGTTTTGGCGCCCCATGGATACACTTAAGGATAAGCATGATTTGAATGATATGTGGAATGAAGGTAAGGCACCCTGGAAAATTTGGTAGTTATGCTTGCAACACTAAAAAGCACATATAGCGGGAAAAAGGTTTTTTTGACAGGTCACACAGGTTTTAAAGGCGCTTGGTTACTAAAACTGTTAACCATGTTAGGTGCAGACGTAACAGGTTACGCACTAGCACCACAAACCGACAATGATCTTTACAACCTTATTGATGGCGATAATATTTGCAATTCAATTATTGCTGATTTAAGAGATGTTAACAGCCTCCATAAAGCAGTCGTTGATTTTCAACCCGACTATGTATTTCATTTAGCCGCTCAACCCTTGGTTAGGCTTTCGTATGATATACCGGCAGAAACCTTCGAAGTTAATGCAATTGGTACCGCGCGTTTGTTAGATGCTGTGCGGCAATTAAGTAAACCTGGAAGTGTCGTGCTTATAACCACTGACAAGGTTTATAAAAATAAAGAATGGGTTTATCCATATCGTGAAGAGGATAGATTGGGTGGCTATGACCCATATAGCGCCAGTAAGGCCTGTGCTGAGCTTGTAATAGATTCTTATCGTAACAGTTTTTTTAATGTTGCCCAGTATGATACCCATAAAAAAGGTATAGCAGTAGCCAGGGCCGGCAATGTAATTGGTGGTGGAGATTGGTCTAAAGACAGATTGATACCAGACATTGCGCGTGCTTTAGGTAAAGGTGAAAAAGTAGTTATACGTAATCCCGTTTCTGTGCGGCCATGGCAGCACGTTTTAGAACCTTTAGCCGGATACTTGTTATTAGGCGCTCATATACATGCCGAGCCAGTTAGATTTTCTCAAGCTTATAATTTTGGCCCGCATACCGAAGATGCACTGCCGGTAAGACAAATGGTTGAATTGGCAATTGATGCTTGGGCGGCAGGAAGCTATGAAGTGGCTCAATTGCAAAACCAACCGCACGAAGCCGGTTTGTTAAAATTGGATGTGAGTAAAGCGGTTAAAGAGCTGGATTGGAAACCTAAGTTTAACGCGAGTCAAGCCGTAACATTCACCATAGAGTGGTATAAACAGTTTTACAACAATAAAACAGCTATAAATAAATTTACCGAACAGCAAATCCAGTCATTTTTTGGCTAATAGGTACTTTAAAGATCATGCACCAGTTACAAAACGATTTAGATCATGTTTTGCGTCATACACAATCTATTTGGAAGGGTGTGCGCGATAAAACAATTTTTGTAACTGGAGGTACCGGTTTTTTTGGTAAATGGCTACTGCATAGTTTCGATTATGTTAACGGTTCGTTACAACTTAATAATAAGCTAATAGTTTTAACTCGGGACTCTGCCTCGTTTTTAGAGAAAAATCCTCAATTTAAAAGCTTAAGTAATATTGAGTTTTTAATTGGTGACGTGATGGATTTTGATTTCCCGACCGGCCCGATTGACTACATCATTCATGCTGCTACAGAAGCAAGTGAAGCTTTGAACCAAGAACAACCTATGCTAATGTACGATACTATTGTAGAAGGGACTCGCAGGGTACTTGAGTTAGGTCGTGAAAAAAACGTAAAAGCTATACTGCACACTAGTTCTGGTGCAGTGTATGGTAAGCAGCCGCCGAATATTAGCCATATATCTGAAGAATTCCAGAGCTGCCCTGATATTTTTGAAGCGAACGCAGCTTATGGCGAGGGTAAACGTGTTGCAGAAATGATGTCTTCAATATATTACAGTAAATATGGACTGCCATCTAAAATAGCCCGATGTTTTGCCTTTGTTGGACCATATCTGCCTTTGGACGCTCATTTTGCAATCGGTAACTTCATTGAAAATGTATTAAACAATAAGGACATATTTGTAAATGGTGATGGTTCACCATATCGGTCTTATCTGTATGCTTCAGATTTGGCGATTTGGTTATGGGTGATTTTATTCAATGGCGTACCTATTCAACCTTACAACGTTGGCTCGGATGAAAGTATAACAATTGAACAACTGGCGATTAAAATCGCAAAATATAATCCGTTAAGCACAGTAAATATTAAGTTGCCAAAAAGTATTGATAAGAAACCAGGAAGATATGTGCCATTGGTAGATAAAGCAAAAAATGAACTAGGGCTTAAGGTGAACGTAGGTTTAGAAGAAGCAATTGCCAAAACAATAGCGTTTTATTTGTGTGATAAATCAGTTGGAAAATTAAGTGATTTTAAATAATTGATTCAACTATGGATAAAGGGAATAAATTTCAATATAGATGAAAATAAGTGATTATATAGCTGATTTTTTAGCAGAGAAAGAAATTAGACATGTTTTTGGTATCATTGGTGCAGGTAACGCGCATATATTCGATTCCATTTATAAAAAAGGTTACACCGAGGTTATCTGTGTTCATCATGAACAGGCGGCCTGCATGGCTATGCAAACTTATTACCGAACTAGTGGAAAGGTTACGGCAGCAATTTTAACTACTGGCGCTGGTTCAACTAACGGTGTTACCGGCGTCGTTAGCGCCTGGGCCGATTCAATACCGGGGTTAATTATTTCCGGCAATGAAAATTCAAAGTTTGTTGATTTGCATAAGAATTTGCGAATGTGGGGGGTGCAGGGTTATGACAGCCCACTGATGGTGAATAAAGTAACTAAATACAATTCCCGAATTATGCAGCCGGAAAATACGAAGATTGAGTTGGAAAAAGCGTATGCTATCACAACCGATGGCCGCCCGGGGCCTTGTTGGGTTGATGTCCCGATGAATATACAGTCGGCAGTAATTGCTGATGAAAAAATGCTGCCCTTTACTGGTCTTGAAAAATCAGGCAAATCTCTGCCAGATACAAATTTGGCAGAAAAGGCCAATACTATTGCTGAAAAACTGATAAATGCAAAACGGCCAGTATTTTGGTTGGGCCACGGTATTAAATTGGCGGGGGCCGACGGTTTACTTTCGGCCTTAATAGAGAAGTATAACACACCATCGCTGGTAACTTGGGCGGGTATTGATATGATTGACTCTTATCACCCATTGGTATATGGCCGTGCAGGCACTTATGGACAGCGTTGTGCTAACTTTGTTGTACAAAATTGCGATTTATTGGTTTGTATAGGAACACGTATGGCTATTTCACAAATCGGTTATGAAATAAATGAACTAGCCCGAGATGCTGAAATTGCAGTTGTTGACATTGACGCATATGAATTAGATAAATATAAAGATCGATATAGCCATGCAATTCATGCGGATGCAAAAGATTTTATCGAGGCTTTGCTAGCGGTTGATACACTAATTGGACAAAGCCACAATGAATGGATCGCTGTGTGTAACAATTATCGCGCAAATTATCCTTGGGTTAATGAAACCGACCATCCCGATCAGGATGGATTTATCAATTCCTACAAGTTTATGGATCGGCTGAACAATTACCTTAAAAATGATCAGCATATCACTACAGATATGGGCACTGCTTTGCTGTCTGGACATCAGGTACTTAAGCTAAAAATGGGACAAAGACTGATGACTTCCACTGGTTTAGGGGAGATGGGATATGGTTTACCGGCGGCGATTGGCGTTTCTATTGGCCGCAATAAGGGTGAAGTGTTGTGCTTGAACTGCGACGGAGGAATGATGATGAACCTGCAGGAATTGCAAACAATGGTTCACTATAAACTGCCCATTAAATTGTTTATTTTTAATAACGACGGCTACTTAATGATAAAACATACACAAAATGCCCTATTCAATGGCCGCAGAGCTGGCGTCGATGAAAAATCGGGTGTATCATGTCCCGATTTTAGTAGGCTAGCTCAAGCTTTTCAAATAACTGCTTTTCAGATACGCACATGGGATGATTTTGACAACGTAATTCCACAAGTACAAGCGGCTGAGGGGCCTGTAATTTGCGAAGTGTTTATGCATCCCCACCAAATGTTTGTCCCTAAATTATCACTTGCAATAAAAACAGATGGTACTTTAATTTCGCCACCTTTGGAAGATCTTTCTCCATTACTGTCAAGAGATGAATTAGCTAGTAATATGATATCGGGATTACATGCCAAATCTGCCACAATGGAAGTTTAAAAAAAACTATGAAAAAATTAAGAGTTGCAATATTAGGTAGTGGAAATATCGGAACCGATTTGCTTATCAAAGTGCAACGTTCAGAATATTTGGATTGTGTGCTTTTTATCGGTAGAAATCTATCGTCTCCTGGTATGGCCAAAGCTATTGCCATGGGTATTAAAGTTTCAGATGAGAGCATACTGGCTATACAAAAAAACCCGGATGCAGTTGATTTGGTTTTTGATGCAACTTCGGCAAGAGACGCAAAACAGCATTGGGAGATTTTGGAAAAGCTAGGCAAAATAGTAGTTGATATGACACCAGCTAAATTGGGCGGATTGTGTATACCTGCAGTTAATTTGGATGAGGCTGTGATACAAAGTAACGTAAATATGATTACTTGCGGAGGACAAGCCTCTATTCCTATGGCTTATGTAATTGGTAAAACACAAAAGGATGTAAAATATATCGAAGTTGTATCTAGTATAGCTTCGCGCAGTGCAGGCCCTGCAACAAGGCTTAACCTTGACGAATATGTTGATACCACGGAAATGGGATTGAAGGTTTTCTCAAATGTTGAGCGCACTAAAGCCATACTCAACCTAAATCCCGCCGATCCTTGTATTGATATGCAAACAACCATTTTTGCTCAGGTTGAAAATCCGGACATGGACGCTTTACAAAAAGAAACAAATATTATGATTGATGCTATTAGCAAATATGTTCCAGGCTACAGCTTATTAGTGCCGCCTATCTATGAGAATGGCCGCATCGTAATCATGGTAAAAGCGCAAGGCCTTGGAGATTATCTGCCTAAATATGCCGGTAATTTGGATATAATTAATTGCGCGGCCATAGCAGTTGCTGAGCAATATTCAAAAGTTCAGAACAACCTTAACTAAAAGCCGGGAATGATTAAACACATATTAATAAGCGACCCGACTTTACGAGATGGCAGTCATGCGGTTGCCCATCAAATAAGTGCGCATCAAATTGCCGTTTATTCGGCCGCAGCCGATAAAGCTGGCGTACCAATAGTCGAAGTGGGGCACGGCAATGGTTTGGGTGCATCTTCAATGCAGGTTGGCTTAAGTTTAGAGGATGACGTGACCATGCTGGAAACGGCACGGAAACATCTTAGTAAAAGCAAATTGGGCATACACGTAATACCTGGCTTTGCTACGATTAAACGCGATTTAATACCCGCGCTTGATATAGGTGTAGATGTTGTGCGGGTAGCTTCACATTGTACCGAAGCAGATATAACTCAAAGACATTTGGGGTTTGTACGTGAGCGTGGTAAGGAGGCGTACGGAGTATTAATGATGAGCCATATGGCATCAGCACAAATATTAGTTGAAGAGGCACAAAAAATGGAGCTTTACGGTGCCGAAGGTATTATTATCATGGATTCAGCCGGTGCTTATTTGCCGTCAGATGTGGTTGAAAAAGTATCGGCTTTGGTTGATGCATTGAAAGTACCGGTTGGTTTTCACGCACATAATAATCTTGGTATGGCTATCGCAAATTCTATCGCAGCTATTGAATCAGGCGCCAAAATATTGGATGGGACCGCAAGAGGATTTGGCGCCGGTGCCGGCAACGCACAGCTTGAAGTTTTGGTTGCCGTGTTGGAACGCATGGGATATTTTACAGGTATCGATTTATATAAGATACTTGATGCCTCAGATATTGCTGAAAAAGAGGTAATGCCATCTATCCCGGTTATTAAATCAGAAAGTATCGTTAGCGGATTGTCTGGGGTATTTTCAGGCTTTTCAAAACACGTATCAAGAATATCGCAAGAATACGAGGTTGATCCACGCGATGTTTGGCGGGAATTAGGCAAGCGTAAAGTTGTAGGTGGACAAGAGGATATTATAATTGAAGTGGTTATGGAATTAGTTAGAAACAAACAATGATGACTGAAGCGATGCGTAACCTTATTTATCAAGATTGTAAAATATCTTGTAAAGAGCCTCAGCTTTTTGCCGAACTCAAAGAAAAGACCTTATTGATAACAGGTGGCACGGGTTACATAGGTAAGTGGATAGCTGAAATGGTGAACTATATTAACGATGTTGAGCCATATAACATTAAGCTATACTTGCTAAGCCGTGATGTGCAAAAATTTAAAGATGAAATGCCTCACTTGGCTGTAAAGCCTTTTATACGCTTTATCGAGCAGGATGTAAAAAACGTACACGATCTACCTCAAGATATTAACTTTATTATTCATGCTGCGGGATCCCCAGATAATCGTGATCATGTATCGCAGCCTATACGTACTGTTGAAACTTTTGCTAAAGGTACGCAAGCTGTGCTGGATGCAGCAACAAGACTGTCTGAATTACATAAATTGATCCATATCAGTTCGCATCAAGTTTATGGCAAAAACGAAAATGATACACTAATAGAAGAAAAATATGTTGGCCCGGTAGAATTCACCGGCATCAATAATATTTATCCGGAAGTAAAAAGATATACCGAAACGCTTTGTTCTATATACCGGCATCAGTTTAAGCTGCCCATTGTAGTGCTACGTCCTTTTGCATTTGTTGGCCCTTATCACGATCTAGAGAAACCATGGGCCATCAATAATTTTATCAGGGACGGCATTTTGGGCGGTCCAATACGCATACTAGGAAACGGATCTACAATTCGCAGCTATTTATATGCAAGTGATATGGCGTACTGGATCCTGAAAACCTTAATTAAATCTGAACCGGGTAAAAACTATAATTTAGGTAGCAAGCAAGCTATATCATTAGATGATTTGGCCGAAAAAGTAAAAAATTCATTGGGCGGAAACGTTGAGGTATTATCTAAATCAGCTAAACAAACCTATCTCACTTTATCAAAACTTGTACCTGATATTACCAAAATTGCCAAGGAGATTGGAGTTATGGAAAGTTTTACCATTGACGAAGCTGTAAACAAGACAATTGCGTGGAATCAACTAAACAGGAAATAAAAAAATAAATGGATTTACGAAATATTATAGACCCTCAACTTGAAAAAGGACTAAGAGAAATTGCAAGGCAGAAAACTACTCAAATTATAGTTCCCGGTAAAAATTACATTCCGGTTACCGGTAAAGTACTGGACGAAGAAGATATATTAATGGGCGTTGAAGCAAGTCTAGACGGCTGGCTTACAGCAGGTAGATTTGCCAACCAGTTTGAGGCTGAGTTTGCTAGTTATTTCGGAGCAACAAAATCGCTTTTGGTTAACTCGGGGTCTTCTGCTAATCTGGTAGCATTTTATGCGCTTACCTCACCAAAGTTGGGAGACAGGGCTGTTAAACCGGGCGACGAGGTAATTACCGTTGCAGCTGGTTTTCCGACTACAGTCAATCCGATGATTCAATTCGGTGCTATACCAGTGTTTGTCGATGTTGATATTGCTACGCACAACGTAAAATCACAAGATATCGAGGCCGCAGTATCGCCTAAAACAAAGGCAATCATGATCGCTCACTCTTTAGGTAATCCATTTGACCTTGATGAGGTGATGCGTGTTGCCAAAAAATATAATTTGTGGGTGGTTGAAGATGACTGTGATTCATTAGGCGCTACCTATAAAGGTAAAAAAACCGGAACATTCGGCGATATTTCTACTTTCTCTTTTTATCCGGCGCATCATATTACCATGGGTGAAGGGGGAGCTGTATTAATTAACAATCCGGAACTAGCAAAAGTAGCCGAAAGCTTTAGGGATTGGGGACGCGATTGTTATTGTGAACCGGGCAAAGACAATACTTGCGGATGTCGTTTTTCTCAACAGTTAGGATCACTGCCTTATGGTTATGACCATAAGTATACCTATTCCCATATTGGCTTTAATCTTAAAGTGACTGATATGCAAGCCGCTTTTGGTGTATCACAGCTTAAAAAGATTGACCATTTTGTACAGCGCCGCCGTGAAAATTATAAAGCATTATATAAGCGAATGAAGGAGTTTGAGGAAATATTCATTCTACCGGAACCTACTCCAAACAGTGATCCATCATGGTTCGGCTTTTTGTTGACTTTAAGAGAAGGAGACGCGGCTGACAGGCACATGCTTGTACAGCACCTTGAAGAAAATAAAATAGGAACACGATTATTATTTGCTGGTAATCTGCTTAGGCAACCAGCCTATACTAATATTCAGTACAGACAGATTGGGAATCTTGAAAATACAGACGTTATCATGAACCAATCTTTTTGGTTGGGTGTATGGCCAGGGTTAAACGAGAATCATTACGATTACATCAGAGACATAATAAAGAACTATATAAATAGCTAATAATAACAATAACATATTAAGTACCAGCTAACATTTTTTAACTGGTACTTAAGCTTATACATATGGGTATTATAAACCGAAAAAAGATATTATTAGCAGAGATATCAGTTGTAAGATTAATTGTAATACTATTGCAATTATATTTTCTTAAATTGTATTCCAAATATACATCTACATACGATTTAGGAATTTACTATTTTTGGGTAACAGCATCTTATTCACTGAATGCCCTCATACTAGTTCCGCTTGATTATTTTCAACAATCTAGACTTTATTATTTAAAAAGCAATCAGATCTCTATAAAGTCATTTAAAGGTATTAATCAGTTTGTTTTTTGGTCAGGAATCTTAATTTCTACTGTAAGCTTGGTTATAACGGGCATTATTCAGGCAAACATGTGCTTGTACATATTTTTTTCTATAGCCACATCATATGGTGTTTACTATGTTAACTTATACAGAGGGTTCATCAATAATCTTGAACGTCGCAGGCAGGCTATATATACCTTGCTTTTAGAAGTTACGGTAAAGATTTTCTTGTACTTATTACTACTTAAGTTTTTTGCAGCTACTTCATTATTGATTATGATGGTATCGCTTTTTGCTTCGGCAACCAGTTTACTAGTTTTATTATATTTTACAAGAAGGCTCGAAGAGTATAAATTCATTAAACACGAGAATTACTCTTTTGGCGAAATTTTTAAATTTTCATATCCATTATCATTATCTGCAGCCATTAACTGGATACAACTCCAGGGCTACAGGTTATTATTAGTTCCACTTGGTTTGGTAGAAATGGTAGGCATTTATGGTACGGTTTCAAATGTGGGTACGGGCGGAATGAATGCGTATTCAACAATCTTTAATCAGTTGTTTTTACCTAATTTATATAAAACAGATGGAAAGTATATTACGACTTATCTGCGAAACGCGATACTTTCGATACTCTTTATAATGATTTGTAGCTTTATATTAAAAGACTACATTGTTACTTTCCTTACCAAGCCGGCTTTCAAAACATTTTCTATATTGATATTATATGGTATAGTGGCTGAAGCCGGAAATTTTCTGGTTAACGGCTTAACAGTTTACATGACAATTCACAAGCTTACGGGGAAAACTACCAAAATTGGTTTCTGGGGGCTATTGTTTTTCTTTTCAACATTCGGAATATTATTTATTTTAAAAGCTATTACAATATATTCAATAGGCTTACCGATTACCTTGACGCAGTTGTTTACTGTTGTTGTGTTAGTTATAATTATGGTAAGGCATAAAAAGATATTAACTACTAAACATCTATGACGCAACCATGCATATCTAACATAACCTTTGTAATATTTACCTATAACGAAGAAAAGCGTATAGAAAGGGTTATCAAAAATTTCCTAAATTTTGGTAAGGTATTACTTGCTGATAATAATAGTACCGACCGCACGCAAGAAATAGCAAAATCATATGGTTGTGATATTTTTTTGCGCAAAGAAGATTATGTTTTTGTAGAAGATCAGCGGTTAGTAAATCAATTATATGATGTAATTACCACAGATTGGATATACTGGGGATTTGCCGACGAAATGTTAGAAAAGCAAACCCTCCTTAAAATTCTGGAAATTACTAATAAAAACGAACATGATATAATAAGTATAGAACGAAAAAACTATACTTATGGAACATTTATCGGTGAATTATTTCACGGCTATAGTAATAAAGTATTTAAAAAGCACGCCATTGATTTTTCAAAAAATGTGATACATGGGATGGGCACTCCAACAGTATTGAAAGAAAGAATATATCAAATGCCTTCAACCTTATTTGTTCATCACTTTGGATCATATACAGCTTCATCGTATTTAAACACAATACAAAGATATACTGAAGTTGAAAAGAAAAGTTCTGTTCATTATAACAGATCAATGTTTGGCATTATAAAGTTGTTTTCAAAAAGAGTTTTAAAAAATTATATATATGATGGAGGTTATAAGTCTGGATACGCAGGATTAGCTTCAGTCATTTTGTCGTTATGTTATGAAATTGTAAAAGACCTTAAAATTTACGAATACAGTAATGGTTTAGACACGTGTATTATTGAAGAAAAAAACGACGAAATAAGAGATTCGATACTTAAAGCATTTAAAGATTAAAGCTATAGTTGCATGTACGATAAAAACTTAATTTCTTTTTGTATACCAACATATAATCGGGCGGAGATACTGCAAGAATGTCTGTTAAGTTTAATAGATAACATAAAAGAACATGGGTTTAATATTATTATATCTGACAATAATTCTGCCGACAACACAGCGCATATTGTACAAGATTGTGTACAAGATTATCCCAACATAAAGTACTATAAACAAAACTTTACTCTTGATGCGGATGAACATTTTAGTAAAGTTTTATCTTATACAGAAAGTAAATACACCTGGCTGATCGGAGACTCTTATAGCATTAATAAAGTTGAGTTAGAAACATTGCTAGGAGTGATAAGTAACAAAAATTATGATATGATTTTTGTAAATGCCTTCGATAACATTAAAAACACTGATAGTAAAGTTTACACCGATCTTTCAACTGTTTTAAAAGAAATAGGATGGCACCTGCCATTGATGTCGGCCTATATTTATTCAAAGGAGATTTTGTTAAAGGCCAATTACAAAAAATTTTTTTATTCAAGTTTTATTCAAATGGGTATTGTGTTTGACTATTTTGAAAACAGGGATTTTGAATTTTACTGGCATAACGGAAATTCTTTATCGGTAACCAAACGTTACAAGTCATCATGGCAAAGCCAAGTAATGGAGGTTTTTATATATCGGTGGCCTGAATTCATATTTGCTTTACCCAGGCAAATTGGTATAAATGTCAAACTTAAATGTATAAAAGATCATGGTAGAGGTAATAAATTATTTACGCTAAAAAATTTGTTAAGTTATAGGGAAAAGGGCGGTATCACATATAAAGAGTGTTTGAAATACAAAAGCTATTTCAAGTATGTTGATATTTATTCTTGGTTAATTGTTGTTTTAATATCGTTAATTCCTCCAAGTTTATTGACGTTCGTGAAATCGGGTTTTATTACTTATAAAAATAAATTGACAACTAAATGAGCAAAGCGATACTTATAACTGGCGGAGCCGGATTTATTGGATCTAACTTAAGCCTTAAGTTAATTAATAGGGGTTATATTGTCACTGTACTAGATACTTTATCGCCCCAAATACATGGTGATGATCCGGATGCTACATCACCATTATATTCAATTATAAAAGATAAAGTTAACTTTATCAAAGGCTCTGTTACGGATCGCGATACTTTAATTGCTGCGATAAAAGGACAAGATATAATCGTGCATTTTGCAGCGGAGACTGGTACTGGGCAATCAATGTATCAGATCGAACGGTATACAAATGTTAATATATATGGCACAGCATTGCTGTTGGATATATTAACTAATGTTCAGAATAATGTAAAGAAAATAATTGTTGCGTCCTCAAGGTCTATTTACGGCGAAGGAAAATACATTTCAGAAGAACTTGGCGTTGTTTATCCCGAGCATCGCAAAGCTAAAGAAATGGATAACCGCAATTTTGAAGTTACTTTTGATGGCGTTATTCAGCCTTTAAAATTGGTTGCTACAGATGAAGAATCAAAAATCCATCCATCTTCAGTATATGGCATTACAAAACAAACTCAAGAGCAACTGGTAATGACTGTTGCACCAACAATAGGCATTGCTGCTGTAGCGTTCCGTTATCAAAATGTGTATGGGCCGGGGCAGTCGCTCACAAACCCCTATACCGGCATATTGTCGATTTTTTCGAGCCTTTTAAAAAATGACAAGGATGTAATCGTGTTTGAAGATGGGAAAGAAAGCCGTGATTTTGTATTTATTGATGACGTGGTAAATGCTACTATTATGGGTCTAGAAAGTGATAACGCCAACAACGAGGTATTCAATGTCGGCTCTGGGGTTGCTACAGATGTTATTACTGTAGCAGAAACACTGAAGAGGTGTTACAACGTGTCTAGTAATATTGTTATCTCTGGTAATTACCGTCTGGGAGATATCCGGCATAATTATGCAGACCTTACCAAAATCAAATCAAAGCTAGGTTTTACGCCTGCTGTATCATTTGAGCGCGGTATCGAATTGTTTTCTGCCTGGGTAAACCAACAAACTGTAACTGCTGATAAATACGAACAATCAATTGCCGAAATGCAGTTAAAAGGTCTTTTTAAATAATATGTTGAAAGTCGGATTAGTAACGGTTCTTTTTAACAGCAACGATGTACTGGAAGGCTTTTTTAAAAGCATTTCAGCGCAAACTTTTAAACATTATCACTTATATCTGATTGATAACGCGCCTTCGGATACTACGAATGAGCTAATAAGCAAGTATGCTTCTCAATACCCTATTACTGGGTACACGCACCTAAGAAATGAAAAAAACGTTGGTGTTGCAAAGGGTAATAATCAGGGAATTGAGCTTTCTATTGCAGATGGCACTACTCATACTTTATTATTAAATAACGATATTGAGTTTGATCAGCCTTATTTATTACAAGAAATGTATGATAAGGCACTAACAGATAATGAGACGTTAATTATTCCTAAGATATTATATTTTGATACTAAGAAAATATGGATGGCCGGAGGCAATATGAATCATTTCAAAGGAACATCCGTGCATGTGGGAGAAGGTGATAATGATGGTGTCAGATATAATAACTTTAAGTATTTTGAATATGCGCCTACCTGCTTTATGCTAATTAATAACAGCGTTTTTAAACAGATAGGTATGATGGATGAAAAATATTTCGTTTATTATGATGATACAGATTTCATTTACCGCGTTATAAAAGCTGGACACAAAATATTTTATATGCCAGATTTAGTAGTGTTACATAAAGTGAGCTCATTAACAGGTGGCGAAGAATCTTTGTTTTCAATTTACTATAGTAATAGGAACAGACTGTATTTCATTCGTAAAAATTATGCAGGGTTAAGGTTTCTTATTGCGCTTTTAGTTACTCTCTCAACCAGAGTAGTAAAATTTATTGAATATACTCCTCAACAGAAGGAGCAGTTAAAAAAGGCAATAACCGCGGGGCTTAAAATTTAGGTCAAAAATTAATAAGTTATAGACTGTTAAGATTATCTAGATGTTGTTTGCATTTATATGTAACTTAATATTTTACCTGCTGATAAGTGTCTACAGGATCAGATATCTTTCAAATTTTTTTAAGAACAAGGGTTTCTTTAATCCTTTGGTTGTAGTTTTTATAATTCAATTGCCAATAGAATTATCGAAACTTTTTATAGGGCCTATGCTTTTGTTAGATAATGTTACAACGAATGTATATTACAACTATGCGTTATTTGTAACAAATATAGCGGCTTGCGCAGATTTATTATTACTGTTTATTGCTTCAATCATCTCCAAACGATATAAATTTATACTTCCGGGTTTTAGCTTTCCAATTTATTATCGGAAAATGCGTTATGCGTCATTTTTCTTTTATTCCTTATATGTAATTTTTTTTATTCTTCTTAGCGCAAACTCATTTGGAATACTCAATTGGATACTTTCTCCGAGAGAAGGTTATCAACTCCATAGAGTCGGTGCAGGCCAATATTGGGTATTTGCAATCAGCTGCTTGTCAGTATCATTTACATTGGCGTGTATCTATGTCGAAAGCTATCGAAAAATTTTCATATTACTTTTTCTCTACGTTTTTTCGGCGTATTTATTAGGCTCAAAAGGTATTGTATTGGATATATTTACTTTTCTTTTTATAATTCTTTGGTTAAGAGGTTATAAACACATGAAGTTCATATATTCTTTTGGACTACCACTTGCGTTCTTGCTATTAATTGCCAATTTTATTAGCACAATGCAAGATGCAGGATTTTTAGAGATTTTTTCTTATTTTGATCATTACGTAAACAGTACTAACTATTTCGAAGCCTATTTCCATGGTCAGATCCCGCTCTTTCACGGTCAAATTTATCTTTCAGATTTCTGGAATATAGTACCACGCGGCTTAATTCCAGGCAAGCCATATGTTTATGGAATAACCTTAGTAAATGAATATTTTTGGCCTGGCGCTGCAGAATTGACGAACACACCAGCTTTTGGAGGGCCAGTGGCTTACTTTGCTGACTTTGGGCTAGCAGGCGTTGTGCTCATGACCTTAATAAACCCGCTTAAATTTTGTTCTTACTTTTTTCTGATTCAGTTACTCAAAAACTTTAATTTTAAAGAAGTGAAGAAAAATAGCACAGTATTTTGCCTTTTCTTATTATTTCAAGCCCCAAGCTTTTTGACATCCATGGCCTTCCCTGTAAATATAATGTTCTATTTGATTGTAGTGACTTTTTTGATGTTTTTTAACAGATTTTCTTTTCGCCTTGTCAATTCCGAGGTTGTTAAGTTGCCTTACACCTAACTTACCATGATAGTACTTGATAACCTTGTTTATAATTTACAACGCGCCGGAGGTATATCCACTTATTGGTATGAATTATCTTCAAGACTAATTAGAGATGAGATGGATGTCCGGTTTATACAAAGTCAGAAAGAAAATCACAACATTGCTCAAAGAAGTTTGAATATTGATCCAGGATTACTGATACCCGGCAAATGGCCCTCAAACATTATCAATCGCTTCAAACCAGTAAAATTGTCAGATTTTAATGATCCTTTTATATTTCATTCAAGCTACAACAGAATTACCAGCAACAAAAAAGCGGTACATACAGTTACGGTCCACGACTTTATTCATGAAAAATTTTATAATGGCCCAAGGAGATTTTTACATTCTTATCAAAAAACTCAAGCAATTAATAAAGCAGCCAAAATAATTGCCGTATCAAATAATACTAAAAAAGACTTGATAGAGTTTTATCCTAATGTAGACCCTGCAAACATTCATGTAATTTATAATGGGGTAGGTGATGATTTTTTTATTATTAACAAAGCTGAAAATACAAAACCTTACCTGGTATATGTTGGCTCCAGGGAAGGTTATAAAAACTTTAATTTTACGGTTCAGTTGATGAAGGAACTGAAGGATTTTGAATTATATATCGTAGGAAAACCCCTTATCAAAGATGAATTGAAACTTTTAGAAGATAATATCAAAGGTAAGTACCGATTTTTTAGTAATGCCGATAATAGCCAGCTAAATAATATTTACAATAATGCATTTGCTTTATTGTATCCCTCTTCATACGAGGGTTTTGGAATTCCGTTACTGGAAGCAATGCGAACAGGTCTCCCGTTTGTTGCACTCAACAAATCATCGATACCCGAGGTGGCTGGCAACGCCGGAGAACTTCTCGACGAACTTGATATAGATCTTTTTAAATATGCTATAAACAAGATAGACCAAAATCGAGAAAAATATATTACAGAAGGGCTAAAAAGAGCCGCTCAGTTTTCCTGGGAAAAGTGTTATAGAGAAACTATTGAAGTATATAAGAAATTAATTTAAATGAAGCTATCTATAATTACAGTAGTTTATAATAATGAGCATACTATCGAAAGCGCAATAAATTCAGTTTCATCTCAGACGTATAAAAACATTGAATACATTGTTGTTGACGGAAATTCAACAGATAATACTAATAACATTATTAAAAGAAATCTTAATAAGATAACCAAATATGTTTCGGAAAGTGATGAAGGAATTTATCATGCTATGAATAAGGGCATAAAAATGGCAACTGGTGATGTGATTGGGATTTTGAACTCGGACGATCTATATGCTGATGAACATGTATTATCGGATGTTATAATGCAATTTCAGAATAATCCTGATCTAAAGCTATTTTACGGAGATTTGGTTTATGTAGATAGTAATGACGTGAATAAGGTAGTAAGAAAGTGGAACTCAAAACCTTTTGCTGCTAATTTTTTTGAACATGCGAATGTGCCGCCACACCCCAGTTTATTCGTAAAAAAAGATGTTTATGGATGTTGTGGGCTTTTCGATATTCAATATAAATTAGCTGCTGATTATGATTTTATGTTAAGAGCGTTTAAGCAATTTGGCCAGGCATCCGCCTATCAACCTCGGTTAATGGTGAAAATGAGACTAGGGGGGGCTACAAATAAAAGCCTTAAAAATATTCTTAATGGGAACAAAGAAATTTTGTCTTCATGGAAGGCAAACGGATTAAAAGCACCCTTTTTTTTAATGCCATTAAGAATTGTAAAAAGGTTAACACAATTTATTTAAAATGCTGATTTCCGGTGCCCGTGGCTTTTTAGGAGATATCCTCACCCATACACTAACTCATGCTGGTATCACTACTATCGGCCGATCTGCCACGGACGATATCCATGCTGATCTTAAGTTTCAAATACCTGCGATCCAGAAAACCAACGACATTATCATCCACGCCGCTGGCAAAGCACACGTCGTACCGAAAACAGAAGCAGAAAGGCAAGAATTCTTTGATGTAAATGTAACAGGTACTCAAAATTTACTTAGAGGATTAGAAAAGGCTCCTGGATTGCCCAAATGTTTTGTTTTTATTAGTTCCGTAGCTGTCTATGGGCTTGAAACAGGACATTTGATCTCTGAAGATGCGCCACTATTGGCAGAAGATCCATATGGTAGAAGTAAGATACAGGCTGAGAAAATAATTGAGGAATGGTGTGCTAAAAATAATGTAGTTTGCACGATACTGCGTTTACCACTATTAGCAGGGCCGAATCCACCTGGTAACTTAAAATCAATGATTAGTGGAATTAAAAAAGGTTATTATTTTAATGTTGCAGGTGGGAAAGCGAAAAAAAGTATCGTGTTGGCTCAAGATGTAGCTGAAATTATTCCTACAGTCGCTAAGGTTGGGGGCATTTATAATTTAACAGACGGCTATCACCCCGATTTTTCAGAACTTTCCAAATTGATTGCTAAACAATTGGGAAAATCAAAACCCTTAAACATGCCAATGTGGGTCGCCAAATTATTTGCCAAAATAGGAGACCGGTTGGGCGCCAAAGCGCCTATAAATTCTGACAAATTAAATAAAATCACATCTGATTTAACATTCGATGATTCTAAAGCAAGGGAGTTACTGGGGTGGAACCCAATAAAGATTTTGGACGGGTTTAAGACAGCTTAATGTATTTTTTGATAATTTTGTTGAGCCTCTGCTAAAAATGGACGGCTGTATTTTACACCATGGACGAACAAAACGAAAACCAGTTAAACATTGAGCTTTCTGAAGAGATCGCAGAAGGCGTTTATTCAAATCTGGCAATAATAACTCACTCTAATTCGGAGTTTGTAATGGATTTTATACGTGTAATGCCAGGTGTGCCGAAGGCGAAGGTTAAATCCAGGATAATCCTAACTCCTGAACATGCAAAGCGACTTGCATCAGCGTTGCAGGATAATATCGAAAAATTTGAAAATGCAAACGGCCGTATTAAAATTCAGTCCGAGCCAACTGGTTTCCCAATGAATTTTGGTGGCACAATGGGTCAAGCATAATTATTTTTTTTATATTTATTTAAATATAAATCAGTTAGGGCGTTTTCCGAAATAGCTCTAGTTTCATTCGATCCTTGAGAAAAATAGATTTTCTACAGATTTTTCGCTTAGATTTAAGATAATAATTAATTTTTTAAGACAATGTAAAACAATTTTTGCGATTAACTGTGGTGATATATAAAACAAGCCGTTCATTCACTAATTTAATACGATCTATTGTTTCTTATGAGTTTTGAACCCATATACAGTTATATATCTGATAAAAATATCGAAATAATCAACCCCGCTGTTTCAAATCGTGATGCCGAATTGAACTCAACATTATTATCTAAGAATACTATTGGCGAAATGAATAAGGTTACTGGCGCATCAAAAAATGTACTTCAATTTTTATGCTTCAATTCGCCATATGGAGGTAGCTTTTTCCAGTCTTTATTGAGGCTCGAACACAGATTAAATCAGGACGCCATTGATATGGTGTACCTGTTCCACATGGACACTTCGCATTATGATTGGATACAAGGCTTAATTAATCAAGGGAAAAAGGTGTA
>Ga0105240_10002764_pt1 | contig 27717 bp, 26 predicted proteins | sample KBSC54metaG_FD_80426 | JGI IMG/M metagenome (GOLD analysis project Ga0105240, IMG submission 80426) | Corn rhizosphere microbial communities from Kellogg Biological Station, Michigan, USA - KBS C5-4 metaG | ecosystem: Host-associated > Plants > Roots > Rhizosphere > Soil | place: Michigan, USA... | reverse complement strand
GCTTTTGGGATTTCCTGGTGAAGGGCGGCGGTTACACTGCAGTTAGGGATTATTTTAAGCGCGCAGGCAGGGAATTTAGTGAAAATAATTTGTGGGATGTCGTGGGCGGCAAGGATGCGCCGCGCGAAGACGCCGATTTAGAAGCTGTCAACAAGTGGCGCCAAGAATTCGTAGATTGCATTCCACCGGCACACCAACAATTTTTTGCGGATATTTTTAATAATATGTTTGTTGAAATTGGGGATTATATCTTTACGCATGCTGGCGCTAACCCTGGCCGCACTTGGGAAGCGCAAAGAGATGTGGATCCACATAATTTAGACGATCACTTTACCCGCGTGATGTATCGCAATGGTTTTTTATGGGGTAAACATCCTAACAATCATTGGGTAGATAACTCTACCAAATGGAAAAAGGTCATCGTACATGGCCATACGCCATCTGCGGTGCGCGCGAATGACGCAGCTCTTTTAGGTGAATTTGGTACCATTCCGAAAGATGCAGACCGCGGTCCAACGTTGCCCGATGGTCAAAAACCTTGGCGTCTTTGCGTGGATACATGCATTTTTGATCTAAAGGATGGTGCCTTGACCTGTTTCGTCCATGATGGAAGCAAGGTTGGGTTTATGAGCGTACAGAAGAGAGACCCCAATCGCGTAGTAGAATTCAGTGTGGTTGGCAGGGCTCAGGAAAGAGTACATAAGGCGATGAATCCACAATTGCATCCACAACCTGTGTAGTGATTTACCTTGGCCAACAATCCATCCGTGCGGCGCTGTTCGATCTTGATGATTTGCTGGTCGATAGTACGCCGTCGCGTATGGTGTTTATTTTTACGGCTTTGGAAAAACTGGGTGTGCCATACGACCGCGGCCGCGATCGCACTCTTGTCCTCAGCAAGGGGGATGCGCCGGGTACGCTAGGAATTTGGGATTTTCCTGGTACAGTTTTAACGCTGAGTGATGATGCTTTAAAGGCATTTGCTTATCCAGCTAAACTGATTGCATCGCGCGATCCGCAAAGCTTTATGAATTTCGGCTGCGATGTTTTGCGGCAAGCTATGAATGAAGCCTCAGACGAAGGTACAGTCGTTATCGATGGCGCGCCAGAGTTACTGACATTTTGTAAAAGTAATAATGTAGTGACCGGAATCATTAGTAATGCGGCGGAACGGAACATCCGCCCCTTGCTCCAGCGCTTGGGTCTGAATGATTGGGTTGATATCGTTTTCGGCGATAATCCGGAACGCCGGAATGCGGACGGTCAGGTGATTACTAAATCATCGGATTCTGCTGCGGCTTTTGCGATTGTCCTCGAGCAATTGCACGCGCTGCGGCCTGATTTGGTTGATATTCAACCCGGTGAAATCATTTATGCCGGGGACCGCCCATCCGATATCGCCTTTGCACACAAGGTGGGTTGTATTGCTGTGCACATACCATCAGTGATTTTGCCTACGATTGGGGCATGGCCTGATGGGGTTGCGCCACCGCATGTGATCGCGCCGGATTTGCATGCCTTTCGAAATATGCTGTCGCCTAACGCACCTAAGACTACGCAAGAGTTTCCTGGATTAAAGCTTTAGGATTCCCAGCCAAATTGCTTGACAAAAACGGGACGGACGGCAATAAAAATTGATGTCAATTAGGTTTTGTAGACATTTAATTGAGCCATAAGGTTATGGCAGCAATGTGGATAAAGGAGAGATAGGTGAAGGCACGTTTGTCATATCGCGTTGCCACCCCTGGCATTTTCGCAGTTACCTGAAGAACTAAATATTCAGTCTGGCGAGATCGCCTATGTGGGCGATCGGCCGTCAGACGTTAAATTCGGCCGTGAAAATGGGTGTATGACGGTGTATGTGCCATCGAATGTCGCCGCGCCTTGGCCGCTGGGTTTGGTGCCGCCAGATCTGCAATTGACTGGCCTGAATGGGCTCGTGCAAAAGTTGCGGATAGGGCATGATATTGGGATGAGACTAAGAAATTCCTTGACTTACGTTCCTGAAATTCATTAAGAAAACCGTAAGTTTTTTTGCGTAACCATACCTTAAGGATAAATGACATGACGATCACGCCTCAACTTGTATTACTCGGCACGGGTTGTGCTGACGGTACCCCCAGTATTACGCGCCCTGTTTTACCTGAGGGCCAGCCTGAACGCGGCCACTGCGCAGCGGTCTATACCGCGCTAAGTAGCAAAAGTTACTTGATTGATGCTGGATACGATATCGTGCGCAGTTTTTTGCGTTATGGCGGAGAGTTTTGCAGGACAGAGCAGCAAGAACAAATAGTAGAGCTTGAAATTGGCGGTATAAAGGCAGCCGCCGCTGATAAAAGTATTGTTACTATTCGTTCTGACTTAGATGGTATTATTTTAACCCATCCACATGACGACCACATTGGGGGTCTGCCGCTGTTCGGGAAGCAAGTCTTGCGGACAAGGGCAGGGGTTATGCCAGTATACATGGCGCAAAATAATGACAATGCGCCGCATATGCAGACCTTGGCTTATGTGCAGAAAAATTTTGGCTTTGCGTTCGGCAGTTTCATGCAATACGACCCAAAAACCGGCGCACAAGTTAGTACAAAACTGGAAGCAGTCGAAATTCCTGGCGAAGGTGTTTATGCGCTAGATGGCGAGACACCTTTGCGTACGATCCAGGCGCGCCATGGCAAGGAAAATAGCCGCAATACCTTGCTCGGCTTGCCGGGGTTGGTTTATGCGACCGATATTTCACATTGGACAGAAGTGGAGACAGGGTTTGTCGAATCCGTTGCTCCGACGACAGTTGTTTTAAATCTGCAATGCTGGAAACGTCCGGGCGAAGATACAGGGGATGATAATTATCCACACATGGGATTGAAGCAGTTTCTGGGGGCTGTTGAACAAATAAGCATGCATTCACCGCAAACAAAACTGATCCTTTCAGTCCATATGCAGACAGCAATGCACGATATGGAAGTGCAAAAAATGGTCAATCATTTCCGTCCTAAATTCAACATTCGGGGTGATTTGGTAATTCAGGTTGGTACAGGCGGCATGCATGTAGATCTTAATCGCGGGGCGGTCTTTGCGCCGCAAGTGAAGAGCGCTGCCTCACCTGTTGTTCCTTCTAGCCCGTTTGTTCCTTAAACATCACGCGCATTTTAGACCGCAGCGGCGTTTCGACATAGCGGTAGGACAGGTAGCTGAGCAGTAACAGCATCACAAGATACCACGCCTGCCAGAATTTACTGCCGGGTTGGCCGATGAAATGCAGAATGATTAGAATCATCGGCCAGTGCAGTAAGTAAACCGAGTAAGAAATATGGCCCAGCACGACCGCCACACGGCTTTCCAGCCTGCTGCGTAAAAAGGTTTTTGCATGCAGTGCCAACAGAATGAGCAGCGGAAAAATCGCGATGACGAAAATGCTGCCATCTATTTTCAGCAACGGCTGATCCGGCCAGATCAGTGCGACTGGAATGAAAATCACAAGCAGCGCCGCCATCACGTTTGCGCTCACGACAGGAATTTTATTGAGAGCGCCATTGGCAATGCAATGACGATACAGCAGACAGCCTACCAGAAATCCTGCCAATGCGCGGTTGAGCAGAAAGAACGGTTTCAGCACTTCGAAATAAGGTATGACGGCGAGTGTCAGCCAGATGAGAAAAACATATAGGGTGCTAGTGTTTTTGCGGTTGGCCGCCAGCCAGAACCAGAAAATATTCACTGCGATTTCAGCTGAAATTGACCAGGATGGATCGTTCCAATTCGCAAATTTCTGGTAAAAACCAATATTCTGCAACAGGGTCAGATTAAAAAACGCAGTTGTCGTAGGCGAGGCAGGGTCAGTGATGATATGCCCCTGTTTCAGCCAAAAAAACGATATAACTTCTAGAAACAGCATGATGAAGAACGTAATAAAATGCAAGGGATAGAGCCGCGCCAGTCGTGCTACCATGAAGGATTTAAAACTGGTGGCGCCACGCACGATTTTATCTTCGTAGATATAAGTAATTATGATACCACTGAGAATAAAAAACAAATCCACGCCCAATAAACCTGCTTTAAAGGCGCGCAAATCCAGGAACTTTCCCATGCCTGTTACAGTATGGTAATGATATAATGCTACCACTAAAGCGGCGATGCCGCGCAGGCCGTCAATTGGCAAAATGCGTGATTTTTCTTCGACCATACGAGGTTTGATATCACACACGGCGATTTTTTAAAACTGCGGTTTTTGATTGACAGTGCTGCCCATTTCCTATTGTGATCACGGCTAAAGGTGAAAACGGCAAAGTTCAGCCGTCCTTTTTATTAATATGATTGCTTCCAATATAGAAACCATGCCAGACGCGCTCCCCCCTACAGGTACATTTTCTTCAGCTTGTTTTGCTGTTGAGGCCCATGTGCCATGCCGTCACTATCGGCCGGATATTGACGGCTTGCGCGCGATTGCCATGCTGATGGTGGTAGGATTCCATGCGTTCCCCAAGTGGTTTACAGGCGGTTATATTGGGGTCGATATTTTCTTTGTGATTTCTGGTTACCTGATTTCGCTTATTCTGTTTGATGGCCTTCGCAGCAATCATCTAAATTTAATTGAGTTTTATTCACGGCGCATCAAACGTATTTTCCCAGCCTTGTTATTGGTATTGGCGGTAAGTTATATTGTGGGATGGTTTGAATTACTGCCTAATGAATTCCGTTTTTTATCCAAGCATATCATGGGCGGCGGGAGTTTCAGCACGAATTTTATGTTATGGATGGATAGCGGATATTTCGATGCTGATTCAATTGACAAACCCCTGTTGCACCTCTGGTCTTTGGCAGTTGAGGAGCAATTTTATATTTTCTGGCCGATTGTTTTAATTCTGGCGAATAAATGGCGGCTCAATCTTTTATCCTTGGCTGTTGTGATTGGCGTGGTTTCTTTTGGCGTTAATCTCCATGACGCGCCCACAAACCAAATTGCCGCGTTTTATTCTCCATTGTCGCGCGCCTGGGAACTCATGCTGGGCGCGGTGTTCGCCTATTTTATTCATTATGCTCCCAATGCCTTTGCGAACGCAAAACGGCAATTTAAGATTTCTCTGGATCGCCTCATTTTTGATCATTCCGCAAACCATTTCCAATTTGAACCGGAAGGCTTGCTATCGCTGTTCGGCGTGGCGTTCATCATTGCCGGTTTATGTGCTGTATCAAAAGAAACGCATTATCCGGGCTGGTATGGTTTGTTGCCGACCGTTGGGGCATTGTTGATCATCGCTGCCGGACCGCACGCTTGGTTCAATCGGAAAATCTTGTCGTACAGCGCACTCGTTAAAATTGGCCTCATCAGTTATCCGCTTTATTTATGGCATTGGTCACTCTTGTCTTATGCACATATATTATATGCGCATCTATTAGGCGCCAGTACGCCGCCCTATGCCATATCGGCGGGCCTTGTTGCGGCATCGTTTGTGCTGGCGTGGGGCACCTACATTGTGGTTGAAAAACCCATCCGTTTTGGCAACCCGTCGCGGCAGAAAGTTCTTGTTTTAATCGGCCTGATGATCGGCATCAGCGGAGCCGCCCTTTATTGTTATCTTAACAAGGGATTGGAAAATAGATTTACGGGGCCGATAAAGGATTATCTTTTGTTTGATTTTGATCAGCTAAAAGCCTACCGCGCAGGCACTTGCCATTTATACGCTGACCAAAATGACAGTGCTTTTGCCGCATGCAAAAGTCCTTTTGATGCAAAGAAGCCGACCTTGCTGTTATGGGGTGATTCCTATGCTGCGCATCTTTATGCCGGATATTTGGCAAACTTTGGCAAGCAATATAACATTGTTCAGCGAACGGCATCTTTATGCCCGCCCATTGTTGGTGTCGAGGTTGTCAGAAATCCAAACTGCCAAGACATCAATGATGCGACGCTTGAATATGCCAGACAATTTAAACCGGACAAGGTTGTCTTATCTGCCGTTTGGGCATCGGCCTATTGGCCCAAATTATATGTTACCATTCGCGAATTACAACGAAACGGGATCACGAATATTGATGTTATCGGCTCCATGCCTTTGTGGAATGATGCCCTGCCCAGACTGGTTTTTCTAAAATACAAATCAGATGTGGGCCATCAAATTCCCACACGGATGAATTTTGGATTAGACCGGACTGTTTTCACGCTCGATCCGCGGTTAAAGGCGATTGCAGTCAAATTAAAAGTTAGATTTATACAACCTGAAAATATTTTATGCGACGATTCCGGCTGCCTGACACGCGTCGGAGATACAGCGGATACTATGACGGCCTGGGATAGGGGGCATTTAACAACTGCTGGGTCCGAATATCTGGTTGAACATTTCCCCAAGAATTAACAGGAATCGGATTTTCTCTTCGACCATGCGAAGCATGATATCACGTAATGGGCGTTTTAAAGCGATAATTTCCTGTTGACATTAGCGCTCGTTTCCTTTTGTTATCGCGCCAGAGGTATAAAATGACACAAGCTGCCATGCGGCATGAAGCACCGGTTAACACTGCCGGTCAGGAAATCAACTTGCTGGATCTCTATCCGAAATCTAAGCGTCCGATTGACGAGCGCGGCGATCTGGTGACCGAGGAACACCGTGCCATCGCGCGCAAATTTGACCAGGAATATTTTGACGGCGGCCGCCTGACCGGATACGGCGGGTATAATTATCATCCGCGTTTTTTTACGGATACAGTGAAACGTTTTCGTGATCATTATAGTCTGGCAGAGGATGCGCGTATCCTTGATGTGGGCTGCGGCAAGGGCTTTATGATGTATGATTTCGGCCTGTTAATGCCGACCGCGGACATTCAGGGCATTGAAATTTCGCCCTATGCCAAAGCGAATGCCAGGCCCGAGGTTGCAGCGAATATCACGCTGGGCGATGCGGCGGCGCTGCCGTTTGCGGATAATAGTTTTGACCTGGTGGTTTCTATTAACACCATTCACAATTTGCCGCTGGCGGAATGTAAGCAATCTCTGCGTGAAATCGAACGCGTGTCGCGTAAAAATTCTTTCATCACCATGGATGCATGGCGCAATGAGCAGGAAAAGCAAAGCATGTTGAAATGGAACCTAACGGCGCTAACCTATATGCATGTGAATGACTGGAAAGCATTATTCAATGAAACCGGTTATACGGGTGATTATTATTGGTTCATTGCGGAGTAAATAATGGAAAGTGCCGCTGCGATATTAACCGGTCATGATAGGCCGGTTGAAATTAGAAATGTTCAAATCCCAGAATTAAAGCCTGGACAGGTTCTGGTCCAGGTGAAGGCCGCAGGGATTTGCCATACCCAATTGGGCGAAGTGCGCGGTCGCCGCGGTGCGGATCCTTATATTCCGCATGCGTTAGGTCACGAAGGCGCCGGTATTGTATTAGCCATAGGCGCAGATGTAAAAAAAGTTGTTGTTGGCGACCACGTGGTTTTGACTTGGATTAAGGGGCAGGGCTGTGAAGTGCCACAAACTGTGTATGCGGATTGTGCGACACATAACCACATTAACGCAGGTGCAATTACTTGCTTTCAAAATATTACGGTCGCTAGTGAAAACCGCGTTGTGAAAATCGATTCTAAAATGCCATTTGACATCGCTGCATTACTCGGTTGCGCAGTGCCGACAGGTGCGGGACTGGTGCGTCATGATGCGAAGCTGCAGGCCGGGCAGTCTATTGCCATTATCGGTGTGGGCGGTATTGGTCTCAGCGCGCTCATCGCAGCAAAAGCTGAAGGTGCAGGCACGATTGTCGCAGTGGATGTGCAGGATGATAAACTTGCGCTCGCATGCAAACTTGGCGCGACCCATACGTTTAACGCAAAGGCTGAAGACCCCGTGGCAGGTGTGATGGCGCTTACCAATAATACAGGCGTAGATATTGCGCTGGAATGTTCCGGAAATAAAAGTGGGACGGAGAATGCATTTGCCATGATTCGTTTTGGTGGTGGCCATTGCGTTTTGGCAGGGAATTTACCCTATGGCCAGAAAATGGAAATTGTACCCAAGGACCTTATTCGCGGCAAACAATTGACGGGTTCATGGGGTGGTAGTTCGCGGCCAGATGAAGATGTGCCATATTATGCAGAACAATATCTCGCTGGCAAACTTCCGCTTGATGATTTAATTTCGCACCGCATTAAACTGGCTGATATCAATGATGCATTTGATTTGATCGACCGCGGTGAGGCAGCCAGAATCATCATTGAGTTTCCTGACGCAATCGCCTAATAACTATTCGCATGGAAATCTGGAACGATCTGATTAAAGGCATCGCGCGGCATTACCTTTGGCTCTATATGGGTTGGCGGGATGTTTATCGCCGTTATATCCGCTCATTTTTGGGGCCATCATGGCTGATTATCAACTCGCTGGTGATGGTCGGCGTCATGGGACCACTGTACAGTTTTCTGTTTCATATTCCGATGCAGAATTATTTAGTTTACATGGTGACTAGTATGTTGTCGTGGCAATTAATCGCGCAGCTATTTGCTGAAATGCCGAATATCTACATCACGAACAGCAGTTATATCACCGATGTAAATTTGCCGTTTTCAGTATATCATTTACAAATGCTATGGCGCAACATGATCATCTATGGAAATAACTTGTTAATTATTGTGCCAGTCATCGCGCTTTTTGGACATTTTGATTGGCAAGCTATGCTGATGTTCCCGATTAATTTAGCACTGGTTTTTATCAATGCGTTTTTATTCAGCTATTTGATTGGTGCGCTTGGCACACGTTTCCGCGACATCACCCCGATTGCCAACAGCATCATCCAGATCGCCTTTTTCACCACGCCGATTTTGTGGAAGAAAGATATGATCGGCCAATATGTTTCCCTGAATTACGTAAACCCGTTCTTTAACATGTTGGAAATGCTGCGTGGACCATTTTTGGGTTATGTGCCGGATATGCCAAGCTATATTCTGCTGATTGTTCTAGCCATGATCGGTTATGGCCTTAACGTTCTAACCTACCGCAACATTCAACCGCGCGTCGCATACTGGTTATAATATGAGTGAAGTCACCCTTGAAAACGTCACCATTGAGTTTCCCGTTTACGATGTAAAACGGAAAATGTTGATGACATCCTTGCTGAAGCGTTATTTGGTCGGCGGGATGATTAAAAAGGATAATGAGATCAGTCATACACCTGCCGTCACCGCGCTTGAGGATATTAGTTTCTCGCTGCACGAAGGCGATAAGCTAGCAGTAACCGGTCATAATGGCGCGGGCAAAACCACGCTGCTCCGCACAATTTTGGGGTCTTATAAACCCACGCGCGGCCGGATAGTTACGCGCGGATCCATTATTTCAATGGTTGGGATTAACCTAGGTTTTGATGGCGAAGCAACGGGTTATGAGAACATATACATCCGCGGTGCCATTATGGGTTTTAGCCGCAAGCAGATTAAGAGTTATCTCGAAGAAATTGTGGATTTCTGTGAGCTTGGCGAGTATTTAAGCCTGCCCGTTCGCACCTATTCTTCAGGAATGACCATGCGCCTTGCGTTTTCCATTGCAACGACCGTTCCGGCGGATATCGTGCTATTGGATGAATGGCTCAGCGTCGGAGACGTTGATTTCAGTAAAAAGGCCCATGTACGGCTGGAAACCTTCCTGGCTAAGGCAAAGATTTTAATTCTGGCAACGCATAACCAGGAACTCGCCGATAAGGTTTGTAATATGGCCATCCAGGTTGAGATGGGCAAAATTGTCAGCAGGAGCTGATTTTGTTGTATCGGCTGAAGCAAGAAATCAAGCAGCATCCGTTTCTCTACCGCACAGCATGTCTGATTTATAATTTTCTGCATCCGCTTTGTGTTGGATCGTTTATTTGGCTGCGGCGGCAAGCCTATTTGCCATTCTATAAAGACAGCCGTGACATGAGCATGAAAACCTTCATGCATTATATTGATTTCTTTTATCAAAAAGGCGATCGTGAATTTCATGTTGGTCATTATAACAATGCTATCGCGGACTGGTCGGAAAGTCATAAATACCAACAACTGGTGCGTGCCAGACTGCCGGAATTTGCGGATGAAATGGTCCTGTTGGGCTCTTTTTGGTCCAATAGTATCGGCCATACTTCACTTATTGAGTTTCCAGTCAAAGCTGTCAAACTCGGACTTATCCCCAAGAAAATCATTCGCCTCTACCAAAATTCACCGGATCGGTTGGCTAACGGCTATTTGTTAAAATGTTTTGAACCGATGATTGAAATTTTACCGCATACTGCGATCCAGGATCAAAGGCATGAGGTAAAGTTGAATCTCGCGCAGCAGCGTATTAATGTGTTGCCCTATACTGACCAGCTGAAATTCTTATATCATTTTTGTTATGACGTAGAACAACGGTGGCGCGAATCCGGAAATTCCAATCATTTATTGACATTTCCCGTAGCAGATTATGTGTCCGCAGTAACCCAACTCGCAACGCTTGGACTAGAGGCAGATCAGCCGTTTGTTGTTCTACATGTGCGTTCACCAAACTACAAAAAAGATAATCCCAACAGTGTCCGTAATGTGCCGCTGAATGAATATGCGGATGCTATTGAATTTTTGTTTGGGGAAGATGTTCAAGTTGTTTTTCTGGGCGATCGTGGCGTTGAGGTGCCGTTAAAGTTAAAAGGAAAACTTATTGATTATTCTGATTCAGATATTCGCAGCAGTATGCTGGATGTCTTCTTATGTGCACATTGTCTATTTTTTATGGGCACGAGTTCTGGCATTACGCATGTGCCGCGTTTGTTCGGACGTCCGCGATTATGGACGAATTTATCTCCGTTTTTATCGCTGCCCTGGTTCGCCGAGGATATGTGGATTCCAAAACTCATGTGGGATGAACACAGGAAGTGTCACCTTAATCTACTGGAAATGATGCAAACACCACAGGTTTTATTGGAAACACATGATCTGTTGCGCCGCCATCATTTGTCCATAGAGAATAACTGCGCGGAAGACTTGCTGGCCGCGACGCGTGATATGTTAGCGTTTGTGCGGGATAATGTGCCTATGCCCTTACCAAAGAAAATCCAAAAGGCCTTGCACGAACATCATATGCCTACCGATGCCGTGATCGCGCCGTCATTCCTGAAGAAATATCACCGCATTTTTGACGTGATTATTGAAGTATGACACGCCCAACCGTTTCGTTTTTGTGCTCGTCTTATAATCATGCACAATTTTTAACCCGGGCGTTGGATGGAATGCTGCAACAAACCTGGTCGGCCGATGAGGTAATTGTCATTGAGGATTGCTCTACTGATCATACCCGCGAGATCCTGGAAAATTACGCTGCACGCCATCCGCAGCTGCGCGTAATTTATAATGATAAAAATCAGGGTGTTTTAAAAAATATGCGTACTTTAATATCGCTTGCCAGTACGGATTATATTTGCTGGACGTCCAGCGATGATTATCTGCTGCCGGACTTTTTGGATCAGGTTATGTCCGCGATTGCACGTCACCCCGGCGTTGGCCTGGGTGCGTGCGAACAGGCTTATTTTTCCACGCATCACTCAGTACCCGTGCCACTGCGTGAATTATTGCCCAGCGCCGGTTTTGCACGGTTTGGCGAATATCTCTCGCCTGCCGATGTTGTGTGCGCTTATGGCCGTGATCATTTATGGTTAGCGACGAACGCCACTGTTATTCGGCGTGAGTCTATTTCAGCGCTCGGTGGTTATCGTCCATCACAACATGCGATGATTGACGTTTTTATGATGTATGCGGTTGCGTTTCGTGATGGTATTGCACTCGTGCCTAAAGGGCTGGCAGCCTATCGCCTGGCGACGGGTTCATTTTCGGGTGGCATTAAACAAAAATCACGCGGTTATTATTATTACTTGTTAAAAAGGTTTTTCGCCTGTGCACATAAACCAAAGCTCCAGTTTCTGGAAAAAGCTTTTCATAAGGCACCATTATTGGCATTCTCATTTGGTAAAGAAATCGTTTTCTTTTTTGCCACCTCTCCACGCTATTTTCTTACTTTTATAAATTTGGTCTTTGCTTGTCTATTCCATCCCAAAATGATTTGGAACGTTTTGCAATTCAAACGCAAGCTCAGAATATTCTTTTAAGCCGCTGCGGAGGCAGGTAGCGGATCAACTAACATACAGCGGTTGAATTCATCCCGCGGCAATAGCGGATCAGAATCTTCTAGGGGCCGGCCAAATTTTACCTGTGGCAAAACTTTATGCGCGGCATCAACAAAAACCTCACAAAAGGCTGGACCGGATGCGGCTAGCATTTCCGCCATTGCCGCGTCGATGTCTGTATGTGTTCGTGCCTGCACGACCGTGCTAAATCCGAAAGCGCGCGCAACATCACTGAAATCCGGCATGCCAAGACCGCCTACCGGAGCCGAAGCAATGTATTTTCCACCTAGCCACTGATCCTGCGTCTGGCGGATCATGGCATAACCGCCATTATTAATAATGAAAATTTTCACTGGAATTTTATTGAATGCGGCTGTCGCCAATTCCTGGATATTCATCATAAAGCCGCCATCACCCGCCAGACAGATAATGGGTTTATCAGGTGCCGCGTAATATCCGCCGATTGCCGCAGGCAATGCCCAACCCATCGGAGTATTATTAAAAGCATGAAAAAATCGCTGGTTTGGTTTAAATCGCATTGTTTGCATCGCCCATGCGAGGGCACATCCTGTGTCGCTGTAAATATGTGTGTAGTCAGGCAATAACTGCGCCATTTTTTCCATCAGCACATAAGGATTGATGTTTTTCTCCTGTGCATATTCAGGTTCCACGGTTGGATATTTATTTTCCCATTCGCGAATATGTGTATACCACTCGGCATAGCGCTGAGTTTGGTGTTTTGCCAAAGCGGTCATCAATTGTGGAACGGCAAGCGCAGCATCCATGCAAACCTGCACATCAATTTTAACGTTTAAACGGTCGAATTTTTTGATCTCCGTCTGGTCAATTTCCACCATAATTTTTTTGGCGCCGCGTGCGAAGGTCTCGGGTGGGCTGCCTGTAGCTTTGGTATCAAGTCGGCAGCCGATTGATAAAACCAGGTCGGCGTTTTGCAAAGCAAAATTGGCAAAGCGCGTGCCGTGCGTGCCAAAAGTGCCCAAGGAATTTTTGTCTTCTGCAGGCAGCAAGTCCGCCACCGCCCAGGTCAGCAATACTGGAAAATTTAATTTTTTATTTAATTCTTTAATCGCTGCTTCGGCTTTCGCCAAGCGCACGCCCCAGCCAAGAATCATTACAGGGCGTTGTGCTGACGCAATTAAATCTGCCGCCTGCGATGCCCAATCTGCAGGTGTTTTAACTAAGTCATTTTTTTTCTCTTGGGGTGGCGTAAAACCTTCCAATGCCGCCGGGTCAATTTCCATGCGTTGAATATCGTCTGGAATATCGACTAATACCGGGCCAGGGCGGCCAATACGGGATTTATATACCGCGCGTTCCAATTCGTAGCGAATGCGTTTTGGGTCCGTTACTTGAACTGCATGGTTGGTGATGGATTCCACCATAGAAACGATTTCGGTTTCCTGGAAACCAATTTGGCGTACGCCCGTGTCGCCTTTATTGCGGAAACTTGCAACCTGGCCTGTGATATACAACACTGGCACGGAATCATAATAGGCGCTGCAAATTCCCGTAATTAAATTCGTTGCACCTGGGCCGCTAGTTGTGATGGCAGCACCGAGATTCCCGGTCGTACGCGCATAAGCATCCGCCGCCATAGCGGCACTTTGTTCGTGGTGTGGACAGATATGCGTAAGCTTCGGATGATCAGCAACGCTGTGAATCAAATGCAGAGATGCGCCACCGGTAATTACAAAAACGTGCGTAATGCCTTGGCGCGCAATAAAATCCGCAACATAATCACTTAGTTTCATGCGTCAGCCTTTGCCCAATTCATCGCAGGCTGTGCTGAGAGAAACAAACTGCCCTCACGGTAAGAAGTTGGCATATTTTTGATATTTGCAACTTTTTGCCAGCCGTTCTTTTGGGCGAACATGCTGATAGGGGTATTTTTAAAATGATTGAAAATCAGTTCAGCGTTTTTTGCCGTTCCGATCTCCAGCATAATATCTGTTTTTTTTAGCATATCTGGCGTAAGCATCGTCAAGAGCGTAGCTTCCAACCCTTCAATATCCATTTTGACGAAATCATAATCTGAAATAATCCGGCGCAAATCATGACATTGCACCGGAAAGATTTCTTCGGGTCCATGCGCGGTATCTTTTGCACCGTAAATATGGCTGGATGTTGTATTATCCAACATGCGGCGGAAATTCACGGTTCCATCCTGATCTGCTAAGGCTGCTTCAACCAAAGTCACACGGTTGCAGCCGTTTTTAGCAATGTTGCGGCGAAACAGGTTTGCGTGAACAGGATCGGGTTCATAGGCGGTTACATTCCAGCCTGCGCGGTCCATCAGGATGCTGTGCAACCCCAGGTTTGCACCAGCATCCAGAACGCGCTTGTACTTGCTGCGATTGTGCCAATAGAAAGCAAAAATAATTAACTCATCCAGACCAAATAAATGAACGGAATTTATTTTCCCCATGGCATGGTAGGGTAGAGCAACCTCGCCCAAAGCACCGAAGTCAGCCGTTTGAGCGCCATTGGGCCCATATATAGATTGCATGGCAAAAGCAACGAGCGGATCCAAGGCTTTCCAAAAAGCATGGCTGCGTGCATGCATGGGCGCGCTTTTAGCAAGTAATTCGAGCAGCTCCGCATAGGAAAAAGACTCGTTTTGATCGGCGGCTGGGGTAAGGTTAATGGTAGATGTTATGATAGTTTCTTGCGTTGCAGGATTGGATTGTCGTTACCATATCTACGGAGTTTAAACAAATCTTTATTTCCTAATAATTCGTGCGTAGCGGCATTATCGCCCCAGGCATCATGAACAACTGAAAAATTACGCCCGCCAATGGCTTCTTTGGGTTGCTTTTCCAGCCATTCAACCGTGTCAATGACATCCGCAAGTGGAGTAGTGTCGCCTGCCTCTCGTTGCGTAATAGTCCTGGTATAATTTCGTCCGGCGCGCTCTGGACCGGCAGCTAGAATGGTATCGTGAATAGGAGCCTCAAGCCAGCCGGGGCCGAGGCTGACGCAGCGCAGATCCGGTAATTCCGCATCAAGTAACTCCATCATTTTAACGCCTGCCATTTTTGCAATGGTGTAGGCATTATTACGCGTAGGCGCATTATTGACGCCGCCGCCCGCCCAATGTAACACCAGCGCATCCGGTTCATGGAGGCCATACAAGGCATGGATGACATTAATAAACTGCGTGAAATTTAGATCAAAACTTTTTTGCCAAGCAGTAAAAGAAACTTCAGCAAAAGGCCCAATCGGTTCAAGTGACCCAGGCAGATAAGTAAGCAAAGACCACCGCTGTCCTATTTTAGTGTAAGCCGTTTTGATCACCTCACCGATATTCTCATTTTCACATTGAATTAATTCTACGCCGCGTGATTGTAATTGCACAACCTTATCCGACATAGTGCGATAAGTGCCGAAGATTTTTATACCTTGGTCAAGCCATGCTTGGCATAAAGCAAAACCAATGGTGCTGCTTGCGCCAATAACAATGTGGCTGTGCACCGACATTAGAATGGGCCGGTAAAGGAATTATCCGGAACATCCAAAGGTTGCGTATATTCCGGGCGCGGTTTTTCCGGTTGTCCGCATGTCCGTCTCACCGCATTTGCGATATCATGTGCAAGCGGATAATAATGTGCGGCAAGCGCATGACTGGTGGGCGTTGGAAAGTCCGGCAGGCCAACTCGAACTGGGGGTGTTTTAAGCGGGATATGATGCTCTACCACGCGCGCCACAATTTCTGCGCCGATGCCATAGCTGATATGACCCGTATCCGCGACAATCAAACGTCCGGTTTTGCGGACAGATTGTAAAACCATCATTGGGTCAAGTGGGGCAAGCGTCCGCAGGTCTATAATCTCAACTGAAATATTTTCTTCCGCCAGTTCAGCCGCCGCGCGCTGACTTTCCACTACCATGTGCGATGTCGCGACGATGGTTGCATCTGTCCCTTCGCGCGCCAGACGGGAGGGGCCAATTTCAACGGTATAATATTCCTCTGGCACATGTTCTTTCAAGTTCTGCAGCCAGCGGTGTTCGAGGCAAATCACAGGGTTATTATCTTCAATTGCTGCAAGCAGCATGCCTTTCGCATCATAAGGACGGGCGGGCATAATAACTTTCAATCCAGGTATATGTGCGAAAAAGGATTGCAGGCTTTGCGAATGCTGGGGTCCTTGGCCCCAGCCGCGCCCGATAATCATGCGGATGACGAGTGGCACGGCCAATTGACCATTAAACATATAATGCCATTTTGCGGCCTGGTTTACAATTTGCTCAATCGATAGCAGTGCAAAATCAATACGCTGATGCGTTAAAATCGGCCGCATACCCATCAGTGCTGCACCAATGACAACACCGGTCATGGCATTTTCTGCCAGAGGCATATCCATTGACCGGTCTTCCCCAAATTCTTTGTGTAAATCTTTGGTTGAACCAAAAATACCACCGGGATCGGGCACGCCTAAACCCATGACAAACACACGTTCGTCACGTTTCATTGCCTGGGCAGTTGCCTCAAGCAGTGCGCTGTTGAAGTTGATAATCCGTTCGGTCTTCATAGGGGTTCACATAGCCGGCTTCGGCCCACAGGTTAGTATTAATTTGATCTAGGGTTGGAAAAGGCGCTGCGCGCGCGGTGGCAAAGGCGGTTTCAATCTCTGCGTCAATCGGCGCCCGCAATTTCATGTAATCGTCAGGACTTAATTTTAATTCCGCCGCCGTTCGTTCAAGCGGGCATTTTTTCATCCATTGATCATATTCATTTCCGGCGCGGTAATCCAAATGATTGTCAAAATTCGGACCGCAATGTTCGCGCTTGCGGTAAGTAAAGAATTCCAAGAAGCTTGGGCCTTCGCCTTTGCGCGCATGGGCCACTGCGTTTTTAGTTTCTTTGTACACTTCCATGACATTGTTGCCGTCGCCTTGATAGCCGCGCATACCATGTGCTTTCATGAGCTCGGTAATATTTAGGTGATCTGGTTGGCGCACATTTAGAGGCGAATAAACAGAAAAGAGATTATTTTCACACAGATAAACAATCGGTAATTTGTGCAGGATCGCGAAATTCACGCTTTCATGCAAGATGCCTGCTTCTACTACAGCTTCGCCAAAAAACGCCACAATCACGCGGCCGGATTTTTTGCGTTGTTCCGCAAAAGCGACACCGGTCGCAATGCCAACGGTGCTGCCCACAATGGGTACGGCGCCCAGGAAACCACAATCCAAGTCCACAAGGTGCATGGAACCACCCTTGCCGCCGGCACAGCCTGTTGATTTACCATAAATTTCTGCAAGCATGCGTGTCAGATCGCCGCCTTTGGCGATGTAATGGCCATGACTGCGGTGACCGCTCATGGCGAAATCATCGCGGTTTAATGCGGCGCAAACACCGACAGAAACAGCTTCCTGGCCAATGGATAAATGCACAGGGCAGCGCATTTGCTGTTCGGCATAACGTGCGGCGATGGCCTCCTCAATCAGCGTGAGGCGAAGCATATCGCGATATAGGGTTTTTAATTCAGCCACGGTTATTGAATGCCCAGCGCCTGCATGCGTTTAACGTTATAATAGATATTGTCATTCATAGGGTCGGAAATTTTACCCGCTTTAAATGCATCTACCAAGCTTTCAACTGCATTGCGAATGGTGTATTTAGGTTGGAATCCTAATTCGCGTGCAATTTTATCAGATGAAACGTGATAGGATCGCATATCATTGGTGGATTCAACCGTCACTTCCACCGGGCCAACCACATCGCGTACCATCGCAGCAATATCGTTCAAAGAATGGTTTTCATAACCGGCATTAAAAATCTTGCCGTCAATTATATCATCCGGATATTCCAATGTTTTAACGTACAGATCCGTCATATCCTGAATATTGATATTGGGGCGCAATTGCGTGCCCCCAAAGACAGTGATTTTGTTTTTATTGACCGCATGATTGGTTAAAATATTGACCGTCAAATCCAAACGCAAACGCGGGGAATAACCGCAAACCGTTGCAGGGCGTAAAATCAAAGTCACAAAACCTGGTGCGCGTTCGGCCATTAAAACTTCTTCGCACATGGCTTTAAATTTGGAATAATCCGTCAGGGGTTCCAGTGATAAATCTTCCGTCACATTCGCGGTTTCTTTGATACCGTAAACGCTAGAGGAAGAGGCATAGACGAACCGTTTCACACCGCCAGCCTTGGCCATTTTTACGAAAGGCGCAAAACAATCATAGTTAATGGATTTGCCCAAATCCGGATTCAGTTCAAACGATGGATCATTGGAAATGCAGGCGAGGTGAATGACGGCTTCCACATCTTTTAACGCATCCTGGCAAATTGCCATGTCGCGCATGTCGCCTTTGACCATGCGTAGATTTGGATTGTTGGTGTTGGCGCCGAAAACATCATCGCCATAAATAAACCAATCCAATACCGTCGTTTTGTATCCGGCATCCAGCAATTTAGGCACCAAAACCGCGCCGACATATCCCGCGCCGCCAACCACTAAAACCCTGCCGTTTTTACTGAATTCCATATTCTTCTCCTGCGCCATTTTGCCTAGCGTTTTTGACATTTTCACCATCAAATGTAAAGTTTAATTTGCTGCCGTTCGCGGCGCTTTTTTAACAGGCTGTTCCATTCCCCAACCCATCGCCAAATCCAGCATGGCATGCAGGAAGCAGGCATGAGCGGTTTCCACCAGGCCATATAAGTGAGAGGGCGTATAAATATTCATATCGCCTAAACTGCGGAGGCTATTGTCTATATCAAAACCCGACAGCGTCATTACATTTATTTTTAATGCGCGCGCGGCGGCGACGGCATTCAAAATGTTGGGCGAACGGCCCGACGATGAAATAGCGATCAAAAAGTCCCCTGGCAGGGCGTAAAATTCCAATTGCTTGGCGAAAACGTGCGATACGCCGTTATCATTGGCCAGGGCGGTCAGGGCGACGGGATCATTTAGGGCCATGACGCGCAAATTGGCATTTTTACAAAAATCCAACGCCATATGGCTGCAAATACTGGCGCTGCCGCCATTGCCGATTAAAAAGGTTTTCTGGTCGCGCAGGTGCGCGCGCTCAATTTCCGCGATACCCCAATCGACGGCAGCGGCCATGGATACGGCGGAACCATCCGGGCGCGTCGCCAGACTGCCGGAAAAAGCCTGGCCCATGGCGGTGAGGTATTGATTAAAACGGCTGGCTGCCAAAGGGAACCTCTATTTGAAGTTTTGGAATGATAAGATAGCCCAAATTACATATAATTTGACTGTTTGAGAAGGTCCAAAGTTATAAAAATAGTGCAGAATTTTCTTGCAATTTGATTTTTACAATCATTATAGTTGCCCAAACCTTTAAAGAAGAAATTAATGCCTGAATTAACATTACAAGAAAAAGATGTATGCCTTGAACGCGCACGCGATGTCGCGGCCATGCTGAGAGCCAATAGTATTACGGAAATCCGCTTAACTAGCTGGGATGCAAACTATGGCGAAGAAGCGGAAGAATCTCTTACGATTACGGACCAAAATAACCGTGAAGTATTCTGCGCCCATGGAACGAGCCTGGACCCAGAGAATTTTTATACCCTTCGTATTAGACCCACAATCATGAGTGGGCGGGGCAATGAAGGCAATCCCATTAAACCCCATTCAGCGTATTTCTGGAACTAGGCAAGTTTAGGCGATCTGAACTTATTGCTGTTTTATTTGGCTTGACTCTGAAGACATTATCGCTTGCGGTATACCTTCAAAGTTTGCCGGTATAGCGGATGATCGCACACTGCGGGAATTGGATGTGCATGCCTATGAAGCTCGCCAAGCCAAAATAGGTTTCAAATATTGTTCTCGCTTAACAAAAGAAAAGTTTGGCAACAGCGGCGATAATAGCAAAAAAATCACAATTCAATTGGCAGTCGCACCAGCCTAGGTATTACTTCAGCATCGCCGTAATATACTTCATAATTGCGACCTTATCCACCGCTTTGCGGTGGCCGACGATGCCGACCTTGGCCGCGCCGACAGCATTACCGACAAATCCCACCACTTCCATTGGCGCGCCGGTGGCGGCGAGGGGCGAGGTGACGGCCAAAAAGGCATCGCCCGCGCCCATGGTATCGATTGCGGTTTCGGCAAAGGCCGGGATGTTCGCCATGCCTTCCTGCGGCGCAAAGGTAGCGCAGCCATTTTTACCGCAGGTCACGATAAATTTAGGACAGTCGAGCATTTGTGGCAAACGGGTGCAGACCATATGTTCCAGATCTACATACTTATCCGCAATGGCCAGGCGTGCTTCGGAATGATCGATACAAACGTAATCCGCGCGTTGATATTTGTGAATCAGGTTAAAACCGCGATTGGCGCTGTTGGATTGCGTATTGATGGCAAGGAAACGCGCATGTTCCTGAATCACATCCACCGTTTCGCCGTAAATCATGCCGTGGCCGAAATCGACGGAAATCGTGACATCCGCGCGCGACACCTGATCTTTAATAATTTCCTGAAGGCGGCGCGCCAGATCATCGGGCAGGGGGCTGTCATCCATATAGCAAACTTCGAACAATTTGCGGTTATTGTTAGGATCAACCATCCGCACCTTGCGCGTTGTCGGCGCCTGGCCGCGCGTGATGAGTTTTAACTTTACATTATCCGCCACGCTATTGCGGATCAAATCTTCGTGACTGTTTTGTTCGCCGATAACGGAAATCACCGTCACCTCGCGGCAAAAATTGGCGACGTGGTTGGCTGCTGCGATGACGCCGCCCGCGAAAACTTCATTACTTAAATAACGCGTTGGGATCATAAATTCTTTTTCCGAACGCTCATGCGGTGCGACATACATGTATTCATCGATGATGGTATCCCCGACCAGCACCACATGCATGTCACGCATTTTATTCATGTAGTGCATCACCTGTTCAGAGAAATCGCTACCCTGTTTTTGTTGCAGGTAATGTTTCAATTTATCAGGATAGATATCGAAAAACCGGTTCAAAAGCGCTGAAGAGCTATAGGTAATGTCTTCGGTAAAAATGATTTTACCACCGTGGTGTTCCACCTCAGTTTTTTCGTCGTTGATTTTGCCGGTAATGTCGGTTTCCATTACTTTGTAATCAGGCCCCTTGATATAAATGTCCGGTTTAACGGCAGCCAAAACGGGAATGGCGGTAGGCGCGTGATTGATCGCAACAAAATCAACCAAAGCAAGATTGGCCAGCATCTCTGCACGTAGGTGTTCATTAAAAAAGGGACGGCCGGGTCCCTTATTCACAAACTGATCTGCGGTAATAGTGACGACCAGGATGTCGCCGTGGCTTTTTGCCTCTGTCAGGTGTCGGATGTGGCCGACATGCAAAACATCAAAAACACCATGGGCGTGAACGATTTTTTGTTTCGCCTTGCGCTTTTGCTGCAGAATATCAGCCAGCTGGGCCAAAGGCAGAATTTTATATTCAGAACTATTTTCAGTCTGTTGTTGCCGCTGAATGGGTAAAACTTGTGCCATATGATTCCTTATTTAACGTATTTAAACCAGTCAGCAGTTGCATTCGCAATACTGTCCGGCGTCCATACTGGTGCTTCGCGCCAGTAATCAATTTGGGCTAACATGTTTTGAACGCCTTTTTCAATCGGGACTTTGGGCCGCCAGCCGAGGGCCTGGATTTTTGTGATATCAGCGTGCGTGCAATCCGGCTCGCCGGGACGCTTCGGCATGTGGACGGTGGATTTCGCGCTCAGCAATTCGACAATTTTATTGACACTAACCGGATTGCCGGAACCAACGTTGTAAACTTCGCCTGACTTGCCATGATCGGCTGCGAAAAGGATGGAATCCACCACATCCGTCACATAGGTAAAATCGCGGGTCTGGTTGCCATCTCCAACAATTGTCAGCGGTTGATTGTTCAGAATTTGCGCCAGGAAAACACCGAACACCGCACCGTAAATTCCCGAAGTCCGGGAACGCGGACCATAGACATTGAAAAACCGTAATGACGTGCAGGGTAGGTCATAAACTCGCGCCCAGTGCATCGCCAGTTGTTCACCTAAGTATTTGGTTAGGGCATAGGGATAGCGCGGGTCGGTTGGGGCGGTTTCAATTGTAGGGTATTTGTCAGGAATGCCATAGCAAGTGGACGAGGCGACATAAATCATTTTGCGGATTTTAGCCGCGCGCGCGAGTTGTAAAATATTAAACGTGCCATTCACATTGGCATAATAATATGGCGCCGGGTTTTGCACTGATGGTACCAAATCTGCCAGTGCGGCGATGTGAAATACGCGTTCTGCATTTTTAAAGTAAGATTCAATTTTTGCCGTATCATTGATATCGGCTTCAACGATTTTTAAGGTTTTTGGCACGCCTAAAAAATCCAGATTGGCAAGGCGGCCGGTTGAGAAATTATCAATGACCACGACATCGCGCCCGGCTTTGATAAGCGCTTCCACCAAATGGCTCCCAATAAAACCGGCTCCACCGGTAATAATATCATGTCCTGTCATTGTGACATATAGGCTGAATTCAGCGAATTAGGCAACTAAAAATCAGGTTTCCAGGCCATAGACGCTGATAGTCATCAAAGGTATTAAAGGCCATGATCTCTGTCGTTATTCCCGCCTATAATGAAGCCGCGTTTATCGGGCGCGCGGTAGCGAGCGCGCTGGCGCAAACGCTGCCGCCAGATGAAGTGATTGTGGTCGATGACGCATCATCCGATAATACTGCAGCCGAACTGGCGAAAATTTCCGATCCACGGTTAAGGATTATTATCCATCAACAAAATAGCGGTGCCGCGGCAGCGCGCAATACCGGTATCCAAACGGCGCGAGGCGATTGGATTGCTTTTCTGGATGCGGATGACGTTTGGCAGCCGGAAAAACTGGCGCGGCAAATAGATTATTTAAACCGGAACCCTGAAATGGATGCCTGTATTTGTGGCTTTGATATCCGTGATGCGCGCGGTAATGTGCGCATCTATCCGCAACCGGAGCGCCGCCGCGAAGTTGTAGTTGCAGAATTACTTCGCGGTTGCCATCTTTCCATCGGCAGTGCGCTGTTGGCGTGGCGTCATGTTTTCGAACAGGTTGGGCCGTTTGATGCTTCGTTAAAACGATTTGAAGATTGGGAATGGCTGTGGCGCTTTATCGCCCGGCATCAAATCGGGTTTGTGCCGAATATTCTGGTTACAATTGATGCTTCGCCTTGGCCCAAGCCGGAAATAATTACTGACGCAACGACTGCAATTGAATCGCTTTTAGACGCTCATATTTTGAAAGTGACTGGAAAAATGTCTAATGTGCGCATCATGCGCGCCTGGCTGGAACTGGAACAAGCTATCAGTTATTTTTATCATCGCGATTACGCGAATTGCATTCAATATTCTGCACGTGCCTGGCGGGCCGCGCCGCTTGCCGTCAGCCTTTATTTTCTAAAGCGGTTGTTAAAGATTTAACCCTGCCTCATCCATAATCATTTCCGCAAAAGCCAAAGAACTGGTAAAGGCGGGCGAAATGGCATTTAATATATGTAATGAATTCTCCGTGCGTTCAAAAATATAATCCATTTCCAGTTTGCCGGTTTTGCGATTGATCAATTGCGGGCGAATACCCGCCTTCGCAGTCGGCACCATATCTTCGGCGCGCACGGTGGGACACAGTTTTTGCGCGGTTTTCAGAAAAACATCTTTGCGGTATTTCGCCAATTCCATATGGGCAAGGCGGCGGAAATTATTTTGGTCGCGGAGGTACATGCGCGCGAGTTCAAAGCCGATGCCGATCGCCTCGCCCAGACGCGCCCCCTGCAAAATGCCATAATTTTCGCGGCCCAGGGCAGGGATGGCGGTGGGGCCGATGTAAACATCACCGCTGATCACACGTGTCAAATGCGTGCCCAAAAAGGGCAGGGAAACATCCGGCACCGGATAAATATTGCCGCGGACCAAGTGATTAGCCTCAGGCGATAATTTCCAATAAATGCCTTTGAACGGCACGAGTGTGTAATCTGCAGCCAATTCGAAATAACGCGCCACTATATCGGCATAAGCGCCCGCGCAATTGAACAGGTAGCCGAATGAAAACGAACCCTGATTGGTCGCGATGGTATTTTTGTTTTCTAATTTTACAGCCTGCGTGTCTAAATGAAATTCAACGCCTTGCACCGTTAGTTGTTCGCGCAATTTTGCCAGTACAGCTGGGCTGTCGATGACCGCCGTATCTGGACAATGAATGGCCGCGACGCCGGTTGCCGCCGCAGGTTCCAATGCATGTAATTCTTGATTGTCGATCCGCCGGGCGGTGATGCCGTTATCCGCCGCATTTTTCATCAGACGTTCCACCGTAGGTAACTGTGCTTCGTCAGTTGCCAAAATAACCTTGCCGGTTTTGTTATAATTAATTCCGAATTCATCGGCATAAGCCATCATGCGCCGCGCACCATCCGCGCAAACCTTGGCCTTGCGCGTGTCCGCGCCGTAATAAATGCCGCAATGCAGGACGCCGCTGTTGCGTCCGCTGGCATGAACGCCCAGGCGGTTTTCTTTTTCCAGAATGGCAATTATGGCGGATGGCAGGCGTTTTTTTAATTCACGCGCGACGGTCAGCCCGACGATTCCGCCGCCGATCAGAACAAAATCATAGGTTTTTGCAGACATCCCAAAGTGGTATGACAAGATACAAATATGATCAAGTCTTGCTGCTTTAAATTAATTCAACCCTAATTTAATTGTTGTAACAGTACAGTTAAATCTGGCCGCAGGATGCCGGTATAATCCAGCGCCGTGCCTTTTATTAATTCTCTGCCCAAAATAATTTTCCCGGGTTCCAAATTTTCGATTGCAATCTGCGCGGCAGCGGTGGCGGTAAAGCCAAATTCACCATAGTAATTCGGATCGCCGACCAGATAAATTATATTGTAGCCTTGCTCGGTCGCGGTTGTAATGGTTTGCTGAATTAGACGCGCGGCTAATCCTAATTTTTCATGGCTTTGTGCCACGGCAATAGGGCCGAGTAACAGCGCGGGTTCCGGGCAGTCGCCCACACATACGCGGTAATTTCGCACGACGCCTAAAACTTGGCCATGTGCGTTCACCATCACAAAGCATAATGTGGGATCGGGCGGTATGCCCTCCCGGAGGCGATAAATAGCGCGCCGCATCCGGTCCGGTCCAAATGATTTTTCCAATAGCGCCCGCACACCGCCTTGGTGGCGTTCGGCTTCCATTTCAATTTCGTAACTATGCTCAGTCATCCTATGATAATTGCTCTTTTAAAATCTGGTTGACTAGATCCGGATTTGCTTTGCCGCCAGAAGCTTTCAAAACTTGGCCAACGAAGAATCCGAACAGTTTGTCTTTGCCCGAGCGGTATTCCGCGACCTTGTCCGTATTCACCGCCATCACTTCTGCAACAATTTTGGTAATGGCGGCAGGGTCGGTGATTTGTTGCATACCCTTGTCTGCTACAATGGACTTGGCGCCTTTACCGGACTCCAGCATCTCCGCAAAAACATCCTTGGCGATTTTACCGGAAATGGTTTGGTCGGAAATTAAATCAATCAGCTCACCTAATGCCGCGGGTGCGACAGGCGATTGGCCTAAATCCAGATCAGATTTATTCAGCGCGCCTAGCAATTCATTGATCACCCATGAGGCCGTCAGTTTCGGATCGCGATCATGGCAGGCGGCTTCGAAATAATCCGCGCGTTCTTTTTCCGCCGTCAGGACGGCTGCATCATAGGCCGATAGGCCGAGCATATCCTGGTAACGCGCTTTTTTCGCATCGGGCAGCTCAATTAAATCGCGGCGAATATTTTCGATATATTCTTGGGATAATACCAGCGGCAGTAAATCCGGGTCGGGGAAATAGCGGTAATCATGCGCTTCTTCTTTGCTGCGCAGGGTGCGTGTGGTGCCAGTTGAGGCATCGAACAGGCGCGTTTGCTGTTCAATTTTCCCGCCGCCTTCAATTATTTCCACTTGTCGCGCGGCTTCATATTCAATGGCCTGCACGATAAAGCGGATGGAATTGACGTTCTTGACTTCACAGCGTGTGCCCAGCGGGTCGCCCGGTTTGCGAACGGAAATATTCACGTCCGCGCGCAGATTGCCTTCCTCCATATTGCCGTCGCAGGTGCCGAGATAACGCAAAATCGAGCGCACCTTTTTCACATAGGCGGCGGCTTCTTCGGGACTGGAAATTTCCGGCTCCGATACAATTTCCATCAGCGCCACACCCGCGCGGTTTAAATCCACAAAAGTTTTGTTGGGATGCTGGTCATGCAACGATTTTCCCGCGTCCTGTTCCAGATGGAGGCGTGTGATGCCGATTTCCTTGGATGTGCCATCAGGCAGATCAATTTTAATTTTTCCAGTGCCGACAATGGGATGCTGGAATTGCGAAATCTGATAACCTTGCGGCAGGTCGGGGTAAAAATAATTTTTGCGCTCGAACACAGACGTCAGATTAATTTCCGCATTCAGGCCCAGACCCGTCCGCACCGCCTGGCGCACGCAGGCTTCATTTAATACCGGCAGCATGCCCGGCATGGCGGCGTCAACCAGTGCCACATTGTCATTCGGCGCGGTGCCGAATTTCGTGGAGGCGCCTGAAAATAATTTGGAATCGGAAATGATCTGGGCGTGGATTTCCAAGCCCATCACCACTTCCCATTCGCCCGTTTGGCCTTTGATTTTATACATCGGTTTTCCTTTGTAATTTTAATGTTTCCCACTCAGGCACGAATTGCAGCATCGCTGCGTATATTTGCGGCACCTCAACCTCAACAATTTCCCAGATTTTTTTATCGTCAATTCCTGCAATATAATCATGCACGATGATATTGCGAAAACCCTGAATATTCCGCCAAGGGAGATCGGCAAATTGGCTTTTTACTGAGCTGCTCAAACGTGTCATGGTCTCAGCAATAATATGAAGCAACCGATGAATTGCAAAATATTCTAAGCCACATTTCATATAAGAATCATACGATGGCGAAAATTCCTGAATTTTTTCAATGGCCTCTAAGATGACAATCGCTAAGTCGTGGTCGCGTTCGATGCTGTCCATAACTCCTCCGCCGCGTTTGTAATTTTTTGTTTCATGGCCCAGTGTAAGGTTTGCGGTGTTGCCACATCCACATGGCGGCCAAATAGATCATCTACCGCCATACGGAATTGCACATGATCACGCCATGACGCCTGGGGTGCAAAAGATACCAATAGATCAACATCGCTGTCATCACGCGCATCGCCGCGCGCGCGCGATCCGAAAACCTTTATCATCTCAACACCATACCGGCTTGCCAAGGCGATCAAATCGTCTTTGTGAGCAAGAATAAGTGGATCATGTACCATCCTATGCCGCCATGATCGTTGGGGTGGCGGTGAATTGTGCGGCGGTTTCCAAAGCGCTCGCTGCGCGCAGCATGGTGACTTCGTCAAACGCGCGGCCGATCAATTGCAGACCCAATGGCAAACCGTTTTTCGCGAGGCCAGCAGGCACGGACATGGCAGGTAAGCCCGCCATCGACGCCGGAATGGTAAAGGCATCATTCAGATACATTTCGACTGGATCCGTGGGTTTTTCTTCCCAGCCAAACGCGGTGGAGGGCGCGGTGGGCG
>Ga0105240_10002763_pt1 | contig 27721 bp, 17 predicted proteins | sample KBSC54metaG_FD_80426 | JGI IMG/M metagenome (GOLD analysis project Ga0105240, IMG submission 80426) | Corn rhizosphere microbial communities from Kellogg Biological Station, Michigan, USA - KBS C5-4 metaG | ecosystem: Host-associated > Plants > Roots > Rhizosphere > Soil | place: Michigan, USA... | reverse complement strand
TCGCGCGGCTTCGGCAAGCGCCGATGTGATGCCAGCGGCGCAGAAGGCCGCGCCAGCATACGCAAGATCCTTGGCCATCAGCGGCACGAGAAAATTGGGCTCGTACGCTCGTTCCAGCATGCGCTGAGCGATGGTCTTGACCAGCGGACTACCTGGCGCACCCGCCGTGAGTACCTCGACAGCCTGACTCACATCAAGGCGGCTTCTTTCAATCATCGCCAGCGCCTCGGCAAAACTGGCCACTTGCACGCCACACACGAAGTTGTTGATCAGCTTCAGTAATGTGCCGCTGCCTTGCGGCCCGACATGGATGAAGCTGCCCATCGCTTCGATTACAGGTCGCGCGCGTTCTAACACTCCAGCGTCGCCACCCACCAGAAACCTGAGCGAGCCGCTCTGCGCTTGTGACTTGCTACCGGTGACCGGCGCATCGAGAATCTTGAGAGCGTGCGCCATTGCAGCAGCTGCAAGCTCCCGCGACCAATCGATTGTCAGCGTGCTCGATTCGATCACAATCGTATTTGGCTTCATCGCCGCCAGCGCGCCGCTATCGATCCAAACGTTGCGCGACGCTACGTCGCTGGCGACCATCGCGATGGCAACGTCTGCCTCCCGCACGGCTTCCACCGGCGAATCTGCCACTTGCGCCCCTGCTTCGCGAAGTGCAGCTGTTTTGTTGAGATTCCGGTTCCATACGGTGGGCGCAAAACCGTGCGCGAGCAGCTGTCGCGCCATGCCCGATCCCATAATGCCCAATCCCAGTAGCGCCACTTTCAGATTCATTCGATCACCTCGAACCGCGCGAGCTCAGCCTCGTTGATCTCCAGACCCAGGCCAGGAACATCGTCGCTCAACTCGACAAACCCGTCTTTGGCGATCGGCTCGCCTGTGAAGATATACCAGAACAGCTCATTGCCGACTTCGACATCCACAGGCGGAAAGAACTCCGCCAGCGGGGAATTCAGGCTGGCCATTACAATGTGATAATTGTGCATCTGTCCTGCATGCGGCACGACTGGAATCGAGTACGCCTCGGCCAGCGCCTGGATCTTGCGGGCGGCAGTCAACCCACCGACCCGATTGGTGTCGAACTGGATGTAGTCGAGAGCCTTCGCCTCGATGAGCTGACGGAATCCGTATAGTGTCTGCTCGTGCTCGCCCGCCGCGATGGGCGTACTCCCGAAACGGCGCAGCTCGTGATACCCGTGCACGTCGTCGGGAATGATCGCCTCTTCGAGCCAACGCAAATTGAAGGGCTCCAGCAGACGCATCATGCGCTTAGCGTATTCGAGGCTCCAGCCCATGTAGGCATCTGCCATGACGTCGATCTCGTCCCCAACGGTTTCGCGGACTGTGCGCACGAGCTCAATGTTTCTAGCCATTCCCGCGGCACCATCGATGGGACCCCAGCCGAAGCGCAGCTTCATTGCTTGATAACCTTCGGATTTGTACTTCGCAGCTTCGGCGGCCAGCTCCTCGAGCGGCGTGGAATACAAACGGCTCGCGTAAACCGGGATTCGCGCCTTGGTCCGCCCGCCCAGAAGCCTGTAACAAGGCTGCCGCGCGGATTTCCCCATCAGGTCCCATAACGCGATGTCCACCGCGGACATCGCGACGAGTGCAATTCCTTTACGACCGAACGCCATGGTTTTGCGGTACATGTGTTGCCACAGGAACTCGGCGTCCCATGGGTTCTCCCCGAGCAACAGTGGCGCCAGGTATTGATCAATACACTGCTTGGTCAATAGCGGGGAGAGCGCTGCATTACCAATACCGACCAACCCATCGCCGGTATGGATCTCCACGATGAGCCAACCATGGAATGTGAACGTCCCCATGGTCTGTGAAGAAAGCCTCGGGGAGACCATATCCAGCGGATTGGTGCAGAAATGAGCGGGTAGCGGCACCGTGCTGCCCTTCCATCGCACCACGCGTGTGCGAACTTCGGTGATCTTCACGGTCGAGTCCTTCTCGAAAAATCGAGTTGATGAATACGAGGTACAGCAAAGCAAAGCAGTGCAAAGGCCAACAGGTGGAGCGATGCGGCCACGATCAGCACCGGCGTATAGCTGAAGCCCGCATCGAGCGCCCATCCGGCCGCTTGGCCCATAACGATGCCGCCGAACGCTCCACCCAAACCGACCAGGCCCGCGAGTTTGCCAAGGGCACCGCGCGGCACGAGATCGGTCGGCACTGTCATGACCAGCGTCGACCAACTCTGCTGGCCAAAGAACGCGAGACTGAACAGAAACAACACCATCGGAATGGAGTGCACAACGGGAACCAGCATAACCCACGGCATCAGCGCCGCACTTGCGCCCAAAGCGACTTTGCGTGCGGCATTGACGGAATAGCCCCGCGTGAGCAACCGTCCGGAAAAATAGCCGCCGCACAAACTGCCAATTCCCGACGCCGCATAGGGGATCCAGCCCACCGTCGCCGCTTGCTTGAGATCGAAAGCGCGAGTCTCGAACAAATATTTCGGTAGCCAGAACAAATAGAAATACCAAGCCCCGTCACTCAGGAACTTCGCAAAAGCGATTCCAAGCACTTCTCGCCTGGTGAGTAGCTCACGTAGCGATGGTGTGGTTGTCGCGAAGTCCGGTGGATCCGATATCTCCACGCCCTGTGATATTGCAGCGGGCGTGCGGTAACTCGCCAGCCACCAGCAGCTCCACGCCATCCCAAGCACGCCGGTGATGAAGAACACCCAACGCCAACTCGACAGCCCAAACCATCCGCCATGCGAAAGAATCAGCGCAATGAGTGGCGGAGCGACGACCGCTCCCACCGCAGTGCCTGCATTGACCACGCCCATCGCTGTAGCGCGCTCTTTCGGGGAAAACCATTCCGCGATGGCACGCGTTGCGGCAGGAAAGCCCCCACCCTCGCCCACACCCAGTAGCAATCGGCTGGCAGCCAATGCAATGACACCGCCGGCGAAACCGTGGCTCACGCAGGCTAGCGACCAGAAAGTCATGATGATCAAGAATCCGCGTCGCGTGCCAATGCGATCCAGCAACCAGCCGCCACCCAGATACATGCAACCGTAGGTGACGAGGAACGCGGAATCCAGAAAGGCCTTGGCCTGATAGCCGATCGGAATGTCCGATTGAATGTGACTGATCGCCCAAGGCAGTGTTTGGCGATCCAGATAACTGATCGCGATCGCCACGCCGACCATCAGCGCGATCGTCCACCGATTCCGGGTCGCCGCAGAGGTCACGCGTCACCGGAAAGCATCACCCAAGCGACTCCCCTGGCGTGGCCTTCTGAGCTTCAGCGTGACCGCGCTGCCACTCGCGGACTGCGGACTCAATGTCTGCGGGAACACTTGCGAAGTCTGCTCCAGCATCTTGTATTGATTCGCATTCGGTGCGGGGCACCGACGGTCGCCCACTTCGAAAAGGGCATCCTCCTCCTCGCAATGGGCACTGGCTCAGGACGCCAGGAGACTGGCCGTGAGACCAGATCGCGCCGCTCTTGCCGGTAGCCTTCGCATCGCAACGTCCGTATGTTGGTTGCCAGTCGCTCCGCTGACGCCCCGTATCGTACCAGAGTCAAACATATGCGCCTGCGCGGAGGGGCTTGGCTCACTCGCAATGGTCCCTCAGATCGAGACCAACGTCCGATCCCCCCTCCCGGCGGTTTTCCCGACAATCAACCGGTTGGAGACGAACCAGAGAAATCCAATGGGAGGGGGACCTATGGATCGCAGGCCTGTTGCACCTGTCCTTGCGTTAGGGCTCATCATCTCGGCTCAGCCGCACGATGCGCTCTCAGCTGAACTGCAGGAGGTGATCGTCACGGCACAGAAGCGGGAGCAATCCCTTCAGGATGTGAGCGCGCCTGTGACCGCGCTCGGCGGCGACCGCCTGCAGAACGCACACATCGACAATCTGGGAGACCTGCAGCTCATCGCCCCCAGCATTACCTTCGGCACCGATTTCAACATCGCCAAGGTGTTCATTCGGGGCGTAGGAGAAAACACGTCGACGACCGGAAGTGAGCCGGGTGTAGCGCTTCACGTGGACGGCGCGGTCGTGGCTCGTCCCGAGGCCCAATTGACTTCGCTTTTCGATCTTGAACGTGTAGAGGTACTGCGCGGCCCGCAGGGAACCTTGTATGGTCGCAACGCGACAGGGGGCTCGATCAATCTGATTACACGCAAGCCAACCCCGCAGCTGGACGGATATGTCCGGGTAACGGGCGGCAACTATGACGCACGGGCCGTGGAGGCCGCGCTCGGGGGACCTCTTTCAGATGCTATTCGGGTGCGTATCGCCACGAAGGACGAACAGCGCTCGGGCTTTGGTAAAAATCCAGTGACCGGGAACGATGTCGATGACCTGAATCGCAGGATGGCCCGGGTCGAGGTGATGGTCCTTCCGACCGACAGTGTCGACTGGCTCCTGAGTGGGGAGTGGTTCCAACAGAACGACGCTTCCGGAGCACTCCATTTCTGGCGCGAGAGCTTTCTGGGCATACCTGCACTGACCGCCACCGGAATCGGCGGCTACGCGATAAACCCGCGCGACCTCGCATCCGAGTACGATCCGCATACCTCGACAGACACATGGGCAATCACCAGCACCCTCAATTGGCATGTCAGTGATGCATTCACGGTCACCAACATCAGCAACTACCGTGACTTCAAGACGAGCGTCACACAGGACCTGGACGTCTCGGCGGTCGTAAACAGCCTTGCCGCCGACGGACAGGCCTCGACGATTCAGCGGCGCGATGTCGTGAGCCGACAGACGAGCACCGAATTTCAGCTCAAGTACACGTCCGATCGCCTGAACGGCGTGCTCGGCCTCTTCTACTTCAACGAGGACCAGACACCGACCGATACGGTAGACGTAGCGCCAGTATTTGGAGCTCCCTCCAATCTCGCACTTCTGGCAAGCGGTCCGATCATCATCGACGGAACTCCCGTAGCCCCTCCCTTCGATCCGCAGGCAGCACTCGGTTTGTGCAACACCTACGCCCACGCACCACCGATCGCCAGCAGCACGCCGATTCCTCCCAAGCGCGTCTGCGCGCATTCAATCTTCGGGACGGATGCGTATGCGATTTTCGGTCAGACTACGATCGGGCTCGGCCGATTCACGAGGGAGTTGGAGACGCTGTCGCTAAAGCTCGGCGGGCGCTATAGCTGGGAACGGCGCACCTCCGCCAATCCTTCGATCGTCTTCGCTCGCAGTGGCAGGGGGCCCGTCCTCATCACAACCACCGCTGCCACGCACCGGGCACGGAGCTTCTCGGATTTCACGCCCGAGGCGGGACTGGAGTGGCGGCCGGCACAGCAACTACTGCTGTATTATACGTATTCAGAAGGCTTCAAGAGTGGAGCCGGGGAAAATGCCGCCGGCAGCGTCACCATTGTCGGACCTGAGAAGATAACCAATCATGAAATCGGCCTGAAGAGCGAATGGCTCGACCGGCGGCTTGCCATCAATCTCGCGGCATTCTCCTACCGGCTCACCGGGCTGCAGATCAGCAAGACCATCAATGATCCGGTCGCAGGCTTCGTGACCCGCTTCGAGAATGCTGCCAGCGTGACCGGCAAGGGAGCCGAGTTGGAGGTCTTGGGCGCACCGGTGGAGCACCTGCGGCTGAGCGCCTCATTCGATTACCTTCACGCGCGATTCGACGACTTCACGACGGCCGATCCGCTCGACCCTCGTAACATTGCAGGCCAGCCGTTATACAACCCGCAGATCATACAGCTTGCCGGCAACCCGACGCGCAACTCACCCGACTGGTCGGGTGACCTCCACGCGGAATGGGACCTCCTCGGCGGCAAGCTACCGGCCGGCGGTTATCTCACATTGTCGGGAGATGTTTCCTACAAGAGCGAGATCTTCTTCACCGAGTTCGATCGTCTCCTGGAAGGATCGCGCGCCTTCACGATGCTGGACGGCTCGCTCCGGTACACCTCCGGAGATGACAAGATAACATTGGAGCTCTGGGGCAAGAATCTCACCGACGTACTGCGACCCAGTAGCACGTTCGCGCTTGCCACGGCACGTACGATTGGCGTTAGCTATCTACCGGCGAGGACCTACGGAGTGACGGCAGGCTATCGATTTTAATGCCAGGCCTACCATCCTCAACAGCGGGCTTGCCTGGCTCACCTACTTAGGGCGATTACTCTCCTGCGCTGCCGCGGCCTCTATGAATTCCAATCCATTGGGTGTGCCGAAACCGGTAACGTTGTCCCATCCCTTGGTGACCATCAACGAGGTGTCGGTACCAAAGCTGAGATCCAGCAGAAACGCTCCTTCGTTAAAACTGCAAAGAGCGCTGTAAAAGGTCCGGGTCTGCAACGCGGGTGACAGCAAATCCGCCGCGGAGTAAGCCGTCGAGCCGTTGGCATCGACAACGACCCCGGTGGGGTTGGTCGGGCTCGAGACGGGCACTACGTCCAGAACCGCCGAGGGCGGCATGTGCGCGATGGCCGGGGCAGCGTTCCCGAGCAAATGCCCAGCCCTTTGATTGGCAAGTGCCCAGATCGCCGAAAAGATCGGAGTCGACAGGCTGGTTCCCCCAATGACTTGTACCTGTTGCGGCTCCCCTGTCGGCGTCCAGACAAACACGCCACCCGTGAAGGGGTCACCGACAGCTGATATATCGGGTTGTTGTCGTCCTCGACCCGGCAGATTCCGCTGATAGAACGGCTTGGGGAAGACGACACTTTCGCCGCCCCCGGAGCCCCCAAAGAAGAACGCGTTGCCGGCGGGCGGATCGACAACCGCATCGAAATTCAGAGTGTTCTGAATCGTGCCCCAGCCGACCTGTACCGCTGCGCCGGTTCCGTCGGGGACACCCAAACTGGTGCCCCCCACGGAGGTTGCATGAGGTGAGTCCGACGGCGTCGAAGCTTCACCGATTGGCTTGTTCAGTCCGGTGTCCCCTGAGTCCCCGCTGGCATAATTCGTGGAGATGCCCAGTGCTGCCGCCACGGAAATCACAAAGTCGTAGGTGCGCAAAGTGGCGGGCGACACGTCGAACTCGAAACATCCGTAACTGTTGGAAATATTGCCGCCTAGACCGTGTATGGCGGCATAAAAGATCGCGAACTGAAAATCCTGATCCGCCGCTTCAGATGGCAGCACGAGCAGCACGATGTTGGCGTTTGGGGCGATGGCATGAGCCCATTCCACATCCAGCGAGGTCTCATCCAGCCAATCGTCCTGGAACGGATCGGGCTTTCCCAACGGATAGATGGTTTTGAAATTGTCAGCAGTCAGCGGCGGCAGGCCATTCAGTTGCGAGAACTCGTTTGCGTCCTGTTGGATCGTTGGCGACCCGAAGGAGTCCACGATGACAATCGTCTGTCCCTCGCCCCTGAGCCCCTGTTGATAGACCTTATCCAGTCCGTAGGCCTTCTGCATGTCGGATGCCGAGTAAGCACATTCGAGCAGATCCTCGTCCACGAGGTAGTGATTGCCGGTATACGTCGCCTGGGGCAGTGCGGTCGTGCCAGCCGGGACCACAAACGTTTGTGGCGCGCGAGCAAAGCAATCCGAGGTGAAGAAACCTGGAAGCCCACCTGCGGCTCGTATCGTAGCGGTCGATATACCGGCAGCTGGCTTTCCGGAACGCAGGTCCACGCGCTTCTTCAACATCGGCTTCTTGCCGAGGTTATCGAGGCCGCTGACTGCCTCTACCAGACTGGCCGCCGGCCCGGTCAGGCGTGCCTCCGTGACATTGGCGTAGAAAGTGCGGCCGTCCCGGCGAAAATTCTGAATGTGCGTGTGAAACGCGCTCTCGGCGCTCGACACGGAGCCCCGTGCACGGATCAAGAACCTGCTCGCATCGACATACGTGATCGTAAATCCGTGCGCCTGCAATTCGTTGCACACGGCTCGGACATCCGCGTCCGTTGGCGCATAGCTGCTGAGATTGGAAGCCGTCATCCAGTGATGGAACGTGGGCGAGTCCGGATCGTAAAGGTCTTGCAACGCCTGATCGAACCGGGCCTTGTTGTGCATCTTCAGCCAGACGGTGATGCCCATCTGCATCGTGGGATCGGGAGAGCCCATATCCGTCGCGGTACTGATCGCCCCGGGCACGGTGTTCGCAGAACTCTGGCCAAACGCCAGCGGCACAAACAGCGCGGCCACCAGCAGCATTCCTCTGATTGCAACCATCCCAAATCGTCCGTTCATGACAGTTCCTTGTCCCCGAGCGTTCCCGATTACCTATGAACAGAGGACGCGAAGCCGAATACCCTGCTCCTGCGCGATATTCACAATTTGACTCGCGAACACAATCATAACGACCCGGTTGACAAACTCTACCTGTCGCGCGCAACGCATCGTTCCCCCAACAGCATCAGTCCCGAAAGATAATGAGGTATTCTCGAGTCATGGAGGGCGTTACTAAAGAGGAAAGGGAAGTCATGATTTTTTCCGCGAGGGATCTGCAGGCCGTCCGTCGGAACAAGGGAATCAACGGCACCCCCTGCGGTTCGCCCACTGCCGGACATTGCGTACTGATGGCCCTACTGACCTGCGTGACCGCGCACGCTGGAACCGTCCAATTTCAAGAGCCGCCGATACCGCGCATTGACCAGAACTTCTTTGTGGACCCGGGGCCAGTTCCCTTTGGCCTGTTTGAGCTGATTCAGTGGCCGCCCAATCCGGGTTCTGAATCCGGCGACCTTGCAATCAACTGGGACGTAGGTCTGTATACCGGGTTTACGCCACCTGCGCCGGCAGCGAACCACCAACGAGGCGTTTCCAACATCACTGTGGGCTCAACGGCCGTCCAGGCAGCAGGCAATACCGTAGGGTTTCTCATCGACAGTGCAAGCCTGACAACCCCGAGCATGGGATCGGGAACCTTGTTTCCCATCGTCGCGCAAGAGAACTTTCCAAAGACTCGGCAATTCAGGCCGTTCGCCGAGCCCGGCAAGACGCTCGTTTACGCCATGCAGGCACAGATACCCTACGCGAAAGGGGAAGGAACCTGCGGCCGCGCAGGCTCCGCGTGTGCATACGCCACCATGTATTTCGATATCCAGGATGTCACGACAGGGCTCGACTTCTGGTATGGCGCCACCTTGTTCGATACACGCGGAACCCCAAACGGAATCGGCTTTCTCGGCGAAACGATCAACTACGATGGCTCTACTCAACAGGCCATCATCGGAGCCGTCGTCAATCTGAGTGGCGCTGAAGGGGCGATGTTCACGACCGCCCTCCCCACCTCAGCAGGCTTTCAATCCCAAACCTGGCCAGGCTACAAAGCTTTTCAGTTTGCCGTGACCGCGCGCAATCTGCGGAATGCAATCCAAGCTGTCAAAACCACGTTTCCGCAGCAATACGGCAACCTTTCAAACGACCCGGCCAACTACCAGGTCTTTCACTTCAATTTCAATCCCGAGGTCGCCTATTTCGGTGGCAATGCAGCCATCGGCGTTGCCTTCAATAACATTCGCATATCCGTGCAAGATAGCAGTGACTGCGACAACACCTACAACGGAGTCAGCGACGTCACAGGCCTTACAAACGGAGATAACCGCTTCCTTTGCTACAAGAGGCAGTGGTATGACTGCGGCTTCTCGCGTGACGTGCGTTGGTCCGTTCATGCGTCCGACGGTCAGGTTGTGGGCATTCATACCTGCGAACGGGCTAAAGCGGCCTGGAAAAAGCCTTAGCGGTTAGCTCAGTCGCTCGCAGAGAAACGTATGAGGCGCGGATTATCTGCACACCGTGCCCAATGGTGCGTCGCGGCAGACGTGCGGGATCGGCCCGCAATGAACCGGCCATCACGCGCTTGGCGTCTCAGTCGCAAGCGTGGCACAAATCAACATTACCTTAACAAATGCGCGGTGTACAATCGGATCACCTGCGGGCGGCCTGACGAGCTCACCAAAATCGAACAGCCCTGCGGGTGAAAAGAGCGGAGAAGAACCAACGAGAGAATTAGAGGGGAGACGCCATGCAACGCCTATGGTCGATTGCCTGTCTCTCAGTCGTCGTCGGTGCCTTAGCACCGGACGAGGTACACGCTCAGAGCTGCGCGGCGAACGTCCCCCACGTCAACGGCACGTGGGTGGTACTGCCATATCAAATGCCGATCAATCCCATCCAAGCGACCCTACTTCGCAACGGCAAGGTGTTGATCGTCGCCGGGTCTGAAAACGACGCGAAGAACAACTCGAAGGGTGCGGAGAGCTACCGCGCGGCTACATGGGACCCTACCGGCACCAACGAGAGCAGCATAACGGTTCAGAATCTGACCTACGATGTGTTCTGCAGCGGTACAGCCAGCCTGCCGGATGGACGCCAACTCGTTGTGGGGGGCACATCGGACTACTCGTTCACGGGCGAGAATCGCGCTTCCATCTTCGATGGCAATTCCGGGCGCTTTGTCCAGTCACAGAACATGGTGAGCGGTCGCTGGTACGCCTCAGCCATCACACTCTCAGATGGTCGCATCATGGCCATGTCGGGCCTCACACAAACTGGCGCCACGAGTACTACTGTCGAGACTTACGACGTTAGAAACGCCGGGGCCGGATGGAACGCGCCGACAAGCGTTCCTTTCACTCCGCCCCTGTATCCGCGCCTCTTGCTCCTCCCGAACGGGAAGGTGTTCTATACAGGCCAAGGAAGCGGGAGTTCCAACACGAATTCGTGGCTATTTGACCCCGCGAATGGCGGTTGGACCGTGTCGGCACCCACCACGGTAAACCGCACTTACGGCAGCTCCGTGATCCTGCCTCTGCTGCCACCGAGCTATACCCCTCGTGTAATGAACTTCGGCGGCGGCAGCCCTGCCACGAATACAACCGAATTGATCGACCTTTCCAATGCGAATCCCAGTTGGACACCCGGTCCGAACATGTCCACCGGCCGCATCCAGATGAACGCCGTAATCCTCCCAAATGGCAACGTGCTCGCAGAGGGTGGCTCGGTAAACAACGAAAGTCCCGATACTCCCGGAAAGAGAGCTGATCTCTACGATCCCGCCACGAATACCATCCGCTCTGCTGGCAGCGCCGCCTACTCGCGCCTGTATCACTCCACTGCCTTGCTTCTCCCCGATGCCACCGTGATGAGCATGGGCAGCAACCCGGGAGCGCGCGGCAGCTATGAAGCCGCAATTGAGATCTACACGCCGCCTTATCTCTTCGATGCGCACGATCACCTGATTACCAGCAATCGGCCGGCGATTACGGGCGTGTCGTCCCCAGTCGTGGGGTACAACGCTGCCCTGTCCGTGGGGTATACGAGTACAGCGGGGATCACATCCGCGGTGCTGGTCCGTCCGGGCTCTGTCACCCACGCCTTCGATATGGGACAACGCGTGATCGGCTTATGCGGCCCCACGCCACAGCAGCCAAACTGCACCGGTGCAAACAATACACTCAACCTGACAACACCCCCTAACGCGAACATTGCGCCACCGGGCTATTACATGCTGTTCTTGCTAGATGGTAACGGTGTTCCCTCGAAAGCCGCGTTCATCCAGCTCACGCCCTATTCGACGGCCCCGCCGTCCGGGAGCATAGATTCGCCGACAGCGGATGTGACCATCCCGGCCGGAGGTACAGTGAGTTTTGGCACTAGCCGCAGTGCCGCAAAGTATTCATGGGTATTTCCCGGCGGCTCACCGTCCACATCAACGGCTCAGAATCCGGGCAATGTCACCTTCACCAGCCCGGGTACCTATCAGGTTTCCCTGACTCTGATCGACGTAAGTGGCAATTCAGATCCGAACCCGCCCACGCGCCAAATTACTGTGACGCCTACCAGCCCCGACTTCTCGATAATAGTAGGCCCGTCCGCACAGGAGGTCGTCCCGGGCGGGTCGGCGGCGTACACCGTCACCGTTATCTCACAAAGCGGTTTCGCGAATTCGGTAAACCTCAGCGTTGGTAGTGAGTCTGGCTTTCCAACAGGTGTTACCAGCGCCGGCTTCAGTCCACCCTCCATAAGCGGTTCGGGGTCGTCTACGCTTACGATGGCGACCACGACGAGCGCGATACCTTGGGCTGTGTCGCTCACCATTACAGGAACGAGTGGAGCGCTTACACATACCGCATCGACGACGCTGCTGGTGAATCTCGATCCGCCCACGAGCATTCAGGCAGCCCCGGGCGATTCCAAGGTCTCACTGTCGTGGCCCGCCTCGGTGGGAGCGACTAGTTACCACGTCAAACGCGCTGACGTCAGCCATGGACCGTACGTGAATGTTGCGTGCCCGACCGGAACCAGCTACGCCGACACCGGTCTAACCAACGGCACCACGTACTTCTATGCCATCTCGGCCGCGTTCAGCGGCAATCCCAACGCTGGTGGAGAGAGCGCCGACTCTATCGAGGCAAACGCAACTCCGCAGGGCGCCGCCCCCACGCCGACTGCTTCCCCTACAGGTCTCGTCGCGAAAGCAACAAAACCTGGAACGATCAGCCTTCAGTGGGTGCAGTCGAGTACCTCAGGGGTTACGCAAAACAGCATCTATCGTCGAACCAGCACCGGTACCTATTCCTCGATACCGCTGGTAACAACGAGCGCGACTACGTCTTATCGCGATTCCAGCGTGATCAGCGGAACGCCGTACTGCTACGTCGTCACCGCGACCAGCTCCAGCGGCCAAAGTAGCGTTTCAAATGAGGCCTGTGGCACGGCGAAGTAGTCTCAGCTGGCGACCCATGAAACGAGCTCAATCGCCCCAAAACGGTCGACGGTGCCCCCCTCGCCCACCACCTGCGCGGCCGCGACGCAGTTCAGCCCAACGCAGCATACCGTGTTGTGGCTCAGCGATTGTTCACTGCTTTGAGCCGGTACAGGTCGTCAAACAGCAGAGCAAGAGCACCGCGACGGTGCTCCGGCCCCCGGCGTTCCAGCTGCATCGGTCGTTAATCGTCGTCTCGATCCCGGTGCCGGATCTCCCCACGGATTTCCCCCGTTGGGAAAGTGGTAGTGTGCACGTTCACGTACGTCGTGTTGTGCTCGAGCGCGTCTACCAACGCGTCGAAGTCGCCGGCGCTCAAATGCTGGCCGGGAAGCGCAAGCACGTTGGCGGCAGTGATCGTGCCGGTCACCGTTCCTGCGGTACCGGGGCAAGGCTGAGTTCCCGCTGGAGGGGTACCGACACTCGAACAGAAGAACACCATGACCCCGCCCGCCGTGTGGATCTGGCCGAGGTGAATGTGTGACATGATGACAGGGGCGCTCATATTCGAGTATGTGAGCTTGAATTCCACCGTCTGCGCTCGCCGATCGAGTCTCAGGTCGAGTGTGCCGTGACCAGCGGTCGAAATGGCTCCCGTTATCGACCCCAACACTCCGACCTCACCGAAGCCGGACAAGACAGCGTGGAACTCTTCTGCTTGCGCTGCCATCGCCGCTGATCCCAACAATGAGGAAATCAGAACGGCGGCTAACTTCTTTCTGGACATAAACCCCCTCCAGCAATTTTGGGTTGGATCTTCCTGGTCTCCCACGATCCATGGAAGACTCGACTCGAATGACGACCGGTTGCGGATGCATGGATCGGCCGCAATTCTAACTTCATGGATTGACTCTTGGTTGACAATCTTTGGCAGTGGAGGATGGGAACGCCATGTTCCCGTGTTCCTGAATTCAGGCGCATACGCTACCGGTCAGGCCTGAAAAGGCAAACACCGTGCGCTCCGCGCGACAGGAACGACATACGTGTCTGGATGATCGCTCTCGTCAGACAGTCAGATAGATAGTGATCCTCGTGGCACGAGCCGGTCTCTGCTCAGTGCTCGACATGATTACTGAAGGAAGGCCGGACAATTCCGGCAGGGTCCAGTCATCAATAGTCGTCGCCTCCGTCATCGTGGTCCGGGCGATGCGGCGGCCGCGGAAATTCGAAGAGGCTCGTCAGATCGCCAATCGCGGGCGCATTCACTGGCAGGTAGTCATCACGATCAAAGGTGATGGGATTGGGAAGCCGGTCACGGCTGCGGTTGGACAGCGCCGAGAGATGCCAGTTGTGCTCAATGAATTTCAGGATCGATACATGGTCGTTGTACACGTGATCCACATGCCCCGCCCGCGCGAAGGGCGAGATCGCAATCAACGGAATACGCGGTCCGTCACCGAAGAAGTCGAGATTCTGAATTCTGCCGGTGTCGAAGTAGCCGCCGCCCTCGTCCGTTGTGACCAGGATGGCCGTCGACTGCCACAGCTCGGGGTTCGACTGCACGCGGGCGACCAGGTCCTTGATGAACAACTCGTAACGTGGCGGAGCGGAATAACCCGGGTGGCCGCTATCGAGGTTCTTGGGCACGACGTAGGAGACCGCCGGCAACGTGCCCTTTGCGACGTCCTGGTAGAACGATGCAAGACCCTCGAGATTGTTTCTCAATGGCCCGTTTACAACTTTTGCGGAGCCGTTATGCGGATCGCCGATGCTGTTGTAGAGCAGCGGCTGGGTCTGCTGAAACGTAAGTACATCGATGACAGACGCCGCAGTCCCCGGCGGCACTTGGGCCTGAACCACTGAGCGGATGACAGGGTAAAGTGCATCGCCCGTCACATCGGCTACGTCGCGCCCACCCGTGTACCACTTCCAACTTACGCCCTTTGCGGACAGCGCTTCGCCGATGGTCGGAATACTCTGAGGCGGGTAGGCGAACACCTCAGGCCCAAGTGTCTTCAGCTGTCCGTTGATGGTGTACGCCGGCTCGTAGTTGTTAACGAGATAATAGGCGCCGGGCTGGCAGTTGGGGCGTCGCCCGAGAGCTCGCACTTTGTCCAGAATCGCATCCACAGCAGGTTGAGTGGCGTCCGAGCAGTTGACATACGACCCCCCGGAATATCCATCATGTACATAGAAATTCGCGGTTCCTGGGGCGGGGTCCGGATTCTCGATCTGATTGGCGGGCGGCACACCGAGCCGGCCATCCGTGTTGTAGACCGCGGCATCCCCCGTCGCGAGCATGAAGAAGTTCGCACCCGTGCCACCCATCATTGCCTGATGGTAGTTATCGCTGAGCGCATAGCTCTGAGCGATTGAATTGAAGTACGGAGCATCGCCAGTGGCCATGTTGAAGAAACCCATCAGCTCCGCACCCTGCCCCGGATTCGCGGGCGTGATGCCGGGGGTATCGGCTCCCTGCCCGGTCGTGATCGCCACCCAGGCAAAGGACTGTAAACGGCGATTGGTACCACCGGTCTGTTGCCACATCTGGAAGAAACGATGCACGGGGTCGCCCGTCGCGAAGGCCGCTGGGTCGGCGTATTTGAGGAATTGGGTGATCTGGAAGGGACCCGGGGTATCGAGCGAAGTGAAACGGGAGTCCGGGATCGCCCCAAAGGGCTGAAGGTTGGCAGGATTGAACACCCCGATCAGAGTGGGCTGCGGGAGCCGCTCATACGGAGCCAGGGGGATCGGATCCACCGTATAGCGCCCGTGAAGATTGGCTTCCCGAAACTGCACGGCCTCGAAGTAGCGAGGGCCCGGCGTCCCATCCACGTTTACGATGTGCTTCGCAAGAAGATTTGAGATCGACTCATGTGGACGCTTAGGCACGTAAGTGCCGAATAGCGTGTCGAAGGTCACATTCTCACCGACCACAACGATCAAGTGCTTGATGGGAGTCCGTGTGTGGAGAGCGATCTCTGCAGCATCCGGCGGGGGTCCGCTCGCTTGCGCCGCTACTCCAGACATCGCGGTTACGGCGGCAGCAGCCGCAAATGACAACATCTTATTCATGAGCTCTCCCAAGACCGACCGCCGCCAACGCACATTGAGCAGCAGAGTTTCCGTCGATCCTGACCCACTCTTGTTGCAGTTCCGAGAAGGTGTGCGACCCCGCTGTTCCCACCGATGTCGGTCCCAGTGAGTGTCTTCTTTTCCGGCGGGACACAATTGGATTCGAGCCGGGCCCGAGATGACTGAGCCCGGCACCTGAATACTTGTATCCAACTTGCGCAATTCCTTGGCAAGATCGTCTGCCTTACGCTGAACTGCCGCAACGCTCACCGTGCTGACAAACTTCACTTGAGATCTTGTAGTGCGCGCTTGCGTCGTGGATGCCGCCGCCGCGAGCTCCCGATACATGGCTTCAGTCTCATGCGGCCAGTCTCGACCCCGTGTATCGGGCCCGGCCCGGTACAGTGCGCAGAAGACACCCGTCGCTGTCTCTTCTGCTCCGCCGTAGCCGCGCTACGCTGCGCCCCATCGGAGTGGCTCGAGGCACCCTGCTATGAACCTGCCCAATGTCCGGGAGTCAAGATCAGATGGAGGAGCGCTTGTCGCGCTGCTGCTCACTTTTTTTGCGACTCACACACCGGCCGCATTCGCCGGCGATTCCGAGATGGCTCAGCAACGAGTGAGGCTCGGAGATTTGAACCTGAACGACCCCAAGGGCGTCGCCGTGGCATACGGCCGACTCCTTTGGGCTGCCGAGCACGTGTGCCCTTGCGCGGACTCGGCCGATTTCTGGCTCAGAGTCACAGCGCAACCGTGTCTGGTCCAGGCGATCAGTCAGGCCATCGACAGCATCGGATCACCGTCACTGCGAACCTATGCTCAGTCACAACGGCTGTTTCGACTGCAATGGACGCCGGCGACTACCCGCTCTGCCGGCCGCTAAACCTCACTTCGTGACAGCACGCCGACTCAGAACGTGAGCAGCGCCCTCGCGTAGTAAAGCCCCCCGTTGATTCCGAATGGCGAGAAAGAAGGATAGGCCTGTACGCCCTGGTTGTCGCCGTAGGCGAAGCTATCGTAGTGGGCCAGCAAGTTGCCGTTGAGGTGAGGTGGCTTGCGATCGAACAAATTGATTGCGCCGATGCCAAGCTGCAAGTGCGCCCCGAAATCATAACTCACATTCAGGTTCGTGATGGGAGTGAAGGGGATGGTGGTCTTGTAGTACTGCAGCTTTCCGGTCGGGTTGTCGCCGTCGTCATTTTCATACTCCGACGAGGGGCCGTAGATTTTTTCCACCAGGCTCAGCGAGAAAGCCCGGAATCTCCACAATGCCGAGAGGTCGAGCACAAACTTCGGGCTCGCCGTGCTCACATCAGAGAGCGCGGTCGCGTCGAATAGTGTCGTCGCACCCAGTTCGGCCGGGGTCGGGCGGATGCGCCTCACTTGCGTGGCGTTGTATGTTCCAGCGATGCTGTAGGTGCCGTCCCCCCAGCGATGCGAGACAGGGAGGATGAATGCAAGATCGGCACCTCGTGTGCGAGTATCGATCCCATTCGTGAACAGCTGGAGACCGGTCTCGGTCACCTTGTCGAGCGAGTTGCCATTGGCGGCGATCGCATCGAGCACAGGTTGAGAGATTACGACGCCTTGGCTCGATCCGAGCAACGATCCGCTACCGACAATACGGTCGGTGATGGTGATCTGATAGAAATCCAGGCTGATGTTCAGGCTGGGCACCGGCCGGAGCACGAGCCCCAGACTGTAGGCAACTGACTTCTCGGCCTTCAGCCCGTTACCCAGGCCGAGCAGTCGGCCACCCGCAGAGTCGGGAGGTAGCTGCACTAACGCGCTGTGCGGCGTGACGTTGGTAGATGAATAGAACTCTTCGGCAAGCGTAGGGGCCCGGAAGCCGTTGTTGACTGTGCCGCGAATCGCGAATTCCGGCGTAAAATCGTAACGGCTGGTCAGTTTTCCGATCGCCGTGCTCCCGAAATCATTGGAACGCTCGTATCGTCCGGCAGCATCGATACGCAGCTTCGGGATGGGTTTGACCGCAAAGTCGATGTAGCCTGCATAGTTCTTGCGGCTGTTGCTGCCCGCGTCCATCGGCGTGAAGCCCGGGTATGACTGCGCACCGCCGTTGAGATAGGAGGCAGGGTTGCCCGCTCCAATCGCATAAGTCGCGCGCCGATACTCGAACCCGTAAGCTACATTCAAAGGGCTCGACAGGCCGATGTCGAAGTCTCGATTCACATCGAGCGTCGTCGTCCATTGAGTTGCCTTGAGGAAACCGTCATAGTAATTCGAGAGTGTCGGAGTGCCGGTGAGCGCAAAGAGGCCGGCGTTGGCCGAATCCAGGGTAAACAGAAGAAGTCTGTCCACACCATAGGTACTGGACAAATCCCATTTCCAGTCGGCAAACGAACCCCTGAAGCCAGCCGTGACTGAATAGTCGCGCTCCTCGGTCGCTTCGCGAGGATTGAAACCGAATGGAAAGGGGTAGCTCGTGAGGCCGGTGACCGGATCGGTGTAGCGGACCTTGGTCGGCAACCTGTAGTTCTCGTAAGAATTGGCGTCTTTCCCGCCGTAGGTCGCGCATCCGTATAATTCCATGCCTGGCGCGAAACTAAAGCCCGCATTGAAGCTCAGGAGCTTCAGATGCGTTTCCGCATCCCCTTCGACCATGTTGAGGTGCGGATAGCCGGGCACCGCCGTCATACTCGAGCCCGGGTACGTGGCCAGATTGGCTGGGTTGATGACTCGCTCGTCGATAGCGCCGACGTCGCTGTGTGCGTGGTTCCGTATTTCGGCCGTGACGTTGAGATAGGCACCATTGTAAGGCTCGAGACCCATGTTGGCGCTGATCGCGTTCGTTGATCCGTCACCGCCGTAGTAACTCCCGTAGGTCTCTCGAACGCTGGCCCCGGAGGAGTTCTTCTTCAAAATGATGTTGATAACGCCGGCAATCGCGTCGGTGCCGTATTGAGCCGCGGCGCCTTGGGTCAAGACTTCGATGTGGTCGATCGCATCGACCGGGATGAGGTTCAGGTCGACGCTGGCTCCCCCTTGATAGGGCGAGCCCGAGGCCACCGCCAGATTGGCGGTGGTATGGCGGCGTTTTCCGTCAACCAACACCAGGACGTCGTTGGGGCTCAAGCCACGCAGTTTGGCTTGTAGAGTCTGTGCCGCCATGTCTACGCCGTATGCCTGCGTAGTCATCGACGGTACCACCTGTGCAAGGGTACCCATGAGATCCTGACTGCCGCCGGCTTGCTGTAAATTTTGCGCGCTGAGCATCTGAATGGGTGCCGGACTCGCAACAAACTGGAGTCCTGACTGGCGGGTGCCCGTTACGACCACCTCCTCGAGCGCCAGGCGTGACAGAGTGATTGCATCCAGAGGACATCCCACTGCCGGCGCTGCAGAACCGCAGGCGGCAAACACGTTGGCGAGTTCCCGATTATCGGTAGTCTGGTCCTGTCTGCCAGAGTCATCGGGGTGGGGGTCTTTATGCTCGGCATTGGTCAGGTCCGGCCGCCGGGATTCCGGCTCAGACGCGGAGTTGGGACGCCCGGTGCCGGGGATCGATTTCCAGATGACGATCGTGCGGCTGTTCACGAAGGAGAACTGCAGGTCCGTTCCGCGCAGGAGCTGGCGCAAGGCCTCCAGAGGGGGAGTATTCGGAGGAACTCCGGTGGATGTCAATCCGGCTGTCAGATCCGAACGGTAAATCAACTGATAGCCACTCGCCTTGGCGTAGGCTTCCAACGCATCGGCCAGAGGTTGTGGTGTCCCGACAAGCGCGGGTCCCTCGGCACGTACGTTTAAAAAGAGCGCCGTCGTGGCGAGGGCCGCCGAGACAAACTTCAGGCGCAGCGTAATGCGGCTGCCCTTCATCGGTCACCAGCTGAACCTCGGAACAGATGTTGGCTACCGTCGCTGCGACGATCGACCTGAACGGTCTCGAAGGCGCCCAGGTAGGCGATCAGAGACTCCGGGTCACTCAGGTCAAACACTCCACTGACTCTGAGTGCCGCCAGCGCCGGGTCATCGAGCACCAGCGGATGCATCCGATAGCGATTGAACTCACCAATCACCGTATCCAAGGGCTGATCCCGGAACACCAGACGCCGCTCCGTCCAGGCCATGACAGCCTCGATGGCGGGGCCGGTATTGGTCTGAATGCCCCGCCGGGTCACTGCTGCACGCTCCCCTGCAGCAAGACGGACGCGCTCGACAACGGGTGAGTGAACTGCGGCAGCGCCTTCATTTGTAAAGGCTGACGTAGCAGCCGCAGGCTTGCCTGGTGGTGCCACTGTTACCTCAACCTGCCCTTCCAATACGGCAACCTGGGTGCTGAGGGGTTCGGCGCGCACATTGAAGACTGTGCCGAGAGCGCGGACCCCTGCAGTCGCAGTGGCAACTGTGAAGGGCCGACTGGCATCTTGGGCAACTTTGAAACGTGCCTCACCGCGAAGCAACTCAATGTGCCGCTCTGCGGGCGACCATCCCAGGCGTATCTTCGAGTTTGTGTTGAGGAAAACCACCGATCCGTCCTGCAGCGTAAAGCTGCTCTGCTCGCCCACTACGGTCTGGAATGTCATGGGGGATTGCCAGCTCAGATAGGTGACCGCCACGGCGAGCCCCAACACCAGCGATGCGACCAGAGCCGCCCGCCCCGTTCTGCCGGACAGGGAGCGGCCCGGCTAGCTGACCGCCGGCGGCGAGCGCCGGGCAAGACGACCGGGGAGCGCCACGACGTTGTCGGTTTCGTGAGCTGCTTTCGCGGCCGCAACCAGCGCAGCGGATTCCAGGTTTCCCTCGGAGACCACATTCGCCAGGGACCACGCGCAGGACACCCGCAGATATTCCTCCACGTGCGCCGGTGATCGCAGCAACCACTCACTGAAGCTCTGGCGGTCCGACTCGGCCGGCGGTTCCTGCAACAGCAGGAACCAGTCAACCGCTTCGGCTGCAATGCGTCGCCGCATTCTTTGTGTGATGGCCATGGCAGCTCAACGCAATTCCGCAAGACGCTCGCGACAGTGTCGCAGGCCGCGCGCGAGATACTTTTTTACCATGTTGGTAGAGATGCCAATGCGGGCGCCGATCTCCTTGTAGGACAGGCCGTCACGCCGATACAGGATGAAGACCGCCCGGCACCTGGGCGAGAGCTCACCCAGCACCGTCTCGATGCGTTTGCGGGTCTCCAGTACCTCGACATCCCGTTCCGGGTGGCCAAAGTCGGCCTCATCGACCTGACATTCGGCGCAGCGGGCGAGCCCCAGGGCATCTGCTTTTTTCTTGAGCTCGAATTCGTACAGGATATTGACGGCAATACGATAGAGATAGGCGTGCGGGTCGCGGATGAGGTCCTTGCGCTTGACTCGCAGTAGCCGGATATACGCCTCGTGAGCCACATCCCGAGCGTCAGTGACACTCCGCAGCCGACTGGCAATGAAGCGCACCAGATCATTCCCGCAGCCCTCCGCCAGGCCCTCCAGGAGCCGATTCGCTTCGTTATCGTTGCGTAGATGATGCATCCCGAGACCTAAGTAGGCACCCAACCGAGGTCCCCTGACCTCCTTTGAGTAAGACTGGAATTGGGCCCGGATCGGGTACCCCCAAATGCAAATTGACGGGCGCAGCGGCCCGCAACGAGGGCCGTAAGTCCCGCGGGAGGTTACGCTGAGGTCGCGCTCTGTGCCATGTCCCGCACCTTCCGCAGTTGCACAGGAACGGCCTGTTGGCCGCCCCTAACAGAAAAACAACGCCACGACGGTACCTCCTTTTCCGGCTCAACCAGTCTTTGACAAGACAGGATGTGGATGTGTACCGGCCGTGGGAGCCCTTCTGCCTCGGCCCATTGCATCCCCCAGGTCGTATTGGGAAGTACGCAGTCAACAACTCATGGGGGCAGATAATGAAACCATTGTCACTACTGGCGACCCTGGCTTGGGTCGCCGCGATCCAACCCGTTGGGGCCCAACAGACGTCGAGCTCGACGACGGCAAGCGAGGCGGCTCCGGCGAACGAGGTCTCTGAGGTCATAGTTACAGGTACCCGGCGCGCGGATCGTACGGTGCAGGAATCGTCGGCGCCAATTGATGTGTTGAGCGGCACCGAGCTTCAGTCCGAAGCCACGACGAACATGTTGGATACTCTGTCGAACGCGGTACCCTCGTTCATCGTCGGGCAAAACTCGATTTCTGACGCGTCCAGCTTCGTACGTTCCCCGTCGCTGCGCGGGTTGCCGGGGGACGAGATGCTCGTCATGTTGAACGGCAAGCGCATGAACCGGTCGGCGCTGGTTCAGGTGTTTCAGGGCGGCGAAACCGAGCTGTCGTTCGGGTCGCAGGGACCCGATCTGGCCTCCATTCCGTCCATTGCGATCAAGTCATTGGAGATTCTCCGCGACGGCGCATCCGCGCAATATGGATCCGACGCCATCGCTGGCGTTCTGAACTACCATTTCCGTGATAACCCCTCGGGAATAGAGGTCACTTCGCGATTCGGCGAGTATTTTCCCGGCCACGGTTACTCCAAGGACGGCTGGGACCGCACGGTAGCCGCGAATGTCGGACTGCCCTTAGGCAGCCAGGGCTTCTTCAATCTCAGTGCGGAATGGGCAAAAAACGACGAAACGGTCCGCAATGTCACCCGCCCCTCGGCCTTGGCCTTCGCGGAGGAGTTTCCCAACCTCGCTCCCGACCTCCCGCATTACCCTGGGCCGGTACAGCAATGGGGAACACCGCCGTCGGAAGCTACCAAAATCGTTGCCAACGGTGGCATCAAGCTCGACAACGGCGACGAGCTCTACTTCTTCGGTAACTATGCGAATATCGAGACGAACGTCAGCTTCAACTACCGCTTCCCCAAGACGGTCACTGACGCGACCGGCACGACCTTCGCAAATCATCCGGCATTCAATGACATCTATCTGGACCCCTGCACCGCTTCTTTTGCCGGGTGCCCGACGGGCGGATACATCAAGGACAGCAACACCTTCAACTTTTCCTCGGTGTACCCAGGCGGATTTACCCCACGCTTCTATGGCCTCACGCAACAGTTCTTCGGGACTGTCGGGTATAAAGGAGCCACCACCTTCGGGCTGAACTACGACATCTCCGGCTCCACGGCCAGCAACACCCTGGCTGTGTCGCTCAAAGATTCCATCAATCCGTCTCTGGGGCCACTCTCGCCCACGAGCTTCTATGATGGCAAGTTCGTGCAGCGTGAGAATACTTTCAACGTGGATCTGAGCTATCCCTGGACGGTGCCGGGGTTGGCGAGCCCGCTCTCGATCGCCGGCGGATTCGAATGGCACGATGAGAATTATCAGCAGTTGCTGGGCGACCGGCCCTCATACATAGCAGGTCCGTATGCGAATCAGCCTCTTTATAGCTGCACGGGCAGTGTCTGTACGCCCGCCCTCGATTCGACCGGGCATCAGATCATCGCCGCACAATCGGCCGCGTCCAACGGTTATGGCGGTATCAGCGCCGGAGTGGATGCCTCGCAAGTCAACTATGCCGGTTATCTGGATATGGAAGCCGATGTCCTGAAGAACCTCACGCTGGGCCTTGCGGGACGCCAGGAGCATTACGCTTCTTTCGGCTCAACGACGCTCGGCAAGTTCTCGGCTCGCTGGAAGATCATTGACGCGCTGGCCCTGCGAGGCACCATCAGTACCGGATTCCACGCCCCCACACCCGGGCAGTCGAATGTCGAGACATTGAGCACCACTTTCATACCCGGTACGGCGACCCAGGTGCAGATCGGTACGTATCCGGTGACGAGCCCGGCGGCAAAGTTCTATGGAGCAACCACACTCAAACCCGAGGAATCAAACAACTACAGTGCCGGAATCGTCCTTACCCCTGTGGAAGATTTGCTGATGACCGTCGACTGGTACGACATCGAGGTCCGGCACCGGATCGGTATTTCCCAGCAATTCAATGTGACGCAGGCGGATATCGCAAAGTTGAGTGATCTGGCATACATCGGCGCAGGCGGCACCGTGCAGTACTTTACGAACGGATTCAACACCAAGACGCGGGGCATCGACGTTGTGGGCAGCTATCGCTTCGCCATCGGCCCGGGCAGATTGGCAACGACGTTGGCTTATAACTATAACAAGACGGACGTCACGAGTTACGATCCGACTGTCATCAGTCCTGCGCGCATCATTGACATCCAGCACTATGCACCGAATCACCGCGCCAACCTGACCGTCAGCTATCAGTTAGGTCCGCTTGCAGCGGTGCTGCACGAGAACTACTACGGCACGTTCCGCGATGAGAATGACTATCCCGGACAGCTGTTCTCGTCGCAATTGACCACAGATCTCGACCTGGCCTACACAGTCTGGCGTAACATCACCGTCGCTGTTGGCGGTAAGAACATCTTCAATGCGTATCCGGACAGGATCGCCAACAGTACCTCCAACAAGGTTTACCCCCAGACGGGTGGGCTGGTCGATGGCGAGGTGTACCCCCGGACCGGCGGTCCGTTCGGGTTCAACGGAGCATTTTTCTACTTCAGGTTGGCCGCAAAGTTTTGACTGCCCTGAGCGTCCCCTCGCGTCGGTGGCGCGAGGGGCCTCCGCTGGCAAGCGTGTTATGGCTAACCCTGGTGACAAGCTCTTTCGTTGGACGTTGAGGTTGCAACCCGATCAGGATTATCCGTGTAATTGAGCATCACCTGCTGCAGATCGGATGGATCGGCTACGCGCCAGCCGCGACGCGTAAACTCATCCCATTCCTGGGCTGTCGGGTGGGAGTAGTAGGCTCCCTCGCCGCGCTGTTGGACAGAGCTCGAGAGCTGACCGCCCTGCTCTACTGTCCGCAGCGCCCTGCAGAGCATCTCGATTCCAGGCGGATAGAGATCCAGCACGTTTCGTAGCAGCGATCGTTCGCGCTGCAGTGGCTGACGGTGAATCGCCACGATATCGCCGGTGTCGATGCTCGCATCGCGGATGTAATGCAGTGTGCACCCGACTTCAGTCTCCTGGTTCAACATCACCCGGAAGGTTGCGAGTATTCCGCGGAAACTCGGCAGGATGCCCGAGTGCAGGTTGAGAACCCCAAGTGGCGGGATCCTGATTACGGCAGCCTCTAGAATGGCGCCATACCGGATGGTCAGGATCAGGTCGGGTGCAAAGGATTTCACGAGGTCCAGGCCTGGAGGACAGTTAGGATCCGCAAGGCTATCAACAGGTATGCCTCGCAGGCGCTGTATTTCCGCGAAGGTCAGGTTGCGATTACCATCGTCGCCCAGGGCGGCGCGTTCAACTAACGGGAAAAGCGCCAGATTGGGAACAAGCTGCTCAGCGACGCGCAGCTCCCGCCGTTGCCAAGGCTCATCCGCAGGGGTGCGGCCGATCTGTTCCGTCAGTCCGACCCGTACCGTGTAGCGCGCTAGCGCTGGTAGCAGGAGATTGAGCGCAAAGTTACTCGCCAGGTCACGGTTCAGCAAACACAGAATACGCACGGAGAAACCTCTCTCTGGATCTGACGGTCGGCACGGATTGGGGGGCGTTCCCGCGTCAGGCGAAATCCAAGATCGCGTAACGTCCAGATAATGACACGGGCTAGGGTTCAGGCAATTCCTTTCGGTTTCCCCAAGTACGGCCCGTCAGGCCTATGGTCACATGATTGAGCGGCCGACACGGCGGTTCGGCACGCGCATTCGGGCTGCTGAGTCGAATCGCGCGACCTTCGCCCTCAGGTCAGATTCCTGCGCCGTCTCAATTCCGCTTCGGTCGGTGGCTCCATTTGGAAATTGCCTGTCCTGATCTGGCCAGCGCGGACATACTTGTTCACCGTCACACCGGAGCCGGACACTCTCGAGCTGACGAGCTTCAGTGCGCCGGGCGACACGCCGTCCGCGAACAACCTCTTCCCGGCTCCCAGTACAACTGGAAAGATCGAGAGATGGATTTCGTCGACCAGATCATGTTTGAACAGGGTATGCAGTAGTTGAGTGGACCCCTGAGTGAGCAGATCCGGTCCCTCCTCATTCTTCAGCCGCCTCACTGCATCTGCAACATCGGCACCGAGGCGCTGGCTGTTCTGCCAACCCAGCTGCAGATTCGGATTGCGGGTCGCCACATATTTCGTGACGCGGTCGAACAGCGGGCCGATGGGATCGTCGGCGCCGACGTAAGGCCAGTGCGCCGCGAAAATATCGTAGGTCTTGCGGCCGAGGAGCAGGTCGAACGGCTGGGAGAACATCTCACCCACCGCCTCTCCCAATACTGGGTCGAAATAGGGAGCGACCCAACCCCCGTGGCGGAAGTTACCGACAGGGTCCTCATGAGGACCGCCAGGAGCCTGCATGACTCCGTCGAGGCTCGTCATCGCTCCGACCATGATCTTCCTCATTTCCGATCTCCCGCTAGCCATCACCACCTGCGTTCTATTCCAAGGACGCACGGCAACGGCAAACGCCGACAGGGTTCAGGACGGATAATGTCCGGCATCCCTCGGCCACCTTCGAGTTCAAGGTTTCATCTGAGCTACCATAGGCTCGTGCAAGGGCAAGGAGTTGTTGATGCCAACGGTCACAGGTCTCTTCGTGTATCCGGTGAAGTCGGCGCGCGGCATCGTCAAAGCACGCGTGCAAATCGCAGCAACAGGCTTCGAGTGGGACCGCCACTGGATGATTGTCAACGGCAAGGGACATTTCATCACCCAACGGACGCACCCCGTGCTTGCGCGGATAGTGCCTGAGATTACGGACCGCTCAATCAATTTGAGCGCGCCCGGACTATCGGTTTTGCCCGTGCCGCTCGAGCCGGTGGGGACCGAGGTGCCGGTGAAGGTCTGGGACTACCATGGGGTGGCGCTCGACCAGGGCGAAGAAGCCCAGGACTGGGTGAGCCAGGCAATCGGCGAGCCCATGCGCCTGGTGCGCATCACCCCATCCATGCCGCGAGTGGCAAGCGCGCAGTACGCTGGTCCGACGCCAGCACCTCTGGCCTTTGTCGACGGCTATCCTGTACTGGTTTGTAATGAAGCCTCTCTCGCAGACCTGAACGAGCGTCTACCCGAGCCGATCCCCATGGAGCGCTTCCGCCCCAATCTCGTGTTGCAAGGACTGCCACCGTTCGCCGAGGATCGGATCGCTTCACTCCGGATCGGCAACATCAACTTGCGCCTCGTGAAGCCCTGCACCCGTTGCATCATTCCTTCTACCGATCAGCAAACCGGCGTACGCTCTACGGACCCCACGCCGACGCTGCGCAAATTCCGTTTCGATCGAACTCTGCGTGGCGTCACTTTCGGTGAGAATGCAATAGTCGACTTCGGCGTCGGCGACTGCATCGAACGTGGTACCGAATGCGAGGTCACTTACGAATCCAACGTCTCGTGAGCAAACCTGATGCACGAGGCCAGCCGGACTCCGGCACCGGTTTGGAAGCGTTCGCACTATCTTGCGCACCTGATCCGCGCACACACATCAGGCGAGAGGGAGTTGGAATGCCGTACCAGCCGCATGCATTTATGCTCGCTGATCCGTGCGATCCGTGGTAAGAATGTCCCGTGGCAAATAATACCAATTTATCGCGGTCGGCGCTTGGAGAGATCCTGGCGCACCTGCGCTCGCTACGCGCGTGCCTTACGAAGGCGCGCGATGCGCTCGTGCACTACAAAGACGACCGAGTCGATCGTGACAAGCTGGAGCCCGCGGCGCGGCATGTGGATGAGCTCATGAATCTATTCTCGAACGGCTCGCGCAACCCCGAGCAAGGATGCCGCCTCGTGACCGAGATCCAAAGCGGTATCGAGCAGGTGACAAATTCCAAGTCGGCGGATGCACTGCGCGCCGCACAAATCGATATCGTCGCATTGCTTGATGCGATGCGGGGAGAGATGCCCGGCGGCCCGACTGTAGTGCGTCCGTAGCCTCGAGGCAGTGACATGGCAGCGATGGACCGGCTGAAAAAAGCGCTCGATTCGATCAACGAAGTGTTGCGAGAAGTGCAGCGCCTGCAACCCAGCGTGCCTCCTTTGAGCCAAAGAGTGAGAAATCAACTCCAAAGCACCACTCGGAAGCTCAAGAACGC
>Ga0105240_10002762_pt1 | contig 27726 bp, 25 predicted proteins | sample KBSC54metaG_FD_80426 | JGI IMG/M metagenome (GOLD analysis project Ga0105240, IMG submission 80426) | Corn rhizosphere microbial communities from Kellogg Biological Station, Michigan, USA - KBS C5-4 metaG | ecosystem: Host-associated > Plants > Roots > Rhizosphere > Soil | place: Michigan, USA... | reverse complement strand
TCCTGGGCGGCTATCGCGGCAGCTTCTTTGACTGCCATAGCTCGTTTCAAGGCGAGTTTTTCAGAGCGCTCCTTGGCGCTGCGCGCCCGCGCCTCACGCCACTTGCGCCAGCCCTCGCCCACTCCGCCCAGCATGCTTCCGGACATTCGACCTAACGCCGAAGCGGGAACGCGGATCCACGGCGCAAGCTTTGACATCTCGAAGGTCGAGACCAGATAGAGCCCCAGAATCCAGCACACCGCCGTGAACATGGCTGCGCCAGTCAGGTTCATCGATCCGATCAGGTCATCCGCCAGGATGGCTCCCATTACACCGCCCGCCGGCAGCGAGTTGGCGATGGGATGCCAATTCGTGCCGAACCCGAAAGCCGCGCAGCTCGCGCCCACCAGCATGACTGAGCCTGCAACCTTGGCCCAGGGGGTCCGGATCGGCGAGGATCGCACCCAATTCCACCCCAGCGCCAGAATCAGGATCGGAATGGCGTAAGCCGCGTACCCGAACGCCTGCAATAAGAAATCGCCCAGAATCGCCCCCAGCCGTCCCATTAGATTGACGGGTTTGACCGCAAAGGTAGCCGTATTCCAGGATGGATCGAGCGGATCGTAGGAAACCAGGCTGATCAAAAGGAACAGGCCTGCGAATAGAAACACGACCGCTACGGCTTCATTAAGCCGGGGTCGAGAGGTAGGACCTAAATAGTTCATTTCCCGGTGAACCGGAAGAAATGAGCCAGAGCAAGTATCATTATGCCAAAAATGACGCGGTACGCGACGAAGACGGTGAAAGTGCCTCGCCGCAGGTAGTTCATAAAGAAGCGGATCACCAGGCAGCCGGTGATCCCGCTGACCACGATTCCCACCAGGAACGCCATCCGCATGTCGGCGGGAATGCCGCCCTGATGCTTCATCAGGTCGTAGAAATCTTTGGCGGCCGCGGCGCCGATGGCCGGCGTCGAAAGCAGAAACGAGAAGCGGGCAGCGGTCGCGCGGTCCAGATTACGCAGCAACCCGGCCGCGATGGTAACGCCGCTCCGCGAGGTGCCGGGCACAATCGACAGAACCTGCGCGAAGCCCACGGCCATGGAATCGGCGAAATTCAGATGCCCCAGGTCTTTCTGTTTGCGGCCTACGTGGTCTGCCCACCACAGTATCAACCCGATGACAATCATCATGGCGGCGATTACATCAGGAGTACGCCACACTGTTTCCGCCCGGTGCTGGAACAAGTAACCAAACACACCGATGGGAAGAGTCGCCGCTACCATTAGCCACAGCAGGCCCTGATTGCGGGAGAGCGCTGGGTCGCCATCGCTCCGCAGGCCCAAGCCTTGCGCCAGGACTTGCATCCAGTCACGGAAGAAATAGATCAGGATCGCGGCCAGCGTGCCTGCATGCAAAGCCACGTCAAAGGCCAGTCCGGGGTCCTTCCAGCCCATCAGCCAGGGGATCAGGATCAGGTGCGCAGTACTCGAAATCGGCAGAAATTCCGTAAGACCCTGTACGATGCCGAGCACGGTCGCTTCGATCAAAGACATAAACCACTAAGCGTACCGCAACCTTACGCTAAGCTTGTGAGGATGACGATCCTGCTTGCCACCCTGGCACTCTTACTGGCCGGATCGCTGATGTATTCGGTGCTATCCGTGATCGCGGCCATGCGCTATCTGGCGGTGGGGCCTCCGCTCGAGCCGCCCTCGCCCGAGCCCATCAGCGTGATGAAGCCGCTGGCCGGCCTGGACGATGGACTGGAAGAGAACCTGCGAAGTTTTTTCACCCAGGATTATCCTCAATTTGAAATCGTGTTCGCCGTGCGCGAGGCATCCGATCCATGTGTTCCGCTGGTGCGGCGGCTGTCGACCGAGTACCCTCACGTGCCCTCGCAGCTTCTGGTAGTCGGTGAGCCGCCGTATCCCCATGCCAAGGTTTACAGTCTGGCGCGCATGCTGGCCGAAGCCCGTCACGACCTGGTGGTGATGAGCGACAGCGACATTCGCGTGGGACCCGACCTGCTGCGCGCGATCTCCGCTGAATTCGCTGACGGACGAACCGCGCTAGCCACGTGCCCTTACCGGGCCATTGCCGGGCGCAGCTTTTGGTCGCGACTCGAGGCGCTGGGAATGAATACCAATTTCTGGCAGGGCGTGCTGACTGCGCGTCTGCTGGCGGGCATGAAGTTCGCGGTGGGCCCCACGATCGCAGGCCGCCGACGCGCCATCGAGGCCATCGGCGGCATCGAACGCGTCAAGGATTATATCGCGGAAGATTTCGATCTCGGCCGGTTGATGGACCAAGCCGGGCACCGTGTGATTCTTTCTTCTTATGTGATCGAGCACCGCATCGGCAGCGAGCCTTGCGCCAAGAATTTCACTCACCGCATTCGCTGGGGACGCACCAGCCGGCGCTCGCGTCCGCTCGGCTATATCGGGCAGATCTTCACTTTCCCGATACCCGTGGCGCTGCTGATATATGCCTTGATGCCGCAGGCGTGGCCCGTACTTGCTCTGACCGCTTCCATCCGGTACGCGTCTGCGTGGATGATTTCGCAGGTGGTCTTGGGAGCGCCGCTCAATTGGCTTCTGCTGCCGGTTGAAGACGTGCTCGGCTTTCTGTTCTGGATCGCCGGCTTCTTCGGTAATACCATTACCTGGCGCGGGCGTACCTACCGCATCGATCGGCAGGGGCGAGCGGTTGCCTAGACCCAACTAGCGCGGCTTCACCACCAGCACATTTTTGGCATCCACTTTGCCGTACTGCATGGGGAAACTGCGTCCGGCGTAGTAGGCCTCCCACTGATCTTTATAATGCGAGGAGAGCGGCTGGCCGGACTCGCCGGTGGCGAGGTTCGCGAAAGAGTGTTCCAGGTTCCCCAGGTCCACCACCATGCGCAGGGATGGTCCCAACCGGCGGGTGTATTGTTTGACGGTGGTCGGTGCGCCGCTCATCGCCACCGGGCCAATATTGAAGTAGGCGCCCACGAACGGCAAGCGGCCCTCCACGGGATTTACTATTTGCAGCGAGGCAAACTGCCCGTAATTCCAGCGTGAAGGTTTCGAGCCCTGAATCTTCTGTCCTGCCTCCAGCGCGGCGGTGAGACAGCGCAGCAAGAAGACGTTGTAATCCGGAAACCAATCCGCGGGGCGCTCGCGCAGCAGACTCTCGATTACGCTCGGCGCCATGAAGCTTTGATAGGCGTTTCCGAACCCGGTTGCTGCGCGCTCCGCGATGCGTTTGCGGATTTGCTCGTAGACCAACTCCGCCAGCATGGGTGCGGCCTGCCCCTTTTCCATTTGGCCGTTCCAGGCGCGCAGGACTTGCACGGCCTCCCGCGTTTGCGGGTTGGCGGGTTTTTGAGCGTCGAAGGCGGCGACCACTTGTTGGGCCACAAAGTGATCGAAGGCGGAATAAACGTCCGTTTCCACCGCCAGCATCTCTTCCGCCTTCCAATTTCTGCGCGAGTCCAGCAACGCGTGGATCTGGTTGGCGCGGTAAGGCGCCGCGAAATTGCCGTCCACCCGGTAGGCATAATCTGCCGGAAACGGGTTCTGATTGGCGCTTACGATCATTCCTGCCGGTGGATTGTAAGCGCTCGGCAATTGTTCGAAAGGAATGTAGCCGGCCCACTGGCAAGTGGCGCTCTCGGCCGGCACATCGCCGGCGCAATCCTTGCGAATGGGCAGCAGGCCGGCGGCCTGATAGCCGATGTTGCCGTCGGTATCCGCGTAAACGAAGTTCTGTCCCGGGCCTCCATAACCTTGGAGGGCGGCACGGAACTCGCTCCAGTTGCGGGCGCGATCGATATTCAGAAAGGGAAATGTGAAGCCGCCGGGTGCACCGGCGGTCCAGTGCAGCGCGTATTGCCGTCCCGCCTCGGCGGCGAAAAGAGGCCCTTGCGGCGTGACTCCCACGCCAATCGGGATGGTGCTGGCTCCTTTCACCAGGATGGCGTCCTGCTGCAGGCGCAGGTTGACGCCAGTTTGCTCACGATACAGATCTTCGACGTCGAATTGCAGGTTGGTCACGCCCCAGGCGATGCGGTCGTTGTGGCCGATGATGACGGCCGGCAGTCCGATAATGGCGGCACCGGTTACGTCGAGTCCGGGCGCTTTCAGATGCACCAGATACCACGGCGAGGGAATGGAGAACTCCAGATGGGGGTCGTTTGCGAGGATGGGCTTACCGCCCGCCGCGCGCGATCCTGCCAGCGCCCAGGCGTTCGATCCGGGTTGCGGCTCTTGCCCGGTGCGCACCGGAAACAGGTATTCCACCTTGGCGCGCTCCCCGGTTTCGAGCATTTTTTGCTTGAGTAATTCGCTGCGCCAGCTATTGGTGAGGGTCCGGTACATCTCCAGACCGGCGAGCATGGAATCTTCGACTGACCAGGGACGCGGATCGTAGCGCAGCAGAGCGAACTCCACCGGCAAGCGGTCGCGATGGGTTTCGATGAAATAATTCAGGCCCCGTGCAAACGCTGCCATTACGGCCCGTTCTTCCGGCTTCAGGGCCTGCTCTTGCGCTGCCGCAATCGAGCGCAAGTTCATGCGGCGCGCTTCCTGGTCGGATTCGAGCGCCGCGGCGCCCACGATCTCGGCCAGCTCGCCGGCCGCACGCCGGCGCATTCCGTCCATCTGCCACAGCCGGTCCTGGGCCATGACGTAGCCTTCGAGGAAAATGGCATCCTCCCAAGACGCTGCCTGGATGTGCGGCACGCCCTGCGCGTCGCGAGCGATGCGGGCTTCCGCCGAAATCGGCGCGCCGATTTGCCCGGAAGTCTGAGGAAGCGGCCGCCAAGCATACCAGTAAGCCGCCGCCGCGAGAGCGATCAACAAAACCGCTATGCTCAGATTGAGCAGCCGCAGCAAGCTCGAAGCGCGCACAGATAGCGATCCGTAGTGCGCGTTTTCAGGGAGGCTCACTGCTCCGATTGTAGCGAATCGTCTTCAGACTTCTCATGTCCCTGCGGCTCATACTTCTGGTTGCCATCGTGGCCCTGAACGGCTTCTTCGCCGCTGCCGAAGTGGCGCTGGTTTCGGTTCGGCGGTCGCGCCTCAAGGAGCTGGCAGAGCAGGGCAATGCCTCGGCGCGCGCGGCGCTGGGGTTGCTCGCGAATCCCGGACGCCTGCTCAGCGTTACTCAAGTGGGTGTCACGCTGGCCAGCCTGGGGCTCGGCTGGGCCGGTGAGGATACCGTCTACCAGATTCTGCTTTCCTGGTTCGAGCCGTGGATCGCGCCCCACCCGGTGTTGCTGCCGTGGCTGCACGGGTTGAGTTTCGCGGCGGCGTTCCTGGCCATCAGCTTCGTGCATGTGGTGATTGGCGAAGTGGTGCCGAAGAACCTGGCGCTCGAAAAAGCCGATAGGCTGGCGCTGCTGGTGGCCACGCCGCTGCTGATTTTCCGGCGCATCTCGGCTCCCTTTGTGTCCGTGATCGAGCGGGCTTCAAATTCGCTTTCCCGCCTGCTGGGGCTGCGCGGCGAGCATGCAGGGGGCGGGCATTCGGCCGACGAACTGAAGTTCATCGTCGAATCCAGCCGCCACGCTGGTCACCTGGAGAGCTTCGAGGAAGACGCGATTAATAAGCTACTCGAGCTGAAGCAGGTAAACGCGCGGGAAATCATGATCCCGCGGCGGAAGATCGTTTCAGTCTCGGTCAATGCCGGTTTGGATGAGTTGCTGCGCTTGACCATGCAGCATAAATACTCGCGGCTCCCGGTGTATGAAGGCACTCCTGAGCAAATCATCGGGATCCTGCATTATAAAGATCTGGTGCGCGCCTGGCAGGAACGAAAATCCGCGGCCGACCGGCGCCAGCCGCCGCGCCCCTTCCGCCTGCGCCCGTATCTGCGCAAGCCGCTAGTGGTGCCTGAGACCAAGCCGCTGCATCAGTTAATCGATGAGTTCCGCAACCAGCACACGCACTTGGCCATGGTGGTGGATGAGTTCGGGACTTTCACGGGACTGGTTACGCTCGAAGACGTGCTCGAACAAATTTTCGGGGAGATCGCCGATGAGCACGATGTACGGCCTCCGCTGCTGGTGGCCGGCGCGCCTGTCGTCGAGCTCGACGGCAGCACCAGCATTCGCGATCTGAGTTCACAATACGGGATCGAACTGCCTGGAGACGCGGGTTTTGAGACGCTGGCGGGTTTTATACTTCACCAGTTCGGCTACATCCCGGTGGCGGGCGAGTCGGTGAGCCATGAGGGGCGGACGTTTGTGGTCGAATCCATGGATCGCAATCGTATCGCCCGCGTGAAGATCCTGAACGCCCAACCCTCCGGCCCGGCCGCGCCATCAACGGGCGGCGATACGCAGGCCGACGGCAGCGGTAAGCACCCCGAGGGCAGCAGCCGGCCAGCAGAATCTAATACTGCCCCCTAACCCTCGCATGCCGAGCGACATTTCTCTCCTGTTTATCGAGTTGGGCGTGGTTATTGTGGGCCTGGCCGTCGCCGCGCGGCTCTCCAGCCGTCTGGGATTTTCGACAATTCCGCTGTATCTACTGGCGGGCTTGGCCTTCGGTAAGGGCGGGCTCGCCCCCCTCCCGCTCAGCCGGGATTTTATTCACGTGGGCGCGGAAATCGGAGTCCTGCTATTGCTGTTCATGCTGGGCTTGGAGTATACCGGCGAACAATTGAAGCAGCAAATGAAAACCGGCTTGCCGGCCGGCCTGGTGGATCTGGTTCTGAATTTTCCGCCGGGTGTGATCGCCGGTTTTCTTCTGGGATGGAGTCCGCTCGCTTCCACTCTGTTGGGCGGCGTCACCTATATTTCGTCGTCGGGGGTGATCGCCAAGATCCTTTCGGACGCGGGGCGATTAAATCATCCCGAAACACCGGCTGTAATGTCCGCGCTGGTCCTGGAGGATCTCGCGATGGCGGTGTACCTACCTCTGGTGGCCGTCGTAATCACCGGAGGGACCGTCCAAGTGATGGTCACCTCAGTGGTGATCGCGACCGCGCTAGTGGCGGCGGTGTTGTTTATTGCAATCCGCTACGGACAACGTCTCAGCCGGTTTGCGGCGCACCAATCGGACGAGGTGATCCTGCTCTCAATTCTGGGGACGGTGTTGCTGGTGGCCGGCGTCATGCAGCGCCTGCAAGTATCGGCCGCAATCGGCGCGTTCCTGGTGGGCACGGCGCTCTCAGGCCCCATCGCGGAGCAGTCGCATCGTTTACTCGCGCCGCTACGGGATCTTTTCGCCGCTGCCTTCTTTTTCTTCTTCGGACTCGAAATCGATCCCGCTAGCCTGCTGCCGGTGCTCCCGGCAGCGGCCGCGCTCGCGATCGGCACAGCCCTCACCAAAATCGGCGCCGGATATTGGGCTGCCCGGCGTCAAGGCGTTGATCCTCCCGGGCGTTGGCGCGCCGGTGTAGTCTTGGTGGCGCGCGGCGAGTTTTCAATTGTGATCGCGGGCCTGGGCACTGGGATAGAACCTCGCCTGGGTCCGTTTGCCGCTGCTTACGTGCTCTTGATGGCTATCGGTGGACCGATTCTCTCACGCCTGGTGCGGTAGCCGGGCTAGCTTAGAGCTTCTGGCCGAAAACCACCAGGGACGGTTGGAGTCGGCCATGTCAAAGCTTTCAGTGACTTTATTTTTAATAAGTTACCTCTGGCACACGAGTTGCATTTATGAGAGTGTGAGGGAGGCAGCGATGAAAAAGAATAGAATTGCAATGGGCATCTTCGCAGGTGCTTTGATGTTGATGGGACTTTTATTTACGGCCAGCCCAGCCAACGCAGCGCCTCGTATTGGAATAGGCATCGGCATTGGCGTGGGCCCGGGATATTATGCTCCACCGCCGCCGGTAGTCTACGCTCCGCCTTATCCTGGTCCGGGCTACTATTGGACTCCGGGTTACTATGATCCGTATGGCGTCTGGATCAATGGTTTTTGGGGACCTCGTTACGGATACGCTCGGCCCTATGGGGGCTATTATCGAGGTTACGGACGTGGCTTCGTGGGCGGGCGGGCCTTCGTACGCGGGCGTGGCCTCGTAGGCGGACGTGGTTTCGGCGGTGGCCACCGCGGACATCGCTAACTAGCTGTTTCAATCTTATAGGCCGCCTGTAATAATTACTTGGCGGCCTTCTCATTTTCACCTTATTTTACAATAGTTTAGGATCTGGGTCGCAAACTGCAACCTAATGTAAAGAGACGTGCAAACCGACAAACAATAGGAGAAAGTCAGAAATGAAGAAACTACTGGCAGCACTAGTGTTAACTGCGGGGCTTGGATTTGGTCAAGTCTCCTTTGGAATTCGAATCGGGCCGCCGCCGGCGCCACGGGTGGTGCGGGTTCGCCCGGTTGCCCCCGGCCCCGGGTACTTTTGGGTAGACGGATATTGGTATCCCGTGGGAAACCGCTACCGTTGGCATGAAGGTTACTGGACTCGGCCTCCTTACGAGGGTGCCCATTGGGTAGGCCCGCGGCATGAAGGCGGAATGTTCTACGCCGGGTATTGGGATGGCAACCGCGGGCGCTTCGAACACGACCACCGGTGGGATCGAGACCGGGGTCGACGTGATTATCGGGATCGGGACGATCATCGGGACCGGGACGACCGGGATCGGCATTAACCGCAATAAATTCGCGAACGTGGGGGGTCTCCCCGGACCACCCGCGGAAGAGGGAACGCCGGATTTTTCCCGGCGTTCCCTCTTTATTTATTTAGTCCAAGGTACCGCTTCGCCGCAACAGTCAGAGTTGACCGGGTCACGATTCCTGTGTTACCGTAATTTTTCGGGTGGCGTTCGTCGTAGACGTCTTTCTGAAGTTAATTCCGTTCCCTAACCTAACAACCTGATGGCACAGACTCTGCACGCACTCGCCGGGATACTGCTGAAGTCCATCCCTACCGTAGTGTTGTTGCTTTTCCTTTATTTCTATTTGAAATCGATGCTGTTCGGCCCCTTGGACCGGCTTCTCAAGCAGCGCGAGGAGCTGACCGAGGGGACCCGGCACGCAGCCCAGAAGAGCCTGCATGAGGCCGAGCGGAAGATTCAGGAATACGAAGCCAAGATGCGGGAGGCTCGCGCGGAGGTGTATCGCGAACAGGAAGAGACCCGGCGTCAATGGCTGGCCGATCAAACCGCCCAATTGGACCGCGCCCATGATCGTACGGGCCAGACCGTCCATCAAGCCAAGGAACAGATGACGGCTGAGATAAGCGAAGCACGGCAAAGTTTAGCGGAATCAGCGGGAGCGCTTGCGGATCAGATCGCCACTGCGGTGCTTGCGAGGAAAGCCGGATGAAGCAGATCTCGGCGCGGGTTTCGTCAATCACGTTGCTGCTGCTTGCCGGTGCGGCGTGGCTGAGCGCCCAGGAGACCGGAGGGCAGCCCGAACCCGGCATTGGTTGGAAATGGGCCAACTTCGTTATTTTGGTGGCGGGGTTGGGCTACCTGGCGGCCAAGAATTTGCCGCCGCTGTTCAAGTCGCGAACCGAGGAAATCCAGAAGGGCATCGCGGAAGCGCGCGCAATCAAACAGGATGCCGATAAACGCGCTGCCCAAGTGGAGGCGCGGACAGCCACGCTCGGCGCGGATATCGAGCGCTTCCGGGTGGAAGCCAAGGCCGAGATGCAATTGGAGGGCGAGCGCATCCGGCAGGAGACTGCGGCGCAGATCGCGCGATTGGAGCACCAGGCGCAGCAGGAAATTGAGATGTCCGGCAAAATCGCGCGCCGGGAGCTCAAAAACTACGCCGCGCAGTTGTCGCTCGATCTGGCCGAGCAGCGCGTGCGCGAGCGCCTGGACGCAAAGACCGAGCAAGGGTTGGTCGACGCCTTCATTCAGGATTTAGAGCGGGAGTCGAAGAGCTAAATGATCTCAGTGGTAGCAGCGCGCTACGCGAAAGCTCTCGCCGATGTGGTCACGGCGGGCGTGCATGCTTCGAGCATGGCGCAAGCAGACCCCGCGGAAATTACGGCACAGCTACGCCAGGTGGACGAGATGATCGAGGCGTCCAGCGAGCTTAAAAATGCACTGGCTTCGCCGGCGGTGGCGCCTTCCAAAAAGCGCGCCGTGATAGGGCGGCTCATTGAGCCGCTGCAAGTATCCGCGCAGGTGCGCAATTTCTTGTTTGTAGTGATCGACCACCGCCGGGTCCAGCAGCTGAAGGCGATCATCGAAGCTTTCGAAGATCTCGCCGATGAGCGGATGGGTTTCGTGCGAGCGGATGTGTCGAGCGCGCAGGCACTGCCAGAGGAGCAGCGCGTGGCTTTGGAAGTACAGCTTTCGCGGCTGGCGGGGAAGAAAACCAGGCTTCGGTACACTACCGATGAGGCGCTGGTGGCGGGCGTGGTGGCGAAAGTGGGCTCCACCGTTTATGATGGCAGCGTCCGCGGGCAACTGGATCGTCTGCGGGTAAAACTGGAGAGCCAGTAGGCTTTCCGTATTCAAAAAAGGAACTATGGCTCAGATTCGGGCAGATGAAATCTCGCGCCTGTTGCGCGAGGAGATCGAGAACTACGAGAAAGTGGTCAACGTCGCCGAGACGGGCTCGGTGATTTCGGTGGGCGACGGAATCGCGCGCATCTACGGCCTCGAAAACGTGATGGCCGGCGAGCTGATCGAGTTCAAGGGCGGCGTTTCGGGTATCGCTTTGAACCTCGAAGAGGATCAGGTTGGCGCGGTGCTGCTGGGCGAGGCCTCCGGCATCATGGAGGGCGACGAAGTCCGCCGCACCGGGCGCATCATGAGTGTGCCGGTGGGCGAGGCCATGATCGGCCGTGTGGTTGACGCGCTGGGCAAGCCGATCGACGGCAAGGGTCCGATTGAAGCCAAAGGTTACAACGCCATTGAGCGCATTGCGCCCGGCGTGGTCGACCGGCAGCCGGTGAAAGAGCCGATGCAGACCGGTATCAAAGCCATCGACGCAATGGTCCCCATCGGCCGCGGGCAGCGCGAATTGATTATCGGCGACCGCCAGACCGGGAAAACCACCGTAGCTCTCGACACCATCATCAATCAAAAGGGCGGCGACGTCATTTGCATCTACGTCGCGATCGGCCAGAAGCGCTCGACGGTGGCGCAGGTGGTGAAGACGCTTGAAGATTACGGCGCCATGGAGTATTCGATTGTGGTGGCGGCGACGGCATCGGATCCGGCTCCCATGCAGTACCTGGCTCCGTATGCGGGTTGCGCGATCGGCGAATATTTCCGCGACAGCAGCCGGCATGCGCTGTGCATTTACGACGATCTTTCAAAGCATGCCGCCGCGTATCGCGAAATTTCGCTGCTGCTCCGGCGGCCTCCAGGGCGCGAAGCGTTTCCGGGCGACGTATTCTATCTCCACAGCCGTCTGCTGGAGCGTGCCGCGAAGTTGTCGGCTGAAAAGGGCGGCGGATCGCTGACAGCACTGCCGTTCATTGAAACGCAGGCGGGCGACGTTTCGGCCTACATTCCGACCAATGTCATCTCGATCACCGACGGTCAGATTTATCTTGAATCAGATCTGTTCAATGCCAATATTCGCCCTGCGATCAACGTAGGAATTTCGGTCAGCCGCGTAGGCGGCAACGCGCAGGTGAAGGCTATGCGTCAGGTGGCCGGGAGCTTGCGTTTGAACCTGGCGCAGTATCGCGCGCTGGCGGCGTTCGCGCAGATGGGATCGGACCTGGACAAGACCTCGACTGCGCAGCTCACGCGCGGCAGCCGCATGGTGGAAATTTTGAAGCAGGGACAGTATTCGCCGGTGCCGGTAGAAAAACAGATCCTGATTCTTTACGCCGGTACGGAGGGAATCCTGGACGATCTGCCGCTGGATCAATGCCGCGCCTTTGAAGACGGCCTGTTCAAGTTTGTCGAGAACGCCCATCCGGGGATGCTTTCGACCATTCGCGAAAAGAAAGCGCTCGATGACACGCTGAAGGGCCAGATGACGGCGGCCATCGGCGAATTTAAGACGCGCTTCGTCGAGGAACAAAAGTCCAAGTAACATGCCGAGTCTTATCGACATCCGGCGGCGCGTCCGTTCGATCCGCAACACGCAGCAGATTACCAAGGCCATGAAGATGATCTCGGCCGCCCGTCTGCGTAAAGCGCAGGAGCGTGCTTTGGCCGCTCGTCCTTACGGAAAGATGCTGCGCGAGATGCTGGCAAATGTGGCCGCGGCGGCCAGCCAGAATCCGGATGCGGGCGGGAATCCACTGCTGGCGGTACGGCCGGAAAAAAAGATTCTGGTGGTGGTGGTGACGGCGGATCGCGGACTTGCGGGCGGCTTCAACGCGAATCTGCTGAAGCTAGCTCAGCGCTTTGTCAACGAGCACCGTGACGCCGAGCTTAGCTTTGAGCTGATCGGCCGCAAGGGCCGCGATTATTTCCGCAAGCGCGAGGCGCGCATCTCCGGCGAGCATCTGGATATGATGCGCACGCTGAATCTGACGTATGCGGATAAGATCGCGGACGCCATCATCGACCGCTTTTCGAGCGGCGAGATCGATGCGGTTTATATGTTCGTGAACGAATTCAAGAGCGTGATGGCGCCGACGCTGTCAGAGACGCGGCTGCTGCCGATTGAAGTGCCGAAATCGCAGGAGCAGGTGGATTACATCTACGAGCAGCAGCCTGAAGAATTGCTGGGAACACTTCTGCCCCGCTATATCAAATTGCAGGTATATAGCGCGCTGCTGGAATCGGTAGCCGCCGAGCACGCGGCGCGCATGACGGCCATGGACGCCGCCAGCTCCAACGCATCTGATGTGATCGACAAGCTTACGTTGTATATGAATCGCGTGCGCCAGGCGAGTATCACGCGCGAAATTATCGAGATTGTGAGCGGCGCGGCTGCGCTCGACTAGAGCCGGGCGCAGCTGAGGTCGAACCAAGTAACTGAGGACTTCTATATGAATGTAGTCGGAAAAGTGATCCAGGTGGCCGGGCCGGCCGTGGACGTTGAGTTTCCCGAGGGACAGATTCCCGTGATCCGCACGGCGATCCGCATCACCAGCGAAGGGTACACGGTGCCGGACCCGATCGACATCATCTGCGAGGTGGCGCAGCACATTGGCGAGGGCCGCGTGCGCACCATCGCGCTACAGCCAACCGACGGACTGGTGCGCGGCATGAAGGCTGAGAGCCTGGGCCAGCCGGTAACGGTGCCGGTGGGCAAGGAAACGCTCGGGCGCGTGCTGAATGTGATTGGCGAGCCGGTGGACAAGATGGGCCCCGTGAACACCGCCAAGCGTTACCCGATTCATCGCCAGGCTCCGGCGTTCGATGAGCAGGCTACCGAACTGCAGATGTTCGAGACGGGCATCAAGGTTGTCGATCTTCTCGAACCCTACTTGCGCGGCGGCAAGATCGGCTTGTTCGGCGGCGCGGGCGTGGGCAAGACCGTCATCATTCAGGAACTGATCAGCAATTTGGCGCAGAAGCACGGCGGCGTGTCGGTGTTCGCCGGCGTCGGCGAGCGCACGCGCGAAGGGAACGATTTGTGGCTGGAGTTCCAGGAATCCGGCGTAATTGATCCGCATGACTGGCGGAAATCGAAGTGCGCGCTGATCTACGGGCAGATGACCGAGCCTCCCGGGGCGCGTTTGCGGGTGGCGCTGACGGCGCTTACTGTCGCTGAATATTTCCGCGACGAAGAAAATCAGGACGTGCTGCTGTTCATCGATAATATTTTCCGCTTTACGCAGGCAGGATCGGAAGTATCGGCGCTGCTGGGACGCATGCCGAGCGCGGTGGGATACCAGCCTAACCTGGCCTCCGAGATGGGCGACCTGCAGGAGCGCATCACCTCGACCAAGAACGGTTCGATCACGTCGGTGCAGGCTATTTACGTGCCTGCCGACGACTATACAGATCCGGCCCCGGCGACGACCTTCGCGCACTTGGACGCGACCACCAATCTGTCGCGATCGATTTCGGAGTTGGGTATTTATCCGGCGGTCGATCCCCTGGCATCGACGTCGCGCATTTTGGATCCGCGCGTGATCGGTGAGGAACACTACAATGTCGCGCAGCAGGTGAAGCAGATTCTGCAGCGTTATAAAGATCTGCAGGACATCATCGCGATTCTAGGTGTCGACGAACTTTCCGATGAAGACAAAGCCACGGTGGCGCGCGCGCGCAAGATTCAACGCTTCCTTTCGCAGCCGTTCACTGTTGCCGAGGCTTTTACGGGCTTGAAGGGTAAGTACGTGAAGGTCGCCGACACCGTGCGCAGCTTCAAGGAAGTGGTGGAAGGGAAGCACGACGAGATTCCGGAGCAGGCGTTTTACATGAAAGGCTCGATCGACGACGTACTCGAGACCTGGGAAGACATGAAGAAGAAGGGTTAACCTTCGCGAGGGAGCGCACAGCGAATGGTGTGCGCGTGAAAAACAATGGACACTTTCCAGATCGAAATTGCTACGCCGGAGAAGCTGGTATTGCAGCAGCAGGCGGAGTCGGCGCAGATTCCGGGTAAGGATGGCTACATGGGCATCCTCCCCGGCCACGCCGCCCTGCTGAGTGAGTTGGCCGATGGTACGCTCTCAGTGACCCTGCGCGGCCATACGGAGAGCTTCCACATCACGGGCGGGTTTGTAGAAGTCCGCAACAATCACGTTAGAGTGTTGGCTGATAAAGCGGAATAAGGACCGCCTGTTATTGGGCCGGACAAGAGTATTCGACAACTGCGGAAGTTGCTGGTATCCAGCCCCGTAAAGATTGAGACAGAAAGACATCAACAAAGTACCACCGTGTCTCAGTTGTAGTTCCGGGAATTGCCAGAACCTTTGCTTTTGTACATGGCTTTACCCGCCCGACAATTCGTGAGGTCTGTTTCGGCAAAGCATAAATCTCCATCGCTACAGGAATTCCAGGCTCCGAGTGGTCGATGGAGAGATGCTGTCCTATGCCAAAACTTTCCATCTCGTAGGAGTGCCCTGTCCAATTGAACCACGCGTTGGTGTCGCAAGCGATGCAGAAAAGCGGCAGCACAACGCTAAAGGGTCCTTCTACTATGACTCCGTAAATCAACTGATTCCCTAGTGGTATGACACAATTCAATTTTATAGGCGTCCGCCCGTGAACGGCGACAACTCCAAATTGCGTTTCTGTTGCGATATGTGTAGCGACAACTGCAACCACGTCTGGACGACCGTCGTGATCAAGATCAGCTACGATCCAGGGCAACAATGGGGCGTCCTTCTTCTCGAGACTGTCGTCGGGTATGTCAAGCGCACGGTCTAGGAGGTGGACTCCCGGGAGTTTTCGAAGCGCATCCTCCAGCAGCATTGGAGGCTTGGACTGTGCGAACGCGCAATTCGCCGAAAGAATAAGGATCAATGCGGTTCTCATTTGTGCTCGGCCTCAATCAAAGGCGGTAGATCGACGGCGATTGTGTCGCACACGCGTTCTAGATCCACATCGAAGTAAACATGGATGAGACGATGTCTCATGCCGACAATGTCGGCCCACGGAATCTGCGGATATGCGGTGCGAGTCTCATTGGTCACCTTTGTTGCGGCTTCACCAATAATTTCGATGCACTTGACTAGCGCCAGAGAAAGAATCCGATCGGACTTCAACTCTTGGGCGGTCTTGTCTGCTACAAAAGTGATGGCTTCGCGGGCGGCATCCAACATGTGCCGCAAGCGCACCAAATCACTGGGCGGCATATTGGACGGAGGCCGTCTTTAAAATGTCATCCCGAAAATCCGGCTTAATTCTGGAGCTGTCCGCAAGTCGATGGTCCGTCCGCCGAACAGAGCAGAAAGCTCACGCTCCATCGCGGCCATGCGCAGATAGCCCACTCGGAAATCAGGCTCGAATTCGACGAGGATATCGATATCGCTCGTGTCCTTAAAGCGCTCGGTCAGCACGGAGCCGAAGATCGCTAGCTTCCGGACGTTGTTGCGGCGGCAGAACTCCGCGAGGTCAGGTTGCGAAACGCCCAGACGGTCCAGATTCATTCAAGTCTATTATCGTCCACAAAACTGCGGTCTGCCGCAGGCAGCCGAGTACCCCGAGTCTCCGCTCCTATTCCCCGCCTTTCACGGCAAATTTAAAGAAATACACACAGTTCAATTCTTCACTATGCGCAATAGAAGCCGTAGTGAACACTTGACACTTAGAGACAATCCCAATAGAGTGAGATCCCAGAGAAGGGGAAGGCCAATGAAACTTTATTTGTTGTGCGTTCTAAGTGCGCTCACTTGCGTGGCGCTGTGGGGGCAGGCGCAGTCGACGGCGCAGATTCAGGGAATTGTTCAGGATGCCTCGGGATCCGCCGTTCCCGGCGCTGAGGTGAAAGCCGTGCAGACGGACACCGGTGCCACGCGCTCGGCGGTGACCGCTACGGATGGCGCTTACGTGCTGGCGAACCTGCCGATTGGTCCATACCGCATTGAGATCAGCAAACAAGGATTCAGCACGTATGTGCAAACCGGCATCGTGCTGCAGGTGGCTTCAAATGCCAGTATCGACGCCTCTCTGAAAGTCGGAGCCGTGAGTGACCAGGTCCAGGTTCAGGCGGATGCTGCGTTGGTGGAAACCCAGAACAGCGGCATTGGCACGGTGGTCGATCAACAGCGTGTCGTGGACCTTCCGTTGAACGGCCGCAACGCAACTCAGCTTATCTTCCTTGCGGGCGCAGCCAGTACGGGGCAAACCAACGATCTGGTTTCGGGCAAGAACTATCCCACCGAACAGACCATCTCTGTAGCCGGCGGGCTTCCCAATGGAGTCACCTACTCGATGGATGGCGGCACGCACAACGATCCTATGAACAATCTGGGTCTGCCATTGCCTTTCCCCGATGCTTTGCAGGAGTTTAAGGTTGAAACGAGCGCACTGCCGGCGCTCTATGGCCATCATGCCTCAGCCGCCGTTAACGCCGTGACTAAATCGGGAACTAATGCGATTCACGGCGCAGCTTTCGAGTTTCTACGCAATGGGGATTTCAACGCTCGCGATTTTTTTGCGGCTCGTCGTGATACCCTGAAGCGGAACCAGTTCGGGGGTACTGTGGGCGGCCCGATCAAGAAGGATAAACTCTTCTTCTTTTTCGGCTTTCAGGACACCATCAACCGCTCCGACCCGCCCTCGCAAACCGCGTTTATCCCCACCGCAGCCATGGCTGCCGGAGATTTCACCGCATTTGCTTCCGCGGCATGCAATGCGGGCGTGGCGAAGAATCTTCCGGCACCCTTCAGCGGCAATAAGATTTCACCAACTCTCATAAATGCATCCGCGTTGGCGATTGTAAAGAATTACTTGCCCGCTACCGCCGACCCCTGCGGAAGAGTTCAGTTCAGTATCTTGAATAATACTTCGGACCAGCAGGGCGTGGGCCGTCTGGACTATCAAAAAAGCGACAAACATTCGCTGTTCGGCCGCTATTTCGTGGCTCATTATACGCAAGTGCCAGGATCAACCGGAAACGTGCTCGCCACCAGCCAGGCAGGCATTGACGATATCGTGCATTCTTTCGTGCTGGGCGATACTTATGTTTTCGGGCCCGGACTTCTGAATTCTTTCCGCGGAACGCTAAACCAAACCATCATCAATAAGGCCAATATCCCGTACTTCTCACCCACCGACGTAGGCGTGAAAATGGTCGCTCCTCTTCCGAAGTACGCGTTCATCACCGTCACCAACCAGTTCGGCATTGGCGGCGGAACGGCATCGCTCGGCTATGACAACACCACCAGCTATGAGTTCGCCGACAGCGTGAGCTGGGTGAAGGGAACCCATCAATTTACCTTTGGGGGCGACTACATTCGATCCCACTTGAACGGCAACAACAACCTGCAAACCAACGGCAGCTTCACGTTCGGGGGACAGACGACGGGTTTCCCCCTCGCCGACTTTATGCTTGGCGCTCCTAGTGCGTTCACGCAAAGCGGACAGTTGCAAAGCTATCTTCGCTCCAACTACATCAGCTTGTACGTCCAGGACGCCTGGAAAGCCAGCTCACGCCTGACTGTCAACGTTGGCGTTCGTTGGGAGCCGTTCTTCCCCACCAGCACCAAATTCGGCTACGCCAGTCATTTTGATCCGATTGCCTACGCGCAAAATCAGCGCAGCACCGTCTACACCAAAGCCCCTGCCGGCCTCACCTTCCCTGGCGATCCCGGATACCCGGGTACAGGAGGCATGTTTCCACGGAAGGGTAATTTTGCTCCGCGGCTGGGATTGGTCTGGGATCCCCAAGGCAACGGGCGCATGACGGTTCGTGCTTCCTATGGGATTTTCTACGACGCGGCTCAGCTTTTCTATGATGACCGCTTTTGTTTTGAATCCCTGTGGGGCGCGGTGATCACACTTCCCAGTCCATCGGGCGGATTCTCCAACCCCTGGGCCTCTTATCCTGGCGGCAATCCGTTCCCGTTCCCGATTCGGTCCGATGCGACTTTTCCGGTCGGAGGCACTTATTACAATGAGCCCTTGCACACCAAGCCGCCTTACCTGCAGCAGTGGAATCTCAGCCTCCAACGGCAGATCGGAACGAATTGGTTGCTTTCGGCAACGTACCTTGGAAACACAACGACCCACCTATGGACCGATTACGACGCCAATCCCGCAGTCTTCGGCCCTGGCGCTTCGAGCACTAATACCAATGCGCGACGTATCTTGACGCTGCAGAATCTCACGTTGGGAGCGGGTTACGCGACGCTCTATCAGTTGGATGACGGCGGGAAGGCAAACTACAACGCGATGCTGCTGTCGATGAACCGCCGCCTGGCAAACAATGTCACGCTGCAGGCTAACTATACCTGGTCGCATTGCATCACGGACCAATATGCGACCGAACTCGGCACGACTCCTTACGTAATCGCGGGGAACCGCGCGTTCGACCACGGTAATTGCGATACCCAGGACCGGCACCACATCGTCAATCTCTCCGCTGTCGCGCAGTCTCCGCGGTTCTCTAATCGCATGTTGCGGGCACTGGGGAGCGGCTGGAAAATCTCTTCCATCGTAAGCGCACAATCCGGCAATTACTTCTCGGTGACCACCGGCACCGACGTGGCGCTCACTGCGGCGGCAAATCAACGAGCCAACCTGATACTACCGAGTTGGGAAGGCCCCAACCTTATTCAATACCTGAATCCCGCGGCCTTCAAGGCTCCAGCCACGGGCACCTATGGCAATCTCGGCGTCAATAGCATTCGGGGTCCGGGCATGTTGCAATTCGATATGGGCGTGTCGCGATTGTTCACGGTTCACGAAAGGAAAACTCTGGAATTTCGGTGGGAAGTGTTCAACGTGTTGAATCGCCTGAATCCGTCCAATCCCGGAACCGCGATCAACGTGGGGACGTTTGGAAAGATTCAAAGCGATATTAACGCTTCCATCGGAACGACCGGAGATCCGCGGGTTATGCAGGCGGCATTGAAATTCTCTTTCTAAGGTTACGGCGCGTCGGTCCCACAATAGCCTTGCTCTCACAACCCATGCACTCCGCAGGACTGTAACGTTTGGCCCTCGGAAGTCTCGCCGTAGGGTTTTACAGGCGGGACGGGCAAATGATGATAGTTTGGAAGCTTGTCGAGGTTCTACCGGAATAACCGTGCAAGGGCTGGGGTGAGGTGATGAGTGCAAATAGATCCTGAAGATTTTAAGCGGCATTACGCGTTGCTGACGGATGATGCGTTGCTGGAAATAGATCGCGATGAACTCGTGGATATGGCGCGGACGTGTTACGACGCCGAACTTGCGGAGCGTAGGCTGGATCGCCCGGAAACGATAGACAGAGCTCCCGGAGACACGCCATCGGCGGAGGAGCAAGGCGAGACCGAAGGCGGTCTGCAACTGGTAGGAACGTTTCTTTCATTGGACGAAGCCAACTTTGCGCGGGGCCTGCTGCAGTCGGCGGAGATCCCGTCTTCGCTCGAAAATGAGCACTCGGCGTGGAGCGGGCCGGGGGCTCTGCGATTGATGGTTCCCGCGTCGGCGTATGATCGAGCCTGCGAGATTCTGGAGACCGAGATCAGCGAAGAGGATCTAATCGAGCAGGCCGAGGCCGAGGCGGACGGAGAGCCGCCAAAAGACGACGAGTGAGCGTCCGACCCGCTATAATCTAACATCCGATGACAATCGTTAGTTTATGGCAATAGACTGGTTCCCCCTGTGGTTGAGCTTACGCGTGGCGGTGATTTCGACGGTGTTGGCGTTCGCCGGCGGCCTATGGATCGCCTACCTGCTTGCCAATCGGCAATTTCGCGGCAAGGATGTTCTGGATGCGGCCGTGACGCTGCCGCTGGTGCTGCCGCCGACGGTGCTGGGCTACTACTTGCTGGTACTGCTGGGTCGCGCGAGTCCGCTGGGGAAATTGTGGGAAACGATTTTTGGAGCGCCGCTGGTTTTCACATGGAAGGCCGCGGTGGTGGCGGCGCTGCTGCATGCGCTGCCGCTGTTGGTGAAGTCGGCGCGCGCGGCTCTCGAAAGTGTGGATCGCAGCTATGAGCGTGCGGCGCGGAACCTCGGCGCGTCGGAATGGAAATTGTTCTGGCGCGTAACGCTGCCCCTGGCATGGCGTTCGATCTTTGCGGCCACCGCGCTGGCGTTTGCGCGAGCGCTGGGCGATTTCGGGGTCACTTTAATGGTTGCCGGCAACATCCCGGGCCGCACGCAAACGGTAGCCGTCGCGATTTACGACGCGGTCGAATCCGGTAACGGCGCGGTGGCGCGAACTTTGGTGCTGGTGGTGTCGGTAGTGGCGCTGATCTTATTGACTCTGGCGAACCGCCTAAGTCCCAGCCGGGTTTGAACCCACTATGCTGCATGCCCGTCTGCGCAAATCCTTCGCGCCCAAGCCCGATTCAGCCGGATTCACGCTGGATCTGGAATTCTCGGCTACGGCCGGCGTGACGGTGTTATTTGGACCCAGCGGCGCCGGCAAGACCCTGGTGCTGGATTCTATCGCCGGGTTTGTGCAGCCGGACGAAGGCCGCATCCTGCTCGACGACGATATCCTCTACGACGCCGCGGCGGGGGTGCATCTGCCGCCGCAAAAACGCAACTGCGGCTACGTGTTTCAGAATTACGCGCTATTTCCGCACATGACGCTGCGCGAGAACCTGGCGTTTGCAGCCGAACGGCGGCCCCGACTGGAGCGGCACCGGCGGGTGAACGACATGGTGGAGAAATTCCGGCTGACGGAAGCCGCGGGACGGCGTCCGCATGAAGTGTCCGGCGGCCAGCGCCAGCGATGCTGCATCGCGCGCGCGCTGATCGGCGAACCTAAATTATTGCTGCTCGACGAACCCGCTACAGGTCTCGACGCGGTCTTGCGCGCGGAATTCTACGAGGCGCTTCGACAGGTGCGCAGCGATTTTGCTACCCCCATGCTGCTGGTGACGCACGATCTCACCGAATGTTTCGAGCTGGGCGAGGAGATGCTGATCCTGCATGCGGGCAGAATCGTGCAGAAAGGGACGCCGCGGTCGGTGCTCGACGAACCCGCGAACCTGGAAGTAGCGCGCCTCCTTGGTGCCTTCAATTTACTCGAAGGCGAGATCCGAACGCTGGATCCGGGCCGTAATACAAGCCGCGTGCAAGTTGGCGAGTTCGAACTGGAGGGACCGTATTTCCCGGGGCACCTGAAAGGCGACCGCGTGACGCTGTGCGTGCGTCCGGAGCAGCTCAAGGTGGGCGCGCGCAACGGGAAGCCGGGGCCGAATCAGATTCCGGCGGCTCTGCTGCGGGCTGTTGAGCGTCCGCATGGAATGCGGCTGGAGTTTTCGGGCGGCGGCATTGCGAGCACCATGCGGGTGACGGTTTCGCGGACCGAATACGAAAGCCAGAAAGATAATCGCGAGTGGGTGATTCATTTCCCGAGCGACGGGCTGCGAGTGTTGTGAGGGCGTGAACTATACCGCTCGCACTGCCGCACTCACGGGGCGGGAACCTACCGGGATCACGGTGAGCAGCGAGGCACGCCGGTCGCGGTTTTTGGTGATGGCGCCCACTCGCAAAACCGCGACATCGCCGGACTTGCGATTGAGCACCAGCGCATATTGATCGTCCGGGGTAACGGTGATGAAGGCAGGATCGGCGCCTACCGACGCGACGGCGACCACTTTGCGTGAGTTAATTTCTAAAATACTTACGTCACCCGAGCTCGGGCTGGCAACAAACAAGTAAGCGAGCGACGCGGCCATCGGGCCCGGAGCGTGCCCGGCGAGCACCGTCTCGGCCACTTCAGGCGTGTGGTACGGATAGACCACCACCACGGCGTCCATACCGTCGCCGGTGACGAAAAGCTGATTCGACCCGGGTCCTTCTCCGCCGGTTAGATACAGATTATCGGGCCGCACCGCCAACGGGAGATGCGTAATCAGGCGAGCCGAGGGCACATCGTAAAGAGATAAACGCCGTTCGCCGCGATCGGCCGCGATGAGCGTCAGCGAATCCGACAAAAACCGCACCGCCCCGAATTCACCTTCGCCGGTGGGAGCGGCCAACTTGCGCGATCCCAAATCTACCAGCCGTACGCTGCTGGCGAAACTGATGGCGGCGGTTTTGCCGTCAGCGGCGAGCGCGAAATCCACTGGGTCCGGCGGCAAAGACATGCGCCATTCGAGTTTGAAAGTGTCGAGCGCGAGGCGGATGAGCGATTGCGGCTCGCGTGCCAAAACATACAGCGCGCTGTCGTCCGGCGCCACCTGGATTGCCACGGCGGAAGAGGCCACCGCCAGACGGCGATTGAAGCTCAGGCGATCCACTTCGATTTCGTGCACCGTTCCATTGGCGGGAGTCAGCGCGTATACGAAGGGACGCTTAGCGGTGGAAATGACGCTGCTGGGCGATCCGTTCAGAGGGATGTGACGTGCAACCGCGAGCGCTTCGAGGTCGATGGCGGCGATGGCCTGTCCATCTTCGTTAGCCACAAAGGCATAGCCGCGAAAACCCGCTCCTCCCCGGCGTCGGCTACACGCGGCAAGAACCGGAAAAGCGAGCAGGGTACGGCGGGAGATCACTCATCTAGCGTATCAGGCCGAAAATCCCGATAGATAGTCATGCTCGAAAGCAAACGTTTTGACGGTAGATTGGGGTACCAGATCTTGCGTACTTCGTTGAAAATAAAACATAACATTGCCCCTTTGTTCATGCCTGTGGTACCTTCGGAGGGATACATTGTAGGCGTTCTGGTACTCTCTCGTTTTTTTATATGAATCTGCGGTCGTTATTCAGTCTTTTTTCTTCCGACCTTGCCATCGACCTGGGCACGGCCAATACGCTGGTCTACGCTAAGGGCAAAGGCATTGTGGTGAACGAACCCTCCATTGTTGCCATCAACAAGAATAATGGGGAAGTGGAAGCGGTGGGCAAAGAAGCCAAGGAAATGCTGGGCCGAACGCCCGGCAATATCGTGGCTATCCGGCCGATGAAGGATGGCGTAATCGCCGACTTCAAGGTCACCGAGCGCATGCTGAACTACTTCATTCAGAAGGCGCACGGGCGCAAGATGCTGGTGCATCCGCGCATCATCATCGGCGTGCCCAGCGAAATCACGCAAGTGGAAAAGCGCGCGGTGATTGACTCCGCCTATCACGCCAAGGCCAGCGAAGTTTATCTGGTGGAACAGGCCATGGTGGCGGCCATCGGCGCCGGTCTGCCGATCACCGAGCCCTCCGGCAACATGGTTGTGGATATCGGCGGCGGCACAACCGACGTGGCCGTGATTTCGCTCTCCGGTATCGTCTATTCGCGCTCGGTGCGCGTCGCCGGCAACGAGATGGACGACGCCATAATGCAGTACATGAAGCGCAAATACAACCTGCTGATCGGCGAAACCACAGCGGAACGGGTAAAAATCACCGTGGGCTCAGCTTACGAGTTGGACAAGCCGCTGACCATGGAGATTAAGGGCCGCAACCTGATCGAAGGCGTTCCCAAGACCATTACGGTGGACGATACCGAAATCCGCGAGGCACTCTCGGAATGCGTGGCTACCATCATGAACGCGATCCGGGTGGCGCTCGAGCGCACGCCGCCGGAACTTTCGGCCGATATAAGTGATCGAGGAATTGTCCTGACGGGGGGTGGCGCCATGCTGAAAAATTTAGACAAGCGCATCCGGCAGGAAACCGGATTGCCGGTGTCGATTGCCGAGGACCCGCTGGCCTCGGTGGTGCTGGGCACCGGGAAAATGCTCACGGAGTTTAGGCTGCTGCGGCGGATCGCGATCGAGTAGGATGAGGGGGTTGGCTGTCGCCAGCCGATGAAGTAATGGAATTTCTCCTCAATCGATACCGCAACCTGACGGTGTTGCTGGTGGTCATCCTGGCGCAACTGGTGCTGCTGGCCTACCAGGTGAAAAGCAACGGCGAGGTGCGCCTGATTCGGGTGTGGGCCGTTAGCGCGGTTACTCCTTTAGCGCGCGTAATCGAAGCGGGGCGTAGCGGAACGGTTCATTTCTTCCGCGATTACTTCATATTGCTGAACGTGCGCGAGGAAAATCAGCGCATCAAGGCGGATCTCGATCGCACTAAGATGGAGAATCAGTTCCTGCGGACTGAGCTCTCAACGGCGGATCGCGCCAAATCCCTCGCCATCTTCCAGCAGCAGTCGCCGTCCAAGACCATCGCAGCCCATGTGATCGGCAACACCACGGGGGTGGGTGCGAAGGTGGTGATTGTCGATCGCGGGACCAGCAGCGGCGTCCAGAAGGGCATGGCGGTAATTACGCCGGATGGTATCGTCGGCAAAGTCACCGGCGCCTATCCCACGGCTTCTTACGTGCTGTTGATCACCGATCCATCCTTCGCCGCGGGCGTCATTTCGCAGAAGAATCGCGTGCATGGAACCCTGAAGGGCCAGGGGTACAGCACGGTGATTGTGGATTACGTGCAGAACGAGCAGCAAGTGCAGCCGGGAGAGATGTTCTATACCTCGGGCGATGACCGCATTTTCCCCAAGGGGCTGCCGGTGGGCGAAGTCACGGTGGTGCGCAACGGCAAATCGTACAAGGAGATTTTCGTTACTCCCAGTGGGCTGCAAAATGGACTGGAAGAAGTATTGATTGTTGTCGAGGGCGTGCACATGGCGATTCCAGAAGCGCCGCTGCCATCGCAACCCGTGCATTTGCAGGATGCGCCGCCAGCGGAAACGTCATCGACCGAAGCAGCGCCTGCCCAACCGGGACGTTTGACGACGGATGCCGACCGCTTAGTCGATCACTATCGCCGGATCGGAGAGGCCGAGAAGCACGTCTACGGGCAGAGTGCCGGCGGTGCGCCCAATTACAACATCCATCTGGACCCAAATGCCGCTACCCCAAGTCCGGTCGCTTCCCCGGCGCCTTCGGCAGCGTCCGCGGCTCCGGTTACACCGCCCAAGCCGGCCACCAAGAATCCCTGATATGTCCATGAGCGATTTGGGGACTAATTTCCGCGAAGACTTTACTGAAGCGCCGCATTTGAAGAAGGGCGTTTCGAAGTTCAATATCGCGGCTACAATTGCTATTCCTCTAATCGCAATTCTGTTTCAGGTATACGTTCCGCGGTTCTTCGAGAGGCTCTCCTACCTTGAGCTTCCGCTGTTGGTGACGGTGTATCTGTCGTTGATGCGGCGGTCTCCGGTGGCAGGAGTTCTGTATGGCGCGGGTATCGGTTTGGCGCAGGATTCGCTTTCGCATAATCCGCTGGGAATGTTCGGCATCGTCAAGACCCTGGTGGGTTACTTTGCCGCGTCGATGAGCCAGCGTTTCGATGTGCAGAATCCCTGGGTGCGCCTGGTATTGAGTTTCTTTTTTTTCTTTTTCCACCAGTTTTTTTACTGGGTGCTGGTGCGCGCGCTGTTGGGCGAGGCGCTTGAATTCGACTTGTCGACGACGCTGGTCGTAGCGGCCCTAAATGCGGTGGTCGCGATCCCGTTGTTTCACATTTTGGATAGACTGAAGGTCGTGGATTAAAATGGCCATCGATCCTGAACATGACCTCCGGCCCGACGCCGCGAAGCGGCTTTCGCGAGACGACACCCGTTTTGCGCTGGGGCGCATTGCGGGATTCCAGTATTTCATCGTCGCGATTTTTCTCTTCTTGATTACCGGATTCTGGGTGCTCCAGGTTCGCGATGGCGAAAGCAACAGCCAACTCGCGGAGCGCAATCGTGTGAAGACGGTTCCGGTGCTGGCGCCGCGCGGCAAAATGCTGGATCGCGATGGGCGCGTAATCGTGGACAATCAGTCCGCCTTCACTCTGCTGCTGACGCGGGAGAACTTGAATCCGGATCACATCAATGGAATTGCTGCAGGTCTGCATCTGGATCCGGCCGAGGTCCGCGCGCGCATCAAGCGTTTTGCTTCGCGGCCGAAATATGTGCCTGTGATGATCAAGCAGGAACTGACGCCGGCGGAAATCTCTTTCGTCGAATCGCACCGCGATGCCGATACTTACCCGGAGATGGAGCTGGTCCAGAATCAGCGGCGCTTGTATCCGCGCAACGGCCTCGCGGCGCACGCAATTGGCTACGTCGGCGAGGTTTCCGAAAGCGAGTTGGACACTCCGGAGTTTGCTAAATACGCACAGGGCGCCATCGTCGGCAAAGCCGGTCTGGAGCGTCAATACAACGACATCCTGATGGGCGTCGACGGGGAACGTCGCGTGGTGGTGGATAGTACCGGGCGGGAACGTGAGGTGCTTGAGAGTACCGAAGCCACCCCCGGCAATAATCTGCAGCTGACGCTGGATCTGGATCTGCAGGCGGTGGCGGAACTTGCGCTCGAAGGCCAGCGCGGAGCGGTGGTGGCACTGGATCCGCGCAGCGGAGAAGTGCTGGCCATGGTCAGCCGGCCGGCGTTCGATCCCAATGCGTTTGCGGCGCACATTACCAATGAGTATTGGAAGGAATTGACGTCGGGAAATGACAATCCCATGCTCAATCGCGCGATTCAGGCCCAGTTCGCGCCGGGCTCGACCTTCAAACCCATCATGGCGTTGGCCGGCCTTGAAACCGGCACCATTGACGACCATGACACGTTCCACTGTCCCGGCGGAGCGACGTTTTTTGGCCGCTACTTCAAGTGCTGGCAGAAGAAGGGGCACGGCGTCGTCGACGTTCACCGCGCCATCGTTCAATCCTGCGACGTTTTCTTTTACAATCTGGGCAACAAGCTGGGCATCGACCAGATCGCCATGTACGCGGAAATGGCGGGCATCGGCAAGAAGACCGGAATCGATCTGCCGGGCGAAGCCGAGGGCCTCATGCCGTCGACCAAGTGGAAACTGCGGACCCAGCGCCAGAAGTGGTACGCGGGCGAGACCATTTCGGTATCCATCGGGCAAGGCGCGGTGACGGTGACGCCCCTGCAACTGGCGGCATCCATCGGCGGCATCGTCAGCGGCGGCAATTGGTTCAAGCCGCATATGGTGAAAACGGCGGCGGCGATCGAGCCACGGCATGTCGATCTTCGCCCCGAGAGTGTCGCCACCATCGTCTCCGGGATGTACGGAGTGGTGAACGAGGGCGGGACCGGCGCGGCCGCGCGCATCGAGGGCGTGGAATTTTCCGGCAAAACCGGCAGCGCTCAGCGCGTCTCGAACGATCTGCGCAAATCCGGTTTGCTCGATAGCGACGAAGACAAGGACAACGGCTGGTTTGTAGGCTTCGCGCCGCGCCAGAACCCGGAGATCGTGGTGGCGGTGCTGCTCGAAGGCGGCGAACATGGCGCTCTGGCCGCGCCCGTCGCCCGTGACGTAATCAAATCCTATTTCGATAAGAAACTCCGCCTCAGTCAGGTCTCGCCGGCGCAGCCGCCGCTGGCGCTCTTGCTGCAGCCGCGACATTAG
>Ga0105240_10002761_pt1 | contig 27730 bp, 23 predicted proteins | sample KBSC54metaG_FD_80426 | JGI IMG/M metagenome (GOLD analysis project Ga0105240, IMG submission 80426) | Corn rhizosphere microbial communities from Kellogg Biological Station, Michigan, USA - KBS C5-4 metaG | ecosystem: Host-associated > Plants > Roots > Rhizosphere > Soil | place: Michigan, USA... | reverse complement strand
CCTTTGCGACCAACAGTAAGGAACCCCCCGCGCAAGCCGCAAAGGCCGGACCTGTAGCCCGAGTCGCTGCCTCCGCCCCGAGCGCCGAGCAAACCCGGCCCTTTTCCTTTTTCGAATTCGCCGTTGAGACCACTGTCGCACCGGCGAGCTCGATCTTCATGGAACGGAGGTTTCCCGCCCTTCCCTCATCGGTTTTTTTACTTCATGGTGTGACCGGCAGCGGGAAAACCGAAGTTTATCTCCAGGCGATCGCCCATGCGCTCGAGCAGGGGAAGGGGGCCATTGTGCTGGTCCCGGAGATTTCTTTAACGCCTCAGACTGTAGAGCGTTTCAAGGCGCGCTTTAGCTCGGGTCCCCTGCAGACGCTAGTGGCAGTGCTGCATAGCCACCTCTCCAGCGGCGAGCGTCACGATGAGTGGCATAAGATACGGCAGGGGCGGGCGCGAATCGTCATCGGCGCGCGTTCCGCGATCTTCGCTCCGGTGGATCCCCTTGGGTTGATCATCGTGGATGAAGAGCATGAACACACCTACAAGCAGGAGGAATCCCCTCGGTACCATGCGCGTGACGTCGCCATTGTGCGCGGCCAGATGGAAGGGGCGACCGTCGTGCTCGGATCGGCGACTCCCTCCATGGAGAGCTTTTTCAACTGCGGCAAGGGCAAGTACAAGCTTCTGCAACTGCTGGACCGGGCGGATGACAAGAAGATGCCGGTCGTGCGGATTGTCGACATGCGCCAGACGCTGCGTCGAGGAAAGGTGATTCCCATCTTCTCACCCCAACTCCAGGAGGGCATCGCCCAGCGGCTCGAACGCAAAGAGCAGGTCATTCTTTTTCTCAATCGCCGCGGCTATTCCACCTCGCTGCAGTGTCCGCTCTGCGGGTATGTCGCCGGCTGCCCGAACTGCAGTGTCTCGCTGACTTACCATCGGCAGGATCAAAAACTATGCTGCCACGTTTGCGGGCACACCGAGCCGGTCCCCGCCGCTTGCCCAGACCAGGCTTGCCGTAACCCCCAGATTCGCTTCGCCGGCCTTGGCACCCAAAAGGTCGAGGACACCTTGAACAAACTCTTCCCACACGCCCGCACGGTGCGGATGGACTCCGATGCCATGAAGCGCAAGGACGACTTTCGCCGCATCCTCGGAGACTTTCGTACGGGAAAAATCGATATTCTGCTGGGCACACAGATGATCGCCAAAGGATTGCATTTTCCCAACGTTACCCTGGTGGGGATCATTTTCGCCGATCTCGCCTTGCACCAGCCCGATTTCCGCGCAGGCGAACGGACGTTCCAGCTGTTGACCCAGGTTTCAGGCCGGGCGGGTCGCGGCGACGTCGAAGGGGAGGTCTTCGTGCAAGCGTTCACTCCTTTTCATCCCGCCATCCAATTCGCCCGCCGCCATGACTTCGCAGGCTTCTACGAACAGGAATTGGAATTCCGCGAACAACTGAAGTACCCGCCCTTTAGCCGCGTCGCCCTCCTCACGCTGCGAGGGCGAAACGAAGAGAAGGTTAAGATGTCAGCGGACCATCTCAAACGAGAGCTGGATAAGATCATTATCGAATTTCGCGACTGCGTAATCGCGGGTCCGGCCCCGGCGCCTCTCCTGCGGGCCGAGACCTATTATCGGCACCAAATAATGCTGCGGGTCCAACGCATGAGCGCCCTGAGCCGGCGTTTAGCTGAACTGGCCCAGTCACTGACGCTGCCGGAGGACATTCTGCTGACGATCGATGTTGACCCGGTGGATATGGGTTAGGCTGGGAACCCAGGCCAATCAGTAGGTCGCCGTAGGTTCCACGCTTCATTTTCCCGTTTGGGCCGCTTTGTTCACCTCCACGGCCAGCTCAGGTCCGGTCCAGGCATTCCCCTCAAAAACTTTTTGCACTTTGCCCGCCGGATCCAGAAGAATCGTCCGCAGATTGTGGCTGATGCTGCCGTTATCACTCCAGAAGGTTAAACCGAATTGGTCGGCGATGGTCGTGATTTCGGCCAGGGCACCGGTGGCGAAGGTCCAATGACCGGGGTCGTACTTATGAGCTTCCGCGTATCCCTTAAGCACTTCGGGTTTATCGAAATCGGGATCGAACGAGATCGTCAACAGCTGCCAATTCGTCGGCGCATTCGGTGTGCTGAGCAACTGCTGCTGCACCTCCGCAAAGTTGTTGGCCATCCGCGGACAGAATGTCGGAAATGGGCAGCGCGTGAACAAAAAGGTAATGGCCAGGGCCTGGCCCCGAAAATCAGCCGTGCTGAAGGACTTTCCGAATTGATTGGTGAAGTGATATTCCGGAAGTGTATCTCCTACCTGTAGGCGTGGAACATTTTTGATCACGGTGACCGGTGAGGGAGGAGTCAGCCCATTCGTGACGGTCAGAATCTTGTGGACCTGGTCGACCCACCCTTCAGTGTCAGTCACCGTGAGCCGAAATGAGACAGGATCACCGGGCGCGAGCCCTTTCATTTCGTTGGTGTCCTTGACGTCGAAGGGCATCGTCATTCCCGGCATGTAGTTGGGGATCGCTTGGTGTTTGATCTCAATGGTTTTCTCACGTGGCTTCAGGGACACGACAACCCCTTTGACCTGAAAAACTTGTTGCGCCGAGGGCGGTGAATTCGAGTTGGCCTTAGCGGTTTCTGGTTCCGGCGCTCGCCGGCAGGCAGACGTCACAACCAGCGCTGTCATCAATAAAGCCGATAAAACGCGGCCACGAATGGATGAAACACGAGAGCCGACGGATTGGGGTCCACAGACTGGTTTTCTTAAATTTAAGCACACCATGGTAACAAATTTCGAATCAATCATTTCTTAATTCAAGGAGTGTGGACCAGGAGCGCGGGCGCCCTCGCCGCGCTCCCGGGTTATCCACTCAGGGGAACAATCCCCGCAGGCGTTTGGCCTCTTGCACTCGCTTGATACCCATGCTGAGGGCCGCCAGCCGCATCGGCAGTTTCTGCTTGCGACTCATCGTCACAACCTGCGTGAAGGCAGTTTCTAGAATCCGAAACAACTTGTCGACCACCTCCGTTTCGCTCCAGAAAAAGCTTTGGAGATCCTGCACCCACTCGAAATAGGAAACGACGACACCGCCGGCGTTGCAGAGCACATCGGGGATCACGAACACTTCGGGACGCTCATTGAGGATGACATCCGCTTCGGGTGTGGTTGGGCCATTGGCGGCTTCGGCCAAAATTCGGCATTGCAGTTTGGCAGCATTGGCTCCAGTGATTTGGCGTTCGAGGGCGGCCGGAACGAGAATGTCACAAGGCAGGGTCAATAATTGCTCATTCGTGATGGGTTCAGCCTCGGGAAAGCCCGCGACCGACTTGGTTTCGGCCACGTGTTTCTCCAAATCCCAAAGGTTTAATCCTTTCGGATTGTAAACTCCGCCAAAAGCGTCAGTGATGGCCATGATTTTAACTCCGTACCGCGCCAGAGACAGGGCGGCAACCGAGCCGACGTTACCAAAGCCCTGCACGGCGGCAGTCGCTTTACTGACGTCCAACCCGACCGTGTCCGCGGCCCGGTTCACGAGATAACCGACCCCGCGGCCCGTAGCTTCGCGACGGCCAAGCGAGCCACCTAAACCGACCGGTTTGCCGGTCACGATGCTCGGAACGCTGTAGCCCATGTGGACCGAGTACGTGTCCATCATCCAAGCCATGATTTGTTCGTTCGTGCCCAGGTCCGGCGCCATGACATCGATCTGGGGACCGATAAACGGAATCATTTCCTGGGTGTAGCGCCGGGTCAGGTGTTCGAGCTCTTCTCTCGACATCTTCCCCGGATTGCAGGCAATCCCACCCTTGGCCCCACCGTAGGGCAAGCCGGTCAACGCGCATTTCCAACTCATCCACATCGCCAAGGCGGCGACCTCCCCCAGTGCCACGTCGGGGTGATACCGCAACCCGCCTTTGGTCGGCCCGAGCGTCAGGTGGTGTTGCACGCGGTAGCCAGTGAATACTTGCGTCGTGCCATCCTCGCGACGAATCGGCACCGCGACTGTCATGGACCGCTTGGGGTATTTGAGCCGGCCACGTTCGGATTCGGGGATCTCGAGGTGGTCGGCCACCAGGTCAAATTGCTGACTGGCCATCCGGAAGGTGGGATGATCGTAAATTTCCATGCGCGAACAGAATAGGTCGGCCGGCAAAAAATTTCACCTGGAAATCTCGGCTCGCCAAGGGTTGCCGCTGCCGGTGACGCGTGCCCGCTGATTTTCCACTGTGTAATCCTCGCCGCGGCGTTTAGATTATCGGAAGCGATGTCGGATACGCTCGTCGTTAATGAGATTTACCTGAGCCTGCAAGGGGAAAGCACCTTTGCCGGGTTGCCTTGTGTTTTTGTGCGGCTCACCGCGTGTAACCTGCGCTGTTCCTATTGCGACACCGCCTACGCCTTTGCGGAAGGCAGCAAACGCTCGCTGAACGAGGTCATTACCGAGGTCAAGCGCCTGGCCGAACCGTTCCGGTCGGTGAACCTCGTTCTGCCTGAAAACCGGCCTCAACAGCGCGATCCCGGCAAGCTGCCTCTGGTTGAGCTGACCGGGGGTGAGCCGCTGCTGCAAAGGAATTCTCTCGCCTTGATGCGGGCGCTGTGTGACGACGGATTCACCGTCCTGCTCGAAACCAGCGGCGCTCATGACATTTCTGAGGTCGACCCGCGGGTCCGCCGGATCATGGACCTGAAATGTCCGAGCAGCGGTGAAGAAGCTCGCAACCGATGGGCGAACCTCCCTCACCTCCAGGCCACGGACGAGATCAAATTCGTGATTGGAACCCGCGAGGATTACGAATGGGCTAAACGTCAAATAGCATCACATAAGTTGGATCGAGTTTGCCACTTGCTTTTCTCCTGGGTTCATCCCTTGAGCCCGGAACAGCAGGAAAAGTCCCTAAAACGGGTACCCCCGGGCCAATCCCCTATCGCCCGCCATGAACTGGTGGAAAAGATTATCGCGGATGCTCTGCCCGTGCGGTTCCAGGCGCAGTTGCACAAGATCATCTGGCCTCCGGAACAGCGGGGCGTGTGAGCTTGGCTTTTGGGGGTTGCTTTGCCAACCTTCTCCGTCGCTGTGGCTCCCACAAAATCCAAAAATTCAAAATCCGCAATGGTGCTGGATCTGCTGGGTCGCTACGAATCGCGGAACGTAACGTTCGTCGAACCGGATGGCTCCTGGCCCATCGTGTGGGAACGCGCTCGCGGAGTTTACGTGTGGGACATCAGCGGAAAGAAGTATTTGGATTTGACCGCTGCCTTTGGTGTCGCCGCCGCCGGGCACGCCAACCCGCGCGTGGTACGAGCCGGGCAGCGCCAAATGGCAACCCTTCTGCACGCGATGGGCGATGTTCACCCGCATGCCCTGAAGGCCAGGCTCGCCCGGGAACTTAGCCGGATTACTTTCGAACGGTGGACTCACGCCGGCCTGAGCGACGACCGGCCCAAGCTAAAAACGCTTGCGGGGAAAACCATCTTTTGCAATTCCGGTTTCGAAGCCGTCGAGGCGGCCCTGAAAACAGCCGTGTTGGCGACCGGAAAACCAGGCATCATCGCTTTTGAAGGAGCCTATCACGGTTTGGGCTACGGAGCCTTGAACGCCACTCACCGGGAACATTTCCGCGGACCCTTCCAGGAGCAGTTGGCTCGCTTCGGTGCCTTCATGCCTTTTCCGTCGAGTGAGCCGCCCCCCGCTCAGCGGCGAACCACTAAAGGCAGCACACCTTCCCGGTTAAACGTTTTGGGCGCTCTCGAGCGGCAAATCGAGGCGCTTTTCCGCCGTCGATCGCTGGGCGCAATCCTGGTCGAACCCATCCAGGCGCGCGGCGGCATTAACGTGCCACTGCCGGGCTTTCTTCCGCTCCTCCGCTCGATCTGCGATCGACACGGGGCGCTCTTGATCCTCGACGAACTTTACACGGGTTTCGGCCGTACCGGAAAGTGGTTTGCTTGTGAACATTCTGCCGTCGTTCCGGATGTGATTTGCCTCGGCAAAGCTTTAACGGGCGGCTTCCCTCTCTCAGCGTGTGTCGGGCGGGCCGACCTGATGGATTCGGCCTGGCCAGCCTCTGGAGGCGAAGCGATCCACACCAGCACCTTCCTCGGCCACCCCGTCGGCTGCGCCATGGCCCTGGCGCAAATCGATGAAATTAACAGGCACCGACTCGTGGCCCGCAGCGCGCAGTTGGGAAAACACCTGCTTTCCACACTCACCGCACTCGAACCGCGAGCCTCGGGCCTCCGGCTGAAAGCCCGCGGCCAGGGATTGCTCGCAGGGCTCGAACTGCTGCATCCGGATCGTACACCCGCCACGGCAGCCGCTCTGGCGTTGATCAAAAGCCTGCTGCACCGCGGCTTCGTTTTTCTGCCGGAAGGGGAACATTCAAACGTGATCAGTTTCAGTCCGCCCCTCACCGTTTCCCGACGGCAGATCGACGTCGCTGTTCGCGCCGTGCAAACCGCGCTGGAGGCTTTGTCAGGATCAAAAGCGGCTCTACTGTTAGCATCCGGGCAGCCGCTTCCATCGGCTCCTGATCCATGAAGCTCTCCGAAATGAAGGAACTGCTGGCGCTCAACGAGCTCCGCCTGACGAAATCGCTGGGGCAGAATTTTCTGCACGACGGCAATCAGCTTCGGAGAATTGTCGAGGCCGCAGAGCTCTCGAAGCTGGATAAAGTGCTGGAGATAGGACCTGGTCTTGGTCCGTTGACAGAGCTACTGCTCGAGCACGCCGGGGTGGTGTTGGCGATCGAAAAGGACGCTCGCCTGGTGAGGCTGCTCGAGCAGCGGTTTCACGTGCAACCGATCACACAGCTTCGAGAAATCGATCCTGGCTCGGAATCCGGTCTCCGGCTCGTCCATGCTGATGCGCTCGAATGTTTACGGGAACCACGCGATTGGAGTGGCTGGAAGCTGGTGGCTAACCTTCCTTATTCGGTGGCCTCGCCGATGTTGATTGAGTTGGCCTCCGGGCGGGGTGGCCCGGAACGCATGGTGGCGACGCTGCAAATTGAAGTGGCGAAACGACTCGCGGCTGGGCCGGGCACATCGGATTACGGCGTGCTCACCCTTTTGGTCCAGCTGGATTATGAACCGCGCGCCTGGTTCAAGATCCCGGCGACCTGCTTCTTTCCCGAACCGGAGGTCGACTCCGCTTGTGTTTGCCTCGTCCGCCGGCCGCAACCGCTTTTGGCACCGGGATTGCGGCCCCTCTTCTTTCGCATTGTCAAAAGAAGCTTTTCTCAACGTCGAAAAATGATGATCAAGCTCTTGAAAGCGGAATGGCCGGCCCCGGAGTTGGCGGCGGCTTTCACTGAGTTGGGACTGGATTCGCAGGCCCGCGCCGAAACTCTCGAGCTCCAACATTTCGTTCGACTCACCCAAATACTCGCGGCACATTCCGGCGGCTGAGCGGAGTCTCAGGGCTATGAAGGAAGAAATTTTTGACGTGGTGAACGAACGGGACGAAGTGGTCGGGCAGGAAACCCGTCGGGAAGTGCATCGATTGGGTTTAATGCATCGGGCGGTTCACGTGCTGGTCTTCAACGCGAGCGGGCAGATTTTTTTGCAGAAGCGTTCGATGAGCAAGGACCGGCAGCCTGGCCTTTGGGATTCCTCCGCCTCCGGCCATCTCGATACGGGGGAGGCTTACGACCACTGCGCCGTGCGTGAGCTCCACGAGGAGATTGGGCTGGCTTTAAAAGAACCTCCCCAACGCCTGTTCAAAATGGCGGCCTCGGAGCAGACCGACCAGGAACACGTTTGGGTCTATCGGTGCGAGGCTGAGGGCCCGTTCACGCTGCACCCGGAGGAGATTGAACGCGGTGCCTGGTTCGGACCGGACGAGGTCACCCGCTGGATGGCCGAGCGGCCGGAAGAATTTGCCAGCGCGCTCCTGGTGATCTGGAAAAAGGTCAGGGAATAAACCAACGGATTGTGCCCCGGCCACGCTTGACCTGCGCTGTAGGCTCCATTACGTTGCGAAATCTGAGATAAAGTTATGGATAATTTTTTAGTGCCGATGGTGGTGGAACAGACCGGTCGTGGCGAGCGCGGCTACGATATTTACTCGCGCTTGCTGGTCGACCGGATTGTGTTCCTTGGAACACCGGTGGATGACATGGTGGCCAATCTCATCATCGCCCAGTTGCTCTTTTTGCAAATGACTGATCCCAAGAAGGACATTCATCTGTACATCAACTCCCCGGGCGGAAGTGTTACCGCCGGTTTGGCCATTTACGATACCATGCAGTTCCTCACGTGCGACGTGAATACCTATTGCATCGGCCAGGCGGCCAGCATGGGCGCCGTCCTGCTCTGCGGCGGAACCAAAGGCAAGCGCTATTCCCTGCCCAATTCGAATATCATGATCCACCAGATCCTGGGCGGAGCGGAAGGTCCGGCCAGCGATGTGGAAATCCGCGTTCGCTACATGCTCCGCCTGAAGCAGCGCCTGAACAGCATTATCGCCAAGCACACCGGCCGCTCGATCGACCAGGTCGAAAAAGATACCGACCGCGACAATTTCATGACCCCCGAAGAGGCAAAAGCCTATGGGCTGGTCGACGAAGTCGTGCAATCCCGCAAAGAGATCCCCGGCTTGGGCGATCGGGCGACGAGCTTGGCAGACAAGAAGGAATAGTTTCCGATGGCCCGTCCGACGAATATCACCCTGTGCAGTTTTTGCGGGAAATCCCACGCTGAAGTCAAAAAACTGATTGCGGGACCGGGAGTTTACATCTGCGACAATTGCGTGGTGCTGTGCAAGCAAGTCCTCGACAAGGAATTTGCTACGCAAGCCAAAAAGCAAAAGCCGAAGATCAGCGTCCCTAAACCTTCGGAGATCAAGCGCCAGCTCGATCTCCAATGCGTAGGTCAGGATCACGCCAAGAAGACGCTGGCCGTTGCGGTCCATAACCATTACAAGCGAATTGCGCAGGAACCGCCTCCCACGGCGGAAGAAGACACCCCTCCCACCGATCCCCACGCGAATGTCGAGATCGAGAAGAGCAACATCCTGATGATTGGCCCCACGGGGTCGGGCAAGACGCTCCTCGCGCGGAGTCTGGCGCAAATCCTGGACGTGCCCTTCGCCATCGCGGATGCCACCACTTTAACCGAAGCCGGTTACGTCGGCGAAGATGTCGAGAATATCATCCTGCGCCTGCTCCAGAACGCGGATTACGATGTCAAGCGCGCCCAGCGCGGCATTGTTTACATCGACGAAATCGATAAAATCGCGCGCAAGACCGAGAACGTTTCTATCACGCGCGACGTGTCAGGGGAAGGGGTTCAGCAGGCACTCTTAAAGATCCTCGAAGGAACGGTTTGCAATGTCCCGCCTCAAGGCGGCCGCAAGCATCCGCAACAGGAGTACATCCGGGTTGATACTTCGGACATTTTGTTTGTTTGCGGCGGCGCCTTTGTCGGCCTCGAACGCATTATCCAGCGGCGGTTGGGAAAGAACGTGATGGGTTTCCGAGCGGCCGAGCAGGGTTTGCACGCCGCCACTATCAATCGACAGGACATTCTCCAGTTCGCTGAACCCGAGGATCTGCTCAATTTCGGCTTCATACCCGAATTCATTGGGCGCCTGCCGATGGTGACCGTTCTGGCCGAGCTCACTGAATCTCAGTTGGTGTCCATCCTCACGGACACCAGGAATGCGCTCACGAAGCAGTACGCCAAGCTCATGGCGATGGAAGGCGTGGAACTCGAGTTCTCGGGGGACGCTCTAAAGGAATTGGCCAGCCAGGCTCTGAAGAAGGGTACCGGAGCTCGGGCTTTGCGCAGCTTGCTCGAGAAGCTCATGTTGGACGTGATGTACGATGTTCCAGGCAGCGATGATATCATTCACATCAACATTACCCAACCGGTAGTCGCCGGGCAGTGCAAGCCGCTCACCCGGCGCAAGCATGGCCGCGCGGCTGCTTGAGGTCTGGATCTAGAGAAGGTTTACGGGCAGTTCTTCATTCTCCGGCGGCGTCTCGTACGCCGGCTCTGGACAAACCGTCTCCTCGTTTGGTTTTTCAACCTTTGTGGCCCGTGGTTCTTCGGCCGGGGCAGCGCCTGGCTCCTCCTTGGTCGTTGAGGCGGCTGTGGGGGCTTTCGGCGTCCGATCCTCTTTGGCTAACGCTTCTTCTACCAGACGTAAAACCTCCCTCGTCGTCTGCACACCTTCCCGGTTCAAGCTCGGGATTATCCTGCTGAGGAGCGCTTCCTCGTCCTGCTGCAGCTTGGGAATTGTATCCCGAGCGCGAGCCGTCAGTTTTACCAATTGGGAACGCTGATGCGCCGGGTTCGGAGAGAGTTTGACCCACCCATCGCTCTCGAGCCGATCAACCAAGACCTGGATGTTCTGCCGGGTTGTGGACCGGGTCCGCGCCATCTGTGGAACGGTTTGAGGCCCGGCAACATCGAGAATCTTAAGTATGCTCCTCCCGGCAGCGGGAATGGCTTCGAGGGTATCTGGCGGGCGTTGAAACTGTCTCAGCCGAATAGCCAGCAGATTGACCTCATCCAAAAGAAATCTCAAATCCTGCAGATCTGAGCCCAGCGCATTTGGCGCGAGAGGCGCGGATGTCATAGTGACAACCATATAGTCGTGCTGACATATGGTTGTCAACGATTAGGACTCCAGGCAGAAGAAGTCGGCTACAGGGTAGCGGCAACCAGATCACCGATCTGCGCGGTTGTGTAGCCCATTTTGCCGGCAGCCAGGCTCTTAACCTTCTCGCGCACAACTTTGATGACGGCGTCTTCGATTGCTTTGGCGGCTTGCGTTTCGCCGAGGAAATCCAGCAGCATTTGGCCCGCACAAATGGCCGCGAGAGGGTTGATTACTCCCTGGCCGGTGTATTTGGGGGCGCTCCCACCGATGGGCTCAAACATACTCGTGCCGTTTGGATTAATATTTCCGCCGGCCGCGATTCCCATGCCACCCTGGACCATGGCGCCCAAATCGGTGATAATATCGCCGAACATGTTGTCGGTAACGATAACGTCGAACCATTCCGGATTCTTTACAAACCACATAGTGGTGGCATCCACGTGGGCGTAATCTCGCTTCACATCCTGGAAATCCTTCTCGCCCACTTCGTGAAACGCTCGTTCCCACAAATCGAAGGCAAAGGTCAGCACGTTGGTTTTGCCGCACAGAGTCAGTTTCTTGTGCTTGTTGCGCTTCCGGGTGAATTCGAAAGCGTAGCGCAAACACCGTTCGACTCCACGACGGGTATTGACGCTCTCCTGCAGGGCAACTTCGTCGGGAGTTCCCTTGAAAACGAAGCCTCCGGCACCGGTGTAAAGACCTTCGTTGTTCTCGCGGACCACGACGAAATCGATGTCCTGCGGCTTCTTATCTTTCAAAGGACAAAAGCGTTCGTCGTAAAGTTTGACCGGCCGGAGGTTGATATACTGCTCAAGCTCGAACCGTGTTCGCAGCAAAATCCCTTTTTCGAGGACGCCTGGTTTGACGTCTGGATGGCCGATGGCGCCGAGCAGGATTGCAGGGAACTTGCGCAGCTCGGCGAGGATTGTATCGGGCAGAATTTCGCCCGTTCGAAGATACCGCGCTCCGCCAATATCGTACGGAGTGTAATTCAGTTTTAAGCCAAATTTTTCGGCCGCAACGTCGAGGACCTTGACCGCTTCGCGGACCACCTCGGGCCCTGTGCCGTCTCCGCCAATGAGCGCAATTTCGTAACTTTTCATGAACGCTGGATATGTGTTGCCTGCCCTCTGGCAGGAGTCGGTGATGCTACGGGTTCTGAGCCCTGAGGCAATGGAAATTTGGGGCAGAGTTTTTGCCTGACCTACGGGCCCGGGCGAGAAACCAAGAGGCCTCTGAGGCCCTGCTCGGCCCAAAATACGAGTAGTGGCAAAATGAGTTAACTAGTGTACTGATCTCGGATATCGACCTTATGAAGAGACGCTTCTGCTGCCTGGTTCTGGTTAGCCTCCTCGTTTCGTGCGCTCGCGCCGAAAACTGGCCACAGTGGCGCGGCCCGTTTCTAAACGGGTCGACCACGGAGACCAACCTGCCCGCCAACTGGAGCAAGACAGAAAACATCGCTTGGGTGACTCCGCTGCCCGGCTACAGCGGGGCGACACCGGTCGTTTGGGAGGATACCGTGTTTGTCTCGAGTCCGGATGATCAGAAGAACCTGCTTCTGCTTTGCCTTGAACGCAAAACCGGAGCCGTCCGGTGGCAAAAGACTGTCGGGACGGGTGATCGGGAAAAGGGCCGAAATAACATGGCCTCCCCCTCGCCGGTAACCGATGGCCGGCTTGTGGCGATCCTGTTCGGGACGGGTCACCTCGCGGCGTATGACTTTAGGGGCAAGGGATTGTGGTCGCGGGATCTGGCGAAAGAATACGGGCATTTTGCGATCAACTGGTTGTACGGCTCGAGCCCGCTCCTGTACCGGGACAGGCTTTACGTGGAAGTGCTGCAGAGCAACCCGATTCCTCCGGATTACACCCAGGCGATCGACGACCAACCCACCCGGGAGTCCTACCTGCTTTGCCTGGATCCCAACACCGGAAAAACGCTCTGGCGGCACGTCCGGAAGACGGACGCTTTCAGCGAGGCGCAGGAGGCGTACACCACCCCGATACCCTGCCCTACTGAGAAGGGTGACCAGATCATCCTGGTGGGAGGTAACTACGTCACCGCGCATGACCCTTCGACGGGTGATGAGCTTTGGCGTTGCGCCGGTCTGAACGACAAAAGTGAGCCATTCTGGCGAATTGTCCCTTCACCAGTCGTGGCAGCGGGTCTCGTTATTGCCTGTGGTCCAAAGCGCGACCCGGTCTTGGCGATTCGGCCGGACGGTCGGGGACTGGTCACCGGCAGCCACACTTCCTGGAAGTTCAAGGAATCCCCCTCGGATTGCGCAACGCCCCTGTACTATCAGGGGAAGCTGTTTGTTTTCGACGGTGATCGCCAGGTGATGACCTGTCTTGATCCGAAAACGGGCGAGAAGAAGTTCCAGGGAAAACTCAGCGTTCATGAGATCTTCCGTGCCTCACCCACGGGGGCGGACGGCAAGATTTATTGCGTGAGCGAGAACGGCACCGTGGTTGTGCTGGGAGCGGGAGATGAGTTCAAGGTTCTTTCGACCGTGGAGATGGGTGAGGGCCCGGTGCGGGCTTCAATCGCGATTGCGCACGGGCATCTCTTGATTCGGACCGCCAAAAACCTCTACTGCGTGGGCGAGAAATGAGCGTCCGCCCGGAAACGGCTGCGGGGGTGATGCCCCATAAGATTTCCACCTTGCTCTATTGTTTTAATGAGCGAGAGGAAGTGCTTCTCATGGAGCGGGCGCAAGAGCCCAACCTCGGCCTGTGGAGTCCCTGCGGGGGCAAGCTGCGGACGGACTTGGGTGAATCGCCTTACGCTTGCGGGTGTCGAGAGGCCGAAGAGGAACTTGGGCTCCGGGTGAGCAGCTCGGATCTACACTTAACGGCCATCATCAGCGAGCACGGGTATCAGGGCCAGAGCCATTGGTTGATGTTCCTGTTCGAGGTGCGGCTGCGGCTGGCCAGCCTGCCTCCCCCGCATCGGGAGGGCAGGTTCCAGTTCTTCCGTCGCGAAGTTCTCGCCGATTTGCGCCTGCCACCAACCGATCGTGAGCGAATCTGGCCTTGGTTTTGGCAACACCGCGGCGGCTTTTTTGCCGCCCATTGCCGCTGCCATCCCGATGGTCACCATGATTGGACTTTGGAGGAATCCATTCCCGTACCGTAGCGCCCGCTCTGTGAATCTTAAGCTGCATTTCCTAAAGCCAACCCGCAGCCCAGGCTAAACCGCGTATGGACGAACCGATTATAGACCTGCAAAGCGACCACTACTTCATGGGCGAGGCGCTGCGCCAGGCGGCTCGCGCCTATGAGGCCGAAGAGGTGCCGGTCGGCGCCGTGGTGGTGCGCGAGGGCCGAGTCATTTCCCGGGGCTTCAACCAGGTCGAATTGCTCAAGGACGCAACAGCGCATGCGGAAATGCTGGCGATCACGGCGGCCGAGGAGGCGGTGGGGGATTGGCGCCTGACGGATTGCACGTTGTATGTCACCAAAGAGCCATGCCCGATGTGCGCCGGGGCGATCGTTCACGTGCGGTTGGCCAGGGTGGTCTTCGGGGCCAACGATGCGAAGGCTGGTGCCGCGGGCACCGCGCTGAACCTGCTCCAATTCCCGACCTTCAATCACCGCTGCGCCATTACCGGCGGGGTGCGCGAGCCCGAATGTCGTTCGCTCCTGCAATCCTTCTTCGCTGATCAACGCAAACGGCCGTGAAAATGCAAATGTCCGTTGCGCTGGGTGCGCTTTGAGCCATACTGTAAACGCAGCCGGTGAACACAAACGAGTCTAGGTACATTCAACGAGAGGGTTACCTTTCGCGCTACACGCACGAACGGACCGTCGGGTTGCGCGAGACCCGTTCCTCCGAAAGCGACGCCGAGTGGCTCCGCTGTATACAGGAAGAACTGCCCCGTTTTATCCCGTTCCTGACTCGCAAATGCGGCCTGGAATTTCGCGGCCGGATCCTGGAAATCGGGGCGGGCGGGGCCTGGCTGAGCGCCGAGTTGTCAAAGCTGCCCAACGTGGTCGAGGTGATCACCACGGATTTCTCCCCTCGGCAGCTGCAGGAACAGGCCCCGAAAGTCTTCAAATTGCTGAAGGCCAAGACTGCTAAAATTACCCGGACCCCTGGCGATTTTCATAAGCTGGATTTCCCCAACAACTATTTTGATTTTGTCGTTTCCTCGGCAGTCCTGCACGACGCCACGAACATTGTTCAGGTGCTGCGGGAGGCAAAGCGCGTGCTCAAACCGGGAGGCCGTTTGGTGGCTATCCGCGAGCCCGTGTGGCCCCTGGTCAAAATCAAATCCCGCGCCAAAATGGTCGCCCGCCTGGTCAATACCGGCGTCAACGAGCGCTTTCATACTTTGTCCGACTTCAAAGAGTTTTTCCGGCAAGCCGCTCTGCCCTTGGAGGTCAAACGCGTCAACATATCGAGCGGGTTCAAGTATTACTTCGACGCGGTGGTGAACGGGCTCACGCATGCCCGTTATGCCTTCATCGGCACGAAACGCGGCGAAGCCAGAGCCAAAAGGGAAATCAGGAGCGCGAGCTGAAGCGTGGGGTCGGGAAGGGGGTTTTGCCCGATGGCATCTGACCCGTTCGGCCACAGACTTCAAAGCAGGATTGGCCTGGTCCAAGGTGGACACCGACCGCACTTTAGACTTTGGTGGCGGTTGTTCGGCCTTTAGACTGCGCGCGTGCAGGAATCCATTATCCGAAAGGCTATGACTGCCGAGCCTCTGACCGAGGCTCAAATACGGCACGCGGTTGAGGAATTGGTGCTGGAAGACGTGTCGGTGGAGGACAAGGCTGCTTTTCTGAGCCACCTCGCGCGCCGGGGTGAAACGCCTGCTGAGATCGCCGAATTCGCCCAGCAGTTGCGCGCCCGGGCGTTGCAGCCGACGATTGATGTCGAGTTACGGCGGGGGGAAATTCTGGATATCGTGGGCACGGGTGGAGACCGGTTGAGCACATTCAATATCTCCACGACCGCGGCGTTGATAGCCGCGGCAGCGGGTGTGGTGGTGGCGAAGCATGGCAACCGAGCCAGCACCTCGTTAATCGGGAGCGCGGATGTGATGGAGGCTCTTGGGGTTCCCTTCGATCTTGGGCCGGAGGAAGCGGCCGGCTTTCTTCAAAAACATCATTTTGTATTCTTTTTTGCCCCAAAGTATCACCCGGCCTTCCGCCACATCGCTCCCGCCCGGAAACTTTGCGCGGCACGCGGCCAAAGTACCATTTTCAATTACCTCGGGCCGTTGCTGAATCCAGGTCGACCCTCCGCTATGCTCATTGGAGTGCCGCGCCCGGATCTGTGCGAACCTTTGGCGCGGAGTTTGCAAGCCCTGGGCGTTCGCCGGGCCATGGTTGTCTGCGGTACTGTAATCGATGAGCAGGCGACCGTTCGGTACCTGGATGAGCTCTCGCCGTTGGGTCCGACCACCGTCGCGGAGTTTTACCAGGAGAATGCCCTGAACGTATCGACGCTCTCGCCGGAATCTTTTCCGCTACAGCCCGCCACCTTGGCCGACCTGCGGGGCGGCGACCGCGAGGTCAACGCGAACATTATTCTCCGTATTCTCCAAGGTGAAGAGCGCGGGCCCAAGCGCGATGCTGTGCTTCTGAACACTGCCGCGGCGCTGTTCGTTGCGGGCCGGACCCGCAGCCTGAGCGAAGGTTGGGACACTGCCGCCGCGGTGCTGGAAAGTGGCCAGGCGTTTGCCAAGCTGCAGGAACTCAGGTCCAGGTAAAGCGCGGCGCGAGCGCATTCGCGCGGGTCTGGTGCTCCGCAATATCTTGTCGCGTAGCGGCAGCGGATAGACGCCTTTTCCCATGGGGACAGCGGATCGATGCCTTGTCGCGTACCGACTGTGGATGGTAGCCATGGGCATTCAGCCCATGGATGGTCCGCCCACCGCAAGCCCGGCGTCGCGTTAGCGACGCTTGAACCGTTCCTACCATACACCCGCCCATGCCCCTCCTACGTCGCTCCGCGACGCCCGTATTGAGGGAGCACCCGCCGGCCCGGCGAGCGTGGATTAGTTACTTGCTAAACCCTCCCGAGCGGGGTAGGCATTTGCTGCGGAAGGCCACGTCAAGCTATGTATAAAATCATCGGAGTAGATGGCAGGGAGTATGGCCCAATTTCGGCAGAAGTCCTTCGGCAATGGATCGCAGAAGGCCGCGCCAACGCCGAAACCAAGGTGATGGCGGAGGGATCAACGGAATGGAAAAAACTGGGCGATCTGCCGGAGTTCTTTGCCCCGCGGCCGCCATCCGCACCAATTCCGACGTCCGCCGGCCCGGCGCCTATCCGCCCGCTTACGGCGGCGACTCGGACCAATCCACTGGCGACCACGGGCCTAGTGCTGGGGATCATCTCCATTACCATCGGCCTTTGCTGCTACGGATTGCCGTTCAATGTTGCCGGTATCATTTGTTCGGCCATCGCCCTGGTGCAGATCAACAACGATCCACAACGTGAGTCGGGCCATGGTATCGCGTTGGCCGGCCTGGTGCTCTCGATTCTCAGCCTCCTCTTTGCCGCCTTGATGCTCGTCTTTTACTTCTTTCTCGGAGGCGCCCGGTATTGGCATCGGATGCACATGCTCTAACGTGATCTCCCCGAACGGATCTACCTCGCGCCAGCTCACGCTCTGGCTCGGGGCCTTAGCGGCGCTGGGTCTGCTGGCCCTGTTTTTTTTCGACCCCAGCCGTTACCATTTTTACCCGGTTTGTGTCTTCCATCAAACCACCGGCCTGCTCTGTCCCGGTTGTGGGTCGCTGCGCGCCTTGCACCAGTTGCTGCATGGACATATCCAGGCGGCTCTCCGCTATAACGCGCTGCTCGTGATTTCCATACCCGTTGCCCTAGGCATCGTGGCGGCAAGCGCGATCCGAAAATTCAAGGCCCAGCCGAACCCCACCCACACCTGGTTCTGGGTTGTTTCTTTCCTTCTTCTGGGATTGGTCTTCGGAGTGTGGCGTAATCTTCCCGGGGCGCCGCTTTGACTCACGGGCCTTTTTGGACCGCCGTCTACTCGGGATCGCTTGGGATCCTTTGGTTCCGGGCTCTCCGCTCCGTGTCCCGATGCGCCCCGGTCCGGGATGGACATTCTCGCGAACTATGTTCTTCGTGCCTGGCACCGCCCGATCTTTGTCCTGGAGGGACATCCGAAAATAGCCCAATGCTTCAGCATTGGGTCTGGCGCCCTTACACGATGGACGAGTCCCGACGGGACGGCTGAACCTCACCTCGCCAGCATCGCGCTCACCCTTCTTCAAACGTCCCTTCGGGACTCGAATCCTTTCGGGGGGCGCCCCTCCCAACGTTGAAACGTTGGGCTATTTTCATTTACCCCTCCGGGGAGGGTGGCTTTGTAGACTTCCATCCGGTGGGTGGGACGGCCCCATCGATTCGGCTTACGGGTTTGATCATTCCACCCCTGCCGGGGTGGAACGGTTCCCTCAGTTCGGGTTGCGGGTTTAACCATTCACCCCTCCGCAGCTCCAAAGGGGGTGGTGCGTTGAAAAAATGGTGCGTAGTAACAAACGCCTCAACGCGCGGCGTATCAGGGAGCATGACCCTTTTCCATGAAGGCGTAGCAAAGCAAATGGCAGATGCCCATTTGCGCATCTTCAACCCGGCCATAGTGCGTATCGGCGATGACTAACACCTGCTCGGCGATTTCCGCCATCCGGCCCTTCTTGGCACCGACGAGCGCAATGGTTCGCAGCCCATGGTCCTTGGCCCACGCCAAGGCCTTCACGCAGTTCGGCGAGTTGCCGCTGACGCTCAGGCTCAGCGCGAGATCGCCGGGGCGCGCATAATTCTCTAACTGGCGAACAAACACGTCTTCGTAGGAGTAATCGTTTCCCAGCGCGGTCATCCAACTGACGTTGTCATTGAGCGAAAGAACCCGGAAACGTTTGCCGAGCTTGTCCGAAGCGCCTTTGCCCAGGTCGGTGGCGAAGTGCGACGCATTCGCCGCGCTGCCTCCGTTGCCGAAAACAAAAATCTGCCGATCCTTGTGAAGCGCTTCCCGAAGATCTTCGATGACCCGGGCCACGGCTTCGACCGGGATACTGTCGTGCGCGGCTTTCTGCGCGCTAATGTAATTACGAATCCATTCATTCATCCCAAGCATATTGGGCTCTGACCCCGATTTTGTCAGGGCATTTCGGAGTCACTTTTTGCCCCGGAGCGGCATCAGGCCGAAGTGCAAGACGAGCCAAATTGGCACCGCGAACAGGGCGACGGCGACCAGCCGTTCCCAGGTCCACGGCAGGGCATGGGCCTGCATGGGATAGATGGTGATCATGAAATAATTGCTGAACCGGGTGTACCCAAGAAAGGAGCAATACCTGGGATAATGTCGGCGCAGGCCGCTTACCAGTGCGATGACGCCAAACACCAGGACCAGGGAGGTGACAAACAGGTTCACCGGTAACAGCGCGTTGAGCTCCAGCCGCGGCCCGCCCGCCGCATGCGCGCGGAAATACGGGTAGAGCCATTGGGCGCCGGCCCACAGGAAACTGAACCCGGTTTGAATGGCCGTGCGGAAGTTGGCCTTGGTCGAGGTGAGCTCGTTCAGCAGGAGCGCGAAATAGAGCGGGACGATCCCCCAGATCATCGAGACGTCGCGGAAAGGCGCGGCGATGAGTTCCAGGAAAGTGCTCGCGTAATGCGGACTCATGAATCACTCCGGGGCGAGGAGGAGCGCGAGGCGCGACGAGGCTTCGGACGATACGCCGGCCCTGGTGCCTGCCCATGCGATATCGTCGCTGTGCTCCGCCACCGCATTCCCGGCTGGATCGGCGCGAGTTTCACGGGGCAGCCGCCGTTACGCTTTCCGTTCCCGGATGGAGGCCAGGATCTCGCCGATGGCGTCCGCCCTGGGCTTTGCTCCGAGGCTGCCCTTACCATGGACTCGCACGCTCACCGCGTTGGCTTGCAGATCGCGTGGACCGACGACCAGCATCGTGTGCACTTTTGCCTGTTCGGCGCGCTGGATTTTTCCATTGATTTTGTCGGAGTCGAAATCGCCTTCGGCGCGGACCATCGCGGCGCGGAGCTCTTGGACGATACTTTTGGCGTACGACACCAGCGGTTCCTCGTCGCCGATGGTCAGGACCCGCACCTGTTCGGGCGCGAGCCAGAGCGGGAAATTGCCGGCGTAGTGTTCAATTAGGAATCCAATGAACCGCTCGTGCGTCCCGAGCGGTGCGCGGTGGATGCACAACGGAGTCTTTTCGATATTATCGCGGTCGCGATACACCAACCCGAAGCGCTTCGGGACGGCGAAGTCGACCTGGTTGGTGGCGAGCGTGAACTCGCGGCCAATCACGCTCCAGACTTGCACATCGATTTTGGGTCCGTAAAAGGCCGCCTCATTCGGCACCTCGACGTAGTTGATGCCGGAGTTCTTCAGGGTGTCACGAACCATGTCCTCGGTTTGTTTCCAGAGCTGCGGTTCGTTCACGAACTTGGCGTTGTCGCCCGTGAGGCGGGAGGGGTCGTGGGTGCTGAAGCGCATCACGTATTTGTCGATGCCGAAAATCTTGAAATACTTGATATACATTTCATTTACCGCGTTGAACTCCTGCGCAAACTGCTCGGTCGAGCAATAGATATGCGCGTCGTTCATGTTCAGCGAGCGCACGCGCATGAGGCCGAAGAGCTCGCCGGATTGCTCGTAACGGTAACAGGTTCCATACTCCGCCAGTCGCAATGGCAAATCGCGATAGCTCCGCGGTTCCGCCGCAAAAATGCGGTGGTGATGCGGGCAGTTCATCGCTTTGAGATAGTACCTCTCCGCGCGGTTCACCTTCGCGCTACCGGACTCTTCGGTGGCCTCCGTTCGACACGGGCGTTCACCTTCGAGCAACTCCATCGGTGGAAACATCGATTCCGCGTAAAGATGTGGCAGATGGCCGCTGGTCAGGTACATTTTCTCTTTGGCAATGTGCGGCGTCTTCACCCGCACGTAGCCGGCCAGAAACTCGGTTTCTTTCGCCAGCTTCTCGATTTCCTCGGCGATGGCGGCTCCTTTCGGAAGCCAGAGCGGCAGGCCCGGTCCCGTGAAATCGGGGTCAAGGGTGTACAAGCCCATCTCCTGGCCGATTTTGCGGTGGTCGCGGCGCTTGGCTTCCTCCACCATCTTGAAGTAGGCTTCCAGCTCGGTCTTGTTCTTAAACGCGGTGCCGTAAATTCGCTGAAGCTGCGGGTTGCGCTCGTCACCCTTGTAATACGCGCTGGCCACGCTGGTCAGCTTGAAAGCCCCGATGTTGCCGGTCCGCATCACGTGCGGTCCGGCGCAGAGGTCGATAAAATCTCCGTTCCGATAATAGGAAATGGGTTCGCCCACCGGGATATCTTCGAGGTTGCCGAGCTTGAACTTGCTGGGCTCGGATCGGTCGGTCAAGGCCCCCAGGCGTCCCCGTTGCGCATCCTGAAACGCCTGTTCCCGGGCGACAACTTGCTTTTCGAAAGTATGGTTGGCCTTGATCTCCTTCTTCATCTCCTCCTCGATCTTCGGGAAATCCTCCGGGCTGATCCGGTGCGCCAGATCGACATCGTAATAAAACCCGTTTTCCACCGGTGGACCGGAAGCGAACTGAGCTTCGGGCCAGAGCCGTAGGATCGCGGTCGCCATCACATGGGCGCAGGAATGCCGGATCCGTTCCAGATCACCCATGCGGTTTCGCTCGTCAAGAGACTTGCGCTCGGCCGGTTTGTCGTCGTTCATGTGTCCTGTCTATCGGGGGTGTTGGTGATTCAATAAAAAACGCCCCGAAACCAAGTATCGAGGCGTTGGCGTTCATCCCGGTTGGGGATGAACGCTAAATGGTCGTTGCCGTGCTCGATCCGAATACCACGAGGAAAACCTAGGCAATGCCGGGGATTTTGGCAAATGCATTCTTGTGCGGGCGGGGCAAATGGCTTACAAGCATCCTGGCAAGGCTGACTCGGGCGAAGAACTATGTATAAAATCATCGGGGCGGATCAACGCGAGTACGGGCCGGTCACCGCGGAACAACTCCGCCAGTGGATTGCCGAGGGGCGCGCGGGTCCACAGAGCCTCATCTGCCCGGAAGACACCACGGAATGGAAGCCGCTCAGGGAGATTCCGGAATTTGCCGATGCGCTGGCCGGCTCGGGTGCGGCGGCGCCCCCTGGGGTGGTCGCGGCCGAACACGCCGGACTTCCCCAGGAGTTGTTGGAGCGAGATTACGACCTGGATATCGGCGGTTGCCTGGCGAACTCCTGGGCGCTGCTCAGGGGGAATTTCGGAATGATTTTTGGCGGTGTGGCGATTTACCTGCTGGTCCAGGGCGGGATGTCACTCCTGGGGCAGATCCCTATCATCGGCGTCTTGCTCGCCTTGGCCAGCGTCGTCATCACCGGTCCTCTGACGGCCGGGGTTTACTATTTCCTCCTCCGGAACATTCGTCATCAGCCCGCTGATATTGGCGATGTATTTGCCGGGTTCCGGATCGCGTTTGGCCAGCTCATCCTCGGCTACGTAGTGGTGGCGCTTTTGACCGGCGTGGCCGCGCTGCCGGGAGGCGTGCTGATGGCCTACCCGATTTATCAATTGGCCCACCACCAGGGCGTGGCCGGGGTCCTGGTCTTGTGGGCCTCTTTTGGCTTCATCCTGCTCGTTATCCCCGTCATGTATCTGAGCGTGTCGTGGATCTTCAGCTTGCCCTTGATCATCGACCGGCAGATGGATTTCTGGCCGGCATTGACTGCGAGCCGCAGAATGGTCGGCAAACACTGGTGGTCGGTTTTCGCTCTCCTGGTCGTCTGTGGGTTAATCAATGTCGTTGGTATCCTGGCTTGCTGCGTCGGGGTGTTTGTCAGCGCGCCCCTAGCCTTCGGCGCCATCATGTACGCGTATGAAAGTATCTTCTCGGCGCCCGCCCTCCAAACCGCTTAGCCGCTCGACCGCCCGCAATTCCGCGTTGATCAACCAATTGGCGACTCCCGGCCTCGGTTCGTTATTGGCCGGGCGCTACCTGGCCGGCATCGGTCAACTCCTGCTGGCTCTCGCCGGGTTTGGAATGGTGGTGGGCTGGTTTGGGATCGTGCTTCTCCAGCTTTACAGCGACCTCCAAGGCCAGGCACAGCCCAAGCCGATGGGCTGGATGGGTGCGGCCGGTGCGCTCACCTTTGCGGCCTCCTGGCTCTGGGCACTGGTCACCACCTTCAGCATTCTCAAGGAAGCGCGCGAAAAGGATCAGGACCCCAATGTCCCGCCGCATTTGCCTCCGGTTTGATTGACGCGGTTCCCGTCGTGTTTCCGTCGTACTTCCGTCGCGGTAGCGACGTTTGAAGGTAGCCGTGGACCTCGGTCCACGGAACGAGTGCGCGAGATTGAGGTGCGTCGCGGTAGCGACGCTTGAGAGGTGGGTGTTTTCATGTCGTGCGACGGTTCAGGCGTCGCTGACGCGACGCGGGGTCATGGGGTGAGGCTTGGCCCATGGGCTGAATGCCCATGGCTATCGTCAGGTGTCGCTCTGCGACACGGCCTTGCCCTGCACACGGCCGCTCTGCGGAGGGGGTGGACTTCCGGTTCGCGGCGCGCTGAAACGGTACAGAAGAGAGGCCGGGTTTTGCAACCCGGCCTCGTGTAACTGAGTTCCTAAGCTGGCGTTATTGGCCTGCCTTATAGAACTTCATCGTCCCGGTGCCGGTCGGCACGGTATACGGGCTCGTCGCCCCGGAGACTGCGCTATAGCTACCATCAACCGCCGTGGCGGAATAGAGGGTACCGGTATAGGTGATCACCCACGAATTGCCCTGCTTGGCAACACTGATCGTCGGATTCTTCGGGGGAGTTGTCGGAACGTAAACGGACTCATAGCTGGCATACTCGGCTGTGTTCCAATAGAGCTGAGGACTCGCCGTCGGACTGTCGTTGTTATGGGCCGTGGTGCAAATGCCGACGAAGAGCGTTGCCGGCAGCACCGGGTTGTCCGCGTTCGTAGCGACGTCGGTGGCCGCCAGCATCGTCCAATCAGCACCGTTGTTTCCGTAATACGCGGTGAGCACCGAGCCCACGCGTTTCAAGCGCAACCAGGCGTTTGGATAAGCCGGGGCGTTCGTTTGGGGAATGATGGCCCAGCCCGTCGAGGCTCCACCGGTATTTGTCCGCCAGTTGGCTTCGGTCAGGTTAGCGCCGTTGCCGCTGCCGTCCGGGGCCGCGATGCCATCGCTTGACCGCGGGTCGTTGACAATGTTCCAGTTGCGGCTGCCGGCGTCCAGCGTATCGCGCGCCATCAAGCCGCCCTTGGCCCAATTCGAAGTGTGCGTGATGCTCTTCTGGCGGACCGCGACATCGAAGTCGCCCGTCTTGACTTCATAGGCGAAGTTAAACCCGTCGGCCAGGCTCCAGATATCGCTGCCCTGGCAAACCACAGTGTAAGCGTTGGTGTCGTCCACATACATCGTAGTCGGGAATGCCGGGTCGTCATTAGACGTTCCGGGCACGCCTGGCGTGCCGATGTCCTGCGAGATCAAACCCGCTTTGCTAACGGGCGCCGTTGAGGTCGCCGGGACCGTGCCCCAACCGTCCTTGATCCCCGAGATCGTGAGAGTCACCGGGAAGGTCGGCGTGCCGGTAACCGTCAGTTTCACGCTGGAGTAGTTATTGCTATTCACCGTTACTGCCGTCACGGTCAGCCCGGGGATAGTGTAATGAGAAGGAACCGCCAGAGTGGTGGGGTCCATCAGCTTATTGAAGTCCACGGTGACGAAGGTTTCGCCCACGCCGGAGAGGTTTGTGAAGTAATAATACCCCACATGCGAGATCGCCGGGGCCGTGGCATCGGGATTTACCGTCAGCACGGCTGTCTGGCTGTTGCTCCAGATCGGAGTGCCAGCCGTATCGGCCAACCCGAGCGCCCGCATTTTGCAGACGATTTGCGCGTTGTTGTCCCATGGCCCTTCCGGCGCCGTGGTATAGCTGGAGCCCGTGGCGCCGGCGATGTTGGCACCGTTCTTGGTCCATTGGAAGACCAGGAAGTTCTGCAAGGTCGGAACCCCGGTGCCGCCGACGGGAGTCGTCGAATCCGTGATTCCGCCCGCGGTGAACGTAGCCGTTTGCAAGCTGTTCACGGTTACGCTTTGTGGCTGGTTGGTGAAAGAAACGTAGGAGCAGCGCGGCGCATTCATGGCGATCACGCTTCCCGTCAGAGCGCTGGCCGTGCCGTCAGTCGGAGGCGCGTCACCGGTCTTGAAATAGGTGACCTCCACATTGTCCCCTCCGTTACCTTCACGCTCGTCAACTTCCATGTAATATTTCTTGCCAGCGACCAGCGGTACACCGTTCGGATACGGAGTCGTGCTGGTCGTGGGGTTCACAAAGGTGTCGGAATGCTTCTGGCTGTCAGAGCCGGTTCCGCCTTCGTACGTATTCCACTGGAACGGATTACTCCATGCGCTCTCGTAAGCGATCCAGACCTTTTTGGCGGGTGTGTCGTCCTGGCTGATGAACAGCGCGCTCTGATCGTCGGAGCAGGTGATGAAGGAGTAATTTCCAGAGGACGGCGGGATAAAGTACCCGCTGATCCGGCGGCCGTAAGCATCGGCGGTCCCATTATTAATTCCAGCCTCGAAGAGAGGCGTGGCGTATGAATACGCGACCGTGCCGATGTTGCCGGCCTGGATGTCTGCTTCCGTGGGCTCCGCCGCGGGCGCATGGTCCACTTTCGCAAACCCGGTCTCCAGGATTGCGGACTGAACCGTCAGCGTAGCAACTTGGCTGGTAACCCAAATACCACCCAGCTCAGAATTTACAGTCACGAAGAACTTCGCACCGTTATCCGTAGCAACTGAAGCCAAAAACGAGTAGCTGCTTCCGGTGGCGTTGGTAATGGGCTGATCGTTGCGATACCATTGGAAATAGGGGAGCAACTCGCTGTCAGAGGCAGTGGTCACGCTGAAGAAGGCCGTTTGCTGATCATAGATAAGCTCGCTCTGGGGCTGTTTGCTGATGGTCAGCGTCGTGCTGGGGCCTGTAATAAACACAATGTTTTTATTGGTGGCCTGCAGATTGGACGGCGTGTCGTTGGTGGGATCGGGGTTGCCCCAAATCGTGTACAACACCGAGAAGTTATCTCCGCCAGTGCCTTGATGCTGCACACCTTCAATGTAATACAGGTGGCCGGCGGTCATCGGGAGACCTTGAGCAAATGGAAAGGTCAGGAGGTCCGGTGAGAATTGATCCGACCGCTTCTGGCTGATGAAGCTGCTGCCACCGCTGGTGGTCCATTCGCCGGGATTACTCCAAGCCGTTTCCTGCGCCACAAGTTGCTTGTGCGCCGCCGTGTCGTCCGTGCTAACAAACAAATCCGAGTCGTCATCCGAGCACACCCAGAAATTGTAGCTGGCGGTTTCCGGTGCAATAAACCAACCGCTCACGCGTTGGGCATAATTGTTAATGTTGTCGTTCGCCGGCATCGTGAAGCTGGGGAACACTTGTATGCTTGCAGGCATCCCTACCGCACCTTCTTCGACCGCGGTCCGGTTTGCGCCCATGAAGACTTCTCGCTTTAGCCCGTTGGTATACATGGTGCCGGAGGTCACGGCCACGGTGCCCGTCGAGCTGAACAGGGCTGGCAGGTTGTTCGGATTATCCCAGGCCGGCATGGTCGCTTTGCAGTACACTTTTGCACCGTTATCTGCGGTACTCGCCAGGAGACCGAAGGTCGTGCCAGTCACGTTGGTGACCGCCTGGTCGTTCTTGTACCATTGATACGCCACCGGAACTACGGGTGAAGCGTTGTTCGTGGCGACAAAGCCGAAAGCAACGGGGCTTCCAGCCGTCGTGGTCGCATTCTTAACGTCCGTGCTGGCCTTCAGGACTGTGGGTGGCTGAGTCAAGGGATGAACGGTTACGCTGAGGTCCGAAATCACCGCGGTTGCCAGGGCGCTGTTATCATGAGCGGTAACCGCGATGCCCACCAGGATGGGGTCTTTCCAGGCATTCCCATCAAAACCCCTGGTGCCACCGTTATCCGCCGCGGCTTTTGAGGTGTCGATATCGATATACTTAGACCACGTCGTCCCGTCAGTACCATACCAGACCGTGAACACGCTCCCGTTGCGTTGGAGGCGGAGCCACGTGTTGGGATAGGTCGGACGAACTACCGGGCTGTTCTCAATCCAATCCGCACCGCCGGCCCGCGTGGGGCGGTACTGGTCGCCGATCTCGTTTTGGGCCGCTGTGGTGCCGTCGATCAGTGTGGCGGCGGTGGTCATGTTCGCGATAAACGGATCTGCGGCTTTGGGCACCCCGGTGCCGTCGTCTGCGCGGATCATGAGCTCGCACTTGGCCCAGGTGCTAACCGGGGCCTCGAGGCTCCGTACCCGGACGACTGCATCCCATACCAACCCCTGGACGGAGGTGTAATAATACTGGCAACTGTCGGCCGCGTTCCAAATGTCGTCGCCGCTTGCTTTAATCGTGATGGTGCCGTCGCCGTTTACCGTCGAGGAGCCCTGCAAGGTGGGAGTGCCGATGTCCACACCGGTGAAGGTCGCCGCGTAGGCGCCCCCCGCCAGCGAGAGCAAGCACGCTGTTGAGGTTAAAAGCTTATTGAGTTTCATGGGGTTGTATGAGGTTTGCGAGGTGTGTTTCTCCTGTGTTCTATTCGGTTTAGGTCATGATCCGACAAACTGCATGCGGCAGCGGGCTCCCGCCCATTCCTGGCCGGCGCCACACCTGAACGAATCGCCGGCCCCGGAACCGCCGGAACCCTCTGCCCACTATGGCCTCATACCAGCAAAAGCGTCAAGCAATGGCAAGGAAAAAAATTAGAAAAGGTTACACTGTAAGATATATTAAAAATTATTAGTGCTTTTCCTAATACAAGAAGCAATCATGGCGAGTCATGTATGTATTCTACTTATTACTTGCGTTAGGAGACCTCACCGAAACCTGTTCCCCACCCTGGCCGCCGCGCGGCGCGGCGGGCCCGTCCCAGCCCGCTGGCGTCGCTCCCGCTCGATCCCCGGCCCACAAATCGATGGCCCCACTTTGGGCTTGTTGTTGACCCGGCCAGCCGGCTCCTGGTATACACGTTGCTGGTTCACCGCCAACGGCCTGCGAGCTGAGCGGGCGAACCGCATTTGTCTG
>Ga0105240_10002760_pt1 | contig 27734 bp, 24 predicted proteins | sample KBSC54metaG_FD_80426 | JGI IMG/M metagenome (GOLD analysis project Ga0105240, IMG submission 80426) | Corn rhizosphere microbial communities from Kellogg Biological Station, Michigan, USA - KBS C5-4 metaG | ecosystem: Host-associated > Plants > Roots > Rhizosphere > Soil | place: Michigan, USA... | reverse complement strand
CTGAAATTCCGCGTCTCCTACAGCTAAAACCTCATCCACAATTAATATTTCAGACTCAAGGTGAGCTGCCACAGCAAATGCGAGGCGTACATACATACCCGAAGAATAGCGCTTAACCGGAGTGTCTATATAACGTTCAACTCCCGCAAAGTCTACGATCTCATCAAATTTCCGTTTTATCTCCGCTTTGCGCATGCCTAGTATCGCGCCGTTTAAGAAAATGTTCTCTTTTCCGGTAAGCTCCGGATGGAATCCGGTACCCACCTCAAGCAAACTGGCTATTCGTCCTTTAATTTTTACAGAGCCGGTGGTAGGGGATGTTACCCTGCTCAATACTTTCAGCAAGGTGCTTTTACCAGCGCCGTTACGGCCTATCACCCCGATAGCATCGCCCTGTTCTACTTCGAAACTAAGATCGTTAAGGCTCCATACAATATCGCTGGTGCCTTTGGTGGTCCGGTCGTTTACTTCACCTATTTTAAGGAAGGGGTCCTCCTTACCGCGTATCCGGGCCCAAAAACGTTCCAGGTCGCGCGATATGGTGCCGGTGCCAAAATCACCGAGTTGGTATGCTTTAGAAAGATGGTCTACTTTAATTGCGGTGGGCATTACGGGTTATTTCAATTTAGCCTTTAAACGTAAAAATGGTTTCTCAATAAAATTATAGGACAGGAATGCCACAGCAAGCGCTAAAATAACATTAATCGGAAATGCCGTCCAGGCCGGATAGACGGTAAAAACAGGTTCCGGCGCAAAAAACAGTTGCTGCCATATGTAAATGCTGTACGACATTAGGCCGAAGTATATAATAATTCGATTGTTCAATATCCGGTAAACAATGTTACGCGCGCTGCAATGGACAGCGTAATATAAGAATACGGTCATCAACAAGCTGCTGAATATATAATCATAAGGTATCCGTAAAAATCTTGCGGGATGATATAGTCTTGGAAAGAAAATGATTAGCGATAAGATCAAACTAAATGCAAATACCGGGTGCATCAAAGCAGAGTGTATCTTTTTAAGCCAGTTCTTATACAACGCCAGGCTAAGCATACTGCCGAAAATAACAGGGGGCAAAGCCAGGAATAACCCGCGGAATACAAACAACGCAGGATGAAGGCGCATGAAAAAGTAAAACAGGTCGTAAAGTAAAATCACCACAATCAGGAAGATATAATTGCGAGGCAAAAAGATAAAAATAAGAGGCAGTACTAAATAAAACTGAACCTCCACCGATAATGTCCATGTGTGCGCCAGCAACCAACTACTGCCAATGAAATCCGATATGAACAAAGCCGGTGCCAGGAAATCTTTACCGTCCATGTTGGTAATCCCAATAATTTTAAGAACTGCTGTTACTAAAATATAAGCAAAATAAATAGGGCATATTTTTAAAAACCTCTTTAGGTAGAACCGTTTAATATGAATGCCTCCGGTTTCGGCCTTTTCTTTAAGCAGCAATCCCGTGATCAGGAAACCGCTGACCACGAAGAAAAGCTGGATACCGGAATTCCCCAGTTCCAGGTATTTGCCCGCTGTATTAATAAACGATGGGCAGTTTAGCCCAAATGTGATATGCCAGAGGATCACCAATGTCATAGCTATTGCACGCAGTCCGTCTAACGACTGGATATTCTTTTGCCGGAATATTTCCGGTACGGTTAAATTACTGTTTAAAGAAAAAGTGCCTGTCAATTCAGAAGTTATACAGTGTCAACAAATGTTCTTTCTACCTTATTGAATATGACGATGCCGATCAATAATATAACAGCAGTAATACCCGCGCTATAGCCCAGCAATCCCCAGCTAAAAGTGCCTTTCCCTAAAAAACCGTATCTGAAGGTCTCTATTAACGGAGTGATGGGATTGTATTTTATTATCCAGGCATATTTCGGGTATTTAGCCAATGCTATGGATAGCGGGTAGATAACTGTAGTAGCATACATCAGCAGCGGTACGCCAAAGGTCACCACAAAGGCCAGGTCACGGTATTTGGTGGTAACGGCAGATATCGTCATGCCCAATCCAAGACCTAACGCTGCTATAAGCAGTATGATCACTGGGAAAAGAATCAATGCTGTGTTGGGAGCTACAGCAAAGCCTTTACCCCAATAATAAATCATAAGTACCAGGAAGAGGGTAAGTTGTACTGCGAACCTCACCAGGTTGGATAGTACAATACTCAATGGCATGATCAGCCTTGGGAAGTATACTTTTCCCAATACAGCAGCATTATCTTTAAAAACGGTAGACGTTTTTATAAGGCAATCTGAAAAGTAGTTCCACACTATCGTACCTGCTAAATAAAAAAGAGGAGGGGGGATACTGTCTGTGGGGATACTGGCCAGGTTATTAAATACCAGGGTATAGATTAATATAGTGATAGCCGGCTGTATAAAAAACCAAAGTGGTCCGAGTATGGTTTGCTTATAAAAAGCCACAAAATCGCGGCGCACCAATAGCAATAACAGATCGCGGTAGTGCCAGGTGTCTTTAACCCGCAAATCAAATAAGCTGTGTTTGGGGCTTATCTCAATATCCCAGTTTTCTTCAGGCGGCCTGTTCATTATTTAGTAATTTGAGTAAGTGTTCCTGGTAATATTTTTCATCAAAATATTGCAGGCATTCCTTCTGTAGATTTTTTCTTTTGTCGAGCGTCAAAGGGGTGTTTAAGTACCTGACAATGGTATTTTGTAATTCGCTTAAATCGTCAACATTTATAGCAGTGCCCAATTTGCCGTCTTTAATGGCATCTGTGCTGCCATCTGCGTTACCACAGATTACAGGTAAACCGCAGGCAAGCGCTTCAACAAATACAATCCCAAAACCTTCTTTTTTGCTGGGCAGCACAAAAAGGTCTGCCAGTAAAAAATGATCGGTCAGCTCATTTTCGTTCAGGAAACCCGTCAGTATAACTTCATCCCTTACGTCATATTTGTCGATAAGGCTCCTAATCCTGATCTCTTCAACCGAGTCGTATTGCCCAGAAAGGATATATTTTATATTGGCGAACTCCTGTTTTAAACTAGCAACAGCTTTTATTACCTGTTCATGCCCTTTGTATTGTTCAGATGATGCTAACCTGGTTAAAGTAAAAATTACCTGGTTCGATGGGCCGAGGCCATACCGGTTTAACAAGTATTCTGGCTTATCAAAAGCTTCAGGCAATTTTATAAAGGGATCGACAGCATTATTTAATACCACGCATTTATCAGGATCTGACCGGTGACGGGCTATCATTTGATGCTTAGTAAAATTACTCACGCAAATGATTTTGTCGCAGTAACGGTTTAAAAAAGTTCGTTTTATAAAACTCAACGGACGCCACACTTCTATACCGTGTGCTATCAGCCATACCGGACATTTTGGGTTGAATAGTTTAATCACAATACCGATAAGAGCAAAGTTGATGTGATTTAATATAACAATATCTGAATGTGACGCCTCTTTGATGGACCTAAATCCTAAACTAAGGCGGCTGTTGTTAAAACCTGTATAATTTTCCGGTGGCAAATACTGACTCATCAGATCATACCTTGTATCGTACAACGAGAAAAGCCTGAAGTTCCAATTCTCTTTTTTTGAAATATGGTATAAGGAATGTGCAAGTGTGCGGGTCATCTTCTGGATGCCACCGGTGGTACTAAAAGTTTGCAGGCTAAATAAATAAATATTTTTAGGCATGCATCTGGATTTGGAACAATGCAAATGCTTTAGACCAATGCACCGAATCGTTTTTGAAAGACTTTATGATGCTTTTTGATTTGTTTCTGTTATACAGACTTTCGTCTGTGATCTCCTGATTTTTCTTCATCCAATCCTGCAGCGGAAAGGTAAATCCCATTTTTGTCCTGTTCCAGATCGGTTCAGGCAAAACGTCATCAAAGCTATCGATCAATATCTTTTTGGGTCTGCTTTTATCAAACCTGATCGTTGGGTTAATACTTTCGGCGGTCCGGATAAAATCTTCATCCAGGAAAGGAACCCTTACTTCAAGGCCGTGGCTCATACCCATCACATCCGTATCACGCAGCAACTGGTTTTGCATGTAAAGATTTAGTTCAAACCAGGCGGCATCCTGTTCATCGTAATTGCGGACATAAGGCAGTTTCCTGTTTGCAAATAATACATCCTCCACATGGGTAATATCAGTGTCCAATATTTCAGCGATATCAGCCGGTGAGTAAAGCCCCCTTAAGAATAAATAGTCGGCAATAGGATGGTTATAGGTTAAGAAAGCGATTTTCCTGTAGGCGTCGAACCCAGAATGGTTAGCAAGCTTGAAAAACGAAGCAGGATATTTCCTGGCTGTTTTAATATACCGGATACGGTTAAATGACGGGTATCCGCCAAATAACTCATCGGCACCTAAGCCTGACAATACAGCTTTTAAACCATCGTCGTGTGCAAATTTGCTGATACACCATGTGTTAATGCCGTCTGTTGTAGGCAGGTCCATGTCCTCAATAATTTGCGGAAAAAAGCCTTCAAAATCGCTTTGCTTTACCAGGTGGCTGAATTTTTCGCCTTCAATCTGTTTTAACACCAGGTTTTGGTACATACTCTCATCGTATGCCTTCTCATTAAAATAGATCGATATAGTTTTAAGCTGTGTTTTCTTTTCCTGCTCTGCCAAAAGGGTCAGCAAACTTGAATCGATGCCGCCGCTCAAAAATACGCCGATAGGTGCGTCAGCTATTAACTGACGACGTACAGCAAATGCAAGATTTTCTTTTATCGCTTCTTTTGCTTGTATAATATCGTCTATAGCAGATTTATTAAAGATCACGTGATAAGAATGGATATCGTAGGTGCTCTTTTTGTGATTCCAGCATAAAAATTCGCCCTTAGGCAAACTGTACACATTTTTTAAGGTGGTGTAAGGTTCAGGAATATGGCCGTACGCCAGGAACCTGATCTGCCAGTCCGGGTCCGCTTCATTGGCCAAACCTGCAGCCTTCAAAGCTTTCACCTCTGATGCAAAACTAAGTTGACCTTCTTTTGCGCAATAGTACAATGGCTTTATACCTGAGCTATCGCGAACAAGGTAGGTCAAAGCTTTCTCTTTATCATATAGCGCGAAAGCGAATATCCCTCTAAGCTTTGCGAACGCCGCCATACCCCAATGGATATAGGCCGATATGATCACTTCTGTATCAGTACTTGAAATGAACTTTGCTCCTAAGCTTATCAGTTGTGCCTTCAATTCAGGGTAATTATAAATCTCACCGTTAAAGGTAATCCAAACTCTTTGCTGCGCGTCGGCCATAGGCTGATGCCCGTTATAGCTAAGATCTATTATCGATAATCTCCTGTGCCCGAAAGTAAGTCTGGCCCCGGTATCATCAAAAATACCTTCATCGTCCGGACCGCCATGCTTAAGTACCTGGCACATTTGTTTTACTTTTTCGCTTCGGTCAAATGCTTCTGAAGATGCTGAAATTATTCCTGCAATTCGGCACATAATGCTAATAATAGGGGTATGTTCATAGCTTCGCCTCGTAAGTCACATAGGAAATATGTAACTAATTAATTTATAGCGATTTATAAATTAATCACGATCGCTTTTTATCAGAAAATATTGGCGTTAAATTAAATCAAAAAACGCCATTTTACTATATAACTTCTTTATAAAAATCCTCTAAAATCTGTCGATCAATGATGCCGCAACATGTATTATGACCGAACAGCCCAGGTTCTCCAAACGCAGCGCCAACTGCTTCTGTGAGCGATAAGATATAATTTCGCCCACCATTCCTTTAAGCGGACCGGCTTTCAAAACTATTTTTTCTCCCGGTAACAAGTTTTCTTCAGTCACTTCTAATTCAACCGCGCTGGTCATCAATAATTTCAGGTCTTCAATCTGCTTGTCGGGCATGGATGTTACCTTGCCACCGAAATAAATAAACCGGGCCACGCCTTTGGTCATTAGCACTTCAGTTTGCTCCTGCTGAGTGATGTGTACAAAAAGGTAAGATTTGATGAAAGGCTCATCAATCCATTTTTTTCTGTCACTCCATTGCTTTAGCTGGCGTCTCAAAGGCAGGTAGGTCTCAATCCCTTTATCTGAAAGGGACTGATGCGCTTTTTTTTCGGCTTTGGGGTTTGTATAAACCGGATACCATTTATACATATCGGTTTTCGACCTTATATCCATGTATTAGACCTGAGTACTATTTTATCCAACGCCTGATATCCCACCACTTATACTCTTTCTTATCGATATAGTAGTCAGAACCTTCATAACCACTATAGTCGGAATAATAATAATAGTGGGTGCCGTGATACTCACTTGTAAACTTGGTTGTATAATATCTTGAATGCAGCAGATCTTCTGAAAAGGCATTTAATATGATAACTGTGTTGTCCAGGTGATACTCGTTTGCAATACGCTGAGGAACAGTAGCTGCATAGAATTTCGATTTGCCCGAACGTATAACGAAGATATTAATGTCACTCATCCTGATCAGCGGAATAGCATCGGATACAAGGCCGATAGGGGCGGTGTCCACCATGATGATGTCATACTTCTTTTTCAGATCGTTCATCAAGGTTTTCATTCGACTACTATGCAACAACTCAGACGGATTAGGAGGAACAGGGCCCGAAACTATGATATCCAGGTTAGGCTGAATATTTTCGATGATGATATCATCCAGGTCACACTGATTAGCCAGGTAGTTACTTAAACCTTTATCATTCGAAACGCGAAAAGTTTTATGCAGTCGCGAACGGCGTAAGTCGGCCGCGATAAGTACGATCTTTTTGTCGATCAGTGATAACGTACTGGACAAGTTAACCGCAATAAATGATTTTCCTTCTCCGGCCACTTCAGACGTGATGCAGATCACCTTGCTCTTCTTTTCGGAAGCTATAAAACTCAAATTCGTACGTACAGATCGCACCGATTCGGCAAAAATTGATTTTGGCCGACTGATAGCCAGTATCTGGGTATTGTTTTCGTCAATGACTTCAGGAAATTTACGGATGATACCTATGATAGGTATTGTTGTCAGGCTCTCAACAGTTTCTTTATCGTATATGTACGGGTTAAGTATCCTGATCAAAATGATCATACCTAATCCGATAGCAAGCCCTATGATCAGCGCAGTACGGTGAACGGTATGCGTATCCGGAGAAATAGGCGAAAAACTAGGCTGAGCCGCTTCAATTATGGTAGCGCCCGCGAGTATGGCCGAACGGCTGATCTGCGCATCCAACCTTTTCTCTGATAAAAAGGAGTATACTTTATCGTTGATCTCAAAGTCGCGTTTCAGACTGATGAGGTCTCGTTCTGCTGCCGGTAAGGTTGATAGCTTCTGATTAACCTGTGCAATTTGCCCATCCAGGTAAGATACACTTTTATTAACCCTGGCGATGGTGGCGCTGATGTTGTCAATTGCAGCGCTTTTAATCACCAGTATTTGCTGGTTGATATCTTTAATCGTCTGCGAATTGTTATTGTAGGTTTTTAAAAGAGAATTTTTTTCGACCAGCAAATTGTTCAGGTTGGTAATTAAGCCGCCCAACAGGGGGTCAATGTTTCCTTCCAGGTTTAGATTGAGGTTGATATTATCTTTCTCTTTGGTGATCTGCTCTTTCAGCTGATCAATCGCAAGCAATTGTATTTTGAGTAATGAACGCTGTGCTTCCAGGTCTTTTATTTTAGCCAGTTGCGATTCAGATGCCGAAGTGACATCCATGATCCCGGCACCTTGCTTGAATTTTTCTATTTGCTTTTCAGAGCCCTTTACCTGGTTGGAAAGTGATTCCAACTGATCGTCAATAAAGCGGATGATCTGTGTTGCCGACTGCGTTTTTTGATTTCTGTCGTAATTTAAATACTCACGCATTAAGGCATTTAATGCATCGGCTGCAAACTGTGGATTTGAATCGGTTTCCTGTAGTGAGATAATATTGGAATTCTTGATGATCTCATTGGCATGAAGCCCACCTTTCACGCGTCCTACGAAATCTTCGGGGATATTCACTTTAAAGATGTAGGTTGTGCTTTTGGATATGTCTCCAGGATATTTAATGCTGAAAGCCATATTGTCAATGCTTACAGGCTGATCATACCTGAATATCTTTTGAACATCTTTAGCGCCTTCTTTGTATTCAAGCTCGAATGAAGTTTTGTTAACAGGCTGGTAGGTGATCTGACCACGATAGAAATTCAAACTGTCAAATTTCACCAGCTGAATATCCAACAGCTTCTGCGGATATACATCGGTAGTACGAGCACGTCCCGATATAAAAAAGCTGATCCGGTAATCAAGATCTTTTATAGCACTCAATATCAGCGTACGGCTTTGAAGTACAAAAATTTCGCTTTGTATTTTTGACGGTCCCCGGTCGTTGCTGTTTATAACACTTACCAGGTCGGAGAATTCAGATTTCTTTTCTTCTATTTTCAGGGTGCCTGCAGTGGCATATGTTTTTGCTGAGTACCACAAATAAGTGTATGATATGATCATACATATTACAACTGATCCGGCAATCCAATACCAACGGCTCAATAATATTTTGCCGATCTTAAAATAATCAATTTCCTGATGGGGTAGTTTTCTTGCTATCTTCTCAGTATCTTCCATTTAACGATGAATAAGCGTATAAATAATCAGGGCGGTATTCAGAAGCAGCAGCACCGGCTGTACGGTGGTATTGAAATTCTGCAATTGGTCGTTCTTAACGGCGCGTTTGTTTTCAGCAATATAGATAATGTCGTTGTTCTGCAATATTAATCTCGGATCGGCCAGAGTACCGGTTTTGCTCAGGTCAACTTCAGTGATCTGAGGGCTTTTAGGGTCGCCCCGGATAATTTTTATATTTTTTTCATTTGCCTTTTCTGTAAGTCCGCCTGCTTCTCCAATCATCTCAATCAAACTTGTCTTATCTTTAATTAATGGATAATTCCCCTGTGCCCTTATCTCTCCAAGCAACGTAACCTTAAGATTTATGATCCTCAGATCGATAATAGGGTCTTTAAGTACATCTTTACGATAATCCTCTTCAATCAGTTTCATCGCTTCTGCCCGGGTAAGGCCCTCAACGTGTACACGACCTATTACGGGTAATGCAACATTGCCGTCATCCTCTACCTGGTAGGTTTGGCCTTGCTGAGAGATGGTGGTATTGCCGCTGTTGCTTGTCGATGTTGGTGTTTCCTCAACAATGTATTTGATGTTTTGCAGGTTTCTGATCTGGAGAATGTCCTGGGAGCGTATGCGGTAGTCGCTTGTGCCATTGCCGCTGTTTTTTAAAACCGCACTCAGGCTGTCAGGATTAGGGCCCCGTTCTTTAAATAAAAGTTGCTGCTGTTTCATAGAACAGGAGCTAAAGATGACTACTAAGAAGATAAAGGCCGTGATAATTAGGGTTGTAGAAAAACGCATATACACTTAAACCGCTTATTTGTTTAATATTACGCAGCAATTCCAAAAGTACCATAATTTAGCTATTATAAAAGTGTCTTTTTTCCAGAAATGCAGGGGCCTAAAATTTCAATAATAACTGTGGCATATAATGCCCAAATCACCATAGAACGTTGCATTAATTCCGTATTTGGGCAAAAATTTAAAAACATCCAATACATTATTATCGACGGCGGATCTACCGATGATACCTGCAGGATTATTGAAAATTATAAGGAGAAAATTGACGTTTTTATATCAGAACCGGATAAAGGTATTTATGATGCCATGAATAAAGGTATCGCACTGGCCACCGGGGACGTTGTTGGCACAATTAATGCAGATGATTTCTTTGCGGATGATAACGTGTTGTATGATATAGCAAGGGTGTTTTCCGAACAAAATACCCAGATATTATATGGCAACCTTGATTACATCGACCCAAGCGACAAGGTCATCCGTAAATGGCGTTCAGGAAAGTATAGTAGAGGAATGTTCAACTGGGGATGGATGCCCCCACATCCTACATTTTACTGCAAAAAAAGCTTGTTTGACAAACTAGGCGTTTACAAATTAGATTATGGAAGTGCAGGGGATTATGAGTTGATGTTAAGGTTTATTCACTTGAATAATATTAATGCTTATTATTTAAATAAAGTGCTTATAAAAATGGTAGTTGGTGGCGTAAGTAACAAAAGTCTGAATAACCGCGTACAAGCAATGCGATTCGACTTTAAGGCCATGAGAAATAATAATATTTTTTTGCCTATAATGACCATATTATTTAAACCACTGCGTAAAATAGCACAATTTTTTTAGGACAACCGGAAATTTTATTAACTTGGGCACCAGTTTTAAATGTAGCTGATCGACCTATAACTGCTTAATCTCAATGACGGAATATTTACATTCATATCACTTAGTGTATTATATTACGATAGTCGTTTTTTCTATACTCATCACAGTTATTGCCATCCCTTCTATACTTCACGTAGCACGTGCTCGGCACCTGTATGATGATCTTGGGCATTTCAGAAAACAACACGATCATGGTATTCCCCGCTTAGGTGGAGTAGCGATATTTGTCAGCTTTACAATAACCTCTTTGTTGTTCAGCATGACCGACAGATCATTGCCGATAAATTACCTGCTTACCGCATGTATTATGTTATTCGCAATGGGCTTAAAGGACGACCTTTCGGGCGTCAACTCACGTACAAAATTCTTTATTCAATTTTTAGCAGCATTGATATTGGTTGTAATGGGCGATATACGCCTTACCAGCATGTACGGTGTTTTTGGCATAGGGAATCTTCCATATTGGCCAAGCGTCGCTTTAACCGTACTTACTATCATCCTGATCGTAAATGCTTTTAACCTGATTGATGGGATAGATAGCCTGGCGGGCGCCACCGGCGTAATAGCCAACGGCTGTTTTGCAGGTCTATTTATCTATATGCATCAATATGAGTTGGCGGCAGTATCGCTGGCTATGGCGGGAGCATTGGTAGGGTTCCTGAAATTTAATATCACCCCGGCTAAAATATTTATGGGCGATACCGGCTCGTTGCTGATCGGTTTGATATCGGCAGTTATGGCCATTAAGTTTATTGAGCTGAATAAGTTTACTTCAATAAAATCGCCGGATGTTTATTCTGCACCGGCATTATCTGTCGCTATCCTGATAGGCCCCATTTTTGACACACTGAGGGTATTTGTACTCCGTGTTTATAGCGGCGTATCACCGTTTAAGGCCGATCGCAAGCACATTCACCACCGCATGTTGAGGTTAGGGTTCACCCATTTGCAGGCAGCGTTGATATTGGTTTCGCTAAACCTGCTTTGTGTAACAATGGCTTTGGTGTTCAGGTCGTATGGTAACCAGGTATTGCTCGGCTTGATCCTGGGGGTTTGCCTGCTGTTTAACTGGGGGGTATCCTTTTTTATTCGGTCAAAAGAGCGCGAAAATCTCGCATTACGCAACCTATTCGTTTAGATTTCATAATCTTTTTCGTCATTTTTTTATTTTTTTATATCCACATTTTTTTGTTGAAAAATGTGACAAACTTTTCGTGCTTTAGTGTACTGAACAGCATCATCCCGCCGTATCTTTAATGCATCCGTAACGTCCTTTTTAAGATTTAAGTGACCGGGATTTTTGAGCAGATTTACAGGAATGTATTCAACTTTTTTGCGGAACTCGCATAGCGGGTTCCAGGCTTATTTCGGATAAGGATAATAGGGAATATGACGGCTTATACGCAGTATTTTAACAAGTTTCTAAATAGCTTTAATGCGCTTGGGGGGAATCTTTTGCGCCCGGGTAGTTCGTCAGAAATAACGGTTAAACATAGCGCTCCGAGGCCAGAGCCAGCCGGAATGCGGGCTTACGATAACGATCTCCAGGTTGATGTCCCTACTGAAAAAAACGATCACCTTTCCGATAATATTCAAACCTCTTTTGAGACCTCGTTAAACAAACCACTTTATTCTCCATTCTGGTTTTGGAACAGCAATTTAGCTGATGAACTTGCGCTCGAGTTCGTCCGTCAGGGTGATATTGAAAAAGCACAACTTATTTGGGAGAAAGCTGCTTTTTCAAAGGATAAAAAGAAACTGGTTCAAGCCGTTTTGATCGATGACCTGATCAGCTGGTCGCCTGACTGGCTGCAGGAGCAGGATGAATTTCACTCATTGACAAAAAACGGAGATGAATATATCATTGCCAGGGAAAAGCAAACCGGCTCTTCCATTCCTTGCGTGTTCGCTGATTTGAATGATGAGGAAAACTGGACGATTGAAGCGGATACCCAATGGTTTGAAGGGATAGATAAATACAGTTACGGTATCGTTTTCGGCAGAGAGCAGAATAATTACTACAGTTTCGTGATCACCGGCAACGGACATTTTAGCCTGGTGAAACAAACCAAAGGCGATTATAAAGAACTCATCCCCTGGAAGAAGGCTTTTGCTATTAATCAATGCGGTTACAACCATTTACTAATAAAAAAGACCAACGACCAGTTAGAGTTGTACATCAACAATAACTATGTAGGCTCGGTTAAGAGCGAACCGTTTTTTGGTAAAGGATTTGGCTTTAAAGTTTGGGGAAATCAGAAGGTAGCTTTCAGCAAATTTAGGTTCTGCAATTTTGTTGAGCAGGAAGTGAAGTTTGAAGTTACCCAGGAAAACTATAGCTGCATCAAAAACCTTTCGATGCTCAATTTGGGACTTGCAACCAAAAATGGTGGATTCCATGCTGAAGAATTCAAAAAAGGAATCGAGCTGGCAAGACTGTTTTATACTTCAAGCCAGGAAGGCTACACCAAGTCGATTGGCGGTGAGCAATATTTTTATAATCCTGAAAAAACGATCCAGTTTTATTTGACCGAGGTTGTCGATTCGGTAAAGAAGTATGTAGACAAGCCGCAAGGGATTTCTACAAGCGATCTTTTAAACCTGTTCGCTGATTTTCCGGCTGAGACAAGGCAATTGTTCAAGAGCATCTTCTTTGCAAGCCGTATCCGAAAAATAGACGGCGAGATCAGTACAGCTAAGATCACCAAAAAGAGCACAGCTGCAGAAGCCGCCGATGCTGGTAAAAGGCTTGTTAAAGCGACTCGTGAAGATATTCTGTACCTTAGGAACAACCTTGGCGAGGCGAATCCTGAATATGCTGCTGTTGCCGACCGCCTGGCACGCGCCATTATGCAATGCGGCATTGATTATTACAGCCGGATGTTTGATGTGGATTATAAAATAGCCAACACCAATATCGAACTATACCTGCCTGAACATAAATACGCCCTCAACATTGCGGTATCAGGGAAAATAAAAGAGCGGTTGAAAGAGGTGCTGAGCCTGTATCAAAAGATCATTAAAGAAGCTAAGGCACGCAACGTTTCTAAAAAGGATAAGCGGCAGATCGCATAGCTTTTACTCCCAATATCTTATCTTAATATGACATTCGCCAACCTAAGAGCTTTGGATATTTATGTATTTTTGTGATAAATATCAATTGTCATGAGGATAGCTATTAACGGATTTGGACGTATTGGGAGAATATTTCTTCGGAGTGTGCTTGCTAAGCCCGGTATCGAGGTGGTTGCTATTAACGACCTGACCGATACCGAAACATTAGCGCATCTTTTCAAGTACGATTCTGTTCATCGTACGTTCAATGGCACTGTTAAATGCGACTCGGGCAATTTATATATTGATCGCAAGCAGATAAAAGTACTGTCTGAAAAGGACCCTGCAAATCTTCCATGGAAAGAATTAAATATCGACCTTGTAATTGAATCAACCGGGAAATTTACTTCTAAACACGGCGCAAGTCAGCATTTGCTGGCAGGGGCAAAGCAGGTAATTATTTCAGCTCCGTCTTCTGATAGAAGCATTCCTACTATAGTTATCGGCGTGAATGATGCTGGGTTTGATCTTTCATCACCGATTATTTCCAACGCCTCATGCACCACCAACAATGTTGCCGCAATGGTGAAGATACTGGAAGATAACTGGGGAATTGTTGATGGGTACATCACTACAGTACATTCTATGACTGGTGACCAAAGCCTACACGACGCCCCGCATAAAGACCTCCGCAGGGCAAGAGCTGCATCAGCCTCTATCATACCCACTACAACAGGTGCTGCAAAGGCTATCACTAGTATATTTCCTCACCTTGAAGGTAAACTGGGTGGTGCAGGTATTCGTGTACCGGTACTGAATGGCTCACTGACTGACTTTACCTGCAGCCTGAAAAAACAGACTACTGTTGAGGAAATTAACAAAGCATTTAAAGCAGCAGCCGAAGGCCCAATGAAAACAGTGCTGGAGTATACCGAAGACCCGATAGTTTCAACTGATATATTGGGCAATCCGCATAGTTGCATTTTTGATTCAAAGCTGACTTCGATTGTTGGCGGGCTGGTAAAAGTGGTAGGCTGGTACGATAATGAAATGGGATATTCGAGCCGCCTGGCCGACCTGGTAACCAAAATAAGCGCTGCTAAGCATGATCAGGTTTATTCAGGCTGATGACGTGCTAGCCATTCGCAACGAGGTATTGCGAGAGGGGCGCCTAACACTGGATGAATGCCGTTTCTTGAATGATGACGCCGAAAGTACCTTTCACCTGGGCTATTTTGATAATGACCAACTAGTTGGTGTTGCATCATTTCATCCACAGAATTATAAAGAATACCAAGGCAAAGCATACCAATTACGTGGCATGGCTACGTTGGAGAGCTATCGCGGCAAAGGTTTCGGCAATCAACTGGTTAACTTCGCCATAGTATATATGCGTGGGCAAAAAGTGAACTACGTTTGGTGTAATGCCCGAAAAAAAGCTGTTCCATTCTATAAAAATCTGGGTTTCGAGATCATCTCCGATGAGTTTGAAGTATCCGGAATAGGGCCTCACCATGTGCTCTACCTAAAAATTCAGTGACACGAAAACACCTTTTTCATTTTTGCGTTCAGAATTTAGAATTAAATGCTGAATTTGGCGCTCCTTAAACAACGCCTCTAAAACAATATGAAAACAGTAGATCAAATAAACTTTTTGGGGAAAAGAGCCCTGATCAGGGTTGATTTTAACGTCCCACTGGATAAGGACTATAATATTACCGACGATAACCGGATGACGGCCGCTCTGCCAACTATCAAAAAGATTTTGAAGGACGGGGGCGAAGTGATCCTGATGTCGCACCTGGGAAGGCCAAAAGATGGTCCGACTGAAAAATACTCATTGAAGCATTTGGTTCCGCATTTGTCCGATCTGCTGGGTCAGCACGTGGATTTTGCTGATGACTGCATCGGCGCCGAGGCTGTTCAAAAGTCAAAAGATTTAGCAAAGGGCCAGGTATTGCTATTGGAGAACCTTCGTTTTTACAAAGAAGAAGAAAAAGGTGATGTGGAATTCGCTAAGAAGCTGGCTGCTTTAGGCGATGTATATGTAAATGATGCTTTCGGCACTGCTCACCGTGCGCATGCGTCTACTGCGGTTATCGCGCAATTCTTCCCGGAAGCGAAATGCTTTGGTTACCTGATGGCTGCTGAATTAGCTAATGCTGAAAAGGTATTGAACGGTGCTGAAAAGCCTTTCACTGCCATTATGGGTGGTGCGAAGGTATCAGACAAGATCGAACTGATCGAACGCCTGATGGACAAGGTAGATAACCTGATCATTGGTGGAGGTATGGCTTATACTTTTGCAAAAGCACAGGGCGGCCATATCGGTAAATCATTGGTTGAAGAAGATAAACTGGATCTGGCTAATACCCTGATCGCGAAAGCAAAAGAAAAAGGTGTAAACCTGTTATTGCCGACTGACTCGATCATCGCGGATAATTTCTCAAATGATGCTAATACCGATACTGCCAACAACGATAATATAAAAGACGGCTGGATGGGTTTAGATATCGGTCCGGCATCTATAAAAGCATTCAGCAAAGTGGTTGAAAGTTCAAAAACCATACTATGGAACGGTCCGATGGGCGTTTTCGAGATGGAGAAATTTGAACAGGGAACAAGGCCGTTGCGGATGCAGTGGTAAAAGCAACTGAAAATGGTGCTTTCTCGCTAATCGGTGGTGGCGACTCAGCTGCTGCGGTTGCTAAATTCAACCTGACCAATGAAGTAAGCTACGTATCAACAGGTGGTGGCGCACTGCTGGAGTACATGGAAGGAAAGGAACTGCCGGGAGTAAAAGCTATAAATGATTAACCCTTAACAAGTAACGTTTTTGTGACAGCCCCGGAATTTCGGGGCTTTTCTTTTTAATATTACCTTTGGGTCTCTAACTCTCAATAATTAATGAAAAGACATTTACTCCTGGCTTTAAGCTTGCTGCTTTTTGCCTGTTGCTCGCGTGCTCAGCAAACTACTTCTGACGCTGATTATGTGAAAGCCAATTACCAGAAATATGAATATCAAATACCGATGCGTGACGGCAAAAAGCTATTCACTTCGGTATATGTGCCAAAAGATCAATCCAAAAAATACCCGATCATGATGGACAGGACGCCGTATAGCGTTGCGCCTTATGGTGCTGATGCTTACAAAGGTGCGCTTGGTCCGTCTTCTTTATTTCTGCATGATGGGTACATCTTTGTTTACCAGGATGTGCGCGGCCGCTGGATGAGTGAAGGCATATTTGAAGAAATGACACCTGAAAAGGAAGTCCATAAAACAAAAAATGATGTGGATGAAGGCACAGATACTTATGATACCATCGACTGGCTGATAAAAAACATCAAGAACAACAATGGCAAAGTAGGCGTGTGGGGTATATCCTATCCGGGCTTTTTTACTACGGCTTCGTTATTAAGTCGTCACCCTGCATTGGCCGCAGCTTCACCACAGGCGCCCATGGCTGATCTGTATCGGGATGACGCGTTCCACAATGGCGCATTTATGCTGGTAGCCAACTTTGGATTTTATCCGGGCTTTACTAACCGCCAGGATGATAAACCAACCCAGCGTCGGGGCGGCAGGTTTGTTTACGGTACCGAAGATGGTTATGAGTTTTACCTGAAAATGGGTTCGGTAAAAAACACCAACGACAAATATTATAAAGACACCATCCGTTTGTGGAACGAAATGCTTGATCACCCGAACTACGATCAACATTGGAAGGATCGCAATGTGTTGTATCACTTGCATGATATCAAAACTCCAACACTGGTTACCGGTGGTTGGTATGACGCAGAAGACTTGTACGGTGCCATCAACACGTACAAAACATTGGTAAAAGAGAATCCTAATACACCAATTTACTTTACCATAGGTCCCTGGGTGCACGGCGGCTGGTCGCGCGGCGATGGCGATCATTTAGGAGATGTATATTTTGGAGGTCCAACCGGGCCGTTCTATCGTGAGAAGATAGAGTTCGCATTTTTTAGTCATTACCTGAAGGGAACTGATATGGATATTCCCAAAATATCCGCTTTTGAAACCGGTGTAAATGAATGGAAGAAATACAACGTGTGGCCGCCAAAAGAAGCTGAAGAAAAGAACTTGTACTTGTTGCCGGGAGGAAAGTTGTCATTTGATGCACCAACTTCGGCAGATAGTTTTGACGAGTTTACATCCGACCCAGCTAAACCCGTACCGTTTTATAATGGTATCACCATGGATATGCAGCGCGAATACATGACCGGCGATCAACGCTTTGCCTCACGCAGACCAGATGTTTTGACCTATCAAACCGATGTGCTGGATCATGACGTAACTCTTGCCGGAAATATCTGGGCAGATTTGAAAGTAGCCATTACCGGGACTGATGCCGACTGGGTAGTGAAAGTTGTAGACGTATATCCCGACTCAGCTAAGAACAACCAGTTTACTGCAAAGGGTACCTACATGTCAAACTATGAACAGATGGTACGCAGCGAGGCGATCCGCGGCAAATTCCGTAACGCTTTTGATAAGCCGGAAGCTTTTGTTCCAGGCAAAGTAACCCCTGTAAATTTTGAGCTGCAGGATGTGCTGCACACCTTTAAAAAAGGGCACCGCATTATGGTGCAGGTACAAAGCACCTGGTTCCCATTAATCGACCGCAACACACAGCAGTTCCAGGACATTATGAAAGCAAAGGATACTGACTTTAAGAAGGAGACTCACAAGGTATATACTTCGAAAGAGCATCCGAGTTATTTGAAGGTGAGAGTGATGAATTGATTTGAACAATCTATGCATAAAAATAGCGATGGGTTTCAAACCCACCGCTATTTTTATATTTAATCCTGATTAACTGATCACCGGTTAACTAATCACTCACTGCGCAGGCTTTTCACCGGATTCGTCAATGCCGCTTTTATCGCCTGGAAACTTACGGTTAGCAGGGCAATAACGATAGACAATACTCCCGCAATCGCAAACATCCACCAGCCGACATTCACCTTATAAGCGAAACCTTGCAGCCATTTATGCATGGCCCACCAGGATAACGGCGTGGCCAGCACAAAGGCTATACCCACCAGCCAAATGAACTCGCGAGATAACAAACCAACAACGCCGGCAACGCTCGCGCCCAGTACCTTGCGGATACCGATCTCTTTTTGACGCTGCTCGGCGCTGAAGGCTGCCAGGCCAAACAACCCGAGGCACGAGATTAAAATGGCCATTATTGTGAATGAATTAATGATATTGGATAGACTTATTTCAGCCTGGTATTGTTTCTGAACCTCCTGGTCGAGGAATGTGTAGGCGAAAGGTATGCCCGGCATATTCTTTTGCCAGATGGTTTCCATTTTGCTCAAAAGAGATTTGTAATCCGGACTGGTTACCGAGACCGTCATGTGCGAGAAATAGTTGCCCGGATTGCCGCTGTGAAATATCATAAACGGACGGACCTCTCCATGCAGCGACGCAAAATTGAAATCTTTCATCACGCCAACGATCTCATAGTAACTGATCGAACCATCGAAGGCCTTACTGAATAGTCTTAAACCAGGTGCTTTTTCTACTTTGAGACCAAGTCGCTTACACATAGTCTCATTGATCAGTGTTTTTGAAGTGTCCTTTATATCAAAGTCGCGGCCTGCGATGATCTTAATGCCATTAGCCTTTACAAATTTTTCGTCGGCAGCCATGTTCTCCGCGTCTACAGAGGTAGACCGGTTACCGCCGTCAAGATAAAACGGGAAATCATTCCCGGTATGATGGGTCAGGTAATTATCACTTATGCTCGCATATTTTACTTCAGATAATTGTTGAAGATCTGTCGCCAGTGCTGCCATCTTATTCCGGGTGTCACCTGTATAAAAACTGAAGACTAGTTTTTGGCTCTTATCAAAACCGAGGTCTTTGTTCTTTATATAGTTAAGCTGACTATATATAATGATGATCGATGTGATCAGTACAATAGACAAAAAGAACTGGAATACCACCAGCGAGCGGCGTATGCCTGATGCTGATACGTGATTAGTGTAGTTGCCCTTCATCACTTTGATGGCCTGGAAAGCCGATAAGTAAAATGCAGGGTAACTGCCTGCAACGGCCCCTGTGACTAGTACGATCATGACAAGCAATATCCAAATGCTGGCATGGCTAAGGAAGGTCAATTGAATATTGGTTTGCGTAACCTGGTTCAGATAAGGCATCGCCATAGATAAAAGCGGAAGGGCCAATGCTACACCAATCAATGTCAATAAGAATGATTCTCCCAAAAACTGCTTTACCAGGTCACCTCGCTCAGCGCCGACTACTTTACGCACGCCAACCTCTTTAGCGCGTTTTGATGCGCGGGCGGTAGACAGGTTCATGAAATTGATGCACGCGATCAGTTGTATCATTACGGCAATACCGGCTAAAATATATAATAGGGTAGGACTAATGGTATCGCCAATCTCAAACTCAAGTCCGGGTGTAGTATGCATTGACGCGACAGGCTGTAAATGGAGCGTTTTAGTCATGCCGAGTGCTTTGAGATCTTGTGCACCATATTTGTTCAGTAACATCGGGAGTTTGCTTTCCAGCGCTGCAGGGTCGGACCCAGGGCGAAGCTTGATAAAGGAGCATGCAATATTATTGCCGGCCCACTGATGGTTGTTGTATAGATAATTACCAAAACCGCCGCTTCGCAGTGTTACAAAAATATTGGCCTTAATATGCGATTTGCCCAGGCTTTCGTCCACCACACCATTCACTTTAAAATCGTGCTTACCATAAGCATTATCAATGGTGATCACCTTGCCAACCGGGTCGTCGTTGCCAAATAATTTAACTGACGTCGACTTTGATATAACGATGGTATAAGGCTCTGCTAATAAATCATGTGTGTTCTTGCCATAAGCAAAATGATAGGTCAAAACATCGAAAAACGTGGAATCAACATATACCAGACCAGATTCATAAAAAGTCTCATCCTTATATTTCAGCATGCTGTTATTGTTGCCAATAATATCAGACGAAATCAAGCGCGCGTATTGTACCACCTCCGGAAAATCGCGTTTTATTGCAGGTGCTATCGGTGGCGACGCGCATGCAGATTTGTGCTTATCGCCGGTAAGGTTCAAAGAACTGGTGACGCGGTAAATATCCTGTGCGTCCCTGTGGTGCTTATCATAACTGTACTGGTCCTGCACAAATAAAAGAATGTACAGGCAGCACATAGTGCCAATAGCAAGACCGACAATATTGATGAAACTGAAAGTCTTATTCCTAAGCAAAAAACGGATAGCGGTTTTGAGGTAGCTTTTGATCATAGCGATGACGTGCGCTGGCTAAATTCACACTGTCTATTCCGATCGATTAAAGTGCCAAAATTATATCTTATTGTTTTATAGGTTTTTACGATGATTTTAAGCTGCAATTCTGTTCGGTTTCGATACATCGGGTGTGCGGATACAGACCGTTGATTTTTCACGAATGATTGTTTTTCAATGGCGTTCAAGAGGGCTTTGCCGTTTACGTGATTTTTGCATTTCGTTGATCGACCATAATAGCGATGGGTTTCAAACCCATCGCTATTATGGTGAGATATTCCTGATTAACTGATCGCCGTTTAACTGATTACTTCTAAACCAATCATTATTTTTGTTATCAAATCACTCTCTATGAAAATATTACTTGGCTTGTTGTTATCCTTGTCTACATCAGCAGCCTTCTCCCAAAGCACCCAACCCTACATCCTCGAACACGAAAATGATATTGCTAAAAGCGAGGCCGGTACACACAACGGTGGTGGCAACACGGTAGGCTATAGCTTCTTTTCTAAGTCTGATGGGTTAAAAATGGTATTTCGCAAAAGGGTATTGCATCCGGGCTCGGCAATCGGGTATCATTTGCAAAAGGAGGACGAGATATACTATATCATCAGCGGTACGGGCGAAATGCAGATGAACGGTAAAAACTTTCCTGTAAAAGCAGGAGATGCTATTCTGACCAGACCGGGTAGCTCTCATGGATTAAAGCAAACCGGTAAGAATGATCTGGTGATCATTATTAATTATCAGAATCATCAATGAGAGAACTTGATCTTTATTATTTGGAAAAAGAAGAGCCAGTTAAAGGTTGCCTGCTGTTCCTCCGTCAGCATATATTGGATTTTGATAAAGGCATCACCGAAGCCTGGAAATACCGCATGCCTTTCTTTTGTTATAAGGGTAAAATGTTCTGTTACCTGTGGGTGCACAAAAAGAATGGCCCACCTTATATAGGTATAGTGGAGGGCGGAAAGATCGATCATCCTGATTTGATCCAGGAAGACCGTGCCCGGATGAAAATATTGCTAATAGACCCCAATGCCGATTTGCCGATAGATACGATCAATACTATCCTTAAAACAGCGCTTTCGTTCTATAATTAATTATGTTCTTCTGTAGCAAACAGTTTGTCCCGGGCGTAATATAGGATAAACACTTACCCATGTATAAGAAGCTTATTATCCTTTTCGTTGCGGCGGTATCGCTTGCGTCCTGTAACAAAACGAAGCAAAAAACACCTTGTGGTGCACAGGTATGTACTGATCTTTTTGCTTCTGTCGGCGTACACTACGCTGATAATACCGGGAATCCTATTGCGGTTACCAATTTTACGGTGTTCAATGTGTCTTCAAATAAGAAACTTAACCCTGGCTATAATGTCGGACTCCTTGTGTTGGGTTATTATATCGTAGCAACTGACAATAATAAAATGGATTATTCCACAGAAGGCGATATCATTAAGGTGTCGGCCACTGATCCGTCAACCAATCAAACCAAAGACGTTAACCTTAAAATTTCTGGTGGTTGTAATTGCCATGTAGCCAGGTTGTCAGGACCGGATACGGTTAGATTTAATTAAGGTGCTCACGCTCACAACGCCGTGAACGCTTGTGAACACTCGCTTATTCCAGCACTACTGTTTTGTTTTTGTAGATGAACACCCGATCGTCAAATACTGCTTTTAGTGCTTTGGCTAATACGGCGGTTTCGATCTCCTTACCGGCTTTCATCATATCCGCAGCAGTCAGGGAGTGACTTGCTGAGATGATTTGTTGGGCAATGATCGGCCCTTCATCCAGTTCATCGGTCACAAAATGTGCAGTAGCGCCTACCAGTTTTACGCCGCGTTCGTATGCCTGTTTATAAGGGTTTGCTCCTACAAATGCCGGTAAAAAGGAGTGATGTATGTTGATGATCTTTTTCGGAAAACGTCTCACAAAATCGGGCGACAAAATACGCATAAACTTTGCCAGCACGACATAGTCGTATTCGTACCGGTCAATAACATCTATAACCCGCTGCTCTGATTCAGGATGAGGCCCTTCATAAGGTACATGATGAAATGGTACATCAAAACGGTTGCAGATATCTTCCAGGTTAGTATAGTTGCCAATCACGCATTGTACGCTGGCCCCCAAAGTTTTAAAATAGTTGCGGATCAGTATATCGGCCAAACAATGGTACTCCTTGGTTACCATCAGGATCACTTTCTTTACCGCGTCAGGGTTTACTTTGATCAACGCTCCTTCAGGTAAAAGTTTACGAAGCTTCTCTTCCAATGCCGGTGCTTCTGATTGTTTGTTTACCTCAAGCCGCATAAAGAACAAGTTCTCCGTCTTGTCAACATGCTCATGCATCGACAAAATATTGTAGCTCTCATTGGCCAGCAGGCCGGATATTTTGGCCACCAGTCCCACCTGGTCGGTACACTGTATTACGATAACCATATTCATATTAAAAGTCACAATTATAGGTAATTACAGGTGAAGTTTTATAGTGGTTTCAAGGTAATATTTCATTCGCGGCCAATGTTATTGGGTTAATGCAAATATTGGTAGTTAATACTTTCAATGTTGCTTGGTAGCCTCACCCTGCCCTCTCCAAGGGAGAGGGTTCTAAGTGAAAGAGTGAAGTTAAAGTCCTCTCCTTTGGAGAGGATTTAGGTGAGGCTAAAGTGTAGCAATCCCTAATATTCGGTTCGTCGACACAAAGCGGGGATTAACCGATACACGCTTCGTTTACCTGATCATTCATCGCAATTTTATATTACCAAAAATCATCACACATGCCATCAAAAAGCGAAGATAAAAAGCTCCTGGTTGTCCATAGTAACAGCGGTATGTCTTCTGTAATAGATGAGATCCTGTTTTGTGATGACGCCTCCGGCCTTAGAGAAAACCACTTATCTATCAGCGGTTCCGGTAAGCCAAATCTCATCCTGCAAGATTGCAAGGTGGTAAGCGGTAATTATCTTCTGATCTGTCGTGATATGCATGAAGGGCAAATGCTGCAGGGCGTTCCCGTTGTTGTAGCCACCTCCCGAAACCTAAAAACATCTGAAGTATTGCCTGATGGTAAGTCGCAGGATATGAACCGGATGGCTTCCATGATCAGCAACATGATATCGGTTTTTGGTTTCACTTACCTGGTAATGAATAAACCGGCTCGCGCAGGATCCTGATCCTCAAGGTGAGCCGGCGTTAATTATATACGTCTTTACTATCCCCTAGCTTCATGGCGCTGTGTACCAATGGTATACGGCGCTTTTATTTTATATCGAATCACCTGTTGTGGAAAGATAAAAACTTAATTATTAGTAGAAATTAGCCAGATTCTGTTCATTTGCAGGTTCAAATTGTCTTTTTATAACTTAAAGAGTATGACCCTGTTTAGAAATCTATATCAGACAAAGTGGGAGAAAAATAGCTCTTAAAGTTGTTGAAAACTTTTGGTGGAAAAAAATGGGAATTTGTGGTAAAAAATGAAAAAAGTAATTTACTTTTACTTTGGAATATTACCATAGTGTACCCATGTCTCATTTTTTAGGCGAATTTGAATGTAAACTGGATGCCAAAGGCAGGATGATGGTCCCTGTTGGCCTCAAAAAGCAGCTTCCCGAAGCTGACAAAGAGGGCCTTGTGATCAATCGTGGCTTTGAGAAGCATTTGGTTATTTATACCCGCCGTGAATGGGATAAGATCGTTGACGATCTGAGCAAACTCAACTCATACGAGAAGAAAACACGCGATTTTATCCGCTATTTCACCCGCGGCGCGTCGGAATTGACGCTGGATGCCGCAGGGCGTGTGCTTTTGCCAAAAGCTTTACTGGAATATGCCGGTATCGAGGCTGATGTAGTGCTGGCTTGCCAGTTCAATAAAATAGAGGTGTGGGCGCAAAGTGCTTACGATGCACAAATGGATAACGAGCCAGAGAATTTCTCGAACCTGGCTGAAGAGGTAATGGGCAACGGAAGGAGGAAGGTAGATGAGTAATTACCATGTACCCGTAATGTTGGAGGAGTGCATTGAGGCATTGAATATCCGCCCTGACGGTACTTATGTTGATGTAACTTTTGGTGGTGGTGGCCACTCGCGCGAGATTATGAAGCATTTGGGAGAAGATGGCCGCTTGCTGGCTTTCGATCAGGATGCTGATGCGCAGCAAAATAAGATCGCAGATGACCGTTTTGAGTTTATTGATCAGAATTTCAGATATCTTAAAAATTTCACGCGTCTCCATAATGCGATGCCGGTGGATGGTATTCTTGCTGACCTTGGTGTTTCATCCTATCAGTTCGACCAGGCTGAGCGTGGTTTTTCCATCCGTTTCGACGCGGAACTGGATATGCGTATGAATCAGTCATCGACCTTAACGGCTAAAGAAGTTGTAAATACTTACAGCGAGGCTGATCTGCATAGGATTTTCGGAATTTATGGGGAGATCAAAAATGCCAAATCACTCGCAAAAACTATTGTAACTGCAAGGCTAAACGGTCCGCTGAATACGGTTGCTGATCTGAAAAATGCCATCAATAGTTTGATCCCAAAAGGAAAAGAAAATAAATACCTGGCGCAGGTGTTCCAGGCGCTGCGCATTGAGGTGAACCAGGAACTGGAGGCCTTAAAGGATTTTCTGATCCAGTCGGCAGAGGTGCTGGTTTCGGGTGGCAGATTGGTGGTGATGTCTTACCATTCGCTGGAAGACAGGCTGGTAAAAAACTTCATCGCCAAAGGGAAATTCAGCGGCGAGGTGGAGAAGGATTTTTATGGAAATGATCAAAAACCTTTTGATGCGGTAAGTCGCGGTGCGATAACTGCATCAGAAGAAGAGATAAAAATTAATAACAGGGCACGGAGCGCTAAACTAAGAATAGCTGTAAAGAAATGACGAATCGTTTACGTACAGAAGTTCAGGAAGAAGAAGCTGAAAAGGAGCTGATCGTTGAGGAAAAACCTCCTGTAAAGGAGATTTCCGAGAGTGCACTATGGCAGCTTTTTAAGAAGAATGTGAACGCGGAGAAAGCTACCAGCGCTTTGCCGTTCCTGCTATTTCTTGTGCTTTTGGGGATGATCTACCTCGGTAACATGCACCTTGCTGAAAGGAATATGCGCGATATCGATAAGATGAACAAAGAGGTAAAGGAGCTGACCTGGGATTATAAAACTACCAAAGCCGATTTGGCTTTTAAAAGCACGCTGAGCGAAGTGGCAAAGCGTGTGGATACATTGGGAATTAAAGAATCCATCGAACCGCCGCAACGATTAAAGGATAAGGAGGATAAGGATGGGAATTAGGACGAACATATTGTTAAGGGTGTACCTCGCATTCGGGCTTATTTTGCTGTTTGCGGGGGCTGTTGTTTTCCAGCTTTTCCGTGTTCAATATATGCAGGGCGCTAAGTGGAAGGCGATGGCTAAAAACGTATCAGCTCAGTACATTAATATAGAAGCAGAGCGCGGAAATATTTTCGCTTCCGACGGCAGCTTGCTGGCCACATCAGTTCCTGAGTACGAGCTGCACATGGATATGCTGGCAGGTGGCATTGCTGATGATAATGTTTTCCAGGAAAAAGTAGATTCACTGGCGTTATGCCTTTCCAAGTTCTTTGGTGATAAATCACGAAGTGAATATGCCAGGATGCTGCGCGAGGCCCGTAAGGATGGAGATCGTTACCAATTGATTAGGAGGAAAGTTGGTTTCCAGGAGTTAAAGGAGGTCCGCAAGTTCCCAATCTTCAATATGGGTAAATATAAAGGCGGACTGATCGTGATACAGCAGAACAAGCGAGTATTGCCATTCCGTTCGCTGGCTTCCCGTACAATAGGTTATACAAATGACAATGCTAAAAACGCGGCCGGTAAATCGGTTGCTGTCGGTTTGGAAGGCGCTTATGCTGATTATATAAACGGCGAGAATGGCAAACGCCTGATGCAGCGTATGGCCGGCAATGTTTGGATGCCTGTAAATAACGATGGGAACGAAGTCGATCCTAAAGAAGGCGCAGATATTATCTCGACCATCGATGTAAACTTCCAGGATGTGGCCCAGGCTGCTCTGAAAAAGCAATTGGAAAAAACCGGTGCTGACCATGGCTGCGTGGTGCTGATGGAAGTGGCAACCGGCGAGGTCAAAGCTATCGCCAATTACACCCGTACTAAAAACGGTGATTACGAAGAACGTATGAACTATGCCATCAGTGAGTCGGCTGAACCAGGCTCTACATTCAAACTGGCATCGTACATGACAGCTATTGATCAGGGTAAGATCGACACGAATACTTTGGTAGATGCTCAGCATGGCGAATATGAACTCTATAATCCGCGTAATGGCAAGGTGGCGTTGAAGATCAGGGATGCTGAAGATCCGGGGACAATCATCAGCGCAAAAAGAGCATTTGAGGAATCGTCCAACGTGTGCGCGGCTAAACTCATCTGGCAGCATTATCATAATAATCCGCAGGAGTTTACTGACAAGCTTTATAGCTATCATTTAAATGAAAAGAATGGCCTGCAAATTCCGGGTGAAGGCGCGCCGAGGATAAAAAATCCGTCATCGCGCGATTGGAATAAGCTACAAACATTGTCGCAAATGGCCTATGGTTACGAATCAAAATTGACGCCATTGCAGATGCTGACTTTCTATAACGCGGTAGCTAATAACGGGACCATGATCTCACCAATCTTCGTAAGCGAGATACGCCGTTATGGAAATACAGTTGAGCGTTTCCAGGCCAGGGTGATCAACGAAAAAATATGCTCGGACAGAACACTAGGCCGGGTACGCGGAATGCTGGAAGGCGTGGTGCAGGAAGGGACAGGTAAGCTGGTGATAAAAAATAAATTGTATACCGTAGCCGGCAAAACCGGTACGGCCCAGATAGCAAACGGTAAGGGTGGGTATGGCGATAAAAACAGGCACCAGACAAGTTTCTGCGGTTATTTCCCTGCTGATAAGCCAAAATATTCCATGATCGTGATGATCAAAGAGCCTACTATAGGGTCTCACTTAGCTGCATGGGTTGCTGGGCCGGTGTTCAGGCAAATTGCTGACCGTGTTTATTCAAGTGATCTGCAAATGAATCAGGCTACGCCGCTGCAATATG
>Ga0105240_10002759_pt1 | contig 27745 bp, 26 predicted proteins | sample KBSC54metaG_FD_80426 | JGI IMG/M metagenome (GOLD analysis project Ga0105240, IMG submission 80426) | Corn rhizosphere microbial communities from Kellogg Biological Station, Michigan, USA - KBS C5-4 metaG | ecosystem: Host-associated > Plants > Roots > Rhizosphere > Soil | place: Michigan, USA... | reverse complement strand
CCGCTCGCGATCGAGCTCGCCGCGGCGCGCATCAAGCTGCTCTCGGTCGATCAGATACGCGAGCGCCTGAACGACCGCTTTCGGCTCCTGACCGGAAGCGCGCGCATGGTGTCGAGGCACCAGACGCTGCTCGCCACGCTCCAGTGGAGCTACGAGCACCTCGCTGCCGCCGAGCAGGTGTGGCTGCGGCGTCTTTCCGTGTTCGCGGGAGGCTGGACGCTGGAGGCCGCGACTGCCGTCGCGAGCGACGATCGCAACGAAGCCGAAGCGCTCGATCGCCTGGGGCGCCTGGTCGATCAATCGCTGGTGCTCGTGAACCGCGACGACGCGAGCTCCCCGCGCTACGGCATGCTCGAGTCCGTTCGCCAGTACGCGCAGGACCGCCTGAACGAGTGTGGCGAGAGCGAGGCGCTGCGCGACCGGCATCTCGACTACTTCGGCGCGCTCGCCGCGCGAGCGCACCCGCAGCTCTTCACCGCGGAAGCGCATCGCTGGTATCGGCGACTCGATCAGGAGCTCTCCAACGTGCTCGCCGCGCACGCGTGGTGCGACCAGGCTGCCGGGGGCGCCGCGAAAGGCCTCGATCTTGCCGCCGACCTGCGCATCTACTGGATCAACCGCGGATCGTTCGCGCTCGGCGAGCAGGTCTACCGCGAGGCGCTGGGCCGCCCGGGGGCCGAGCGCCCGTCTTCGCGCCGCGCGCTCGCGCTCTTCGCACTCGGTCAGCACCTCAACTTCCGTGGGCGCTTCGCCGACGCGCTCGGCCCGCTCGGCGAATCGCTCGCGGTCGCTCGCGCAGAGGGCGATGACGCATGCGCCGCCAACGCGCTCGACAAGCTCGCCTATGCGCGCGCATTCGTGGGCGACGCGGCCGGCGGCCTCGCGTGCGTCGCAGAGGAGATCGGGCTGCGCACCCGCATCGGACAGCTGCCACGCGAGCAGTGCGGCGCGCTCATCACGCGGGCCGCGATTCATCGCATAAAGGGCGATTTCGACGCCGCCGCGGCCGACCTCGACGAGGCGCTCGCCACGAGCACGCGCGACAATCTCGAGGAGCTGCACGTCATCCTGAGCGATCGCGCGCGCGTCGCAATCGCGCGCGGCCACCTGGACGCGGGTCGCGCATCGCTCGTCGAAGCGGTGCGCCTGCTCGGCGACATGGACTCGCGCTACCGCAAGATGGTGGCGCTGGACGTAGCGTCGCTGCTCGCGGCCGCGTGTGGCGAATGGCCGCGCGCGGCGCTGCTACAGGCGAGCTTCGACACGACGCTGAGCGAGATGGGTGCCTTCCAGAACCCGTACGACGACCGCGTGCTCGGGGAGCTGCGCAAGGAAACGCGAGCAGCCCTCGGCGCGCCGGCTTACGCGGCCCTGTACGAATCGGGGCGGCGCGTGTCGCTCGAGCGCGCGCTGCGCGACACGCTCGCCTGGATGGAGCGCGATGGCTCACGATCCGCGCTCCGGCGCGTCGGCAGCGCGCTCGTCGAAGCACACGGCCAATGATCGAGGGCATCGCGTCCATGCGCCTGCCCTTGGACCGCCGCCGCGCGTGACGCAGGCCCGCCGCCATGCACATCCACGGTAGCGCGATCACGTGGTTGTGGATCGCATGGGTCGCCTACTGGTGGATTTCCGCGCGATGGACCAAGGCGGATCAGCGCCGCGAATCGGGTCCGTCGCGCGCGGCGCACATGGTTCCGTTGATGGTCGCGTTCGTGCTGCTCTCGCAGCCGTCGTTCCCTGTCGCAGTGCTGTCGAAGCGCGTGCTGCCGTACTCCGTGGTTGCGTATGGCATCGGAACGGCGATCGTTGCGGCGGGGCTGCTCTTCAGCGTCTGGGCAAGGGTCCATCTCGGGCGCAACTGGAGCGCCACGGTCACCGTCAAGCATGATCACGAGCTGGTACAGAGCGGACCCTATCGCATCGTGCGCCATCCGATCTACACCGGCCTGTTGCTCGGCCTCCTCGGCACCGCGATTGCCCGCGGCGACGTGCAGGGATTCGTGGGCGTCGCGATCGCCGCGGTCGCGCTCTGGCGCAAGCTCCGCATCGAGGAGCAATGGATGCAGGAGACGTTCGGCGAAACGTATGCCGGCTATCGTGCGCGCGTGGCGGCGCTGATTCCTTACCTGCTGTAGCGCGTCGCCCTGCGAGCACGGGCGAGTGTTACGCGCTGTCACGCGGCACGAACTCGAATCCCGTATCGACCACGGCCTGTGCGATGGCGACTTTCGCCAGTCGTGCGCGGATCATCTCGCCCGCGCGCTGCCCGATCTCGTAGCGCGGCACGCGCAGCGTCGTGAGCGCGGGCACGACCTGGCGCGCGATGGGAACGTCGTCGAAGCCCGCGATCGCGATGCGGCTCGGAATGGAAAGACCGCGCCTCTGGCATTCGAACAGCGCGCCGACCGCCATCGCGTCCGCGGAGCAGAACACGCCGCGCACGTCGGGCCGGCGCTCGAGCAGCGCGCCCATGGCGTGAGCGCCGGCGTCGATGTCGAGCGTGGTCTCGACGCAGAGTGTGCGGTCGGGCCTCACGCCGGCGTCCCGCAGGGCGAGCTCATAGCCGCGGCGACGGTCGCGCGCGCGGTCGTTATCCGTTGGATGCGCACCGATGTACCCGACGGGCGCATAGCTGCGCGCCAGCAGGTATCGCGTGACCTCCCGCCCGGCGTCGACGTTCGAGTAGCCCACCATCATGTCGATGGGGCGCGTGCCGAGGTTGCCCCCCTCGACGACCGGGATCGCCGCCTGCTTCAGCATGCGCACGGTCGCGGGCGTGTGAATGCCGCCGGTCAGATAGAGCGCGTCGACGCGCCGCGACAGGAACGCGCGCACGAGCGCTTCCTCTTCCGCGGACGAGAAGCCGCTCGCGCCCAGTACGAGATGGAGGCCGTCGACTGCGATGGCGTCGCTCAAGCCCTGCATGATCTCCGCGATCAGCGAGTTCGTGAGCAGCGGCACGACCGCGCCGATCAGGCCCGAGCGCTTCGATGCGAGGCCGCGCGCGACGAGATCCGGCGTGTAGCCGGTCTTGCGCAGCACGCGCTCGACCCGTGCGCGGGTATCCGCAGCCACCTTGGCAGGGTCTCGCAGCACGCGCACCACCGTCATCGTCGACACGCCGGCGGCCTCCGCCACGTCGATCAGCCGCGGCCGCTGTGCGGGCGCGGCAGCGGCGCGGCGTCGGGACGGCGTGCGGACGGGCATGGAGCAGCGGGGGTTTGACAGGCGCGACGGAAACGCTAACATGTAAGCGCTTACATAACAACGCCCGCGCGCGATCCTCAGCGATTTCCGCGCGCGGCTCCTGGCCGTCGATGCAACTGCGCCCCGCGCTGGTCTATGTCCGCACCATGGCCGTGTTCGTGGCCGTGTGGTGGCTCGTGTCCGCGTGGACGGCGAACACGGTGCTCCTTCCGTCGCCACGCGTGGTGTTCGAGGCGCTCGTCGATCTCGCGCGCGACCTCGAGCTCTTCCAGCACGCCGGCATCAGCCTCGGGCGCATGATCGTGAGCCTCGTCGTCGCGTGCGCGCTGGCGCTGCCGCTCGGCTTTGCGATGGGATTGCGCCGCGGCTTCGACGAGGTGGTCGACCCGACGCTCGAGCTGCTGCGGCCCATCTCGGGCATCGCGTGGATCCCGCTCGCGCTCTTCATCTTCGGCGTCGGCAACGCGCTGCCGGTGTTCATCATGACGTACGCGGCGTTCTTTCCGATCCTGCTCGGCACGGTGGCGGGCGTGCGCGGCGTCGATCGGCGGCTCGTCGATGCGGCGCGCACGATGGGCGTGCCGCGGCGCACGATCGTCATGCGGGTCGTCCTGCCGAGCGCGCTGCCGGCCCTGCTCGTCGCGCTGCGCCTCGGTGTCGCGTCGTCGTGGACCGCGGTCATCGCGGCCGAGCTCATCGGCGCGCCGAGCGGACTCGGCTATGCCGTGGAGTGGTACCGCGAGCTCCTCATGACGCCGCAGGTGATGTCGTTCATCGCCATGATCGGCGTGCTCGGTTACGCCTGCGACCGTACGGTGCGCGCGGTCGCGCAGCGCTTCACGCCGTGGGCGGCGGACGAATGGGCACGATGAGCGACGGCACCGGGCGGATCGCGCGTGGCCTCGCGCTGCCCGTTGCGTTGCTCGTCGTGTGGCAGGCCTGGGGGGTTGCTTCGGCCAGTCCGCGCACACCGGTGCCGACCCACATCGTGCGCGCCGCGATCGACCTGATCGGCTCGGGCGACCTGCCGCTCGCCATCGCGCAGAGTCTCGGGCGGGTCTTTGCCGGATTCGCGGTGGCTGCCGTCATCGCGATCCCGCTGGGTCTCGCAATGGGCGCGTCGCGCGCGGTCGAGCGCAACGTCGATCCCGTCGTCGAAAGCTTTCGCCCCATCGCGGCGATCGCGATCCTGCCGCTGGCGATCCTGTGGCTCGGCACCGGCACGCCGGCCGCCGTGCTGATCGTCGCCTATGCGGCCTTCTTTCCGATCGTGGTCAACACCGTCGCGGGTGCCAAGCGGATCAGTCCCACGCTCCTGCGCGCGGCAGCCACGATGGGCCTGTCGCGCTTCGCCACGATGCGCACCGTCATCGTGCCAGGCGCGCTGCCCGCGATCGGCGTGGGACTGCGCATCGGCATGGGTGTCGCGTGGACCGCCATCGTCGCTGCCGAGCTCGCTGTCGGCGCCAAGGCCGGCGGCGGCGGCTCCGGCGGCATCGGCGCGATGATGTTCATCTTCTATGCGTACAGCATCGAGCTCAACCGCATCGTCGTGTGCATGATCGCGGTGGGCCTCGTGGCGCTGGTGCTCGATCGCGGGCTGCGTGCAATGATGCGCAGGCTGATGCCGTGGAGCGCACCGTGAGCGCGGCCGCTTCGGCGCGAGGCGACGCGCAGCGTCGCATCGACGAGCAACACACGAGCAGCGCGAAGCTGCGCCTGCAGCACATCGCCAAGCGATTCGGCGTGCAAGGCGTGGCGCAAACGGTCGCCGTGGAGGACTTCACGCTCGACGTCGCGCCGGGCGAGTTCCTCGTGATCGTGGGTCCTTCCGGTTGCGGCAAGACGACGATCCTCAACGTGCTGGCCGGCCTCGAGCAACCCAGCGCGGGACGGGCGCTCATCGACGAGCGACCCATCGCCGGTCCCGGGCCCGAGCGCGGCGTCATGTTCCAGGATTACGCGCTCTTTCCGTGGCAGACGGTATGGGGCAACGTCGAGTTCGGCTTGCGCCATGGCCCCGCCGGCGACGGGCTCGATGCCGCGGCGCGATCCGACCGCGCGCGCAGCACGATCGAGCTGGTGGGCCTCACCGGGTCCGAGCAGAAATACCCTCACCAGCTTTCGGGCGGGATGCGCCAGCGCGTGGCGCTCGCGCGCCTCATCGCCAACGAGCCGCAGGTGCTGCTGATGGACGAGCCGCTCGCCGCGCTCGATGCGCAGACGCGCCTCATCCTGCAGGACGAGCTGCTGCGCATCTGGGGCCAGGATCGCAGCGCCGCCGAGCGCCGCACCGTCGTGTTCATCACGCACGCCATCGACGAGGCGGTGTTCCTCGCCGATCGTGTCGCGGTGATGACGGCGCATCCGGGCCGCCTGAAAGCCATCATCGATGTCGCGCTGCCGCGTCCGCGCAACGACGCGACGCGCGCCGATCCGCAGTTCCAGGCTCTGTGCCAGCACATCTGGAGCCTCATTCGCGACGAAGCCTATCGAGCGACCGTCGCATAGCCATTCCACACGAGGAGGAGACCATGAGCAATCGTCACGATCCGCATCGCGCGTCGCGCCGCCGCTTCATGACGGCGGCCGCGGCGATCGGCCTGGCAGCGCCCGCCATCGTCCGGGGACAGGGCCGCAAGGCCGCGAAGGTGTCCGTCGGCCGTCAGCCGTGGGCCGCCGGCAATTCGCCGGTCACGCAGTACATGATCGCCAACAAGACGTTCGAGCGTTTCGCCGCCGACGCGGGCTACGACCTCACCGTCGATTACCGCGACTATCCGTCGGCATTGCCCATGGTCGAGGCATTCGTCTCCGGCAACCTCGACTTCGGAATGTGGGGCAACACCCCGATCGACCGGCTGATCGCCCAGAATCAGCCCATCCAGCTCATCACCGTCGGCGAGGGGCATTTCCGCTTCGTGCTGGCGACGCGCAAGGATTCGCCGATCCGCAACATCGGAGACCTGAAGGGCAAGACGGTCGGCGCGCTGCTGGGCGGCGATCCGTACAACGTGCTCACGCAGATGCTGCGCTACGAGCTCGGCAACGCCGATCCGCGCGCCTTCAACATCACCGTCGTGAACACGCCCACGCAGGCGCAGGCGGCGACGATCCCGAGCGGCATGGACGCTGCGATGCTGATCTATCCCGCGTTCCTCAAGGCGAGCACCGAGATCGGCACGGTGGGGATCATGAATTCGTTCGGCTACACCGAAAGTCACTACAAGGGCCCGGCGGGCGAGGGCGCGGGTCATCTGCTCGAATCGGTGAAGAAGTCGGCGTTCTATCCCGACGGGTACTACCTGCACCGCTCGTTCTGGATCGGCAGCCCCAAGGTCATGCAGGGCGATCCGGCGATCGTCACCGCCTTCGTCCAGGCGCAGCAGGATGCCGTGGCGAAGCTCTCGAAGATGAACGCCGGCGACGTGTCGCAGCTCTCGAAGAAATACTGGGAGCTCCCGCCCGAGCTCGGCGCGAAGGTCGTCGAGGACGACGTGCTGTTCAAGCGCGGCTGGTGCTGGCCCACCGAGGGCGACGCGATCGCGTTGCTCGAGACGTCGAAGTACATGGTCGATGGACGCCTCATTCCGAAGCCGCTCGCCTGGTCGCAGGTCAAGGGCGGCTTCGCGCAGGCCGCGCCGCTGGTCAAGGCCGCATACGACAAGACCGGCCAGGTCCCGCCCGAAGGCCAGTTCAACGATAAGAGCGCGCAGGACCTGCGCGGCGCGCCGGTGTGGGAGCTCGATCGCTGGAAGGAGCGCACCTGATGAACGTCGGTTTCATTGGCCTCGGCACCATGGGCGGGCCCATGGCCCGCAACCTCGCTCGCAAGGGCCACGCGCTCACGGTGCTCGACATGAATCCCCGCGCGGTCCAGTCCCTCGTCGAAGCCGGCGCGAAGGCGGCAAAGACGCCGAAGGACGTCGCGGCGGCGAGCGAGATCGTGATCACCATGCTGCCCGATGCGCCGGACGTGGAGCGCGTGGCACTCGGGGCCGACGGCATCGCGGCCGGCATTCGTGCCGGATCGGTGTACATCGACATGAGCACGATCGATCCGGCAACGACGCGGCGCGTGGGCGACGCGATCGCCGCCCGGGGCGCGTCGATGATCGACAGCCCCGTCGGCAAGACCGCGGATGCGGCGGTCGCGGGGACGCTCACGCTCATGGTGGGCGGTGCGCCGGACGTCGTCGCGCGGTGCAGGCCGGTGCTCGACTGCATGGGCACCGACTTCTTCCATTGCGGCGCGCTCGGTGCCGGGCAGACGATGAAGCTCATCAACAACCTGCTCGCCACGGCGATCAACGAGGCGTGCGTCGAAGCGCTCGTCACCGGCACCAAGGCCGGGCTGACGCTCGACACGATGGTCTCGGTGCTGCGAACGACCGTGGCCTGGAACCGCCAGCTCGAGATGAACATGCCGAAGCGCTCGCTGCTCGGCGATTTCCAGCCGGGGTTCATGATGAAGCTCGCGCACAAGGACTGCCGGCTCGCCTTGCAGATGACCGAATCGCTCGGCGTTCCGGCGCCGGTGGGTCGCGCGGCGCTCGCGAGCCTGACCGAGGGGATCGATCATGGCTTGCAGGACCATGACGTCGGTGCGCTCCTCAAGCTGCGCGAGGAGGCGGCAGGAGTCGAGGTGAGGCTGAAGCGCTAGGCGGTCCTGCGCTCGCGCGACTTGCGATCGCGCCCCAGCAGCGTGGCGATCCGCGAGCCCATCCGCAGGAGCCGCGCGAGCGTTCCCTGGTCGAGCTGCAGCATGTCGTCGGTCCACCGGGAGACGCTTTCCATCAGTTGGAGGGTGGCCCGGATGCGCGCCTGGACGTCCGGCTCCTGGCGCGCGAAGTCGGGGTCCGCGACGCAACCGCGCAGCGCGGCGATCGTGGGCTCGAATTCGCGCGCGCGCCGCTCGCGCACGATGATGCGCAGCAGCTCCCACGGATCGCGCGCGGTCTCGTAATGGTCGCGTCGGTCGTCGAGCCGGTGCACGACGTGCACGAGGTTCCAGCTCGTGAGCTCGCGCAGGCTGGTGCTGACGTTCGAGCGGGCGATGCCGAGGAGCTCGCTGATCGCTTCGGCGTGGAAGGGCCGGCCGTGCAGGTAGAGGAGCGCGTGGATCTGCGCCACCGTGCGGTTGACGCCCCAGCGCGTGCCCATCTCCCCCCAATGCAGCACGAACCGCAGGGCGAGCGGAGAAAGCCGCGCCTGCCCTTCGTCGCCGTCACGTGCCGGATGCGGCGCCATCGCTCATCGAGTCCCGATGCCCCTTGACGGCACTGTAGGCTTTGACATAAATTTCTGTCAAGACAGAAAATAACGAAGGAGCGGGATGCGCATCCTGGTGCTGGGAGGCTTCGGTTTCCTGGGGCGCCATGTCGTCGCCGCGCTCGTAGCCCGCAATCACACCGTCGTCGTCGGGTCGCGCTACGGCGCCCCGCACCCCTACGACGATCCCGCTGACGATCCTCACGAGCGCCGCGAAGCGCGCTTCGAGCGGCTCACCTCGCCCGACGCCTGGGCGCCGCTGCTGGGCGACGTCGACGCCGTCGTCAACTGCGTCGGCATCCTGCGCGAGTACGGTCGCGCGACGTACGAGCGGGTGCATCTCGTCGCGCCCGCGGCGCTCGCGATGGCGTGCGCCGAAGCCGGCATACGCCGACTGGTTCACGTCTCGGCGCTCGGCCTGTCGCGCGGCGCGCGAAGCCGTTTCATCCTGTCGAAACTGCGCGGCGAAATCGCGCTGAAGCGCAGCCCCGTGCCGTGCTCGATCGTGCGTCCTTCGCTGCTCGAGGGGCCCTCGGGATACGGCTCGCGCTGGCTTCGCCGCGTTGCCTCGTGGCCGGTGCACTTCGTGCCGGTCGACGCCGCGGGTCGCATCGCGGTGATCGACGTGCGCGATGTCGCCGACGCGATCGCAGTGTTGTGCCTGCGGGCGCCGCCACGACGATCGCAGGTGATGGAGCTCGGTGGCCGCAGCAATTTCAGGATCGACGAATACCTCGCCATGCTGCGGCAGATCCAGGGTAACGGCCGCCGCGCGCGCAAGGTCGCCGTTCCGGCGGTCGTCGCGCGAATCGTGGCGCACGCGTGCGACCTGCTGCACGTGACGCCGTTCTCCTCAGGGCATCTCGAGCTGATGCGCCACGACAACGTGCCGGCGTTCAACATGCTGCCGCGACTGCTCGAGCGCGCGCCGCACGGCCTCGGCAGCACGCTGATCACGCCGACGGGCTGGGACACCGTGCGACAGGCGATGTGGAGCGTGGAGTCGCAGGAATACTGATGCCGCACGTCGGCCGAGGCCGCGCGCCGGCCGCCGGCTATGCTAATGTCATGGGACGGACTCGCTTGTGGGAGGGCGCGCCGTGAAGGCCATGACGCTGTACAGCAAGCGCCTGTATTTCGGCGTCGACGCGCTCCGCCTGCGCGACGCCGCGGAGCGCGTGCTGCTTCGCGTGCAGGGGCTGCCGCCCGAGCGGGCGCGCGTGAATATCGATGCGCTCGAGCACGACTTCGGCTGGAACCCCAGCGCGAGCCCCGCGATGGTCGAGCAGCTGGTGCAGAGCGGCATGCTGCAGCGGCTCGGCACGAATTCGCGCGAGTTCCACCTCACCGAGAAGTTCTGGCGGTGCGCGCGAGCGCGCATCGTGGAGCCCCTGCCGCGCGACAAGGCGCAGATGATCCTCACGCATCTCGGCGACGTCGCCGCGCGCTTCAATCGCGACGAGAGCCGCAACAAGTACGAGATCGACAGCATGGCGGTGTTCGGCCAATACATGACCACCGACCAGGAGCTCTCCGAGCTTTCGATCGGCGTGACGGGCCGCAAGCGGCTCGCGCCCGCGCGTGCGCTGTTCGGCCGCGCCACGGTGCCGAACGAGGGCACCGACCAGATCCGCTCGATGCTCGCCGCGCACAATGCGTTCATCACGGTGAGCTTCGTGCGGCAGCTCAACGAGCTGCCGCGGCCGTTCAGCGTGTTCTTCAAGGCCGAAGCGTAGGCGCGTCTCCAGGGCGCGCGTCGGCGCGCGTGCCCGCCGCGTCTCCCGGTCTCGTTGCCCCGTCACCACGCGCATCACGCGCGTCGCCCCCGGCCGCCGTTTGACAGGGCGACGCGGCTCGCGAATCATGCGCCGATTCCCGTGAGGAGGAGGCGATGATGTCGCGAGCGGTCTTGCGCGCCCTGTGGGCGCTGTTGGCATTTGCATGCGCAGGCTCGGTGCTGGCGGACGTTCCGGTGCCCGCGCCGGGCACGAGCCCGCGGATCGATGCGATCAAGAAGGCGGGTGTGCTGCGCGTCGGCGTTCTCGCCAATGCGCCGTGGCTTGTCGAGAACACCAGCGGCCAGGGCGAGGCCTGGAGCGGTCCCGCGTGGCTGCTCGCCCAGGAATACGCCAAGCGCCTGGGCGTGAAGCTGCAGGCGGTGCCCGTGAGTCACGAGACGAAGGTGCCCGTGCTGGCGTCGAACCAGGTCGACATCTCGGTGACGCCGCTCGCGGAGACGCCGGAGCGCCTGAAGGTCGTCGACTTCGTGATCTATTCGAGCACGAGCGTGTGCATGTTCGGGCTCAAGTCGAATCCGAAGTTCGCGAATGCGAAGAGCGTCGACGATCTCAACAAGCCCGACATCACGATCGCTTACTACACGGGCGGCGGCGAGGAAGGATGGGTCAAGGAGCGCTTTCCCAAGGCGCAGTTGCGCGGCGTGGCGGGATCCGGCGTTGCGCCCGTTGAGGAAGTGATGGCGCATCGCGCGGACGCCGTGCCGATCAACCGTGTGCCGTGGGTGGCGATGGGACGCAAGCTGAAGCAGCTCGAGGCGCTCCCGAGGCAGAACAACTGCCAGGACAGCACCGAGAAGGCCGCGCCCGTCGGCATGGCCGTCGACAAGAACCAGACGGCGTTCCTGCAGTGGGCGCGTGCGGTCGAGAAGGAAATGGAGCCCAAGCTGAAGCAGGACGAGGCGCGTGTCGTCGACACGATGAAGTGACGCAGCGTCGGGCCGCGCCCTCGGCGTGCCATGCGCGCGGGGGGTGAGCGCAATGAACTTCGACTTCGGCGTCATCGCCGACAACGGGCGATTCCTCGCCTACGGCGTCAGCATCACCGTCGTGCTCTCGCTCGTCTCCGGCTTGACGAGCCTGGTCCTCGGGCTCGTGGTGGCGCTCGCGCGGCTCTATGGTCCGCGCGGACTGCGGTCGCTGATCGTGCTGTACGTGGATTCGATGCGCGCAATTCCCGTGCTCGTCGTGCTGGTGTGGACGTTCTTCGCGCTGCCGATCGTCGCGGGCGTCACCATGTCGCCGTTCGCAGCCGCGCTGATCGGCCTCACGGTGCACCTCGCCGCGTACGCCGCGGAGATCGTGCGCGCGGGCATCGAATCGGTGCGCCCCGGACAGACGCGCGCCGCGCTTGCGCTCGGCATGTCGCGCGCGCAGATCCTTCGGCGCATCGTGCTGCCGCAGGCGATCGTGCGCATGCTTCCCGCGTTCGGCTCGCTGCTCTCGGTGACGATCAAGGACACGGCGATCGCGTCGGTCATCGCCGTGCCGGAGCTGATGCGCCAATCCGAGACCGTCGCCGGGCAGAGCTTCCAGCCCATCGAGGTTTTCACCTTCGCGATGCTGCTCTACTTCCTGATGCTCTATCCCGTCACGCGCGGCGTCGATCGCGTCTACCGGCGCGTGGCGCATCTCGGGCGATCGTGACCCTCGACTGGTCCGTCGTCTGGCAGCACCGCGATGCGCTGGCGCAGGGCACGGCGACGACTTTCCTGCTCACCGTGGCCACCATGGCGATCGCGGTGCCCTGCGGCATCGTCGTCGCGGTGCTGCGGCTCTATGGCTGGTCGCCGCTGCGATCGCTCGCCACCGCCTACGTCGAGCTCTTTCGCAACCTGCCGCTCATCCTCGTGGTGTACTGGGCGTTCTACGTGTTGCCGATCCTGACCGGGCTCGGCCTGTCTCCGCTCGCAACCGGCCTTGCCGCGCTGTCGCTCAACGTGACGGCGTACAACGCCGAGACGTTCCGCGCCGGGATCAACTCGATACGCCGCGGACAGGTCGAGGCGGCGATGGCGCTCGGCATGACGCGGCTGCAGGCGCTGCGCCGCGTCGTCGTTCCGCAGGCGCTGCGACGCGTGCTGCCCGTGCTGGCCAGCACGTGGGTGTCGCTGTTCAAGGACACGTCGCTGGTGTCGGTGATCGCGGTGACCGAGCTCGCGTATGTGTCGATGCAGATCCGTGCACAGACGTTCCGCGTGCTGGAGATGCTGACGGCCATGGCGGCGCTGTACTGGCTGCTCGGATACCCTCAGGCCAAGATCGTGGACTGGATCCAGCGTCGATGGTCGGTCACCGAATGACGGAGCGCACCAAAGCCGGCGGCTCGACGATCATTCGCTACCTCGACGTGGTGAAGCGCTACGGCGCGTTCACGGCGTTGCGCGGCGTGTCCCTCGACGTTCACGCGGGCGAGGTCGTGTGCCTGATCGGCCCGTCGGGCTCGGGCAAGTCCACGCTCCTGCGCTGCACGAACGGACTCGAGACCATCGACGGCGGGGACATCGAGTTCGAGGGAACGCGCCTCGCGCGCGACGACCGCGGCCTGCGCGCGATGCGCCAGCGCATGGGCATGGTGTTCCAGAACTTCGAGCTGTTCCCCCACCTCACCGCGTTGCAGAACGTCGCCGAGGGTCCGCGCACCGTGCTGCGCATGCCGCTCGACGAGGCGGAGCGGCGCGCGCTCGCCATGCTCGACAAGGTCGGGCTGGCCGACAAGGCGCCCAACTATCCGTCCGCGCTTTCCGGAGGCCAGCAGCAGCGCGTGGCGATCGCGCGCGCGCTCGCGATGCAGCCGGATGTGATGCTCTTCGACGAGCCCACGTCCGCGCTCGACCCGGAAACCATCGGCGAGGTGCTGAACGTGATGAAAGCGCTGGCCGAGGAGGGCATGACCATGGTCGTGGTCACGCACGAGATGACGTTCGCGCGGCGGGTCGGTGACTGGATCGCCGTGTTCGATGCAGGCCGCATCGTCGAGCAGGGACCGCCGCGGCAGATCTTCGACGCACCGACGACGGAGCGTACGCGCGACTTCCTCGGTCACCTCGGGTGGACGGGCTGAGCCGGTGCCCCGGCTGGCCCGCTCCGGGATGACGCCTTCGTCATCCCGGGCGTAGCGAGGAAGTGCTGCTTCGACCTCCGTTACTGCTGGCTGCCGTAGTAGCCGGGCGTGTCAGGCGAAACGCGTGACGCAGCGTTCGTTCCCGGACGTCCCGTGGGCAGGCCGGTGCGGCTGTCGTAGTGCCCTTCACGGTTGTCCGACCGGTTTTCGCGGCCGCGGTTGTCGTTGCGGTTGTTGTCGTGCCAGTCGTTGCGGTGATCGTTCCGATTGTCGTGCCAGTCGTTGCGGTGGTCGTTGCGATCGCCGTGCCAGTCGTTGCGATGCTCGTTGCGCCAACGGTCGTCGTTGTAGTGGCGTGCCCAGTCGGAGCGCTCGTGATACCAGGGCCGGCCGCGATAGTAGTGGTCCCAATAGTTGCCGAGCGAGAACGAGATGACCGGCAGTCCAAGCCGCGGGCCATATTCGACGATCGGCACGCGACCGCTGCGATACGGGTAGGCGAGCTCGCCGGCGTAGACCCATCCGCGATTGCCGGAGAAGGTGACATCGCACCACGAGTAGTCGGACAGGCAGCCCTGGACGTTCACGCGCACGCCCGGCGCGAGGCTCGCGACCAAAGGATAGTCGTTGCCCGGGCCGGCGAAGATGTTCACCGGATTGGTCACGTAAGCGGACGCCGCGCTGGCGACTGCGGGCGCCGCCGCGATAACGGCTGTGAAACAGAGTAACAGCGATGTGCGACGCATGCCTTCCCCTTCTTCAGCGAATGTTCACCTTTCATTTGAGCGTCGGCCCGTGGCCGAGGTTCAGCCTGAAAGAATTGGAAACTTTGAAAAATGTACAAACGCGCTCGCTGCCCGGCGGCGCGGGTCGGCGGTAACATAGGCGACTGCGCGTATCCGTCCGCGCATCCTTCCAGCATGCCCGAGCTCGCGAACTGGGCATTCCCGCCCGAACTCCAGCCCACACCCGACGACGTTCGCTTCGATCTCGGGCGCGCGCTGGATGCGGTCGTGCTGGTGCACACGGAGATTCCGGACGAGGCTTTCACCGCGAGCATCCTCGGCACCGAGCGCGTCGGCAACGGCGTCGTGATCGGCAGCGACGGGCTCGTGCTGACGATCGGCTACCTCGTCACCGAAGCGCGCAGCGTATGGCTGACGAACAGCGCGGGCATCGCCGTGCCCGCGCATCCGCTCGCGTATGACCAGATCACCGGGTTCGGCCTGGTGCTGCCGCTCGGCTCGCTCGACGCACCCGCGCTGCCGCGCGGTCGCAGCGCGACGCCCGCGGTCGGCAGCGAGGTCTACGTGATCGGTCATGGCGGCCGCGCGCATGCGCTCAAGGCGCGGCTCGTTTCGCGACGCGAATTCGCGGGCTACTGGGAGTACGTGCTCGACGAGGCGCTCTTCACGGCGCCCGCGCATCCGCAATGGGGCGGCGCGGCATTGCTCGACAGCAACGGCGAGCTCATCGGCATCGGGTCGCTGCTCGTGCAGGAGTCCGTGGAGGACGAGGAGGTGCAGGGCAACATGTTCGTGCCGATCGACCTCCTCGATCCCATCCTCGACGAGCTCACGCGGCACGGCCGGCGTGCGGGTCCGCCGCGGGCGTGGCTCGGCATGTACGTCGCCGAGCTCGCGTCGCATCTCGTCGTCAACGCGCTCGCCGACGACGGGCCCGCGGCGCAGGCAGGTGTGCACGTCGGCGATGTCGTGCTCGAGATCGCGGGCGAGAAGCCCGCGAGCCTCGCGGACCTGTTTCGGCGGGTATGGAGGCTCGGACGCGCCGGCACCGAGGTGCCGCTCGTACTGTCGCGGCGCGGACAAGCGCTGCGTGTGACGGTGCGCTCCGCCGATCGCAACGATTTCCTGTGGAAGCCTTCGCTGCAGTAGGCGGCAACGGCGTTCCGCAACCTCTCTTTGCCGACGGCGACGGGGCCCGGGACGAGTCCTACCGCGCCGACAGCTCCGTCGTGTATTCCCAGCCCCCGCCGAGCGCCTTGGCGAGATCGACGATGGCGATGCGGGCGTCGCGCGCGGCGACGATCTCGAGGGTCTGCGCCTGCAAGAGCTGGCGTTGCACGTCCAGCACTTCGAGATAGGGTGAGTACCCCGCCTTGTAGCGCAGGTCCGACAGTTCCAGGGCACGCGCCAGACGCTCGCGGCGCTGGCCTTGCGCGGTCAGCGCGTCGCGCGCGGTCGAGTTCTCGACCAGCGCATCGTGCGTGTCGCGGAAGGCGTTCTGCACCGAGCGCTCGTAGTCGATCACCGCCTCCTGCCGCCGCGCCGTGGCAGCATCGACGTTGGCCTCGATCGCCTTCAGGCCGATCAGCGGCTGCAGCAATCCGGCACCGATGCTCCAGATGCCGGCCGGGCCCTTGAAGAGATTGCTGAGCGCGTCCGATTCGCGACCGAACGACCCGGTCAGCGTGAGCGACGGGAAGTAATCCGCGCGCGCGCGATCGATGCGCAGGCTCGCGGCGGCGAGCTGGCTCTCGGACTGGCGGATGTCGGGGCGACGCTCGAGCATGTTGGACGGCAGGTCGGTGGGGACCGTCGGCACTGCGATGAGCTGATCGGCGGTGGCATCGTGCGCGAGCTGCGGCTGGAATACTTCGCGCGGCGAGCGCCCGAGCAGCACGGCCAGAGCGCCCTCGAGCTCGCCGACCGCGCGCCGGGTCGTCGCGATGTCGGCTGCGACGGCGGCGCGCTCGGCTTCGGCTTGCGCGAAGTCGTATTCGCCGATCACGCCGGACTGGTAGCGGTCGCGCTGCAGGTTCACCGTCTCCTCGCGCGACTTCAGCGTGTCGTAGAGGAGCCGAAGCTGCGCGTCGGCAGCGAGCAGCTGGAAGTACGTGCGCGCGACGTCGGCGGCGACGATCGTCTGCACCGTCTCGCGCGCGTACTGCGTGGCGAGGAGGTCTTCCTGCGCCGCGCGCGTGGCCGTGCGGTACTTGCCCCACAGGTCGACCTCGTACGACGCATCGATCGCGACGCGGTAGTTGTTGGTCACCAGATTGTTGAAGCCGGGCACGAACTGCCGCGAACGGTTGGCGTCCACGCCGAGGTTGACGCTCGGATACAGGTCGGCACTGGCGAGCTTGACCTGCGCGCGGGCCGTCTCGATACGCGCAAGCGCCGCGGCGAGGTCCAGGTTGTGCGCCAGCGCTTCGTCGACGTACGCCGTGAGCGTCGGGTCGTTGAACTTGGTCCACCAGCGCTCGAGTGCGAGATTGTCGGCGGCAGCGTTGCCCGCCGGTACGTCGAGTGTCGGCGGCTCCGTCGGCGTGGTCTTGCAGCCGGCCAGGGCCAGCGACGCGGCAATGGCGATCCATGCCGCCTTGCGCATGAGTCGATCAGTCATCGCTCGCTCCCTGCGGGGCAATGGGCGGGTGGCCCGGTGTGTGCGGCCGGTGGTGCTTGACGTCGCGCAGGTGCCGCACTTCGTCGACGATCTCGTCGTGGCTGCGCTTCTCGATGATGCGGCGCTCGACGATCGCGTGGTAGAACGTCGGCACGAAGAAGATGGCGAGGAAGGTCGCCGCCATCATGCCGCCCATCACGCCGGTGCCGACCGAATGGCGTCCGCCCGCGCCCGCGCCGGTGGAGATCGCGAGCGGAAGCACGCCGAGGATGAACGCCATCGACGTCATCAGGATCGGGCGGAAGCGCAGGCGCGCCGCCTCGATCGCCGCGGCGGACGGCGACAGTCCTTCCTCGTGCTTCAGCACCGCGTATTCCACGATCAGGATCGCGTTCTTCGCCGCGAGGCCTAGCAGCGTCACGAGGCCGATCTGGAAGTACACGTCGTTGGTGAGGCGCTGCGCGCCGATGAACGGCCCGAGCCAGTTCTTGACCCAGATCGCGGCGAGCGCGCCGAACATGCCGAACGGCAGCGCCATCAGCACCGACAGCGGCAAGGCGAGCTTCTCGTACTGGGCGGCGAGGATGAGGAACACCATCACCACCGCGAGCCCGAGGGCGAAGCCGGCGGCGCCGCTGCTGCGCTTCTCCTGGTACGAGGTGCCGCCCCAGTCGAAGCTGAAGCCCGGCGGCAGCGTCTCCTTCGCGATCTGCTCGACGCGCTGGATCGCCTGACCGGAGCTGTAGCCCGGCGCGGCCTGGCCGATGATCTTCACCGCCGGCACGTTGTTGAAGCGATCGAGCGAGTCGGGTCCGGCCGCGTAGTGCACCGACGCGAGCGAGGAGAGCGGGATCATCTCGCCCTTCAACGAGCGCACGTACACCGCGCCGATGTCGTCGGGCCGTCGCCGATAGTCCGGCTCCGCCGACATGAGCACCTGCCACGCACGGCCGTACTTGTTGAAGTCGTTGACGTAGTACGTCCCGAGCGTCGCGGACAGCGCGTTGTAGACGTCGCTGATCGGAACGCCGAGCGACTTGGCTTTCTCGCGATCGACGTCGACGCGAAGCTGCGGCACGGTCGCGCGCCACAGCGTCTGCGCGCCTCCCAGCATCGGGTCGCTGTTCGCGCGCTGGAGGAACGCGTTCTTCACCTCGTCGAGCTTTTTCGCCCCGCCATCGCCGTGGTTCTGGATGTAGAACTCGTAGCCGCCGGTGGTGCCGAGCCCGAAGATCGGCGGCGGGTTGAAGGACAGCACGAGCGCTTCCTTGATCCCGGCCGTCTTCATGAAGAGCTCGGCGACGAGCTGCTGCGTCGTGACGCCGGGACGCTCGTCCCAGTGCTTCTGCGCGGTGAAGATGGTGGCGGCGTTGTTGCGGAAGCCGCCGCCGATGAAGTCGAAGCCCGTGAACGCGACGATGTCCTGGTTGGCCTTGTTGGAGCGAATCGCCGCCTCGACCTGCTCGACGACCTTCTGCGTGCGCTCGAGCGTCGCGCCGTCCGGGAGGATCACCGCCGTGATGAAGAAGCCCTGATCCTCGTCGGGCACGAGCGAGCTCGGCGTGGCGCGCCACAGGAAGATCGCGAGCACGACCATGCCGCCGAACAGCAGGCTGGCGATGACGCCTCGTCGCAGCATCCAGATGACGCCGTCGGTGTAGTGCATCGTCATGCGCCCGAACCAGCGGTTGAACGCCGCGAAGTACCGGTTCGGCGCGTCGTGCGGCCGCAGGATGAGCGCGCACAGCGCCGGCGACAGCGTCAGCGCGACGATGCCCGAGATCACGACCGAGATCGCGATAGTGACCGCGAATTGCCGATACAGCTCGCCGGTGAGGCCGCCGAGGAACGCGATCGGCACGAATACCGCGACGAGCGTCAGCACGATCGCGATGATCGGCCCGGTCACCTCGCGCATCGCCTTGATCGCGGCATCGCGCGGCGCGACGCCCTCCTCGCGCATGATGCGCTCGACGTTCTCGAGCACGACGATGGCGTCGTCGACCACGATGCCGATCGACAGCACCATGCCGAACAGCGTCAGCGTGTTGATCGAGTAGCCGAGGAAGTAGATGCCCGCGAACGTGCCGATCAGCGACACCGGCACGGCGGCGAACGGTATGAGCGTCGCGCGCCACGTCTGCAGGAACAGGTACACGACGAGGAACACGAGGATCATCGCCTCGCCCAGCGTCTTCAGCACCTCGCGGATCGAAACCTCGACGAAGCGCGTGGTGTCGTAGGGCACGGCGTAGGTGAAGCCGGGCGGGAACGACTGCGCCATGTCGGCGACTTCGGCCTTGACGCTCTTCGCCACCTGCAGCGCATTCGCGCCGGGGGAGAGGAAGATGCCGACCAGCGTCGCGGGGTGGCCGTTGTAGCGCCCGACGAACTCGTAGTCCTTCGATCCGAGCTCCACGCGCGCCACGTCGCCGAGGCGCACGATGGAGCCGTCGGGATCCGCGCGTACGATGATCTGCTCGAATTCCTTCGGATCGGACAGCCGCCCGCGCGTGGTGATCGTATAGACGAGATCCTGCTTCTGGGCGACCGGGGCCTGGCCGACCTTGCCCGCCGCGAACTGCGCGTTCTGCTCGTTGACCGCCTGGATGACGTCCTGCGGCGTGAGCTTGAGCTGCGCCATGCGATCGGGCTTCAGCCAGATGCGCATTGCGTAGTCGTGCGCACCGAAGATCTGCACGTTGGTCGTGCCCGGCAGCCGCTTCAAGCGGTCGAGCACGTTCAGCGTGACGTAGTTCGAGGTATAGAGGTCGTCGTAGCGGCCGTCCGGCGAATAGAAGGCGAGCACCTGGAGGAACGCCGAGCTGCCGCGCTCGACGCTCACGCCTTGCCGGCGCACTTCCTCCGGCAGCCGCGGCTCGACCTGCTTCACGCGGTTGTTGACGTTGACCGCGGCGATGTCGACGTTGGTGCCGATCTCGAACGTCACCTGGATCTGCACGACACCCTGCGACGTCGACGAGCTCGACATGTACAACATGCCGGGAACGCCGTTGATGGCGTCCTCGATGGGCGACGCGACGGTCTCCGCGACCGTTTGCGCCGACGCGCCGGGATACATCGCCTGCACGGTCACCACCGGAGGCGCGATCTCGGGATATTGCGCGATCGGCAGCGAGCGCATCGCTGCGAGACCCGCGATGATGAAGAACGTCGCGATGACGCCGGCGAAGATCGGCCGGTCGATGAAGAAGCGAGAGAACATGGTCGGCTTTCGTTCAGCTCTTGGGCGCGGAGGACTTGGCGTTCGCCTCCTCGGGCTTCGCGGGCACCGCGCCGGCGGCGGGTTGCGCCGCGGCGCCGCCCGCGCCGGGCAGCTTGATGGCGCCGCCCGGTTGCAGCTTGGCGATGCCGTCGACGATCACGACGTCACCCGGCTTCAACCCCTGCTCGACCACCCAGAGGTTGCTGCCGTTGGCATCGACCCAGTCGCCGACGACGACGGGACGCGGCTGCGCGATGTCCTTGCCGTCCTTGTCCTTGGCCGCGACGTAGACGAACTTGCCTTGCGGCCCGTCGAGCACGGCGCTCTGCGGCACGGCAATCGCGTCCTTGCGCGCCGCCCCGCGCAGCACCACGCGCACGAACTGTCCCGGCTTGAGCGCGGCATCGGCATTGGGAAGCTCGGCGCGCACCTCGTACGTGCCCGTCGTGGGATTCACGCGCGTGTCGGAGAAGTTGATCTTTCCCTTGCGCGGAAACGCGGACCCGTCGGAGAGCTTGACGGTGACCTCGTAGGCGTTGTCCTTCGGCACGGTCAGCTGTCCCGCGGCCACGGCCCGACTGAGCCGCAGCTGCTCGTTTTCCGAGATCGTGAAGGCGACCCAGATCGGGTCGGTCTGCGAGATGGTCGTGAGGAGCGTCTGGTTGGTCGTCGCGAGGCTGCCTTCCGACACCTGCGCGCGGCTCGTCAGACCCGAGATCGGCGCCAGCACGCGGGTGTAGCCCCAGTTGAGCTTCAGCTCGTCGACCTTGGCCTTGGCCGCTTTCACCGCGGCCGCCGCGAAATCGGCGTTGGAGGCCGCGTCGTCCGCCTCCTTCTGGCCGATCGCCTTGCGCTCGGCGAGGGGCTTCAGCCGTGCGGACTCGCGGTCCGCCTGCGCCTTCTGGGCTTCGGCACGGGCAAGCTCGGCCTCGGCCTGCTCGACCTGCGCGGCGTAGGGCTTCGGGTCGATCGTGAAGAGCTGCTGGCCCGCCTTGACGAAGGCGCCCTCCTGGAAGAGGCGCTTCTCGACGATGCCGGTCACGCGCGCCCGCACCTCCACATCCTTCGAGCCGAGCGTCTGTCCAACGTACTCGAACGCGACCGGGAAGGAGCGCGGCGCCACGGTCAGGGTGACCACTTCGGCGGGTGGGAATCCATGAAAGCCGCCACCTCCCTGGGGTCCCGACGGGCCACAGGCGGCCGTGACCAGCGCGATGGAAGCGGCGGCGGACAGACGAGCGAGGCGGATTTGCATCATGGCGGTCAGAATTTGTTGCGGCGCAGCTAGCGCGGGGGGCCTAGATTAACATACAATCACGTCTGTTTGTAAAGACGCACAACGAGCGGGGAGATGGCAAGGAAGACGAAGGCCGAGGCCGCCGTGACGCGCGAGCAGCTGCTGGACGCTGCGGAGCGCGTCTTCAGCGAGCGTGGCGTCGCGAGCACCACGCTGGGCGAAGTGGCGGCGGCCGCGGGGGTTACTCGCGGCGCCGTGTACTGGCATTTCCGCGATAAGGGCGACCTGCTCGGCGCGCTGTGCGAACGTGCGACGCTGCCGCTGCACGCGGTGTTCGAGGACCGCGAGGGCCGTGCCGGCGTGGATCCGCTCGGCGTAGTCAGGGGCCAGGCGGTCGGCGCGCTGACGTTGCTCGCGCGCGACCCGCATACGCAGGCCGTCTTTCGCATGGCGGCGCAGGCATGCGGCAACGCCGACGACCTGGGCGCGCTCGCCGAAGCGCGCGATCAGGAACGCTGCGGCTGCCTGGAACGCAGCGGCGCGCTGATCGAGCGCGCGATCGCGCTCGGCCAGCTTCCCGCCGACACCGACGCGTCGCTCGCCGCGCACGCGCTTCACGCCTACATCATGGGCCTGATGCACGCCTGGCTGCAGGCGCCGCAGGGGTTCGATCTCGCCGCGGCGGCGCCGGCGCTGGTTGATTGCGTCATCACGGGCCTGGTCGCTGCGCCGCCGCGGCGCGCAACCACCGCCGCGGCGAATCTGCACACCGCCGACTGAATCGCTTCAGCGCCCGGCCGCGTGCATCCGCGCGGCATAATGCCGCTTTCCTTGGGGAGCGCGCATGGACGCGAGCAGGATCGGCGTGATCGGCGCCGGTACCATGGGCAACGGCATCGCGCAGGCGTGCGCCGTCGCGGGCCTGGACGTCGCGATGGTCGACGTCAGTGACGCCGCCGTGAGCCGCGGCATCGCGGCGATCGGCTCGAGCCTCGATCGGCTGGTGAAGAAGGACAAGCTCAAGGGCGCGGACAAGGACGCCGCGCTGCGCCGGGTGAGCGGCAGCACGCGCTACGACGCCCTCGCCGCATGCGACGTCATCATCGAGGCCGCGACCGAGAACGTCGAGCTGAAGCTCAGGCTGCTGCGCGAGATCGACGGCGTCGCGCGTCGCGACGCGCTGCTCGCATCGAACACGTCGTCCATATCCATCACCGCGCTGGCAGCGGTCGTTTCGTCGCCGGAGCGCTTCCTCGGCATGCATTTCTTCAACCCAGTGCCCATGATGGCGCTGGTGGAGCTGATCCGTGGCCTGCAGACGTCGGATGCGACGCTCGCGAGCGCCGAGGCGCTGTCGAGGCGACTCGGCAAGACGGCCATCGTGATCAGGAACAGCCCGGGGTTCGTCGTGAACCGCATACTGTGCCCCATGCTGAACGAGGCCGTGTTCGCGCTGCAGGAAGGGCTCGCGAGCGCACAGGCGATCGACGACGGCATGAAGCTGGGCTGCAACCATCCGATCGGTCCGCTCGCGCTCTGCGATCTCGTGGGCCTCGACGTATTGCTGGCGGTGATGAACGTGTTCTACCAGGACTTCAACGATCCGAAGTACCGTCCCGCGCCGCTCCTCAAGGAGATGGTCGCGGCAGGCTATCTCGGCCGCAAGACGGGGCGCGGGTTCTACACGTACACCTAGCGCATCGTCGGGGCGCATCGGTCGTCCCGGGCGAAGCGAAGGATCTGCCTCATGCCGACACTGAAGGGATACGCAGTTGCCGCGCTCGCGATGGTGTGCGCCGCTCTCGCGCACGCGCAACCCGCCACGCCGCCCACGGCCCTTCGCGTCATCACGTTCAACGGCGGCTGGGACCTCCCGTTCTGGGCGGCGCAGCGCCAGGGTTTCTTCGACGCGCAGGGTCTCGCGGTGCAGATCGCGTACACACCGAGCTCCGAGGCGCTCGTCACGGGGTTGTACGACGGCAAGTACGATCTCGCCTTCGCGACGTTCGACAATTTCGTCGCGTACCAGGAAGGCCAGGGCGAGGTGAAGCTTTCGGGTGATCCCGACTTCGTCGCGTTCATGGGTGGCGACGGCGGCTTCCTGTCCGTGGTCGCCGGGCCGCAGATCAAGTCGTTCGCGGACTTGAAGGGCCGGACTCTGTCGGTCGACGCCATGACCAACGGCCTCGCATTCGTGCTGCGAGAGCTCGTCAACCGCGGCGGGCTCTCCGAATCGGACGTGACCTACGTGCGCGCGGGCGGCACGCCGAACCGCTATCGCGAGCTCGTCGCCGGCAAGCACGACGCGACGCTGCTGCGCACGCCGTTCGAATTGCTCGCCCGAAGCCGCGGACTCAACGTGCTCGCGACCGCGGAATCGCTCGGCGCCTACCAGGGCACGGTCGGCGCGGTGCGCAAGTCATGGGCGAGCGCGCACGCGGCGGCGATGGTCGGTTTCCTGCGCGCGTATCGCGCGGGCGTGGAATGGGTGTGCGACCCGGCGAATCGCGAGATCGCGGAGGCGCTGCTGGTCGCCAACATCCGCGACATGACGCCGGCGCTCGCCCGGCAGTCGTACGACCTGCTCGTGGCCGCGAACGGCGGGCTCTACCGTGACCTGCGGCTCAATCCGCAGGGCATGCAGACCGTGCTGGCGCTGCGCACCAAGTACGGCGAGCCGCGCAAGACGCTCGACGACGCGTCGAGGTACATCGACACCACCTGGTACACCAAGGCCTTCGGCGCGCCGTAGGACGCGCTCACCCATGGCGAACGCCCGCAAGCGTGCCGAGCCGCGCATCGTACGACCCGACGACGTCGATCCGCATCATCGCTGGGATCGTCCGCTGCAGGCGCCCGGGCACACGCAGGTCGACTTCGAGGAGCGCGTCAATTTCCGCCGCCTGCACGATTACCGGCTCGCGCGCACGCGCGCCGCGCTCGCGCAATCCGGCCTCGGCGCGCTGCTGTGCTTCGATCAGCACAACATTCGCTACACGACGAGCACCGTGATCGGCGAGTGGGCGCGCGACAAGCTCACGCGGTACTCGCTGCTCACCGGCAACGGCGATCCGTACATCTGGGACTTCGGCTCCGCGGCGAAGCATCATCGCCTGCACGCGCCGTGGCTGCATCACGATCATTGCCGCGCCGGCCTGCTCGGCCTGCGCGGCGCCACGGGCGGCGACAACACGCTGTTTCGGGACGCCGCGAAGGAGATCAGGTCCATCCTGGACGCCGAAGGCGTGGGCGACATGCCGCTCGGTCTCGACGTCGTCGAGCCGCCGATGCTGTTCGAGCTGCAGAAGCAGGGCATCGAGGTGCGCGACGGCCAGCAGGTGTTGCTCCAGGCGCGCGAGGTGAAGAGCATCGACGAGCTGACGCTGCTCAACATGGCCGCCGCGATGGTCGATGGCGTGTACCAGGACATCGCCGCGGCGCTGAAGCCCGGTGTGAAGGAAAGCGAGATCGTGGCGCTGGCGACCGCGCGCCTCTACCAGATGGGCAGCGACTGCGTCGAAGCCATCAACTCGATCTCCGGCGAGCGTTGCAGCCCGCATCCCCACAATTTCACCGATCGCCTGATCCGTCCCGGCGACCAGGCGTTCTTCGACATCATCCAGTCGTTCATGGGCTATCGCACGTGCTACTACCGCACGTTCAACGTCGGCCTCGCGACACCCGCGCAGCGCACCGCCTACCGCAAGGCGAGGGAATGGATGGATCGCGCGATCGAGCTGCTGAAGCCGGGTGTGGCGTCGGACAAGATCGCGCGCGCATTTCCCGAAGCGAAGGAGATCGGCTTCTCGAGCGAGATGGAGGCATTCGGCCTCAACTTCTGCCATGGCCTCGGGCTCGGATTGCACGAGCGCCCGCTCATTTCGCGCCTGACCTCGCTCAAGGAACCGATCGAGCTCAAGGCCGGCATGGTGTTCGCGGTGGAAACGTATTGCCCCGCCACGGACGGCATCTCCGCGGCGCGCATCGAAGAGGAAGTCATCCTAACGCCGACGGGCCCGCAGGTGATCTCGCTCTATCCGGCGCAGGAGCTGCCGATCGCAAACCCGTACTGAACGCAGGAGGTATACCGCCATGCCCGCACGCACGCCCGAGGAGGTCGACCGGCTGTTCGCCGAAGCGCTCAACGCCGGCGACATCGAGAGCCTGCTGTCGCTCTACGAGCCGCAGGCCGCACTGGCACCGCCCGGGGGCAAGCCGCCGCTGGTCGGTCATGCGGCGATTCGCGAGTTCCTGGCGGGCTTCATCGCAGCGAAGCCGCGCATGACGCTTGCCCCGCGGCTGCTGTCCCAATCCGGCGATCTCGCGCTCGTCTCGGCGCAGTGGCACGTGGCCATGACCGCCGCCGACGGCGGCGCCGCCGAGGCGACCGGTCACAGCGTGGAGCTCGTGCGGCGACAGCCGAACGGCGACTGGCTGTTCGTCATGGACGTGCCGGGCGGCACGTCGCCGGCTTGAGGGAGACGCAATTGAGCACGGCATCGAAGCTCGGCTGGATCGGCATCGGTCGCATGGGTTACGCGATGGCCGAGCGGCTCGCGGCGCAAGGCGCCGATCTCACCGTCTGGAACCGCACGCGCGCCAAGGCCGAGCCGTTGGCCGCAAAAGGCGCGAAGATCGCAGACGATCTCGCGGCGCTCGCCGCGTGCGACATCGTGTTCGTCATGGTGTCGACGTACGACGACGTGCACGAGGTGATTGCAGGACCGCGCGGATTGCTTTCCGGAAGCGGCACGGCGAAGCCGAAGCTGATCGTCGAGTGCTCCTCGATCTCGCTCGAGGGCTCGGGCGCGCTGCGCGCGCTGCTCGCCGCGCGCGGCATCGAGCTGCTCGCGGCACCCGTGTCGGGCAACGCGAAGGTGATCAAGGCGGGGCGGCTGACGTTCGTGTGCTCGGGGCCGCGATCGGCGTTCGATGCCGCGCTTCCTTACATGCGCATGATCGGCCCCTCGGCGAGCTACGTCGGCGAAGGCGAGCTCGCGCGCATCGTGAAGATCTGCCACAACGTGTTCCTCGGCGTGGTCACGCAGTCGCTGGCGGAGATCACCGTGCTCGCGCAGAAGGCGGGCGTTCCGCGCCATGCGTTCCTCGATTTCATGAACCAGAGCGTCATGGGCTCGACGTTCACGCGCTACAAGACGCCCGCGTTCGTGAACCTCGACTTCAAGGTCACGTTCACGCCGCAGCTGCTGCGCAAGGACCTCGACCTCGGTCTCGACGCCGGTCGCCGCTTCGACGTGCCCATGCCGCTCGCGTCGATCACGCGCGACGCGGTGCAATCGCTCATCGGGCACGGCGTGCTCGACGAGGATTTCGCGAAGCTCCTGGTCCAACAGGCGCAGAATTCCGGCATGGCGCTCGCGCCCGAGAACGTACCGGTGGGCGACGGCTTGAGCTGAGACATTTTCGACAGGAGATCGACATGCTTCGATGCGCAGCGCGCTGGTTCGCATTCACGCTGCTCGCCGTATCGGCGAGCATCTCGTCGGCGCAAAGCTGGCCGACAAAGCCGGTGCGCGTGATCGTGCCGTTCACCGCGGGCAGTGCAACGGACATCCTCGCGCGGACCTTCGGCCAGAAGCTGCAGGAGATGTGGGGCCAGGCGGTCGTCGTCGAGAACCGCCCCGGCGCGGGCGGCACGATCGGCGCCGGAATCGTGGCGCACGCACCGCCCGACGGCTATACGCTGCTCGTGCACTCCGCGGGGTTCGCGGTGAACCCGTGGATCTACCAGGGTCTCAACTACGACACCGCGAAGGATTTCACCGACATCTCGCCGCTCGGTGGACAGCCGAACGTGCTGGTGGTCGCGCCGAGCTCGGGCATCAAGTCGGTCGCCGATCTCATCGCGCAGGCCAAGCAGAAGCCGGGGCAGCTCAATTTCGCGTCCGCCGGCACGGGCAGCGGCACGCACGTCAACGCCGAGAAATTCAAGGTGGCGACCGGAATCGACGTCGTGCACGTGCCTTACAAGGGCACGCCGGAAGCGCTCACCGATACGATGGCGGGGCGCGTCACGTACTTCTTCTCGCCGATCTCCGCCGCGCTGCCGCTGCTGAAGGACGGCAAGCTCGTCGCACTCGGCGTCAGCAGCACGCAGCGATCGAGCGTGCTGAAGGACGTGCCGACCATCGCCGAGTCGGGCCTGAAGGACTTCGACTACAACCTGTGGGTCGCGCTGTTCGGCCCCGCCGGCATGCCCGCGGACCTCGTCGAGCGGATCAACCGCGACGTCCAACGCGCGATGCAGTCACCCGAAGTCAAGGAGCGTTTCGCGAACCTCGGCGCGGAGGCCATGCCGATGAGCGTGGCGGAATTCAAGTCGTTCGTGCACGACGAGCTCGAGGTGAACCGCAAGATCGTGCAAGCCGCGGGCATCAAGGCGCAGTGATCGCCCGCATCGCGAGCGCCGTGCACCCGGGCGGCACCGGACCGACGCGGCCCAGGGTGATCGTTCCATTCTTTCCGCTGCTGCTGCCGCCCGTGAACGTGAACGCCAGTGACGCCGCATCACAGTGCAGCAACGACAGCGTCGCGGTACCGACCTGTACCAGGCT
>Ga0105240_10002754_pt1 | contig 27779 bp, 24 predicted proteins | sample KBSC54metaG_FD_80426 | JGI IMG/M metagenome (GOLD analysis project Ga0105240, IMG submission 80426) | Corn rhizosphere microbial communities from Kellogg Biological Station, Michigan, USA - KBS C5-4 metaG | ecosystem: Host-associated > Plants > Roots > Rhizosphere > Soil | place: Michigan, USA... | reverse complement strand
GCTCATCGACGCGTCGCCAGGATCAGGGTCTTGTCGTCGTTCGTGCGGTCGGTGACCGTCGACGTCGACAAGTACTTCTCGAGGTCGCGGCCGAGCACGGGGTCGGGCCCGGCGGCCTGGGAACGCCGGACGGAAGGAAACATGCTGTCGAAGAACGGCGCGTGCACTGTCCGCGTCGTCTTGTTGAGCACCAGGTTCTCCAGCCCGTCCGAGAACAGCGCCACCTCGGCGACCGGCTCGGTCGTCACCTGGAATTCCATGACCTGGAGCGCGTCCTCCGAGGTGATGAAGTTGGTCGTGTTGGCGAACTCGCCGTGCTGCGGCCAGAAGACGTGGCGCCAGTTCGTGCTCCAGCCGTCCGAGATCACGATCGCGCCGTCGCCGATCTGCACAAAGGCAGTGGCGCGCTCGCCGCAGATCACCGCCAGCAGGGTGCAGGCGTAGTCGCGCGGCCGCGCCTCCTGGGCCCACGACCTCATCGACAGCCGGTAGATGACGCCCATGATCCAGCGGCCCGCCAGCTCCCGGCTGATGGTCTCGACCCTGCCGCCGCCGGAAATATAGTCGGCCACGAGGCGGGCAAACGTCTCGCAGGACAGGCGGGCGCCGATCTCGGCGTGGGCAACACTGCCCGCGCCGTCGGTAACCACGAAGATGGTGACGGGATCGCCCGCGGCATCCTCGACCGCCATGTGGCAATGGTGATCCTGGCACGGCTGGCCGGACGCGATGTGCGAGGTGCCGACCGAGGATGCCATCGCGATCCGCCACGGCACGGCGGACGTCACGCGCGCGCCCATCCCGGCGGCAGCAGCGGGACTTCCTGCCCGACGCCCGAGCGCGAGACGCTGCCCAGCGACGACGACAGCCAGACGAAGAGATCGCGAAAGCGCAGGCCCGACAGCTTGAGCGGCGTGCGCACGGAGATCCGCGCGAGGGTGTTCATGTCCGCACCGTCGACGCCGACGGCGAAGAAGGAGAAACCCTTGGTCAACTCGCCTTCGCGGATCAGGGCGGCGGCCTGGCGCCAGTCGTCGGTCGGTGCCCCGTCGGTGATCATGAAGACCCAGGGGCGATAGTATGGAATGCCGTTGGCCTTGTAGGCGGTCTTGCGCTGGCGCACCATCTCGAGCCCGCCGGCGATCGCCGCACCCATCGGCGTGTCGCCGGCGCCGTTCAGCGCCGGCGGCCGGAACTGGTCCGGCGTCTGGAAGTCGTTCAGGAGCTGAACGGGGCCGAAGGTGACGATGCCGACCTCGACCCGTTTCATGGCCAGCGGATCGGCCGCCAATGAACGCCGGAAGGCGGTCAGCCCCTGGTTGAGCTCGTTGATCGGCTCGCCCGCCATGGATTCCGAGGTGTCGAGCAGAAGCAGACAGGGGCAGCGCGGCTCGGGATTGTCCGCGAATTCGCTGGATCCGAAAGGAATCTGCTCCAAGTCCGAAATGCCGCCCAAAAGCTCCCCCGAGCACCCGTCGCCCCCGGTTATGAAAGAACCGGCGCGATCTTTCAACCGAGAGGCAGAGGACGCCCGGATTCAGTCCTTCTTGGCCGGCGCCTTGCCGTCGACGACCCGCACCTGGTCGCCGTCCGACAAGCCATCGGGCGGGCTGTCGATGATCCTGTCCTGACCCGTGATGCCGGTGCCGATCTCGACCACCTGGCCGAGGTCGCGCACGATGGTGATCGGCTTCAGCGTCACCTTGCCGCCATCGTCGACGGTGGCCACGCGCAGGCCCTTCTCGCCGAAGATGAGCGCGCCGGCCGGGATGCTGAGCGCCTGCATGTTCTCGGGCAGCTCGATGTGGGTGTTGGCGAAGGCGCCCGGCATCAGCTCGCCCGCCTCGTTGTCGACCACGAGCTGCATGCGTGTCGTGCCCGATGCAGCGTCGACCGAGCGCGACGAGGCTTCGACCGTGCCGTAGTAGGTCTTGCCCGGATACTCGGGCACCGTGATCTGCACCTTGGTGTTGATCTTGACCGCCGGCACGTAGTTCTGCGGCACGCTGACCATCAGGCGCAGCTTGTGCACGTCGGAGATCACGAACAGCGCCAGGCCGGCGCTCGAATCGGCGCTGATCAGCGCGCCGACGTCGGTGTTGCGCGCCGTGACGGTGCCGTCGAACGGCGCGGTCACGCGCTTGAAGTCGTAGAGCACGATCAGGCGGTCGACGGCGGCCTGGGCCGCCTTCGATAGCGCCTGCTTTACGGTGAGGTCGCCGGTCTTCTCGTCGACCGTCTGGCGCGCGACGGTGTTGGTGCTGCCCATCGTCTGCCAGCGCTGCGCCGTCACCTGCGCCAGCGTCTCGGCGGCCTTGGCACTGGCCAGCGACGCCCGCGCCTGCAGAAGCTGCTGGTCGAGGTCGGGCGCCTCGATCTCAGCGAGCAGCTGGCCAGCCTTCACCGGGGCGCCGATGTCGACATACCACGCCTTGAGGAAGCCGCCGACGCGCGCGTAGATCGGCGCGCGCGAATAGGCCTCGAGGCGGCCCGGCAGGTCGAGGAAGGACTGGTTGCCGCCCTTGCCTGGCGACACCACGGCGACCGGGGTCAGCGCCTGGGCGTCGGTCGACGCCTTGAGATGGGCCTCGCTCGAGCTGCGGGTCCACACGCCGTTGACCACCACGAACAGCAGGACCGCGAAGCCCACGATGCCGGCGATGCCGAGGCCGCGGCGGGTGACCTTGGGCACCGCCGATGCGGGCGCTGGCTCAGGCGACATGAGGAGCTCCATGGGCGTCCTTCGCCGGCTGGACGGCAGCCTTGCCGTGATGCCGGTGAATGACGCTGAAAACGACAGGAACGAAGATGAGCGTGGCGATGGTTGCGAAGACGAGGCCGCCGATCACGGCGCGGCCGAGCGGTGCGTTCTGCTCGCCACCCTCGCCCAGGCCAAGCGCCATCGGCGTCATGCCGATGACCATGGCGAGCGCCGTCATGAGCACCGGCCGGAAGCGCACGACGCCGGCGTCGAGCGCCGCCGCCGTGGCGTCGCCGAGCTCGGCCAGCCGTTCGCGCGCGAAACTGATGACCAGCACCGAGTTCGCCGTCGCCACGCCCATGCACATGATGGCACCGGTCAGCGCCGGCACCGACAGCGTCGTCGAGGTGGCGAACAGCATCCAGACGATGCCGGCCAGCGCCGCCGGCAGGGCGGTGATGATGACGAAGGGATCGCTCCACGACTGGAAATTCACGACGATCAGCAGGTAGATCAGCACGATGGCGCCGAGAAGGCCGAACAGCAGCCCCGAAAAGGCGCTCTCCATGGTCTTCACCTGGCCCTGCAACTTGACCGCCCGCACGGTGGGAGCCGCCTGCGGGGCCATCTCGTCGATGACGCGGCGCACGTCGGCGGAAACGGCGCCGAGGTCGCGGCCCTGCACGGCGGCGTAGACCTGAACGACGTTCTGCAGGTCGTACTGCGTGACCACGGCGCTGCCCACGTCGCGCTTGATGTCGGCCAGGCCGCCCAGCACCTGCAGCGACGTCGCCGCCGGCGCCATGATCGGCAGGTTCGACAGCGATGACAGCGAGTCCAGCCGATACTGCGGCGTCTGCATGACGATCGAATAGGAAATGCCGGTGGCGGGATTGAGCCAATAGGTCGGCGCGACCTGCGAGCTGCCGGCCAGGTTCACGACCAGCGAGTTGGTGACGTCGCGCGTGGTCAGCCCGACATACTGCGCGCGCGTGCGGTCGATGTTGACGTCGAACGCCGGCGCAGTGCGCGACTGCTGGATGCGCGCGTCGACAATGCCGGGGATCTTGCGGATGCGGCCAAGCAACCGGTTGGCGTGGTCGAACGCAGCGTTGGTGTCGGAGCTGCGCACCTGCACGTCGATCGGCGACGGCGCGCCGAAGTTCAGGATCTGGCTGATGATGTCGGCCGGCAGGAAGGAGAAGACGAGGCCCGGGAAGCGATCGGGCAGCTGCCGGCGCAACTCGCGCACGTAGTCGGCCGTCGGCGCGTGGCCCTCCGCCAGCTTGATCTGGATGTCGCCGTCCTGCGGGCCGATGGTGCCGGTGTTGTTGTAGGTCGAGTTGATGCCGCTGACCGGCATGCCGATGTTATCGGCGAGAGCCACGATCTCGTGCGCGGGAATGATCGTGCGGATCACCTTCTGGACGGCGGCGAACTTGTTGGCCGCCTCCTCCACGCGAGTGCCGACCGGAGCGCGCACGTGCATCAGGATCTGCCCGGCATCGACCGACGGGAAGAAATTCCGGCCGAGGAACGGCGCCAGCGCGAACGACGACACGACAAAGGCCATGAAGGCCACGATGAAGACCGGACGATGCTGCAGCGCCAGCACCAGCAGCTCGCGATAGACGGCACGGAGGGCGTCGAAGCGCACCTCGAAGCCCTTCTGGAAGCGCACCAGCGGGTTGCGCGACCGCGGCGGCCCCTCGCCCTCGGCATGCATGACGTGCGGCTTCAGCAGGTAGTGCGCCATGGTCGGCACCAGCGTGCGCGACAGGAAGAACGAGCACACCATGGCGAACATCACCGCCTCGGCCATCGGCACGAACAGGAAGCGGGCGACGCCGTCGAGGAAGAACATCGGCACGAAGACGATGCAGATGCAGAGCAGCGACACGAAGGCCGGCACGACGATCTGCTGGGCGCCGTCGAGGATCGACGTCTCGACGTCCTTGCCGTGCTCGAGGTGCCAGTTGATGTTCTCGATCGTCACCGTGGCGTCGTCGACCAGGATGCCGACCGCGAGCGCCAGGCCGCCCAGCGTCATGATGTTGAGGGTCTCGCCGGCCGCCGCCAGGCCCGCGATCGCGCCCAGGATCGACAGCGGGATCGACACCGCGATGATCACCGTCGAGCGCCAGCTGCCGAGGAACAGCAGGATCATCAGGCTGGTCAGCAGTGCCGCCAGCGCCGCCTCGTAGGCGACGCCCGAGATTGCGCCCTTCACGAACAGCGACTGGTCGACCAGGATCGAGACGTCGAGGTTGTCGGGCAGGGACTTCCTGATGTCGGCGACCTTGTCCTTGATGCCGTCGATGATGGCGAGCGTGGAAGCCGAGCCGTTCTTCAGGATCTGGATGATGACGGAGCGGCTGCCGTTGACGTGGACGATATTCTGCTGCGGCGGATTGCCGTCGCGTACCTGGCCGACGTCGCGCAGGTAGACGATCGTGCCGTCCTTGGAGAACACCGGCAGGTCGCCGAGATCGGCGAAGGCGGCCGGTGCGTTGTTGAGATTGATGGCGTACTCGAAGCTGCCGATCTTCTGGGTGCCGACCGGCGTCAGCAGGTTCTGGGCAGCCAGTGCATTGGCGACGTCGTTGGCCGACAGGCCGCGCGCCTGCATCGCCGCCGGGTCGAGGTCGATCTGGATCTGGCGGAACTTGCCGCCGAACGGATAGGGGATCGCGGCACCCGGCACGGTGACCAGCGGCGTGCGCACCGAGTTGATGGCGATGTCGAACACTGCCTGCTCGCTCAGTCCCTTGGCCGACAGCGCGAGCTGGATGATCGGCACGGTCGCGGCATTGAAGTTCAGGATCAGCGGCGGCGTGATGTTGGGCGGCATCGACTTGATCACGGTCTGCGCGATCGCCGTCACCTGGGAGTTCGCGACGCTGATGTCGACGCCGGGCTGGAAGAAGATCTTGACGATGCCGATGCCGGTGTAGGACGTGCCCTCGATGTGCTCGATGTCGTTGACGGTGGTGGTGAGCGCGCGCTGGAAGTTCAGCATGACGCGGCCCGACATCTGGTCCGGCGGCAAGCCGGTGTACTGCCAGACCACGGCGATGACGGGGATACGGATCTCGGGGAAGATATCGGTCGGGGTGCGCAACGCCGCGAGCGGTCCGACGATCATGATCAGCACAGCCAGCACGACGAACGTGTAGGGTCGCTTCAAGGCAATGCGAACAAGACTCAGCATTCCGGTCTGCTAGATCCAAAAAAGGGGGCGCTGGCCTCCCACAGGCCGCACAGGGGATGGAATCACGGCTGGACTGCGGTGTCCATGCGATATTGCCCCTCCCCTTTGCATGGCGGTGCGCTAGGCTTGCATGGAAGATCAAGCGGGAGCCCAGGGGGAGCGCGCAACATGGCTGACTACGACTACATCATCGTCGGGGCTGGTTCCGCCGGTGGTACCTTGGCCGCGCGGCTCACGGAAAATTCAGCGACGAAAGTCCTGCTGCTGGAGGCCGGTCCCGCCAGCCATCCCTATTCCCGCATGCCGCTCAGCTTCGGCCTGCTGATCGACAACCCTGCGGCGAACTGGCTCTACACCTCCGATCCCGAACCCGGCACGGCAAACCGTGAAATTCCCGTCCCGCGCGGCAAGCTGCTGGGCGGGTCGAGCTCGATCAATGGCCTCGTCTGGGTGCGCGGCCAACCGCTCGACTACGACACCTGGGCGCAGATGGGCAACCGCGGCTGGAGCTGGCGCGAGGTCGCGCCCCTGTTCACCCGCATCGAGACCTTCGTCGACGGCGACGGCAGCAACGGCCGCGGCCTCTCCGGGCCGCTCAAGGTCTCCACGGTGCCCGATCAGAACCCGCTCTACGACGCCCTGTTCAGAGCCTCGGTCGCGGCCGGCTACAAGCTCAACCCTGACTACAACAGCGAGGACCAGGAAGGCGTCGTGAAGACGCAGACCTCGATCTTCAAGGGCCGTCGCATGAGCGTGGCGCACTGCTACATCGAACCGGCGATGAAGCGGCCCAACCTGCATGTGGTCACCGAGGCGATGACGCTCCGTGTGCTGCTCGAGGGCAAGCGCTGCGTCGGCGTCGAGTACGAGAAGCTCGGCAAGGTCCACCAGGTGCGGGCGCGCGAGACCATCCTGTCGGCCGGCGGCGTGGCCAGCCCGCAGATCCTCGAACTCTCCGGCATCGGCCGGCCGGAGCTCCTGAAGCGGCACGGTATCGAGGTCCTCCACGAGCTGCCCGCCGTCGGCGAGAACCTCCGCGACCACATCAACGCCCGCATCGTCTGGCGCGTGAAGGACCCGAAGGTGTCCTACAACCACATGGCGCGCGGCGTCGGCGCCGTCACCCAGATGATGAAGTACCTGGCCACCGGCGGCGGCTTCATGAGCCTGCCGTCGGCGCCGCTGCTGGCCTTCCTGCGCACGCGGCCCGAGCTCGCCACGCCCGACGTGCAGATGCACATCGTGCCCTACTCCATCAAGGACCCGAAGACCCGCAAGCTTCAGGACTTCCCGTCGATGACGGTCTCGGTCTACCAGCTCAGGCCCGAGAGCCTGGGCTCGATCCACATCAAGTCGCCCGACCCCAGGGCGCAGCCGGCGATCCGCTTCAACTTCCTGGCCGACCCGATCGACCAGGCGGCGATGTCGGAAGGCTTCCGCATGATCCGCCGCATCGTCGACGCACCGCCGATGGATGCCTATCGCGGCGAGGAGTATTCGCCTGGCCTGCACATCAAGACCGATGCACAGATCCTCGACTACATCCGCAACAACTCGCAGACGGCCTATCACCCGGTCGGCACCTGCCGCATGGGCCAGGGTCCCAACACCGTGGTCAACGACAAGCTCAAGGTGCACGGCATCGAGGGCCTGCGGATCGCCGACGCCTCGATCTTCCCGACCATGCCGTCCGGCAACACCAACGCGCCCTCGATCATGGTCGGCGAGAAGGCGGCCGATATCCTGCGAGCGGCTTGATCACGATCTGATCACCGCCACCGGCCCGGCCGGCGGCCTATCCTGCCTCGTCCGCAATTCAGCGCGAGGCACCCATGGTCGATATCGGCAGCCCCTATGGCGAGGCCCGGCAGATGCTGCGCTCGCTCTGCCCGCAGCCCTTGCTCAATTGGCGCGAAGCGCGCTTCTACGGCCGCTATGGCGAGGTCGAACTGCACCTGCTCGAGTTCCTGTGCCGCGGCGACGCTGATGCAATCGACGTCGGCGCCAACGACGGCTGCTACGTGCACTACATGCGCCGCTACTCCCGCCACGTCTTCGCCTATGAGCCAATGCCGAGCCTGGCCGACAGCCTGCGCCGCAAGTTCCCACGCGGCGTCACGATCGAGGGCACCGCGCTCTCCGACAAGGTCGGCACCGCCGAGCTGCGCATGCCGGTAGTCGACGGCGTCGTCGTCACCGGCTGCTCCACCGTCTCGCCCGATGCCTCCGCCACCTACCCCGGCTATCGCGGCATCGAGGTGCCGATGGAGCGGCTGGACAATGTCTATCGGGGCCATGTGGCGATCATCAAGATCGACGTCGAGGGTCATGAACTGGCCGTCCTCGACGGCGCGGCCGATACCATCCGCCGGTGTCGGCCGCGCGTTCTGGTGGAGCTGCTCGAGACGCTGGCGCCGGGCTGCGTGGAACAGGCCCGCGCCTATTTCGAGCGGCTGGGCTATCGCGGTTACTTCGTCCATGAAGGCGAGCTCAAGCCGATCGAGCGGTTCTCGGTCGCGGAGATGCAGAATCCGGCAAACCTGCCCGATCTCACCGCGCCGCTACAGGCGCGTCAGCGCTTCGGACGGTTCATCTACAACTTCATCTTCCTGCCGCCGCAGGAACCGGAGTTGACCCTGTGGCGGATGACCGAGCGGTTGCGCGAGCTTTAGCAGAATCCGTACCTGGCGGATCGAGCCGGGCGATCGAGCGTAACAGGTGCCGCCCTATCGGCGGCCAGTCGAACCGCGCAGCGCAGGCCTCGAAAGCCAGGACCTGCCGTCGGTTCAATTCGGCGAAGTCGTCGATCAGCGCGACGACGCCCTTGGCCAGAGCATCGTGGCTGTCGAACAGCGCGATGCTGTGCCCATCCCGCAACGGCATGCCCGGCAAGGCGACCCGCATCGACAGAATCGGCAGGCGGTTGAAAACATAGTCCAGGCCCTTGAGTTTGAAACCGCCCAGCAGATCCGGCACCAGTGCGATCCGCGCATCAGCCATGTAGGGCCGCACGTCGTCGACCGGCCCGACGAACGTCACCGACGGATAGCGTTCGCGCAAGCTGGCAAGGTAGGCAGATTCGACGGCTCCCACGATCTGCAACTCGACGGAGCCGTGCAGCAGCACCGGCACCGCGACGGCCAGGAAGCGCTCGAGGCTGATCCGCTTGGGCGGCCAGTCGAAGCTGCCGACAACAATGGCCCGACGCGGCACCAGCGCATCGATCGCCCGGGACAGCACACGGGGGCCATCGTAACCCGGGGGCAGCAACGCCACCGGCGTGTTGCCGGCCTCGCTGATGAACGTGCGGCGATCCTCGGGCACGTTGGACGTCACGAGATCAGCCTCGGCAACGAGGCGACGTTCCAGCCGCTCGACCTTGAAGGCGTCGATCGCCTTCAGCAGACGCCTCGCACCGCGGGCTGCGTCGACGATTCGGCGGGCGACCGTGATCTCGTGATTGTGCGCGAGATAAACCAGCCGGGGCCGGCGGCGGGCTTGGGCACGATGGCGCAACACCGCTTCCAGCCCCCAGCCGGAGCAGATGCTGTCGAAGACGATCACGTCCCAGTCGCGTTCGTTCAGCGCATCCCGGAGCAGTTTATCCATCGCCGGTGAGCAGCCGCGCGAAGCGACCTCCGGGAGGGCGAGCATCAGGCGCTGCCGGCGGCTGAGCTTGCGTTCCTCGACGAGCCGCCATGCCAGGCCGCTCTCGTCGGTTGGCACCATGGCCTTCTCCCGGCGAGCCAGACCCATGACGCAAAGATCGGCGCCAGCTCTCCGCGTCGCCTCGATAAGGCCACGCGAGTAGATCAGCTGGCCGTTCGTCGCCGGTTCGGGATCGGCGAGGGTAAGCCATAGGCAGTGCATCGGTATCTCCACTTGCCCGCGAAAGACACCCAACGATGCGGGCGCATTCCCCTTTCCGACCAGTGACCAAGAAATGTCCGCACGCAGCGGACACAAACTGGCCACTGGCACGCGCAATCGTTGATCGCTCAAATGTTTACAAGTTTTCCGTGTTGGGGTGCGCGGGGAGCGACGGAGGGTGTCTCCATGGAGGAAAGAAAATGTCGCTGTCCTTGCCGGAGGCGCAGTCGTTTGGGGACGACGGCGAGTCGACTGGGGAAGATGCCTATATATGCAAAGCGTCGGAGAATTTGATTGCCGTCATTGAGAAGTGCCTCGACAACGGCTTGGGCGCCTGCCTCGTCGTCGCGGACGACAACCACCTGGTTGGACGCGTCGCGCTCGACGATATCGGCAAGGCCGTCCTGGAAGGCGCCCTCCTCAATCCGACAATCGGCCAGCATCTCGAGGCCCTCGGCCATCGGTTACACAACAACGCATCGGCCAATGCCAACGTGTTGCGCCCTCTGCTCGACGGCACGGGCGGCCTCATCGGCGTGGAGATCGACCGTTCGACGCAGCACATCCAGGTGGCTCGGCCGGACATGAGCCGTTACGAATTCCGCACAGTCCTCGACGCGTTCCTGTCTTCCTGGATCTCGAGCCGGGGTCCCTATGTCGAGAAGTTCGAGCAGGAGTTCCGCGCATTCATCGGCACCGGGCACGGCATCGCGGTCTCCAACGGCACCGTGGCCCTTCATCTCGCCTTGCTCGCGCTGAACGTGGGTCCAGGCGACGAGGTCATCGTACCGGACCTCACCTTCGCCGCCACGATCAATGCCGTGCTCTACTGCGGTGCGACTCCCGTCATCGTCGACGTCGATCGCCGGACCTGGTGCATGAACCTCGCTTCCGTCGAAAAGGCGTGCACCATCCGCACGAAGGCGATCATTCCCGTCCATCTCTACGGTCGCCCCGCGGAGATCGGACCGATCACGGCCTTCGCGGCACGACAGGGCATCGGCGTAGTCGAGGACTGCGCCGAAGCGCCGGGCGCGCGTTACGCAGGACGGCCTGTCGGGCAATTCGGCGCCGTTTCCTGCTTCTCGTTCTATGCCAACAAGATCGTGACGACTGGCGAAGGCGGCATGTGCCTGACGAGTTCACCCGAGCTCGCCCAGTCGATCCGCCTGCTACGCGATCACGGCATCACGCCCAACCGCTCCTATTGGCACGAACGTGTCGGCTACAACTATCGCATCACCAACCTGCAGGCTGCGATCGGCCACTCGCAGCTCTGGCGCATCGAAGACACGCTGGCGCGCAACAGGAGCATCACCGCGATGTATCAGGATGCGCTCAAGGGCATTCCCGGCGTGCGCTTCCCGCCCGCGCTCGATCCGATCTACCAGCCGGTCGTCTGGCTGACCTGCGTGCAGGTGCCGCCGGAGCGGCGAGACGAACTGCTGATGGCGGCCTTCGAGGCGAAGATCGAAATGCGGCCCTTCTTCCATTCGCTGTCGACTCTCCCGCCTTACGAACGATACGCCCGCCATTGTCCCAACAGCCTCGAACTCGCGGCGACCGGCATCAACCTGCCGACCTCCCGCTCCGTCGATTCCCAGGTCGCCGAGCGCGTCGCCCGCGTGTTCCGCGATGTCCTCGGTTGACCCACGCAAGCCATCGCCGATCCACTCGACCCTGATCGTCGGTGGTGGACCGGGCGGCCTCGGCCCCCTCCTGTGGGCGGCTCAGAAGGGCTGCCTCGAGGAATGGCTCGGTCGCGGCGTGGTGGTCGTCGAGCGCAGCGGACGCCTGGGCGGCAGCCTCGGCCGCTACGGCATCAACTCCGACTCGCTGGGCAGCTCGTACCTCGAATGCCTGGAATCCGCGTCGTTGCCGCCGGTCCTGCTTCGGCTGCAGCAGGATCCGGTCGTCGACGAGATGCGCCTGCATCGCGACGGCTTTCCGCCCCTTCCGCTCGTCGACCGGTACATGGGACGCATCGGCCAGGGGCTGGCGACGATGCTGTTGAACAGGCACCGATGCGCCCTTCATCTCGACACCACCGTCGAAGCCCTGCGCCTGCGCCGGGACGGAACTGTCGCCGCCCGCATACGGTCCGGCACACGGCACAAGACCCTGCTGGCCAAGACCGCGGTGGTCGCGGTCGGCGGCCGCCAGTTGTTCGGCGAGGTGGAACTCGCGCCCGGCCTGAGATTGGCCGACTGTGCCGTGCGCCAGGTGATGCCGTCGGGCCGGCTCCTCACCCACGCGGGACTTGCCGAGACCGACGAACTCCTCCGCAACGCCAACGGGCGGCGCATCGTCATCCTCGGCGGCTCACATAGCGCCTATGCCGCCGCCTGGGCGCTGCTCGAGCTGCCCGGCGCCGAATCCCTCGTCGATGGCCAGATCGCCGTCGTGCAAAGGCGGCCGCCGCGCGTCTTCTATTCCGACCGTGCCGCGGCCGAGGCCGACGGTTACGCGACCGCCCCAGGCGATATTTGCGCCCGCACCGGCCGTGTCAATCGCATGGGCGGACTACGGGGCCATGGCCGCGACATCTGGCGCCGCATCGCCCGCCGGCCGGATGTTGCGGCCGAGCCACGGTTGGCGATCCATCCGCTGCAGGATTTTCCCGAGGCGGCATTGCGCGCGGAGATCGAACAGGCGGCGCTGGTCATACCCTGCTTCGGCTATCGCGCCGCGACGGTGCCGATCTTCGGGCCGTCAGGCGAGAGACTGTCCCTGGCGGCCGACGACAATCGTACCGCCGTGAGCGCCAGCTGCCGGCTCCTCCTCGCCGATGGCGCCGAACTGCCGAACGTCTTCGGCGTCGGCCTCGGCACCGGTTTCCGACCGGACGAGACCATGGGATGCGAGCCCAATTTCGACGGCCAGGCCAACAGCCTGTGGCTCTACCAGAACGACATCGGCGGACTGATCTATCGCGGCATCCAGGCAGTGATGGCTTCTCCGCGCTTGCCCCTGGCCAGCGCCGCGGAATAGCGGGATCAACCGCCGAGGCGGCGGCGCACGTCGTCGGGAATGGCGACCGCCTTGAGCGAGCGCGCGTCGCCGTCCTTTGTCGCCCAGATACGAGTCTCCGAACCCTCGGCCGCGACTTCGCCCGCGCCGTCGCGGAACACATGGGTGATGGTGAAGGAGCTGCGGCCGAAGCGCGAGACGTGACTCTCGACCACCAGCCTCTCGCCATGCTGCGAGGCGCGGCGGAAGGAGCATTGGGCATTCACCAGCGGTGTGCCCTCCTTCCATTGACCGCTGCTGACATCATCGCGCTTCAGGCCCACCGTCAGGAACAGCCGGTAGGTCGCCTGGTCGCACCAGCGGAAATAGGCCGGGTAGTAGACGATGCCCGCCGGATCGCAGTCGCCCCATTCGACGGTGATCTCATGCCGGCTGGTGAGCGTCATGGCGTCGGCCGCCCGAGCGGCTTGCCGCTGATCGACGCGGTGCCGGTCATCGCCGCGACCAGCGTGCCGTCGGAGCGCGCGACATCGACGCGATAGGTCGAGATCCGGCTCGAGCGCGAGAGCTCGGTCGCGGTCGCCGTCAGCACCTCGCCCGGCTGGACGGCGCGATTGTAGATCATGTGCACGTCGATCCCGGCCGCGGCGACGCCGTGCGAGTTGCAGGCGAAGCCGAAGGCTGCATCGGCCAGGGTGAAGGTGAGCCCGCCGTGACAGACACCGCCGAAGTTGAGGTGCCGCCGTTCGACGGTGACCCGCGCCACCGCACGACCGGCCATCGCCTCGACCAGCTCGATGCCGAGGTCGGCGCAGAAGTTGTCGTCCCGGGCGATCGCCTTCATGTCGCGCGCACCGCTCATGCCGCGATCGCCGCCAGGGTGCGCGACAGCGCGTCGCCATCGGGATCGGCCAGGGCCGCCACGCGCGCGTTGGCCACGGCGTCGGCCGCTTTCGCGGGCGCCATCCGTCCGGCCAGCGCCGGTGCGATCACTTCGGCCGAGATGCGGCGATAGTTGCCGAGGCCGCGCTTGTAGGTGTCGCCATAGCCCTTGATGAGGCGGGCCGACTCCGCGATCTCGCGCGCCAGTTCGAGACCGAGCGGCTGGGCGGCGCGGATCTGACCCAGCCACCCTTCGATCTCGGCCTGCTCCTCGACGTAGCGGAAGCTATGCGGCCGCCACCAACGCAGGCCTGCCAGGAAGCGCAGGCGCGCAAAACCCCAGATCGTCGTGCTGCGAACATGCATCGATACGTGAAAGGGCCGACGGGCCATCAGCCAGCGCGCGGCCCAGGGCGGCAGGATCGCGGCGATCTCCTCGTTGCCTGGCTTGAAATGCTCGGTGAGTTCGATCGGCTCGTGCGGCTTGGCCCGCACCTCGGTACGCACCCGCTCGAACCGATCGTGCGAGGTCTTGGCCTGCGCCACCCGGATCACGTCCTCGAAGGACATGCGCACTGCGAGATGGCGCGCTACGTCGCGCACCAGTGCCGCGTCGAGCCCCTGCAGGCGGTCGAGGTAAAGCGCGGCATAGCGCCGGTCCTGGTAAGTCGCGAGGCGGCGGATACCTTCTTCCACGATGTCGAGGCTCGCCGCCGGGAACGCCTTGCGCGCACGTTCGATCAGGTCTTCGACGCCGCTCGACGCCGCCTGACGCTTGCGATGCTCGTGCACGGCCTGCTCGAGTTCGCCGCGCGCATGGCCGCGGCCGAAGGCGAAGGCCGCGAGGTTGGTATCGACAGCCTTGCCACCTTCGCGGATCGCCGCCTCAAAGGCATCGTCCGGGATCGGCAGCTTGCCCGATCCGGCCAGCGCGCCCATCAGCACAGCGTTGATCACGCCGCCGCTTTCCTCCGCCGCCTGGTCCATGTCGAACAGAATCTGCGTGCGGCTGCGTTCCTTCACGGCACGCAGCAGGCGGCCGACGTCGAAGCTGCCGTCGCCCATCGCGGCGCGCTCGCCGATCGCCAGTACGCGATGGGTCGATGCGATGAGCGTCGTGCGGTCAGGCGTCACGAAGCCGTTGAAGATCATGCGGCCGGCTTCCAGCAGCTCGGTCGCCAGCGCCACGTCGACCTCGCCGATCGCGGGGTTGAGCGCCAGCACCGTGGGCGCAGGCCCGCGCGCCGGCATCACCTCGAGGTAGTAGGTCGTGGCGCCGGTGCGTTGCGCGACGCCGGGTATCTGTGTCGCCTGCACGCCGAGCCCCTGGCTGTGGGCCGCCGCGACGATCCAGTCGCACAGCACGCCGCCGCCGTCACCGCCCAGCGCGCCGACCAGGATATTGATCGATTTAGCCACTCGCCATCGCCCCGATCACCGCCGAGCGCACACGCCAGAGCAACCGATCCCACCAGGTCGCGTTCTGCACGATGTCGGCCTTGTAGAACGAGGGACACAGCACGGCGGCGTCAGCCACTTCGCCGCACAGGCCGCAACCGACGCAGCCGTTGTTCACCGACGCCACCGGATCGGTGCGCAGCGGATCGGGGCTGGGCTTCACGACCAGCGACGGGCACCCCGACAACCGGATGCAGGAGTGGTCGCCGGTGCAGACCTCGTCGTCGACGCCGTAACGCGTGCGCACGACCCGCTCACCGCGCTTCAACCGAGCCGCAATCTGCGGGCGGACACGGCGCTGGCGCGCGAGCTGGCATTCGCCGTCGGCCACGATCACCTTGAGGCCGCCCTCCTTGGTGTTCATCGCCTCGCGCAGCGAGCCCAGCATGGTGGCGACGTTGTAGGTCCGGATGGTGCGCAGCCACTTCACGCCCATCGCCTTCAGCGTGGCGGCGATGTCCGACGTCGTCTCGCCGTCGCGGCGGTTACCCGAGGTATTGGGGATGAACTGCGCGCCGGTGGCCGACGTGTAGCCGTTCTGCATGATGATCAGCACGCGGTCGCCGCGGTTGAACATCGACGAGGCCACGCCCGACAGCAGGCCGTTGTGCCAGAAGCCGCCGTCGCCCATGACGGAGATGGTCCGCTTCTGCATGACAGGCGCCACCGCGCCCGCTGCGGCCAGCGACATGCCGAATCCGAGGATCGAGTTGCCGAGATTGAACGGCGCCAGGGTCGCAAACGAATGGCAGCCGATGTCGCTTGAGATGTGGACCTTGCCGACCTCGCGCTCGAGCAGCTTGATCGCCGAGAACACCGGCCGCTCCGGGCAGCCGACGCAGAAGCCCGGCGGGCGCAGCGGCAGGGCGCCACCCATGATCTTCTGCGCCTCGGCACGACCGGCACGCGCGGCCTCGAAGCGCTGGCGCGGGCCGGAGAGGTCGATGTCGTTGGCGGAGAGGGCCAGGAACTTCAATAGGCCTTCGGTCACCACCTCGGCGGTGTATTCGCCGGCCATCGGCAGCACGTCCTTGCCGTAGATCTTCGTGCCGACGTCGCGCTTGCGCAGCAACGCATGGATCGCCTGCTCGATATAGTCGGGCGCGCCCTCCTCCACGATCAGCACGGCGCGCTTGCCCTTGCAGAAGTCCGCGATCTGGTCGGGCACCAGCGGATGCGTGACATTGAGCACGAGTGTCGGGATCTTGCCTTCGACGCCAAGCCGGTCGAGGCCGCGCATCAGCACATTGGTGATGCCGCCCTGCACGATGATGCCGAGGTCGGTGCGGTCGCCGGCGAAGAACTCGTTCAGCCCGTGATCGACGATGAAGCGCTGGGCCGCCGGCTGGCGCACCTCGACCTTGATCTTCTCGTGCGCATAGGTCGACGGCGGATGGGAGATGCGATCGTAGTTGTGCAGCGCAGGCTCGGCCAGGCGCGCGTTGCGCGAAATCGCCGGCGGCTTGTTGTCCTTGGCCGTGAACTCGCCCGTCACGTGGCAGGCGCGGATGCGCAGCTCCATCATGACCGGCGTGTTGGTGGCCTCCGACAGCTCGAATGCCTTCTCGGTGCAGGCCACGATGGTCGGCAGCGAGGGCCGCGGGTCCATCAGCCAGACCGACGACTTCAGCGCATAGGCATGCGCGCGTTCCTGGATGACGGAAGCGCCTTCGCCGTAATCCTCGCCGACGACGATCAGCGCCCCGCCGATCACCCCGGGCGAGGCGAGGTTGGACAGCGCGTCGGCCGCGACGTTGGTGCCGACGATCGACTTCCAGGTGACGCAGCCGCGGATCGGATAGTTGATCGAGGCGCCGAGCAGGGCGGCGGCCGAGGATTCGTTGGTGCAGGTCTCCAGATGAACGCCAAGCTCATCGAGGAGATCCTGGCTCTCGACCAGCACGTCGACCAGATGCGAGACCGGCGCGCCCTGATAGCCGCCGACATAGGCAACGCCCGACTGCAGGATCGCCTTGGTGACCGCCAGGATGCCCTCGCCGCGAAAAACCTCGCCCTCGCCGAGGCGCAGGGCACGGACCTCGTCCTTGAACGAGCGCTCCGGATTGGTGCGTTGGGCGACTTGCAGCTGGGGCTGGTCGAGCATGGGCGCAGTATAGGGGCTAGCGGCGGACGCGACGATCCCGTTTGGGGGTATCCCGCACACCGTCGGCACGCGCTTTGGCCAGCAATTCGCGGAACGGCGCCAGCAGGCGCTCGCGCACGTCGCCGCCTTCCAGCGCCGACAGCGCCAGCCCCACGGCCTCGAGGGTCGAAACCGCATCCGCCCGCGCTTCCTTGCGCAGGTTGCCATAGAGCGACGGGCCATCAGGCACGATCACGAAGCGCCGGAGCTTGGTCAGCCAGGCGTTGCGCCACCATAGCGCCTTGGCCTGCGCCCAGTTGCCGTCGAGGACGACGAGGCCTTTGAGGCCAGACAAAGCGCCCTCCTGGTTGACCATCGGCTCGCCCTTGCCGCTGACGGCGACCAGCGGTCCTGCGGCCGTCGCATGCGCCGAGCCGAGGTAGAGCACCCCCCAGTCCTTCGTCTCGGCCGGCTCCTTCAGAGCGTGCGCGAGGTTGCGCCACGACAGGCCGACGACGAGCTGCGCATTGGCCAGGGTCTCGCAGATCAGCTTCGCGGTGCCCAGCACGCGGTCCTGCTCCTGCGGATGCTGGAGGATAAGGACTGCGACCTTGTTGTCGACGGGGTTGGACATGGAACAGGATATAGACGTCACCGGAATGTCCGTCACCGTCCTCCTCCTCGATAGCGTGACCAAGCTGCCGCCCGAGGCGGACGGCGCCGTCGTGGTCGGCGGCTCGCATGGCGCGGTCTATGCCGCCCACCTGTCGGCCAAGGCGGGCGTGCGTGGCGCGGTCCACCACGACGCCGGCATCGGCCTCGACGAGGCAGGCGTGAGCGGCCTGGCCTACGCCGAGGACCTCGGCATGGCGATGGTGGCGCTGGCCACCGAAAGCTGCCGCATCGGCGATGCCCAGGACCAGTTCGCGCGCGGCATCGTCAGCCGGGCCAATGGCCGGGCCGGCGCCTGCGGCGTGATGCCGGGCATGGCCTGCCAGGAGGCCGTCGAGCGGCTGAAGGACGCGGCTTGGCCGCATCGCCTGCCGCCGCCCAAGAAGGAGGACCGCCACCCGGTTGGCCGGGTCGTCTGCCTCGATTCGGCCTCGCTGCTGGTGCCCGGAGACCGCGACCGCGTCCTGGCCACCGGCAGCCACGCCGCGCTGATCTCCGGCCATACGACCGCGCCCTTCCGGCCGCGGCTCATCCTGTTCAACGACGGCGGGCCCGGGATCGACCGCGGCGGCGTGCTCGGCCTCGACGTGCTCGATAGCGAAGGCGTCGCGGGCGCCGCCGTGGCGGCCAACTCGGCCCGGATCGGCGACGGCCGCTCGACTCTGCAGGACGGAACCCTGTCCTGGGTCAATCAGGCTGCATACCGGCTGGGACTGCGTGTGGGCAGTCCGGCGCTTGCCTTGGCCCACGCCGTGGCCGAAAAGGTTTAACCATCGATATCGGGAGATCGGCGCGGCATGGCTGTGGTCAATGTGAAGTCGGAAATCGCGGGCAACGTCTGGAAGATCCAGCTCAAGCCAGGCGACAAAGTCGAGGCCGAGGGTGAGATCATGATCCTCGAATCGATGAAGATGGAAATCCCGGTCCTGTCGCCCAAGGCCGGCGTCATCAAGGAAATCAGGGTCAACGAGGGCGAGGCGATCGCCGAGGGTCAGCTGGTGGCGGTGATCGATGGCTAACTCGGTCGCCGTCGACGTCGCAAGGCTCTGGGGTCCCACCAACATGCGTCGCTCGGCGGCCGGCATCGTGCTGTGCTGCGTGATCGCCGCCATCGCCTTCGTGGCCAACGCCAACCACTGGATGCAGTTCGGCCGCGTCTTCATCCCGCCGCTGATCGTCACCCTGGTGATCGGCATGATGCTGCAGCCGCTATCGACCCGGGAGGTACTGAAGCCCGGCCTCGACTTCTCCGGACGCACGCTCCTGCGCACCGGCGTGGCACTCTACGGCGCGCAGCTCACGCTCGGCCAGCTGGTCGACGGCGGGGCGCTGCCGATCGTGATCGCGATTGCGGCGGTCACCTGCACCATCGTCTTCGGCGCCGTCGCCGCGCGCATGATGGGCCTGACTCGCGATTTCGGTTTCCTCACCGGCTGCGCCACCGGCGTCTGCGGCGCTGCCGCCGCGATGGCAACCTCGGCGGTGCTGCCGCGCCACGCAAACTCCGACCGCGATCTCGCCTTCGCGGTGATGGGCGTCAACTTCATCAGCACCGTCACCATGGTGATCTACCCGACCTTCCATCAGTGGCTGGGCTATTCGACCTTCGAGATGGGCGTTTTCCTGGGCGGCTCGATCCACGACGTGGCCCAGGTCGCCGGCGCCGGCGAAACGCTCGGCAAGGACTATCTCACCATCGCCATCATCACCAAGTTGCTGCGCGTGGCCTGCCTGCTGCCGGCGGTGACGGTCATCGCCTGGTGGGTGGCGCGCGGCGGCGAGAAGGTGGGCGACGCCCGCCCTGCCCCGCCGGTCTTCCTGTTCGGCTTCCTGATCCTGGCGGCGGTGAATTCGCTCGGCCTGGTGCCGCACGGCGTGCAGGCGGCGCTGGCCCAAGTCTCGTCGTTCCTGATCATCGCGGCGATCGCCGCACTCGGCATCAAGACCTCGCTGATGGCGCTGATCCGCATCGGCCCGCGGCCGGTGGTGCTGCTGCTGTCCGAGACCGTGTTCATCGGGCTGCTGGTCGCCGGGCTGATCTACGCCCTGCGCAACGTCGGAATGTAGGTCGGCCCTGGTCGTCTGGTTGGCCGTCGGCCCTTGCCGGCGGGCCTTTCGACGTCTCAGACTCGACACAATCGGCGGCATGATGGAGCCGGCGACGGCCTCATGCCTGGCCATCCGCAGGGAGTTCGCCCGTTGAGCGATCGCTATTTCGAGGACTTCAAGGTCGGCGAGCGCTTCGTCAGCGGCGGCCTGACCATGACCGAAGCCGGCATCATCGAGTTCGCCCGCCAGTGGGATCCGCAGCCGTTCCACATCGACGTCGAGTTCTCGAAGAAGTGGGTCTACGAGGGGCTGATCGCCTCGGGCCTCCACACGATGTGCGCGACCCTGAAGCTGTGGCTCGAGCTCGGTGTGTTCAAGGCGTGCAGCCTGGGCTCGCCGGGACTGGGCGAGACGCAGTTCCCGCGGCCGGTCCGGCCGGGCGACACGATCCGCGTCGTCACCGACATCGTCGAGCTGCGCCCGTCGGCGTCGAAACCCGACCGCGGCATCGGCCGCATCCGCCAGGTCACGATCAACCAGCGCGGCGAGCACGTGATGGAGCAGGAGACGACGGTGTTCCTGAAGCGCCGCCCGATCGCGGTGGCGAGCGCCCGCAACTAGCCCCTCCCTCACTGTCAAAGAAGCGCCTCGTCATGAGGATTCGCCTAAAAGCCCGACCGGCCCGCATTCGTGGCCATTCTTCATGAAATTCATGAAATTCATGAAATTCATGAGGATCGCCCGTCGAAAGCAGCTCCTCGCGAGGATGTAGCCGACGTTTTGCCGATGATTGGAAGTCACCATGCGACCATCATAGGCGCGTCGCGATGGAACTCCCAATGTGGTCAACATCGACGCTATGATGTTGACGGGCTTGGACTCATCGCGCCGGCCAGACGCCTCAACGCCAGGCGAAGACGGGCTGCTCGAAATGATCGACGCGCGTGTCGCGGCCGGCCAGCGCCACTTCCTTGAACTGGTAGAGCACCGCCGCCGTGGGCGCGTTCACCGTCGCCACCGGCAGCGGCAGGCGGATGATCGGCCGGTCGGATTCGGGGATCGCCACGATCTCGGGCGAATCGGCGCGGAACAGTTCGGCGCAGCGGATACGATAGGCCGCCGCCACTTCCGTCGGATTGGGGATCATCTGCAGGCGCGCGCCCATCCAGACCACCACGGGCGCGATGAGATAGCCCGAGCGTGTCGGATAATCGTCGAGCGTGCCCAGCACGTCGTCTGTCGATGCAAGAACACCGAGTTCTTCGTGCAGCTCGCGCAGCGCGGTCTGCTCGATCGTCTCGCCGGCATCGACCCGGCCGCCCGGCAGCGCCCACTGGCCGCCATGGGCGCGCAGCCGCGGCATGCGCTTGGTAAGCAGGAACGCGGCCTCGCCCGGCACGTCGGCCTCGGCCACCACGACGGCGACGGCGGCATGCTTGAGACTGCCGGGATCGGGCCGGCGACGCACCTCGAAGCCGGCGAGACGGTCGGCGATGGCGCTACGCAGCTTTTCGTCGAAACGGAAGGAGGTCACGCGCCCGCGGGCTTTCTGAACGTCCAGACGACGGCCGGCGGCACGTTGCGCCAGATGCGCGGCCGGCGCGCGCTCTGAAGATGCAGGCGCTCGCGCAAGGACTGCGGCACGGGCGGCTTCGGCCCGTAGGTGAACTGGATCAGCGCCGCGCCCGGGGGCAGCGCCTCGAATATGCCCTCGACGATATCCTTCACGACATCGGACGGCAGCGACAGCAGCGGCAGGCTCGATACGACGGCGGCCAGGCGCTCGACGCCGCTGGCGACCAGCAGATGCGGCAGACGCGCGGCATCGCCCTCGATGATCTGCGGGCCGCTGAAGTGCGCGCGCAGGAAGGCGGCGAGTTCCGGATCGCGCTCGACCAGCGCCAGGCGCTGCGGGGCGATGCCCGCCGCCAGAAGCGCCTTGGTGACCTCGCCGGTGCCGGCCCCGAGTTCGATGACATGGCCGGGGCGGCTGCCGATGCAGGCGACCGTGGTCTCGGCCATCGCGCGCGTGAGCAGCGGACCGCTCGGCATGACGGCACCCACCGCGAAGGGGCGCCGGAGCCAGCGCTTCAGGAACAGGGCCGTTCCGGCATGTTCGAGCGGTGCCATGGCCAAACGTCTAACAGACGCCCGCCCGGTTCTCTACTGGGCAGGTTGCAGAGCGGGTCCTGTGGCGGCGGGTTCGGCCGCCGTTTCGAACACGGCGCGCTCATGTCGCATCTGCTCGAGCGCATTGACGACCGACACCAGCACCGCAGCGGCGAACGGCAGCGACTGGACCAGCATGAAGAAGGACCACAGGCGCGCCTCGGGATCGAGTACCCCGCTGGTCCGCCACAACACGATCGCCGAAAGCCAGAGCAGGCCGGTCAGGATTGCCTCGCTACGTGCCATGCCGAGCGCCATGCCGAGCGTGGCGCGCTCGTCCATCTTGGGTGTGCGCATGAACGGCAGCCGGCTGGTCATCAGGCCGTAGATCACCGCCAGACCCACCGTATAGGTGAGTGCCAGCCCCGCCAGGGATGCACCCACGCTCTGGCGGAAGCTGCACTTCACGCGATTGGCGTAGAGGCCGAAGGAGTAGACCAGCTTGAAGACGAAGATGCCGATCGTGGGCGCGATGAATTCCGCCGGCGGCAGGCCGACCGGCTTGATGCCGAACAGCGGCGGCACCAGCACCGCCAGCACCCAGGCCAGGCCCGCCCAGGTGAAGACGAGGTTCAGCGCATCGGCGAACCACGGCAGCCAGCCGGCGACGAAATGGTACTTCTGCGCAAAGGTGAGGCTCGTGGTGTTCGACAGCATCTTGCCGCCATGCGCCTTCATGATCTGCATGGCGCCGTAGGCCCAGCGGAAGCGCTGCTTCTTGTAGCCGGCGAAATGATCGGGCGTCAGGCCGTGGCCGAAGCGCTCACGGCTGTACATGGCGCCGTAGCCCTTCTCCATCAGGCGCAGGCCGAGCTCGGTGTCCTCGGTGATGCACCAGGTCGCCCAGCCGCCCATCTCCTCCATGCGGTCCTTGCGGACGAGCGTCATGGTGCCGTGCTGGATGATGGCGTCGTACTCGTTGCGCAGGCACATGCCGATGTCGAAGAAGCCGGCATACTCCCAATTCAGCATTTCCTTGAAGCGGTCGCCGGTCCAGTCGCGGTGATCCTGCGGGCCCTGCACGTAGGCCACCTTCTCGTCGTCGAAATGCGGGATGACGGCCTTCAACCAGTCCGGCCGCACCATGTAGTCGCTGTCGATGACACCGATCACCTTGGCGTCCGGCGCGGTCTGGCTCAACACGTAGTTGAGCGCGCCTGCCTTGAAGCCCTTCATCGTGTCGAAATGGAAGAATTTGAAGCGCTCGCCCAGCTGCGCGCAGTAATCCTGCACCGGACGCCACACCGCAGGGTCCTTGGTATTGTTGTCGATGATGATGACTTCGAGGCTGGGGTAGTCGAGCGCGGCCAGCGACTCGATGGTCTGGATCACCATCGCCGGCGGCTCGTTGCAGATGGCGACGTGGATCGAGACCTTGGGCCACACGCGATCGGCCGGCTGGCGTGGGATCATCGCGGCGGCGGGCAACGCCTCGCGCATCCAGCGCGGGCGCCAGATCGTCTCGACCATCTCCAGCGCCTGGATGAGCGCCATGCCGAGGCTGATGATCAGGAAGAAGGCGAGGCCGCCCCAGCCCGCGACCTCCGACCAGCGCATATAGGTGCCGGCGGCGACCGCGCCGCCGTAGGCGATGGCGCTGGTCGACAGCAGCGTGAGTCCGCAGAAGGCGAATTGGCCGGCGATGCCGAGAGCGCGCCAGCGCCACAGGAACACGCCCACGATCGGCAGTGCCGCGAGCAGCGACCACAGCGCGCACGACAGCCACTGCGGGAAGGTCTCGATCGAGCCGCTCCAGGCGAACTTCTGCCCGCGGTCGGCGTTCCACAGGCCCCAGTAGCCGCCAGCCTTGCCCTCGAGGTCATAGGCCTTCCACGGCTGGTCGACGGCCTCGACGACGAAGTAGTCGATGTTCTGCGACTTCAGCCACGCCACCATGTCGCGGATGTTCTTGGCCTGCTCGGCGGGCGTCGCCTGCTTGATCATCCCCGTCGCCGGGCTGCGGCGTTGCGCACCGTTCGACGGCCAGCCGACCTCGGTGACGATGATGTTCTTGTTCGGGTAGGCCTGCTTCAGCATCCCGATCTTGTTCTTGAGGTATTCGAGCGGCGTCTCGCTCGACTGCTCGTCCCAGTAGGGCAGCACGTGGACGGCGAGATAGTCAACCTCGCGCGCCAGCTCGGGATAGCGCAGCCAGATGTGCCACGGCTCGGCAGTGCTGACCGGCACCTTGACGTTGCGTTTGACGTTGCGGATCTCGCGGATGAGCTGGACCGGGCTGACGGCGTTGGGATCGCGCTGATCCTTCTGGCCGTCCCAGCGCAGGATGTTCTCGTTGCCGACCAGCACGCGCTCGATGCTGGGGTTCTGGTTGGCCATGCGGATCAGCGTCCGCGTCTCCTCGGCATTGACCTCGGCGGCATCGCGGCCGAACTGCAGCTTGGCTTCGTTGGCACTGTAGATCCACGCGCCGGGCACCAGCTTCAGCCCGTAGCGCTGGGCAAGCTCGGGCATGTAGTCGCCGCCGTCCGAGGTGCGATAGGTGCGGACGTACTCGACCTTGCCGGCAAAAGTGGCGAAGTCGCGCTCGACCTGCTCCTTGCGCGGCTTGATGGCGGGCGCGGTGTCCTCGCTGACAGCGGTGCGCAGGAACGAGAAGACGCCGCTCGCCTTGGCCTCGATCGGATCCTGGTCCTTGGCCCACGGCGCGTAGGTCACGCCGTGCAGCGGCCCCTCGACGTTGGCGGCAGTGACGTGCCGGTCGAGCAGGCGCCAGCCCAGGAGGGTGACGGCAACCGTGACCAGAAGGACCAATCCAAGTCGCATCATGAAAGGCGCGATCGCTCGGGCAAACCGCCGTCGGTCAGCGTTCGCATCGGCACGGGATCCGAAACACGGTCGCAACTCTCCTGCGGACGACGGACGCCGACGCAAGGACCGTGCCGGATCACGTCAGGACCGGCGCAGGCGCTTGCGCGACCGGCGCGTTCTATAGCCCGCGCCGCCCGCAACCGTAAAGAGTCGGCGCGCAATCATGGCGAAAATGTCAAAATCGGAGGGACATGACCCAGCGCCCCTGCTCCCTGCCCGCCGACCGGGAAGACTTCCTCGACCGCGCCGGCGGCCGCCTGCGGTACGCCGAATGGAACGCCCGGGGAACCGACGGCAGGCCGCCGCGCGGCAGCGTGGTGCTGGTCCAGGGCCGCGCCGAGTTCATCGAGAAGTACGCCATGGAAGTGGCCGGCGACCTGCTCAGCCGCGGGTTCGCCGTCTATGCGCTCGACACGCGCGGCCAGGGGCTCAGCAGCCGGATGCTGCCCGATCACGACAAGGGTCATATCGACGACTTCTCGACCTATGTGACCGACCTCAGGGACTTCCTCGAGACCGTCGTGGTGCCGACGGCGCCCAAGCCGCTGCTCCTGCTCAGCCACTCGACAGGAGGCAACATCGCACTACGCTACCTGGCGGCCGAAGGTTCCCGGCTTTTCGCGGCTGCGGCATTCAGCTCGCCGATGACCGCGCTGCCGCACGCCCGGCTGATCCGGATGATGCTGGCCCTGCTCAACCCCTTCCGCTTCCTCGACACGCGCTATGCGCCGGGGACCGGGCCCTGGAATCCGACCAAGCGCGCCTTCGCGGCCAACGACCTCACGCACGACGAGCGGCGCTACCGCTTCACCGACGCCTGGTTCGCCGCCGATCCATGGCTCAGGCTGGGCGGCCCCACGCTCGGCTGGCTGCGCCAGGCTTTCCGCTCCTTCGCCGTGCTCGACACGCCGGCCTGCCTCGAGCGCATCGACCTGCCCATCCTGGTCGCCAGCGGGTCGGAGGACACGGTGGTGAATGCCGCCGTTCACCAGACGGTCGCCAAGCGCATTCCGGGCGCCGAGCATGTCGTCATCGACGGCGCCCGCCACGAACTCCTGATGGAGACCGATGCGCGCCGGGCGCAGTTCTGGGCCGCGTTCGACCGGCTTGCCGCCCGTGTCTGCTAGACGGAGAGTGAACCAAGACAAATGACCGTGTTCCAGATCCTGGTGATCGCCGTCGCCTTCATCGTCGCCGGCACCGCCAAGGGGGCGATCGGCATCGGCCTGCCGCCGATCGCCATCGGCATCATGACCCTGGCGCTACCGCTGGGCGACGCGCTGGCGATCCTGACCTTCCCTACCCTGCTGACCAACGTCTTCCAGGCCTTCTACGGCGGCCGCTTCCTGGTGCTGCTGCGCCGCTTCGGCCCGATGTCGGCGCTGGCGGTCGCGGGCGTGCTGGGCGCGGGCATGACGCTGGGCAAGCTGGGATCGCCCGGCATGCTGGGCTGGCTGGGCGCGCTGCTGGTGTTCTACGCTTCGCTGGCACTCTTCGCCTGGCGGCCGGTCATGCCGCGCGCGCACGAGCCGTGGGCGAGTCCGCTGATCGGCCTGGCGAGCGGCGTCGTTGCCGGCGTCACCGGCATGGCCGCGGTGCCGTTCCTGCCTTACATGCAGTCGCTGCAAATCACCCGGAACGACCTGGTGCAGGGGTTGGGCATCGTCTTCCTGTTCATCATGCTCGCGGTCGCCGGTACGCTGGTGCATCAGAACATCTTCACGACGTCGAATGCCATCGGCAGTGTGTTCGCCCTCGCGCCCACTTTTGCCGGCGTCTGGGTCGGCCAGAAGGTGCGCAATCGTGCCTCGCCGGAGGCATTCCGCAGGATCTTCTTGTCGGGCATGCTGGCGCTCGGCCTCAACATGGCCCGCGGCCTGTTCTAGGAGTATTACCTCCCGCCATGCCCCTTCCCACCCACAAGATCACGATCTGCGGCATCCCCGAGCTGGCCCAGCACTCAGGCGCCGGCGTCACCCACGTGCTGTCGATCATCGACACGCACGAGCCGCGGCCGTCCGCGCTGGATACCTTTCCCGGCATCGACCACGCGCTGATCCGCTTCGACGACGTGGTGGCGGAATATCCCGGCTTCGAGGCCTGCACGCCCCGGCACATCGAGACGGTGCTGGCATTCGGCGAGCGCGCGCACGCGGCACCCGGCGGCCACGTGCTGATCCACTGCCACGCCGGCGTCTCGCGCTCGCAGGCGGCAGCCGCCATCCTGATGTGCCAGCACGCGCCCGGCCACGAAGAGGAGGCGTTCCTGCGCCTGCTCACCTTGCGCAAGCACGGCTGGCCCAACACGCGCATGGTTGAGTTCGCCGACGAGATGCTGAAGCGCGACGGTGCCCTCATGCGGGGGCTGCTGGTCTACCGCCGCGCGCTGATCGCCGACAAGCCGCACCTCAGCGAGATCATTCGCAACATCGGCCGCGGTCACGAATTGCCGACATAGGCCCTCTCGATCCGCCGGTGGAATTCGGCCAGCGGCGCGCCGTCCTCGACCGGCATCACGCCGGCCGCGCGCTCGCCCTGCAGATGCTCGCAGCCGTGCTTGAGCACGAGGGCAGCGCTTTTGTGATGGGCGTCGGCGGGCTCGCCCAACACATGCGTGAACAGGCGCGTGCGCAGGAATGTGTGCGGCACGATCTGCTCGACGATCGCCTTGGCGCCGGCGCGGCGCACCATGAGCAGCGGCGCCTGCCACACGAAGCCTTCCTCGTGCCGCGGCCGGTTGCCCAGCAGATGCTCGACCACGACCTTCCAGTTGGCATCGATCTCGGTGATGATCGTGCCGCCGAAATCCGGCAGCGGCGCGGTGCCGAGCTGCGGCGGCGCCACCGACGCGTAGAGGCTGAAGAACACGATGCCGCCCGCTACCG
>Ga0105240_10002751_pt1 | contig 27795 bp, 25 predicted proteins | sample KBSC54metaG_FD_80426 | JGI IMG/M metagenome (GOLD analysis project Ga0105240, IMG submission 80426) | Corn rhizosphere microbial communities from Kellogg Biological Station, Michigan, USA - KBS C5-4 metaG | ecosystem: Host-associated > Plants > Roots > Rhizosphere > Soil | place: Michigan, USA... | reverse complement strand
TTCTGCCCTGCGGTAGCCTGCTCGCGCATGCGACGGGCTTCGTCGCGCAGGAACTGCTGGTAATCGTCCAGATCGCCGTCGAAGGGCTCGACGCCGCCCCTGGTGACCAGCCAGAACTCATCACATACCGCGCGCAGCAGGGCCCGGTCGTGACTGACCAGCATCACCGTGCCTTCGAATTCGTTGAGCGCCACGGCTAGCGCTTCGCGTGTGGCCAGATCGAGGTGGTTGGTCGGCTCGTCGAGCAGCAGCAGGTTCGGGCGCTGCCACACGATCATGCACAACACGAGCCGCGCCTTTTCGCCACCGCTCATCGTGCCAACCGCCTGATGGACCATGTCGCCGCTGAAGTTGAAGGTGCCGAGGAACGTGCGAAGCGATTGTTCGGTGCTACTCTGGCCGGGGGCGCGCATATGCGCCGGCGTCTCCTTGGCAAGGCGGATCATGTGTTCCATCGGCGTGTCGAGCGGACGCAGCACGTCGAGCTCCTGCTGGGCGAAGTAGCCGATGTTCAGACCTTTGCCTTCGCTGATCTCGCCGGCGATCGGCGCCAGCGCGTGCGCCACCGTCTTCACGAGGGTGGACTTGCCTTGGCCGTTGGCACCGAGAATGCCGATCCGCTGCCCGGCCAGCACGGAACGGCTGATGCCGCGCACGATGACCGTGGGCGGCGTGCCCGGCAGCGCGCCGGTCGGCGCGGGGTAGCCGAAGCTCGTGTCGAGCATCGACAACAGCGGGTTCGGGACGTTGAGGGGCTCCTTGAACTCGAAGTTGAACTCCGCATCGGCAAGCACAGGTGCGATCTTCTCCATGCGTTCGAGCGCCTTGACCCGGCTCTGCGCCTGTTTCGCCTTCGAGGCCTTGGCCTTGAATCGGTCGATGAATTTCTGCAGGTGCGCGATCTTGTCCGCCTGCCTGGCCACCGCGGCCTGCTGCAACCCGATCTGCTCGGCGCGCATGTCTTCGAACTTGCTGTAGTTGCCGCCATAACGCACGAGCTTGGCGTTGTCGACGTGCACCGTCACCTGCGTCACCGCGTCGAGGAATTCGCGATCGTGGCTGATCACTACCAGGGTTCCTTGATAGCGTTTGAGCCAGGCTTCCAGCCAGACCAGCGCGTCGAGGTCGAGGTGGTTGGTCGGCTCGTCGAGCAGCAGCAGGTCGGACGGGCACATGAGCGCGCGCGCCAGTTGCAGTCGCATGCGCCAGCCGCCGGAGAAGCTGTTGACCGGCTGGCTAAGCTGCGCAGCACTGAAGCCAAGGCCCAGGATCAGCGCTTGGGCACGTGCGGGGGCATCGTGTGCACCGGCGTCGTGCAGGGCCATGTAGGCGTGCGCCATGCGCATGCCGTCGTCGCTGGCTTCGGCGGCGGCTGCTTCGGTCTGCGCGGCCAACAGCCCAGTGTCGCCCTCGATTACGAAGTCCGTCGCGCTCTGCTCGGTCTCCGGCATCTCCTGCGCGACCTGGCCCATCTTCCACGCAGCGGGAATCGAGAACTCGCCGCTGTCTTCGTGCAGCGTTCCGTTGAGAAGGCCGAAGAAGGACGATTTGCCGGCGCCATTGCGGCCGACAAGGCCAATCTTTTCGCCGGGGGTGAATGTGATGGACGCGCGGTCGAGTACGACATTAACGCCGCGACGCAGCGTGAGATTACGGACGGAAATCATAAGGAGCTACATCGGAGAAGATTGGCATGATAGCCGACCGGACGTGCAGCGCTGCCTCTTTTCTGATCCGCTTGCGCTTCGCGGCGCCCAGCGCCGATTCCATCCTCGAAAAGATCGGGCGTGTACGCAAAGCTATTTCCGGGACAGGACACTGGAGATCTCCCCCGCGCCGCAAGGTCGCGTGGACGGCGGTACGGTCGACCCCACGTCGATGATCTGGCTTCCCTCTGTTGTTGCTGGCACATGAGTAATTTTTTACCGCCGCGCTGCCAACGCTTTCAAATCCAGCGCAACGCCTCAGCAATGACATGCGTTGCCCCACTGTCTGCGCATTGGCCATGAGCGATCAGAAGGCGCTCGGGCTTCCAATCGAGCACTCTTTGGCGAGCGGCGCGAAACCGCAAACACTGCAAATGTCTTCAGCAGCCCGACCGTAGGATCGCCACTGGGGAAAAACTCGCGCGTCAGGATGGTCGCCAGAAATCCGTACGCGGCGAAATCGAACCACTCGACGAAGTTGCCGATAGAAGCGGCGGCGATGACTCGCCGTAGCGTCCTCGTATCGACTTCCTGGGTGCGCTGAGCTGGCATGGTTCACTCCCCTCTTCAAGTTTCGGTTCCTTCCCGCATCGAAACGAGGGTAGAGGCTCAAATTACCTAGGTCTATACGTGCCGATTACCTAGGTAATCAGAAGCAATCGTTGGCAGTTACAGTAGTCATGAAGACCCCGGGTCGGAATAGCATGCATTCTACGTAGTTCACGTAATTTGTCCGGTCCTCCGGCTTAACCATAAAAGGACGCAATCGTGAAGAAATCCCTCCTCATAGCATCCCTGCTGGCGGCTATGGTCCTGGCCGCATGCAGCAAGGGCAGCGATGAATCTGCTGCACCCGCTGCGTCGGGCGCGCCCGCGACTTCGAGCGCTGTTTCTAGCGAAGCCCCCGCCGCCGCCGCTTCTTTCCCTGCCGCTACTTCTGCTCCTCCCAGCCCTGGTCCTGCTCCTGCCCCCCCTGCTCCTATGCCCGCCGCTCCGGCTGGAGCCGGCGGACATGCAGGTTTACCGCAAGGCGCAAGCCAGTAAAGGCGACCGCGATGGTGCTTGGCCAGCGCCATGAATTGGGCGGGTGGCGCTCCCGGTACGACTCAACCTCTCAGCGCCATCGCGCGCAGCAACGCGTCGATCTGACCGAACGCATCCTGCTCCCACTGTTCGGGCGTGCGATCACCCAGCACGCGTGTCTTCGACGAAGCGCCTCACGCAGGTAGGCCCGTATCCTTCGAAGGTGTCGAACTTCTCGGCGATGTACCGGAAGCCGCGTTCGCCGCTTGCATGCCCCAGGAGCAGCCGACATTCCCGTGCCAGTGCATCGATCCCGTCGGGGTAGTTCCGCACGCAGTAGTAGATATCGTAGGCGTCCTTCTGCTTGTAACGGCCCGCCAGTGCGTGGCCCTTCTCTGTGATTCCCGTTTCTCGCGCTAGCGAGGACACCGAAGCATTTTCCGGCGGCATCATGCGACGCACCAGCGCTTCCTTTCGTTCTGCTGAGTAGGCTTTCATTCACACGCGCGATCCCGGCTCCGCCAAATGGCTTGTAAGACGGCGCCGCCTGACTATACTTCATATCATTGTCCGGCCTTCCCGGAGCCTGTTCACACGCACGGCAGGTCCCGGAGGAGCACAGCTTCAACCGTCTACCTCTTTTCACGAACGCAAGATCACTGCTTCGGTGCCGAGACGTTTTCTCCGGCCAGGAAGCCGTAGATTTAGCGTAGCACCTACCTAAAACCGCGGGGGGCGTGGGTGTGAATAGCCACCAGGGGGAAGGGACACACTTTCTCGGGCCATCTGCAGCAAAGATCGCCGGAACGATTCTGATCGTGGAGGACAACCCGGCGACACGGAAGATGTTCTGCGTCGCACTGGCGAGCGCGGGATATGAAGTCGTCGAAGCCGGCGATGCCACGACTGCGCTCGAGATTGCGTCGCACTGGCGGCCCGACCTGATCGTTCAGGATCTCGCGCTTCCGGACATGGACGGTCTGGACTTGTTGCGCGCATTTCGCAAGCAACTTGGCAGCGCATCGATACCTATTTTCTGCGTGTCAGGATTCTTGTCCAAACTCAACGAGGCACTCGCTGCAGACGAAGGGCTCACTGTCGTCCTCTTCAAGCCCGTTGATCCGATCCACCTTATCGAGCTCGTAAGAGACCACCTGGTTGCAACGTCGGCGCCTTCCGAAGTAACGGTCAGGGGCCAACGCATTCTCCTGGTCGACGACGACCCACTGCAACTGAAGCTCACCCACGTCTGGCTCGCGAACTCGGGGTTCGATGTCACGACTGCCACCGACGGCGCATCAGCACTGGAAGAGGTTCACCGGCATCGACCGGATGCCATCGTCAGCGACGTGCTCATGCCGGGCATCGATGGGTTCGCGTTGTGCCTGGCGATACGCCGCACCAAGGACACTGAAAGCATCCCGGTCGTGCTCACCTCCTCTTCGTATATCGAGGAGTCGGACCGCGCACTTGCCGCACGTGTCGGTGCGAACGTGCTCGTTGTAAAGACCGAGGGGCTGGACGTGTTGGTTCAGGCGATCGGTGCCGCGCTGCAAGCGCTACCGCCTCCGCCACCGAGCGACTCGCTCGCGACGATCAACGATGAGCACGCAAAGCGCACACTCTGGCAACTCGAGCGCCAAGTCCGGCAGAATGCGCACCTCGTACATCGCTCCAACCTGCAGGCTGCGCGGCTCGCGGTGCTCGCCAGTGTATCGGAGGCGTTGGCAAGGAACCGCACCCTCAACGGTGTGCTCGGTGAGGTCCTGGCATCGTGTCTGGATATGGCCGGGATTTCGAAGGGGGTCCTTTACCTCGCAGAAAACAACGGACATCTCGAGTTCAAGCATCAGACGGGGTTCTCCGAACCCGCGATGCCAAACGTACGCCGTGTATTCGATTGCGAGGATGTCATCCGTGACATCGCAAGACGCGGAAATGTGACTCCGGTCCCGTCCCCGGCTATCCCGGCTGAAGTTGCGCAGACACTGATCGCCGGGATGCAGGCGAGCTCCTTACTGGTCGTACCGATATTGTGGGCAGATGCTGTTTACGGCGCGGTGATCCTGGGCACTCGGCCCGCGGACGATATTTCCCACGAAGACGCATTCGCTTTCGCCCGCGTTCTAGGCGCTCAGATCGGCCAAGCACTCGGCCTTTCGCACGCGTTCGCGAACCTGGCCTCCAGCGAGGAAGCACTGCGGATTTCGCGTGAAGAACTGCGGCACTTGTCCGCGCACAATCAGAAAATTCGCGAGGAGGAAAAGGCGCGCATCTCGCGCGAGTTGCACGACGAACTCGGCCAGAAACTGACGGCCCTGAAGATGGCGGTGACACTCGTCGAGCATAAAAACGACGCGGCTGCGAAACCCTCGGTATCGCCGGACGATTTGCACGGTATGTGCGCATTGATCGATCAATTGGTCGACTCGGTGCGGCGAATCGCAGCGGACCTACGGCCCGCCATGCTCGATGATCTGGGCGTCACTGCTGCGATCGAGTGGCTGGCCAACGAGTTTTCGTCGCGATATGCGATTCGCGTGATCCATCACGTCGACGCGGACGCGATCACCTTCAATCGGCAAAGCAGGATCGAAGTGTTTCGCATGGTGCAGGAGGCGCTGACCAACGTCGCGCGACACTCCGGCGCGACTGAAGTGGTGCTCGACATCGTACGCGAGGATCCACATTGCATCGTGCGGATCATCGACAACGGTCGCGGCGCCGAGCGAGGCGCTCGCTCGGATCGGCGTTCGTTCGGTCTGCTGGGAATCACCGAGCGCGCGCGGCTCCTGGGAGGTGAAATCAAAATCCGCACGGCACCCGGGTCAGGCTTCGCGTTGACCGCCATTTTGCCGCTCGCGGCGGTCGAGGCCGGAGCGGTGGAACGATCATGAGCCCGATCATCGGCGGCGATGATTTTCTGATTTGCCGCAGCGATACGCTGCGGTATGCCATCCCGCTTGCTCAGGTCATCGAGACCATGCGCCCGTTGCCGGTCAAGCAAGTCGCGGATATGCCCGCATTCGTCCTCGGGGTCTCGATCATCCGGGGGAAAACCGTCCCGGTTCTGGATACAGCCTTATTGGTCAGCGCCTGTTCCGGCGCTCAGCCTGCACGCTACGTCGTGATCAAGATCAACGCGCGCACCGTATGTCTCGCGGTAGACGAGGTGGTCGGCATTCGCAACGTTCCCCTCACCCTGCGCGCCGATGTCCCGCGCTTACTGAATCCATCCAATTCGGAAATCCTGGCGGCGATCGCGATACTCGATGCGGAGCTCTTGGTGGTCCTGCACAGCGCCCACGTGATTTCCGATGAACTCTGGTGCGTCATCAACAACGCCGGGGAGGTGCCAGGTCATGACCACCCTGCCTGATGCGCAGGAAATCGAGCGTTTCCGGGCGCTGATCGCAATCCATCTCGGATTGCAAATCGATGATGCGCACCTTGATGGGCTCACGCATCTGCTGCGCGCTCGCTGCGCCCTACGCGGCAGCGTGGAGCGATATTTCGACAGTTTCGCCGACGAGGCATGGCTGCAATCCGAATTGCCTTTTTTGGCGCGTGAACTCACTGTCACCGAAACCTATTTCTTCCGCAATACGAACCAATTCGCGGCTTTCTCGACGCTGGTCCTGCCGCGCGTGCTGGCTGCACGCGGCAACGCGTGCCGTATCCTCTCAGCCGGTTGCTCCTCGGGCGAGGAACCCTATTCGTTGGCGATAGCGGCGTACGAACATTTTCCCGAGGTCGCGGATTGCATCGAAGTCACGGCGTTCGACATCAATCCGCTCGCGCTCGAGAAAGCGGCGCAAGGCCGCTACTCGAACTGGTCGCTACGCGACACGCCGAAGTCGATCAGGGGCAGGTGGTTTTCCGCCGACGGTAGCGACTACGTCCTCGACGCTCGCGTGCGCCAGGCGGTGAATTTCACTGCCGGCAATCTCGTGCGCGACGATCGGATGCTCCGGCAGCAGGGCCACTTCGATATCGTGTTTTGCCGCAACGTCCTGATGTATTTTTGCCCCAAGCAAGCACGCGCCGCAGTCGACAGAATCACGCGCGCGCTCGCCCCCGGAGGCTATCTCTTTCTCGGGCATGCCGAGACCTTGCGCGGACTGTCCAACGACTACCACCTGTGCCACACGCACGACACCTTCTACTATCGTCGCAACGCCGAGCTACACGATGCGATGATTGCCGACGAGCAATCCGGCACCCGAAGCCGCCCTGCTCCCGCGATCTCGAACGACACGAGTTGGGTCGATGTCATCCAGCGCGCATCGGAGCGCATTTGCGCGCTCGCGGAAGGTGTTGCCTCGTCGGACGTGCATGATCTGACCCCGCTGGACCTCGGTTCGGCGCTCGAATGCGTGCGCGGCGAGCGCTATGCGGAAGCGCTTCGGCGCATCGCGGATCTGCCGACCGAGCATGCAGACGACGCCGATGTATTGCTGCTCAAGGCTGTCTCGCTGAGTCACAGCGGCGCGTTGGAGCAAGCGGAATCCGTCTGTCACGCATTGCTGGCGCGCGATGGCCTCAATACCGGCGCTCAGTACATCCTCGCAGTGTGCCGAGAAGCGGCCGGCGACGTAAGCGGGGCCATCGAGCATGATCAGGCCGCCTGTTACCTGGACCCCGGTTTTGCCATGCCGCGCCTGCACTTGGGCTTGCTCGCGCGGCGCCAAGGCGACGGCGTGACCGCAGTGCGCGAGCTATCGCAAGCCGCCCATCTGTTGCAACACGAAGACCCCTCACGCGTGCTGCTCTTCGGCGGCGGATTCAAGCGCGAGGCGCTGGTCGCTATGTGCCGTGCCCATTGCGATGCCATGGGAGGTCAAATATGACCCATGCGAAACCGGACACACGCGGCACGGCGCGCGCGATGCGCGATGACTTCGACCAGTCCTTTGTCCGACTGCCTTCCGAAGATCCGCCACGCGAGACCCTGCTCGCCGTACGCGTCGTGGGTGATCCCTACGCGATCCGCATCGCGGACATCTCGGGTTTGCATGTCGATCGCCACATCGTAGCGCTTCCTTCCGCCCGTCGCGAATTCCTGGGTGTTGCCGCCTTTCGCGGGCAGACTGCTCCGGTGTATGACCTCGCAACGCTGCTTGGCTACACTCGCGCCCGACCTGCGCTGCCGCGTTGGATGGTGTTGCTGGGCCACGGCGAGTCCGTTGCCTTCGCCTTCGACGCATTCGACCACTTGTTCACGGTCGAGGCGCAACGAGTCCCCCGCTCCCCGGATGCTGAACGAGCGCAACAACCAGACCGGCCCCATTTGCGCGACGTCGTGCATGACGGTGTCACGGTACGCCCCATCATCCAGTTGCAGTCCACGCTGTCCGTCATCCAGGGATTTCGCGGCCCATCCCTCAACGAAAGGAGCGACGAACAATGAACAAGAATTGGGCATTCGCGCAAAAGCTGGCGGCTGGTTACGGCGTTCTCGTCGTTCTTGCCGTGGCGATTTCCGCCGTCGCGATCTACGTTCTACTCGGCACGATCGCGAGCAAGGATCACGTCATCAACACCAATGCACGGATTTTGATCGAAGCTGAAAAGCTGGATACCGCCGCGGAGCAGCGCGCGGCGGCGTTACGCGGTTATATGTTGACTGGACACGATCGCTTTACGTCGCAAATGAACGCCTCGCGCGAAGCATTCATCTCCATCCTCACGCGCTTGAAGGCGATCGCCGATAGCGACGAATCGCGCCGCCAGATCGACGGTATCGAGCGCGCCTCCGTCGAGTATCAGCAGGCGACGGAGACCCTGTCCGCGCAGGTACGCAATCACATGAAAACCGAGGAAATCATCCGCCAGTTCGACGAGAAGGCGTGGCCGGCGAGGGAACAACTGGCCGATCGATTGCGCGCCTTGGTCGCACTGGAAGAGCGCAGCTTGACCGAGGCCAATCGCGCGGCGGCGAACACCGCATCGAACGCCGTCAACCTGGTCCTCACTCTTGTGGTGGCCACGCTCGTGTTCGCGATCGCCGTAGCCTATCTATTGAGCCGCACGCTGCGCCGGCAGATCGGTGCGGCCGTCGGCCATGTCCAAAGCTCATCAGCGGAGCTGCAGGCTGCCGCCACGCAGCAGGCATCCGGCGCCAAAGAGCAGGCTACGGCAATGACCGAGATCACGACCACCATCAGCGAACTGGTCGCCACCTCTCGCCAAATCGCCGAAAGTGCGCAACGCGTCGCCCAGGTCGCGGAGCAAACCGCGGCGGCGGCGCGCACGGGCGACGCCACGGTGGAAACCGGTCAGGAATCGATGGTTGCCATGCGCAAGCAGGTCGACCTCGTCGTCGGCCATATGCTGGATCTCGGGCGCAAGTCGCAGGAGATCGGCGCCGTGCTCGATATCGTCGCCGAACTGGCCGAGCAAACCAACATCCTCGCGATCAACGCCACCATCGAAGCCACGGGCGCGGGCGAGAGCGGCAAGCGCTTCGCGGTCGTGGCTGATGAGATTCGCAAATTGGCGGACCGCGTCACCAACTCCACCAAGGAGATCCGCGCGCAAATAGACGACATCCGCGGAGCGGTCAACACGACCGTGATGGCGACCGAGAGCAGCGCCAAGGCGGTCGACGCCGGCGCGCGCCAGTTTAAGAGTGTCGCCGTCGCCCTCAAGCGAATCTCCGAACTCGTCGGCACAACCACCGGCGCCGCGCGTGAAATCGAGCTCTCCACCAAACAGCAGGCGACGGCGGCCGAGCAGGTCCGGCTCGCCGTGACGGACGTCTCGCAAACCACGAAGGAAACCGAGACGAGTACCAGTCAAACGTTGCAAACGGCCTCGCAGCTCGCCGGATTGTCGGCCGAATTGCGGCGCCTGATTCTGTCGCAGGCGAGCTAGATGGGCAAGGATCCATACCGCTATTTCCGGGTCGAGGCGCGCGAACTGCTCGACCAGATCTGCACCGGCGTCCTGGAACTGGAAAAAGGTCGCCACGATGCCGATCTCGTCGCGCGTCTGCTGCGACTCGCCCATACACTCAAGGGCGCTGCGCACGTGGTCAAGCTCGGCGAAATCGCCGAGCTCACGCATACGCTCGAGGAAGACCTGGCACCCTACCGAAGTGACGGCGAAGCGCCCGAGCGGGACAAGATCGACGGCATGCTTAAGCGACTCGATGCCATCGAGGGTCACCTCAACCGCCTGTCTGTCCCCGAAGCCGCGGTGCCGGCCGTCGCCCCGAAGAAAGCGACACCGGAACCGCCGGTCCGTGCCGCGCGCTCCGACGTTGCAATGGTCGACGCCTTGCTCGAAGGCTTGAACGAGTTGAGCAGCGAGCTGGCCAACATGCGGCGCGTCATGGCGAAGGCCGGCTGTGAATGGACGCTGCCGGCCGGCGCCGAGCGCCACTTGATGTCCGGCGTCGAATGTATGGGACGCGAACTGCACCAGTTGCGCGATACGGCGGATCGGCTGCGTTTGACGCCGGTTTCCGACGTATTCACCACGCTGGAGCGCGTCGCCCGCGACGCCGCCCATAGCGTCGGCAAGCAAGTCAGGTTCGTGGCCAGCGGCGGCGAGGTCAGGCTCGACGGCCAAGTCCTCGACATTGTGCAAGACGCTTTGGTTCAACTCGTGCGCAACGCGGTCGCACACGGAATAGAAACGTCCCCCGAACGACTGATGGCCGGAAAACCGGCGGCCGGACGCATCACGTTGCAGATGGAGCAGCAAGGCTGCCATATCTTGTTCCGCTGCATTGACGACGGCGCCGGGGTCGACCTGGACGCCGTCAAGCGCGCCGCGCGGAGCAAGGGGATGGTCACCGCGCACGCCGAAGGCCCCGACGTCAGTGACTGGCTGTCCGTCCTGCTCAAAGGGGGCATTTCGACGACGAGTGCCGTCACAGCCCTCGCCGGCCGCGGCATAGGACTGGATGTGGTGCGCGAAGCCATGCAGCGCCTGAACGGGAAGATCAGCGGCCGGACCACGCGCGGCGGCGGGACCACCATCGAGCTGCGCGTGCCGGTTTCGCTGGCTTCGATCGAAGTGCTGATTGTCGACATATCCCACCAGACTGTCGCGATTCCGCTCGACGCAGTGCGGCGCGTGCGACGGGTCAGCCCCGCGGAGATCGTCCACGCGCCCGAAGGCGAGGCTATCCTCGACGACGGCGTGTTGATCAGGCTGGTATCGCCGGCGCTCGGGAGAATGGCAGTGCCGGCACGCAACGCGAGCGACGGAGCCGATACGCAAGCCAAGACGGCCGCCATCCTGGCTTGCGCCGGCGCCACCGCTGCCGTGAAGGTGGACCGCCTATACGGAACGGAAGTCATCTTGCTGCGCCCGCTGCCGGCACTGGCCGCGGCTGACCCCATTGTCGCCGGGACATTTCTCGATCAAGACGGCGTGCCGCGTGCCGTGCTCGCGCCGCAAACGCTGATCGTGGCGCCGGATGTGCGCCCCCCGACCGACCTGCCGGCAACGGATACGCCGCAGCCGATCCTGATCATCGACGATTCGCTCACGACTCGGATGTTGGAGACCTGCATCCTCGAATCGGCCGGTTTCACGGTCGAATCGGCGGCGTCCGCCGAGGAGGGCCTGAAGATGGCGAAATTCAAGAATTACGCCCTGTTTCTGGTCGACATTGAAATGCCCGGCATGGACGGTTTCGAATTCGTCGAACTCAGCCGCGGCGACGTGACCCTGCGCGAAGTCCCCTGCATCCTCGTCAGTTCGCGCGATTCGACCGAAGACAAGCGGCGTGCCGAGATCGCCGGCGCAGCCGCCTACATCGTCAAGAGCCAGTTCGATCAGACCGAATTCCTGCAACGCGTCGACGGGCTGATAGGCACATGAAACTGCGTGTGCTGGTCGCCGAGGATTCGCTGACGGTGCGCAAGCACCTGTGCGAAATCTTGAGCGCCGATCCCAATGTCGAAGTGGTGGGCGAGGCCGAGGACGGCCGCCAAGCCATCGAGCTCTGCCAATCTTTGCGGCCCGACGTCATGACGCTCGACATGATGATGCCGGTGATGAGCGGACTCGCCGCTGCCGAGTACATCATGGCGTATTGCCCGACGCCCATTCTCGTCGTGTCCTCGTCGTTCAATCGGGGAGAGCTGTATAAGACTTACGACGCATTGGCAGCCGGCGCGATCGAGGTCATGGAAAAGCCATCCGCGGGCGGCATCGCCGGCGAGTGGGAATCGCGCTTCATCGCGATGGTCAAGCTGGTGGCGCGCATCAAGCCGATCACGCACTTGCGCGGCCGGCTGAGCAAGAAATACACGCCGGCCACTCAGCCCCCCGGCACACCGGCGATCCCAGTCGATTTGCGCAACATTCAGATTGCGGCAATCGGGGCATCCACAGGAGGCCCGCGCGCACTGGTCGACATTCTGCGCAGCCTGCCGGCGGATTTTTCCCTTCCCCTTCTGGTGGTCGTGCATATCGGAGACCCGTTCGGCGACACTTTCGCGCAATGGTTGGATGAACAAAGCGTGCATCGAGTGCGCATCGCCCGGGACGGCGACGCCATCCCGGCGCGCGGCGTCGTACTTGCCCCGCCAGGACGTCACCTGGCGGTACGCCAGCGCAGGCTGGCCTTATCCGACGTACCCGAGCGCCATTCGTGCCGGCCCTCGGTTGACGTGTTATTCGAGTCGATCGCCGAGGAGTATGGTGGCGCTGCGGCCGGTTGCCTGCTCACCGGAATGGGACAGGACGGCGGCAGCGGCCTGCTCGCGATGCGCCGGGCCGGTTGCTTGACGATTGCCCAGGACGAAGCCACTTCGGCCGTGTACGGCATGCCACGCGAAGCCGCCTTGCTCGGCGCCGCGCAACATGTGCTGCCCCTCTCCGAGATCGGCCCGGCGTTGGCACGCTTCGCGGACCAACGAGGTTTCGGGAATCCGCCATGAGCGCTTCGATTCTCATCGTCGACGACAGCTTGACGGTACGCACCGACTTGTGCGAGACGCTGGCGTGCGAGGGCTACACATTGCATGCGTGCCCCGACCTCGCGCGCGCCCGCGCCGTCCTGGCGCACCATCCGGTCGACCTGATCGTGCTCGACGTCCTGCTGCCCGACGGCGACGGCATCGAATGGCTGCGCGAAATCAGAACCACCGCGGCCGGGGCCGACGTGCCGGTACTCCTCCTCTCCTCCGAAACCGAGGTCAGCGACCGCATTCGCGGCTTGGCCATGGGTTCGAACGATTACGTCGGCAAGCCTTATAACCGCGACTACCTCACTGCGCGGGTGCGCGACCTGCTGCGGCCCGGGCGCAACGGTGCGACACGCAAGCCGAGCGTCTTGATCGTCGACGACAGTGCCACGTTCCGCGAGCACCTGGGCGAGCTGCTGCTCGAGCAGAACTTTGAAGTGCTCCACGCCGCCACAGGTGAAGAAGGTTTGCGCAGCGTCGCGCTGCATCGCCCGAGTGTCGCGATCGTCGACGGGGTTCTGCCCGACATCGACGGGCCGACTGTCATCCGTAAGCTGCGTCTGGACGCCGCTTTGCGCAACACGCCCTGCATCCTGCTGACCGGATCGAGTGATCGGCGCAGCGAGCTGACCGCGCTCGAAGCCGGCGCCGACGCTTACATGCTCAAGTCCGAAGCATTCGACATGGTGCTTGCCCGCGTGACCGCGGTGTTGCGCAACGTCTCCGGCGAAGGCATCGAAAGGCGCACGGCCAGCCTGCTTGGTCCGAAGCGGATTCTGGCCGCCGACGACAGCTTGACCTATCTCGAAGCGCTGGGTGAAACACTGCGCGCGGAGGGCTACGACGTGATCCTGACCCGCTCCGGCGAAGAGGCTTTGGATATGGCGTCGGCACAGGCGATCGATTGCATCCTGCTCGACCGCGTGATGCCGGGTTTGGGTGGCATCGAAACCTGCCGCCGCGTCAAGGCATCGGCGCAGTTGCGTGATGTTCCGGTCATCATGCTGACCGCCTCCGAAGACCAAGCGGCGATGATCGAAGGCTTGAGCAGTGGCGCTGACGACTACGTGCTCAAATCGAGCGAGATCGACGTGTTGAAGGCGCGCGTGCGCGTTCAATTGCGGCGCAAGCAGCTTGAAGACCAGAATCGCGCTATTCGCTCCGAGTTGATGAGCAAGGAGCTGGAGGCGGCCGAAGCGCGTGCCGCGCGCGCACTGGCGGAAAGCCGCGCGGAACTGTTATCCATCCTCGAACAGAAGAACCGCGACCTTGCCGCCGCCAACGCCGCGTTGCAAGAGAATCAGCACCACATCGCCGAAAAGAACCGGCAACTGGAAGCCGCCAACAATCTCAAGTCGGAATTCCTGGCCAACATGTCGCACGAATTGCGCACGCCGCTCAATGCCATCATCGGTTTTTCCGAAGTCATGAGGAGCGGCATGGCTGGGCCAATGACGGATCAGCAAATCGAGTTCGCCGGCGACATCCATGAAAGCGGCAAGCACCTGCTGTCGATGATCAACGACATTCTTGACTTGTCGAAGATCGAGGCCGGCAGAATGGCGCTCGAGCTGGAGCCGACCGATATCAGCGCCCTGTTGCAGGGCAGCCTGGTCGTCATCAAGGAAAGAGCGATGGTGAACCATCTGACGCTCAAGACCGAGCTCGACGATATCGGCACCATCCCCGTCGATCGACGCAAGACGAAGCAGATCGTCTACAACCTGCTGTCCAACGCGGTCAAGTTCACGCCCGACGAGGGGACGGTCACGTTGCGTGCGCGGCAAGTGGATCGATCTCGCCCACTGGGGGCGCGACTGGTTGGCAACGACACAGTGTTGGCCTCCGATGCGGCGCGCTTCGTGGAAATCGGCGTGATCGACACCGGCATCGGCATTGAAGCGAACGAATTGACCCGGCTGTTCCAACCCTTCGTCCAACTCGACAGCAGCTTGGCTCGTCGCTATAGCGGCACGGGTCTGGGACTCGCGCTCGTCAAGCAATTGGTCGAGCTGCATGGCGGTGCGCTGGCAGTCGACAGTTGCGTCGGCCGGGGGTCGGAATTCACCGTGTGGCTGCCCATCCGTGCAACCTAAGAATGGCGACGATACTGGTCATCGAGGACAACCCGGCCAACATGAAGCTCTCCTGCTTCCTGTTGAACAAGGCTGGACACGTCGTTCTACAGGCGGACCGTGCCGAGGCAGGCATGACGCTGGCCCACGACAAGCACCCCGATCTGATCCTCCTCGATATTCAGTTGCCGGGGATCGACGGGCTGGCGGCCGCTCGCCGTTTGAAATTCAGTGCCGGAACAGCAGACATCCCGATTTATGCCTTCACCGGGCTGGCGATGAAAGGCGACCGGGAGAAGATTTTTGCGAGCGGCTTCGATGGTTACATCACCAAGCCGATCAGCGTTGACACCTTCCTGAAAGAAATCGAGGGCGCGTTGAAGCGCGATCCTTCGGGATCGTCGCAAAGCGCGTGACTTACAGGGCCCTTCGTCTCCCCCTTCCTTAGTCTTGCGGTGTCGATATTGACACTTGCCGTGGTCGAGTGAGTACGTTTTTGAGTACATGCAAGTTTGAGCTCGCCTTCCGAGCAAGTAGCCTCCCCTTGCGCTTCGTCGTTTTGTTCTACGACACATTCGTTTCGAAATACGCCCGCAGACGAATTGAAGCGGTGATTAGACGACGCTTAGCCTGCGCTCCAAGGCGTCTTGCAGCGCGTGTACTCAAGTTGATAGAGAGTCGTATCTGGCGCTGTCGCGCCCGCTCCGGGCAATGCCGCAAGTCCCGAAACAAAACGGTCAGCAGCTGAACGGACATTGCCTGCCCGGCACCCTTCGACCAGCACGATCCATGTCGGTACCTTGGTGCCCTCCGAACGCGCCTTCTTCTCCGCCGTTTCGACTTTGCTGATCGCTTCGTCTGCAAGGCACAGGTGCACGCCCGTGATGCCGGGAAGGTCCACGAGGGGCGGTAGGACCCGCTGACGCAAACCCTTCACGACCTCTGCCCGTGCATCCGATGGCACGTCGAAGCGCACGGTCATGAGATAGGCACCCTGCCCAACGCCGTCCGAATAGGCGACGTGGCAGATCGAGCGTGCCACGCTCCGGAAAGAGGCAACGACCTGCTTGGTCCACGGCGTCGGCGTGTTCAGCCGAGAAAGGTAATCTTGCGCGCCAAGCACCTCGACGGTGTCGGCCTCGTAGAGATTGAAGTACTCGGGGCCTGCATCCAGTGCTATGAAGCGTCGCCCACGCCTGAACCCGGGGATGCCGGCGCGTTCGGGCATGTGCTCGCGGTTGTGCCACTCGTAAAATTCGTCCTTCGCTTCCGGCAGCAGGTCATGCCAGATTGCGACGACGCCCGTTCCCGAAAGACTCATGTCTCCTCCCTTTGATAAATCGAATCGTCTTGAAGCGCTGATGGATACTCGCCGCGGCCCCAGGCTGCGCCAAGCGCGTCCGCGTACTGGACAACCGTTTGTGTCTGCACACCGAGCCCGCTGCCACCGAGCGTCATGGTGTCGCCTGCTTTCAGGAAGACAGGCGGCTTCTGACCGAGGCCCACGCCGGGAGGCGTGCCCGTAATGATCACATCGCCAGCCATCAATGGCATGAAACGGCTGAGATACGCCACGATGTGCGCGACGTTGAAGATCATGGTGCGTGTGTTGCCGGTCTGACGGCGAGTACCGTTCACGTCAAGCCAAAGGTCGAGCACCTGCGGATCGGGAACTTCGTCGCGTGTCAGCAGCCACGGACCCAGCGGAGCAAACGAAAATCCGCTTTTACCCTTGGTCCACTGCCCTTCGCGTTCGAGCTGATACGCGCGTTCCGAAACATCGTTTGCAAGGCAGTAACCCGCCACATGGTCCAGCGCATCGGCTTCGTCGACTTGCCACGCGGGTTTGCCGATTACGACGCCGAGTTCTACCTCCCAATCGAGCTTTTGTGCGTCCACGGGCAAGACGACCGGATCGTTGGGGCCGCTGATGGAGCCCGTATGCTTGTTGAACACCACAGGTTCCCGAGGGATCGGCGTGTCGGTTTCGGCAGCATGATCGGAGTAGTTCAGACCGATGCACACGAGATTACGGACATTGCCGATGCAGGCGCCGAGACGCGTCCCCGCATCAACGACGGGTAGTCGATCCAGATCGAGTTCCCTCAGCTTTGCAAGGGCGACTGGCGTGATCGTCGTTCCATCGATGTCGTTCACGATGCCGGTCAGATCTCGGATCGCGCCGCTCGAATCGATAATACCGGGGTGCTCATGACCAGGCTGGCCAAAACGGACGAGACGCATGTAGTACTCCTAACGAGACAAAAAGGTAATCGGCAATGTGCCGAGTTCGCCGAAGCCGATATGCAACCCTCGACCCACTGGCAACTCGAGAACGCCCGCGTAAGACCCGGTGATCACGGCTTGGCCGGCATGCAGCCCAAGGCCGCGGACGCGAAGGAAATTGACGAGCCACACAATCGGCGCGAGCGCGCCCCGATCGGGGTGGCGTCCCATGAACGAGACCGCTTTTTCCCCGACGCGAGTCAGACTGAAGTCGAATTCCACAGGGAGATCAGCCGGCGTGGCACCATCGGGTAAGCAAACGCGGGGTCCAATGACAAGGCCCGCATTGAACAGGCCGTCTGCCAGTAGTTCGGGGAACGACAGCCTTTCCGGATGCGAGTAACGACTGCCTAGCAATTCCAGCGCGAGGTGCGTGTGTCCAAGAGCGTCGAGCACTTCGGCTTCGTTGTAGGGTTCGCGGCGAGGCGGCAGGTCGCGGTCCAATAGACAGGCCAGTTCCGGCTCCGCCCTCACGGAAGCACGCGGAGGCCCACTCATGCGACATACGTCGCCTCGATGGATATCAGCGTCATAGATCGGCGCGGCGATGAGTTTCTCCGGCTGCGGAAGCGCACATTTCCACGCGGCGATCCGCCGACCTAACTGATGGCTGACCTCTTGCTGGATTGCGAAACCGTCGTCCAGATTCGCAGGCAGCACTTCGACGGGGAGACGCTCTACGAGCACGCCTTTTTGGCGCGCTGTCACAAGAATACTTGCTGCTTGTTCACGCCGACTGGCGATGGCCTCAGCGGCCTGCGGCGCGGCTGTCATATTCACGCCGCCTCGCTTACATTCGCGCCAACGCTTTGACGCGGCCATACCGCGCCCAGCTTCGAAGCCGCTTCTTTCAATAACGCGTGGAAGTCGTCGTAGCGCTCGGGCCGAACTCGCATCACCGGTCCAGCAATGCTCATCGTGCCGAGCACCGTATTGTCGGCCAGCGATCGCACAGCCACCGCCAACGCGGCAACGCCCGGCTCCGCCTCTTCTACGACAAGCCCGTAGCCGCGCTGTCGGGTCAGCTCCAACTCGGGGATCAACTGTTCGACGCTGGTGATCGCTTTGGGCCCAGATGCGCTGGCGGCGGATTTTCCGAGTCCACCTCGCAATGCGCATTCGATCGCCATGTCGTTTGGCATCGACGCAAGCCACGCTTTCCCGTTCGCCGTTGCATGCAAAGTGATAGGGCTATCCATGGACGGCGAATACATGAGGCCCGGGGCCGCGCCTTGAGAGGACGCCAGCCACGCGAGCGTCCCTTCACTTGCGACGGTTAGCCGAACCAACTCGCGGCAGTGCGCCGCCACGTCATCGAGGATCGGCTGCACCAGGCCCGGCAAGCCGAGCCCATGCAAGTACCGCTGACCCAACAAGGAAAGTTTCAGGGTCAGACGATATCGAGACGTGCTTTCGTCCTGTTCAGCCCAGCCCTGCTCGCACAACTGTGCCAATACACGATGCGCGGGGCCTTTTTCCAGCTCGAGTTCGGCGGCGATGTCCGACATACGCATCCAGCGCGCCTCGCGTGCGAGCAACTCGATCGCTTGGAGCGACCGGTCCACTGCTCCCTTGACAACTCTCATAATGTGGGTAACATCCTTCCTATTGGAACGGTGTTACAACAATAAAAGAATGGCATCGGAAAGTCAATTACATGGAGACAGGCATGAACGCAAAAGCACCGGCCAAGCCCCACGGCAAGCGCCAGTCGACGCTCGCAGCAGCCAGTGGTTGGATCGGCTCAGCGCTCGAGTACTACGACTTTTTCATCTACGCGACCGCGGCGTCATTGCTGTTCCCCCAACTCTTCTTTCCGTCTGGCAATCCAACGGTGGGCATCGTCGCGTCACTGGCCACCTTCGGCGTCGGCTACGTGGCACGTCCGATAGGGGCGATGGTGCTCGGGCACGTCGGCGACCGTCATGGCCGCAAGACAGTGCTGATCTTCTGCATGCTCCTGATGGGTGCCGCAACGATGTGTGTCGGCCTCTTGCCCACCTACAAGCAGATCGGCATCTGGGCGCCCGTGCTGCTCGTCATCCTGCGGCTCATTCAGGGATTCGCGGTCGCGGGAGAGATGTCCGGCGCGAGCTCCATGATCCTCGAACATGCGCCGTTCGGACGACGCGGGTACTTTGCGAGCTTTACCCTCCAGGGGGTGCAGGCGGGGCAACTCCTCGCGGCCGCCGTCTTCTTGCCGCTCGCGCACTTCATGCCGAAAGATCAGTTTGCTGCCTGGGGGTGGCGCATTCCGTTCCTGTTGAGCATCGTCGTGATCATCGTGGGTTACATCATTCGGCGCGAGGTCGAGGAGACGCCAGCTTTCGCGGAAGAGCAGGCCCACGGAGAAGTTCCTCCTTCGCCGGTCGTCGAAGTTCTTCGCCAGAGTTGGGGCGACGTCTTGCGCGTTGTCGGCATGGCGCTTGCCGCGGTCACCGCGCTCCTCGCGACTGTGTTCGGCGCAACCTATGCAGTCCAGCCGGCGTACGGTATTGGGTTTCCTGCCAGCGTCTTTCTGTGGGTACCGGTCCTCGGCAACCTGTGCTCCGTCATACTGATCCCACTCGTCGGCAACCTCTCGGACAAGATCGGTCGCAGGCCCCCCGTTATCGTCGGCGTCGTGAGCTCCGGGATCTTCGCTTTCGGCTACCTGTACGCCATCAGCATCCACAGTATCTGGCTTTCACTGGTCTTCTCATTGCTCATGTGGGGCGTCGCTTACCAAGGCTTCAACGGCGTGTTCCCGAGTCTTTTCCCCGAACTGTTCCGCACGCGCGTGCGTGTCTGCGGCATGGCGATCGGACAAAACGTGGGGACGACTTTGTGTGCCTTGCTGCCGTCGCTTTTCGTCGCCGTCGCGCCCCCGGGGTCCTCCAACATCCCGTTGAAGATCGGCTTTCTCACCTTCGGCATTTGTCTCGTCGCCGCCTTTGCCGCGTTCACCACCCGGGAAACCTATCGCATTCGCCTTGCCGATCTAGGAGACCGCAACGCGATTCCCGTACCCAAGGCCGAATATGAACGCCTGCGCAGTGAAGCCATCGCCGCGACGAGCAAGGATGCCGACGAACCGCAGTTTGCGAAAAAAGTGTTGCGGTCCTAACCCGCCGCCGGCCGCCGGCCGCCTACTCGGCGTATCGACCGCGTTGGGGGCAACGCAAGTGGGACGCCGAATGCAAACGTGCACTTCGTAGCGCTACGCCGTTTCGAATGTGCTTGAATTGACTTTCGTTTTACATTGAACATCAAGCCGCAATGGAACCCCATATCTCGGGCACGACGCGACTCTTTGGGTTGGTAGGCGACCCGCTCAGCACGGCGAAGTCGCCACGATTGTTGAACCAACTGTTTGTCGAACAGCGCGCCGACGCAGTTTGCGTTCCTTTCTGTATTAAGGCGGACGATCTATCCGCCTTCGTTACGGGCGCAAGAGCGATCGGCAATCTGTCCGGCATGCTGGTCACGATGCCTCATAAGCAACGAATGCTCACCTTCGTCGATGAGCTGACCTCGACTGCTCGCCAAGCCGGCGCGCTCAATGTCATCCGCTGCCAAGCAGATGGACGCTGGGTCGGCACGATATCCGATGGCGTCGGCTGCGTTCTCGGGATGCAGCGGGAAGGTCACCATCCGGCGAATAAGTCGGTGCTTCTCGTCGGCGCAGGAGGCGCAGGTAGAGCGATCGCATTTGCCGTCGCTTCCGCAGGCGCTAGCAAGCTGACCATCTCCGATGTCGACGAGCACCGCGCCAACGATCTTGCGGCGTCTGTTGCCGCCGAAACCGGTTGTGCAACGCGTTCAGGGCCAGCGGATCCGCATGGCTTCGAGGTCGTGATCAATGCCACCCCGCTCGGCATGAACGCGAACGATGCCATGCCGGTCGACCCGCAGCGGCTCGAACCCGGCACCATCGTCGTAGACATCGTTAATACGCCCGAGCCGACGCCGCTTCTCCGAGCTGCTCAGGCACGTGGATGCCGTACCCAGGACGGCGGTCCAATGCATCAGGGACAGGCTTTGTACGCGCTGCGCTTTCTTGGGTTCGACTACCGCCCCGATGGCCGTCTGACAAGCAGCGAGAGCCTGAAATGAGCACCGAGGCAAAAGCGCACGAAGGAAAATATGTATGAAGGTCGCCTTGTTGGAGGCCAGTCATTGGCATGTCCCTCTGTATCTCGATGCGCTTGAAGCGCCCGGGATCGAGGTGGTTGCCCTGTCTGACGCGGAGCATGTGAATGGCGAGGCGATTGCCGCACGATTCGGAAGCAAGTTGTACTCGTCGGCCTACGAGTTGCTCGAGCGCGAGGAGGTCGATTTCGCGTTTGTGTTCGGGCGGCATTCCGAAATGCCGGCGCTCGCCGAGGCCGTAATCGCGCGGAACATTCCGTTCGCGTTGGAAAAGCCGTGCGGCGTCAACATGTCCCAAGTCACCCGGCTTCGCACACTGACCGAGGAAGCGAATCTTTATTGCGCGGTGCCGCTGATCTTCCGGATGAGCGAGTTGCTCCGCTCACTCGAAGAAGCGGAGGGGCGCATACCATCGAACTTCAATTACATGTCGTTTCGCTTTATTGCCGGGCCGCCCAGTCGATACGAAGCCGCTGGCTCCGGTTGGGCAATCGACCCGGCATATTCCGGCGGCGGATCGACGATCAACCTGGCGACACACTTCATCGACTTGTTCAGATTGCTCACCGGCAAGGAGGTTGCCCGTGTCTCCGCCGTCATGAACTCGAGAACGCATGGAGGTGCCGTAGAAGACTATTCGCTGGTGACCATGCAAACTGAAGACGGCGTGATCGGCCTGGTGGAGACCGGATACAGCTTTCCCAGTACTGCCGACGAGCAGCGCGAATTTTCCTTCACTCTCGCTTCGGACCGCATGTACGTGAAGTCTGGTCCGGACCGAATCGAGATCCGCGACAGAAATGATCCTTCCGCCGGCACGCGCAGCCGCCGCCTTCAGCTCGAGACCGACGTCTACTATCCGTTGTTCGTCAAGCGCGTTCTCGCTGAAAGTCAGACGGGGGCAAAGCCGATTGCATCGTTGCGCGATGCGGAGCGGATGATGCAAGTCATGGACGCGGCCTACGCCTCGGCCCGACGAGGCGGAGTGTCTCTTAATCTGAATCCCGTTTCCTAGTTTCCCAGTCAGTTCATGACCTCATATTCCAGCTATCTGCCTGACGATCTCGACGGTGCCCTGCTCGTTGGCCGCATGTGGCGTCAAACAAAAAACGGCGCGGGACCGTGCGTCGTTGCCGTTCGCCGCGGTGAAGCATTCGATATCTCCCGCATTGCGCCAACCGTGTCCGATCTTTTCGATCGCGAGGATCGGGTCGAACTCGTCCGGCAAGGTTCCGGCGAACCTTTGGGTCATGTCGCCGATCTGATCGAAGCTACGCTCGACGCACAACGAAAAGAGGGTCAACGCTACCTCCTGACGCCCTGCGATCTGCAAGCCATCAAAGCCTGTGGCGTGACGTTTGCCGTGAGCCTTCTTGAACGCGTCATTGAAGAGCAGGCAGGCGGCGACCCTGCAAAGGCTGAGGAAGTGCGCGCTGCAATCACGCGTCTGATCGGCACCGATCTTTCGAAGATCGAGCCCGGCTCCGAAGCTGCCGTCACGCTCAAGGAAGAACTGCAGCGACGCGGTGCATGGTCGCAGTACATGGAAGTCGGGATCGGCCCCGATGCAGAGGTGTTTTCCAAGTCGCAGCCTATGTCCTCAGTCGGCTTCGGTGCCGATATCGGCTTGCTGCCTGCGTCGAAGTGGAACAACCCAGAGCCGGAGATCGTCCTTGCAGTCAACAGCAAAGGCGAGGTGGTAGGCGCCACACTGGGTAACGACGTCAATCTCCGCGACATCGAAGGCCGCTCCGCGCTGCTTTTGGGTAAATGCAAGGACAACAACGGCTCATGCGCGATCGGCCCGTTCATCCGCCTGTTCGACGAACGGTTCACGCTGGACACGATTCGAGAAACGAGTGTTTCGTTGCGCGTCGAAGGTACCGACGACGGCTTCCTACTCGAGGGCATCAGCCATATGCGGGAGATCAGCCGTGACCCGCTTGACCTGGTGAATCAGACGTGGGGCAAGCATCATCAGTATCCCGATGGCTTTATGTTGTTCCTCGGCACGATGTTCTCTCCGACCAAGGATCGCGATGCGCCGGGTGGCGGCTTTACGCATCACGTCGGCGACCGCGTGACGATCAGCGCTCCTGCGCTTGGTGCTCTGGTCAACACCGTGCGGCTTTCAACCGAAATCGCGCCGTGGACGTTCGGCGTGCGCGCGTTGTACGCCAACCTCGCCGAGCGCTCGCTGCTGAACCTGAACAGTTCCTATCGACTTTCCGAGGAAAGCTGAGCCCGGCGCGTACGAACGAAGAACTTCTTCAATGAGTCGTCTTGGGGGCATCGATGATTTCGATCATCTCCAGTGCGCGGAAATCATCAGGGTTGCTGGTGAGAAGCGGCAGATGATGTTCATGAGCCTGAGCAGCAATCCAGAGATCGTTATAACGCGGGCGTGGGCTACGACCCGCCGCCTTCATCACAGTCGCGAGCAGTCCGAATGAACGAGCGGTCTCACGCGTCACTGCCAGCACAGACATCCGTTCCACGGCACGCAGAAAGGCAGTGCGCTGCGCGCGCTCCCGCGCGTCGTTCGGAAGTTGCGCGCCGAACTCCAATTCGCCAAGCGAGATCGCGGAGACGTGGACCAATTGAGATCCCGCGACGTCGTAGATCGCGTCAATATCGAGAGCACCTTTACTGAGATCGATCCAGACACATGTATCAACGATTACTTCTGCCACGGATCACGCACCTCGTCATCAAAACCAGCATGACGGATATCGGCCACATACCGATCGGCGACGTCGGGCGGCATCTTGGGGATGCGCTCGAACGCTTCGCGAAGTGTGACAGCCCGCGCTGGCGGATTGATCGTGCCAAGCACGGTGTTATTGCGGGTGATTGTGACCGACTCCCCCCGCGCTAAGGCGTCGAGCACCTGGTTCGTGCGCCGAGCGAGATCGGTCGCGGTTACAGTAGTCATGAAGATCCCCGGTCAGAATAGTACGCATTCTACGTAATTTACGTAATTTGTCCAGTCCAGACACGCCAGAGAGCAGCGTTGTTCATGTCTCGCGGTTGCCCGGGCAGAGGGCGCGACGCTGGGCGACGAGGTCCCGCAAGAGCGCGTCGAAGCATTCCAGAGCTACCCGACCGACCTCGGCACTTCGATCCTCGCCGACCGACAGGCTGGTCGCCCGCTTGAATGGGACTGCCGAAACGGCGTCGTGCGGCGACGCGGTCGATCGCATGGTATCCCTACGCCGATCAGCGATCTGGTCGTGCCACTTCTGGCGGCTGCGAGTGACGGACCCGGCTGACATTCGGGGACGGGACGCTCACCGAATTCCGGGAAGCTACTTTCGGCATGACATCGGGCATGGGATAACGGCTGGCATCGGCGCGGCGGTTCGACGTGCAATATCGGTCGTGCGACGAACGAACCGGCGCTCGCGCAAGAGAACATTTTTTGCGCTCGCCACAATATTTGCGCTCCTGAAACGTCTTCAGGCGCATGGAACCGCCACCGACCTCGTACCCGATGACCGACCGAGACAGCGACATCACCGCAACGGTCGTGCGTGAGCGCACGAGGCTCGTCAATTTCATCCGGCGTCGAATACGCGACCCGGACGATGCCGAGGACATCCTGCAGGATGTCTTCCATGAATTCGTTCGGGCTTACAGGCTTCCTGCTCCGATTGAACAGGCTAGCGCGTGGCTTTTCCGTGCCGCACGCAACCGCATCGTCGATCGCTTTCGCAAGAAGAGAGAGGAGCCGCTGACTGATCCATTCGGCGACGAGGACGAGGCCGATAGTGAGTATCGCCTGGACCTCGCGCTGCCAGCGCACGATGCGGGTCCTGAAGCGCTCCACGCTCGCGCGCTATTGCTCGAGGCCTTGCAGGATGCGCTAGATGAATTGCCGTCGAATCAACGTGAGGTATTCATCGCCCACGAGCTGGAGGGGCGCCCCTTCAAAGAAATGGTCGCGGAAAGCGGTGTGCCGCTCAATACGCTGCTCGCGCGCAAACGCTATGCGGTGCTGCATCTGCGCGCCCGACTGCAGGTCATTTATGACGAACTGGATATTTAGAGGAGTCGACGGATGAATTTCCGAATCAGATGTGCCGGTAAAGCGCTGCTTGGGGTCGTCGCCATAGGCGTGTTGGGGTGGGTCGTCATGGCGCTATGGAATTGGGTGATTCCTGGCCTATTCGTTGGCGCCCGTGCGATCGACTTCGCTCATGCGTTGGGCTTGCTGGTTTTGAGCCGCATCCTCTTTGGCGGATTCCGCGGACACGGCGGCTGGCGCGCACGGCGTCACTGGCGCAAATGGGAAGCGATGACGCCAGAGGAACGGGAGCATTTTCAGACAGTGTGGCGCTCGCGCGATACCCGGCCCACGAAGGATTGAACATGCGTCAGAACTCGATGCACGACTGCAAACAGGAGCCCGGCGTGATTGCGCCAGTCGTCGACCTGAAACGTTGCGAAGGTAAAGGCGATTGTCTGAAGGTCTGCCCGGAGAATGTGTTCGAGGTCCGGCGTATCGATGAGCTCGATTATCTCGGCCTCGATTTGATGCATCGCCTGAAGCTACGCGTACATGGAATGAAAGTCGCCTACACGCCGAACGCACACGCCTGCCGCTCCTGCGGTCTTTGCGTGACGGCATGCCCTGAACGCGCGATCAAGCTCGCCAAAACGGCATAGCGTTACACGTTTTCGCGGATGCCAGAGCCTTTTCATCGCGCGCGCCAACGCCGCCGCCCGCCTGCGTATATGATGCCAATCAGCGAAATGAAACGGCCATCGTCGATCGATGGCCGTTGCATGCTGCGAGAGGCGGGGCCGCTTACTGCGCGGCGATGTTCGGTTGCGCCGCGCGGCTCTTTGCCGTCACTGCCGATACGGCGACCGTAACGACGACGTTGACCACCAGCGCGATCAAACCGATATAAGTCGGATACGTTGCGCCCGCGATATGCAGCGCGTACACCGGCTTGAGGCCCTGCATCGCGGCGAGAATCGTGCCGAGCGAGATCCCCGCGAGCCAGCCCAGGAACAAGCCCGGCGTCGTCAGACGACGCGTGTAGAGCGAAAACACCACGGCCGGGAAGATTTGCAGGATCCATACGCCGCCGAGCAGCTGCATATCGATCGCATATTGCGTGGGCAGCGCGATGATGAACAGCAGCGCGCCGAACTTCACCACGAGCGAGACCAGCTTGGCGTTCGATGCTTCCTTTTCAGGCGTGGCGTTCGGCGCAATCAAAGGTTTATAAAGATTGCGCGTGAACAAGTTCGCCGCACCGATCGACATGATCGCGGCCGGCACCAGCGCACTGATCGCGATGGCCGCGGCGGCAAAGCCCACGAACCACGACGGGAACAACGTGAGGAACAGCGTCGGCACCACATCGGACGGCGACTTCACGTGCACGCCCGCGGCGATCGCCATGTATCCGAGCAGCGCGATCAAGCCGAGCAGCACCGTATAGGCCGGCAGGAAAATCGCGTTCTTCCTGACGGTGGCGGCGGAACTCGACGAGAGCACACCCGTCATCGTGTGCGGATACATGAACGCCGCCAGTGCGGAGCCGAGCGCGAGCGTCGCATAAGCCGTGAACTGCGACGGCTTCAGCAAAATGCCCGTTGCGCCGCCTTTGGCCGTGAAGTACTTGTCCGCCGTGTCGAACAGCGCGCCGTAGCCGCCGAGCTTGGCCGGAATCCAGCAAATCGCGACGATCACGACGATGTAGATCATGATGTCCTTCACGAACGCGATCATCGCGGGCGCGCGCAGGCCGCTTGCATACGTATAGAGCGCGAGAATCACGAACGCGACGATGAGCGGCAACTCGCCCGTGACGCCGAGGCTCTTGATGACGACTTGCATGCCGACGAGCTGCAGCGCGATGTAGGGCATCGTGGCGACGATGCCGGTCACCGCGATCGCTGCCGGGAACCACTTGCCGCCGAACACGCCTTGGACGTAGTCGGCCGCGGTGATGTGATTGCCTTTCTGGCACGCCTGCCAGAGCTTGGGCATGACGGCGAACACGAACGGATAGACGATGATCGTGTAGGGCAAGGCGAAAAAGCCATAGGCACCCACCGAATAAACGAGCGCGGGCACGGCAATGACCGTATAAGCGGTGTAGAAATCGCCGCCTACGAGGAACCAGGAGATGACAGTGCCGAATTGGCGTCCTCCGAGTCCCCATTCATGTAATTGCGTCAGGTCGCCTCGTTTCCAGCGCGCGGCGACGAAGCCGAGCACCGTGATGAGCGCGAAGAAAACGATGAAGATCGCGAGGGCGGTGGTGTTGATCGCAGTCGGCTCGGTCATTTGGCGCTCCGGTAGACGGCGTACATCAACAATGAAGTAATGGGCACCCAAAGGAACTGGTACCAATAGAAGAACGGAAAGCCGAGCAATGAAGGACGCGCGCCGTTATAGAACGGCAGCCATAGCAGTGCGAAATAAGGCAACAGCAAAATCAACGGCAACCACGCGCGGCGTGGTGGGCTGGAGGTCTCCATACCATCTCCTTAGGGCTGACGAGGAATAGAGCGGCGTTCCGCAGCTGCGGGCCGACATTCGTTGTCTTTTATTAACTATCGTGGGCAGAATCGAGCCAAACGCGAAGCTTGCTTTGAGGAGCTGGCCTGTCCTTATGCAAATCG
>Ga0105240_10002750_pt1 | contig 27801 bp, 40 predicted proteins | sample KBSC54metaG_FD_80426 | JGI IMG/M metagenome (GOLD analysis project Ga0105240, IMG submission 80426) | Corn rhizosphere microbial communities from Kellogg Biological Station, Michigan, USA - KBS C5-4 metaG | ecosystem: Host-associated > Plants > Roots > Rhizosphere > Soil | place: Michigan, USA... | reverse complement strand
GTGTCAGAATCTTTATCGCGCCTAGACAATCGCTTCAGGCCGGGCGGCGACGGGCATTGGGCGGGCATTCTCCCATTTCGCCACCACGGCGGAGGCGAGGCCATTGCCGATCACGTTGGTGGCGCTGCGGCCCATGTCCATCAGATGGTCCACTGCCAGAATGAGAAAGAGTCCCTGCTCCGGCAGGTTGAAATAGGGCAGGGTCGCCGCCACCACCACCAGCGAGGCGCGCGGCACGCCCGCGATGCCCTTGGACGTCACCATCAGCATCAACAGCATCAGGATCTGCTGCGATAGCGGCACATGGATATTGTAGGCTTGGGCAATGAACATGGCCGCGAAGGTGCAGTACATGGTCGAGCCCACCAGATTGAACGAATAGCCCAGCGGCAGCACGAAGCTGACGATCTTGGAGGAAAAGCCCATCGCCTCCAGCGATTCCAGCAGCAGCGGGAAGGCGGCTTCGGAGGTGGAGGTGGAGAAGGCAATCAGCGCCGGCGAACGGATGGCTTTGAGCAGCGGCTTCATCTGGGCCCCCACCACCAGCCAGGCGACGAAGATCATCAGCCCGATCAGGAGTGCGATGGAGATATAGAAGTCGCCCACCAGCTTGGCGTAGGTCACCAGGATGCCGATCCCTTGCGTGGAAATGGCGCTGGCGATGGCCGCGAAGATGGCGAAAGGCGCGAACATCATCACATAGGTGGTGATCTTCAGGATCACGGTGGCCGCCTGCTCGATGACATGGAGCAGCGCCTTGGCCTTCTCACCCACTGCTGAAATGGCGATGCCGGCGAAGAGCGAGAACACCACCACTTGCAGAATTTCGTTCCGCGCCATCGCGTCGATGATGGAAGAGGGGATGAGATGTTCCAGGAATCCCGAAAGACCTTGCGGCGGGGCGACGCCCGCTTCCGCAACATTGCCCGCGGCCTGCGCCACGCCCGCGCCCACGCCGGGCTGAAGGACGTTGACCATGACGAGGCCGATCAACAGCGCCACGAATGACGCCGACAGGAACCAGATCATCGCCTTGGTACCGATGCGTCCCACCGTGGCGGCGCTTTCGATATGGCCGATGCCGGCGGTCAAGGTGGTGAGCACCAGCGGCGCGATGATCATCTTGATCAGGCGCAGGAAGATGTTGGTGACCTGGGAAAAGCCGTCTGCCGCCTGCTTGGCACCCGCGGGGGAGGCCACGCCATGCACGATCATGCCGGCGATGAAGCCGCCGATCATGGCCGCGATCACGAACATCACAAAGGAACGCCTCATCCCCGTAAACCCTTTCGGCTTTGGGCTTTTTGCCCCGGTTTTGGGCATGGTGCGGGTTTCGGGCAGGGCAGTCAATCGACAGGGCAGCCATGTCTTTGGCGGTTTCGACAGGCTCCGCGCGACACCGTAAAAGGGACGCAACGGGAGCGGCCATGTCACAAACACAAATAAAAGGCGGTACGTGGATCGCGGTGGCGGCGCTGCTGGTGTCGATCTTCTGTTTTCAGATTGGCGCCTCCATGGCCAAGCAGCTTTTTCCCAAGGTGGGTGCCGAAGGCACGGTGGCGCTGCGCGTGGGGCTGTCGGCAGTGATGATGCTGGTGATAGGGCGTCCCTGGCGCGCCAACTTCCGGGGCGCGAACCTAAAGGCGCTGCTGGTTTACGGCGCCTCGTTGGGGCTGATGAATTTCATGTTCTACAAGGCGCTCACCACCATTCCGCTCGGCATCGCGGTCGCGCTGGAATTTTCCGGTCCTCTGGGGGTGGCGTTGGTCCATTCGCGCCGGGCGGTTGATTTTCTGTGGGTGGCGCTGGCGGTGATCGGACTTCTGCTGCTGCTGCCGATCCATCCGGGGGCGGCGCCGCTCAATTGGACCGGGGTGGCGCTGGCGCTGGGCGCGGGCTTGGGCTGGGCGCTTTATATCGTCTTCGGTCAGAAGGCGGGCGCGAGCCTTGGCCAACATGCGACCAGCTTGGGGATCGCGGTGGGCGCCTGTTTGATTTTCCCCATCGGCCTGGCGCATGCAGGCACGGATCTGTTTCGCGCCGATGTCTTGCCGCTCGGTATCGCGGTGGCTGTGATGTCCAGCGCCTTTCCCTATTCGCTGGAGATGTTCGCGCTGACCCGCGTGCCGACCCAGGCCTTCGGCACCCTGATGAGTCTGGAGCCCGCTGCCGGCGCTTTGATGGGGCTTCTGCTCCTGGGTGAGCATTTGAGCTTCCTGCAATGGACCGCGATCTTCATCGTCATCCTGGCGTCGATGGGCACCGCGCTTACCGTGCAAGGCGGCGAGGCGCATCCGAGACTGCCGGATTAGCGTTACGGCGTCTGGGCCGTCGCCCGCGGCACGGCGGGCATCGTGGCCGAAGCCTGATGCCGTTCCAGCCAGCGCACGATCACCGATTCCAGGGCAATACGCCGATCGGAATAGGAATGATCGGTCGCCATATGGTTTTCCGTCACATCGTTGTTGCCCGCATTTTTGAGCGACGCTGCTAGCCGCACATTGTCTTCGGTGAGCCCATCATCGGCGGTGATGATGAGCGTGGGCCGCGATTTGAGATCGGGCGTGTAATCCACGAAATCCCATTTCGACGCATTGGCCACGATCTCGTCCATCAAAGCGTCGGGCGTGGTGTTGAGCGGCACCACATTGTCGGCAAAACCGTTCTCCAGCTGCTTCTTGCGGAATTCCGGATCGGCATAGCGGGCGGAATTCGCACCCATGTCCCAAGCCGAGATCATCACCAGCCCCGCCACGCGCGGATCATGTGCGGTGGCGGACGCCGCCATCATGCCGCCCATACTGTGGCCGGCGACGAAGATGCGGCGGGGATCGAGATGGAATTTGCTCACCGTGGCGGGATCGCGCAGCCAGGCCAGCGCCACATCGGAATCCTCCAGCGCGTTGGTGAAGGAGAATTTGCCGGGGCTGCCCCAGCTGCCGCGATAATGCAGCGTCAGCACGGTGAAGCCGGCGCGGCGGATCGCTTGGGCTAGGTCCAGATTCTGTTCATTGCCGGGAAAGCCGTGGAACAGCAGCACCACCGGATGGGGCCCTGCGCCGGCGGCGGTATAGAGCACCGCATTCATGTTGGCGCCGTGGCTGGCGATGCGCACATCCGCCATGCCGGGCGGATGTGCCTTGTCGGGATGGGGATCGAAGATCACGGCGTTGGGGGTCTGGGCCTCGCGCATGGGCAGAGGCGGTTTGGGTGCCTCTGCCGCCAGGGCCCCAGGCACCAGCGCGGCCACCAGGCCCAGGATGACGGCTGTCCTCAGAAACGTGGCGGCGGGCATTTGGAAGTCCTTTCCAGGGAAGTTCCGCCAGCTTAGCCATGCGCGGGGGGGCCGCCAAGGCGGATCGGGGGGCGAAATTCTTTGGTAAACGCCGGATTTCTCCCGACTTTTTGCCGGTGACAGCTTCAAGCCAGAGCATGGAGATGTTTTAATCTGGGACAGTTTTAGCGGCCGCCCCCTGGGGCACATCGGGGCGGGCGCCTGGGGATTCACGCAGGTATTTCACATAGGGATTTCATGAGCGAGAAGCGCTCCTTCACGCTGGACGCCATGCGGGGCATTGCCGCTTTCTCGGTCGTGAGCCACCATTTCAACACCGTGCTGTCGCCGGCCGAGGTCGGAAGCCTGGGGCTGACCATGCCCAATTCCTACCTGGGCGTGGATTTCTTCTACATGCTGTCGGGCTTTGTTCTGGCGCGCGCCTATGAGCGCAAGCTGAAGGCAGACCTGACGGTGTGGCGCTTCATGGAGCTGCGTTTCATCCGGCTTTATCCCATGTTCCTGTTGGGCATTCTGCTGGGCGCGCTGAATGCATTCGGGCGCATTGCGTTTCAAACACCGCATGCGATCGATCCGGTGCAGGCGGTGTTTGCTTTCATCTTGAACGCGTTCATGGTGCCGGATGGGGCGTCGGGCAATCTCTACACCTTGAATATGCCGGCTTGGACGCTGCTGTTCGAAATGCTGATCAATTTCCTGTTCGGGCTGGTGCTGTTTCGCATGCGCGCGCGCTGGCTGGCGGGTTTCGCGCTGGCCTGCGCCGCCTTCTATCTGTGGGGCCATGCGAAGTGGAACGACGGCAGCATCGGCCTGACCTGGCCGACGGCGTTGTTCGGCTTCGCTCGCGCCGGCTACGCTTTTCCCATCGGCTTGATTCTGGGGCGCGCCTTTGCCGGACGCATGTCAAAGTCTTCGCTGCTGTCCGTGGTGCTGCTGGCGCTTCTGGCCTGGACTTTCTTCTTTGGGCCGCCACTCAAGTTCAATTTCGCTTTCGATGTGCTCAGCCTGTTTGTGCTGTTGCCCGCCACCATCTGGTGCGGCGCACATCTGCAAGCGCCGCCCAAATTCCGGCGCGCGTGCGAGATCATAGGCGACGGCTCCTATCCCCTGTTCGTGATCCATTTCCCGCTGCTGCACATCGTTTTCTTTGTTTTCGCACGGGTCATCGGAATTCCGGCGTGGCTGACGGTATTGGGCTTCCTGCCGGGCGCGTTTGTGCTCGCACTCGTCATCTTCCACAAACTCGATGTGCCGGTCCGAAGCTGGCTCAGCGCCAAATCGAAACTCCGCCCCACTGCCATGCCGGTGACGCCATAGCTTCGCGCTTGACTCTGTTCGTCCCACTTTGACATCGACGGTGCTTCTTGATGTGTTGACGGGAGAAGAAGGAAACTTCCTCGCTCGTTATGCGTTTTCGCGCCGAGGGTGTATCGCACCGCCTTAGCGCTGCGCATCTGCAATATGCGGCAAAAGTTGGACTGACATTTTGTCTTTCGTGCCGTCACGCGTCCGGAGCATGGTTTGGATTTAGAACGCGCGCCTCGCGCCAAAGCGGCACATCGCTATATCACTCTGGATGCTATGCGCGGCGTTGCGGCCTTGTTTGTCGCCGCCCGTCATTTCAGCGAGATCTATCAGCCGGGCGCACCGGTACCGCAATTCAGCTATCTCGCCGTCGACATCTTCTTCCTGTTGAGCGGTTTTGTGCTGTCGTTGAGCTACGGTGAGAAGCTCGCGCACGGCATGACGCCCCGCGAATTTCTGGTCCGGCGCATCATAAGGCTGTTTCCGCTTTATCTCTTGGGGACGGCGATCAGCTTTCTGGTGGCTCTGTGGGATTTTTCGCACGGCCGATTGGGGCTGGCCACGCCGGGGACCATGACGATGAGCGCGGCCGCCGCGGCGTTGATGTTGCCGTCTCCAACATCTCATGTCTCGCTGTTTCTGTTTCCTTTCATGATCCCGGCCTGGTCGCTTTTTTTCGAACTCTATGTCGCGAATCTGGCCTTTGCCGCTTTTGCCCGCGCAAACAACAACACGATTCTCACCATCGTCATTCTATCGCTTATCCTTCTTCTGGCGGCCTATGCGATCCACCGCGGTTCCCTCGACATGGGGGCGCAATGGCACACGCTGCCGGGCGGAATTCCGCGAACACTGTTCTCTTTCTTTCTGGGTGTGTTGTTGCAGCGCTGGCATCATGCCCATCCCCCGAAGCTGCAAATTCCCTCCTGGGCGATGATCGCGGCGTTGGCCGTGTTGCTGGCGGCTCCTTTTTCGGGCATCGCGGGGCAGGTCTATGAGCTTATCTGCGTGCTGCTGCTTTTCCCCGCTTTGATTTTCTGGGGGGCGGAAGCGCGCGAGAGTCATAAAGGCGTGGGTGCGGCGCTGGGGGACACATCCTATGCTCTCTACGTCATTCATTATCCGCTGGTGGTGCTGGCAGGCCGCCTGTTGGCGCAAAGCGGGACAGGATTTGGCCCGCTGCTCGAATTGCCGTTCCTCGCCGGCTTGGCCGCGCTGGGCTACGGCCTTCATCACTTTTTCGATGAGCCCTTGCGCGGCTGGCTCACGCGCCATCGCGCCCGCTACGCTCTGACACATTCTCCTGTTTGATTGGGCGCTCTTGCTTGATCAGGGACCGGCCTTCTTGTTAAGGCTTGAGACGCAGAAAGCCGCGACGGCGTTGATGACGGATGCACCGGACGTAAGGCACAAAAGCCCGATCCATCCGCCTCTAGCGATCGCGGGACTGTTTCTGCTGATGTTCGTTCTGGCGCTGTTGCCGCTGTTCGCGACGCCGGTTCTGCCCCTGATCGATTTCTACAATCACCTGGCCCGCTTCTACGTGCTGGCGCATATCGGGGAAAGCCCGGTGCTGCAGGCGCATTATGCGGCGCATTGGGCGCTTCTGCCCGATGTGGGCGTGGATGTGGTGGGCGTGCCGCTTCTGTCTTTCCTGCCGCCGCTGGCAGCGGGCCATGTCATCGCCGTGCTGCTGATGGCCAATCTTTATGCCGGCGTGCTTTATTTCCATCGCCGCCTGACCGGACGGCATTCGCTTTTGATGGCGGTGCTGCTTCTACCGCTGCTCTACAGCTATATTTTCAACTGGGGCTTCGCAAATTTCCTGATGGGATTGGGGCTTGCCTTCTGGGCGGCGGGCTGGTGGCTTTCTCATCGGACACGCACCGTGACGGTGCTGATCGGCTCTTCGATCTGGTCGCTTCTGATTTTCTTCAGCCACGGCGTCGCTTTTTTGCTTTACGGCATCTTGGTGGCGTCGCTGGAGGTTGGCTTCTTCCTTGGCGCGCCTGCGCGTTCGCCGGCGCTGCTGGTCCGCCGTCTGGGGCTGGTGGCGGTGCAGGCGGTTTTGCCGGTGATCTATTTCCTGTCCTGGAAGTTCGGCATTGCCGCGGGCGGCGAGATCTCCACCCTCGCCAACAACACACCGCCGCCTTTCTTTCCCCGGCTTGGCCGCGCATTCGCCTATCACCTGAGGACCATCTTGCGGGTGGAAGAAAGCCCGTCCCGGCTCCTCGACACCGCCACGTTCGTGCTGCAGGCCGCAATTCTGTGCTTTCTGGTCTGCACCAAGCGGCTGACCCTTGCGCCGGCGGCGCGGTTTCTGGTGCCGCTGGCGCTTCTTCTAGCGCTGCTGCCGCTGCCCACGCTGTTTGGCGTAGGCTACATCGCCGATCGCGTGCCGTTGTTCGCAGCGCTTTGTCTTATCGCTGCACTGACACCGGGCGCAAGATCGTGGAGCGGTGTGAGCCGGGCGCTGGCGGTGCTGCTGGTTCTGATGGTGGGCGGGCGGTTGATCGCGATTGGCGCCGGTTGGAGCGGTTATGACGAGAGATTCCGCGAATATCGCAGCATCGCGTCAAAGTTGCCGCCGGGCGGCACGGCGCAGATCGTGATGGTGGGCAATGGCCGCCATGAGACCAATGTGCCCCGCTGCGAAATGTATGGTCCGCTGCTAGTGGCGCTTTACGGCCAGGCGGCGCCCTTGTTCGCCGACGAGAAGCAGCAGCCGTTGGCGATGACGGGCCGGTTGCGCCAGGCGGTGGGCGAGGGGCGGCCCAAGCCGGTCGATGATCCCATGCGCCAGGATTATGACGGGCTGATTACCCGGGCGCTCGATAGCGGCTTCGATTCCGTGCTGGTGTGCAATGCCGGGCTTCTGGGCGGACCTTATCCGCAAGGCATAGAAGTGGTTGCGCGCACCGGGCAGTTCGCGCTTTTGCGCAAAGCGCGTTAGTCTTTCGCTCCTATGTCCCAGACACGTTTGTTCTTTACGGTGGCTTTGGTCGCGCTGGTGGGCGTCTATGCCGCCTACACCTCGCCGGGCTCGAAGCTGAATGCCTGGCTGACCGGCAAATGTTTCAGCCATGACGCGCCCAATGTCTGCCATTGGCACGAGAAGATGCACCGCCTGCCCAATGAGCGGCCGCCGGTGACGGCGGGAAGGCCGTCCGGTCGCGTAATCTTGCGCTAAAGTCATTTTGGGAGTTTCGCCCATGCGTCCCATGGAAAAATCGCCGGGCATGATGGCGATCGGTCAGCTGGCGATCGTCAGCTGGCCATCGGACGCGTGGCGGTGAAGCGCGCGCGTTTCCATCGGCTGGAGGTGGACGAGCTGGTGATCAAGAAGATCGTCAGGCCGGTTGACTGACACACAGTCAGAGTCCGCGGTTGTGCCACCACACGTCATAAATGTTATGGGGAAACGTCACGCATGCCTGCTGGTTGACGGTGCAAGTGAATGTTTCGTCTGTCAAAATTCGTCCCGTTAACGCGGCATTAACCGCAGCGGCCGAGGGTCCCACCTCCACCCAGGGGGACAACTCATAATGCGTATACGTACAACCGAAGTGCTGGCAACTGCGGCGCTGAGCCTGATGCTGGCCGCGGCATTCTCTGCCGGCGCCATCGCTGCCGACAGCACATCCGAAGGCGCGCCGGGGTCGAGCTTCACCGGTCTGCGCGGCAGCCTGGCGTTTGAAGGCGCCATCAACGGCAAGGACAATTCAACCACACCGCCCACCAGCATCAAGGCCGGCGCGGGCACGGGCGGCGGCGCCTCGGTCTATTGGGGCTGGCATCTGCCCTATGGTTTCAAGACCGAACTGGAATTGCTTTATCGCTATCAGCCGCTTTCCGATCTTTCGGCCGCGGGTAGCAGCGTGACGCTGGGCGGTTATGCCCAGACCTTCGCCCCCATGGCCAATGTCTATTGGACCTTGCCGCTTTCCGAAGTCGGCGTCAGCCCCTTTGTCGGCGGCGGTGTCGGCTATGCCTGGAACGAGCTCGGCGTCAACAATATCGCCGGCGTTGCGTTGCCCGCCACCGCGCATGACGATAATTGGCGCTTCGCCTACAATCTGATGGCCGGGCTCAGCGTGCCGGTGAATGAGGGCGTTCGCCTCACCGGCATGTATCGCTGGCTGCACGAAGATATCAGCGGCGACTGCAGCACCAATCTGTTTTGCGGCGGGCATGCCGCTACATCCAGCGTCGATATCGGCCTCGAGATCGATCTCTGATTCCGTGACGGTTCATGGGCGAGGCGGCGGTTCATCGCCGCTCCGTCGTCGTCTGGAAGAGAGCAGCGACGCGACGGCGGCTTAGCTGGCCTTGCGCGTGGTCAGCGGCGAAGGCTGGCCCACGATGCGTTCGTATTTCCTCCGCGCCACATGATCGCGCAAGGAAAGTTGCGGCAACTGATCGACATAGTGAGCATAATGGCCCGCTTCGGTAAGCGCTTCGGCGATGGCCGAGGCGGCGCTGAGCGGCATGCCCGACGAGATGATGGTGCGAGGCCCGCTCGCGGTTTCGATGCGCAGGAACAAGGTCACCTCCGCATCGGGATGCGAACTGCGCTCCAGCGCCTCGCCGGGCGAATCGTCAGTTAAATCGTCATCGTTAAGGTGCTGTCCCATGACGGCATCGCCTTGAATTCCATCAGGGATGGTGCATCCGCCGTGCCAAGGTCCGTTTTGGTACAGGCGGGCGGCAGGCTGGCGGTAACCGGCCATTGCGATGGTTACCGGCGCGGTGTCTGACGGATTCAATTCGTCCAGCGGTGGAGGTCGGCAATACGGTTACGGTACGCCCGCGCCAGGCAGGCGGCGCTGCCGCAGCCATTGCGCTCGCTGAGCCAGACATCCTGCTCGGCGTTGACGGCGTCGCGCTGTTCGGCCCGGGACACGGCGCGGCGCAGCAGCGCGTCTTCCTGCAGATCCAGTTTCGCCAGCGCGTCATCGCCGCACACGATCAGGAGCGCCTTTGCTTTCACCTTGCTGCAATCGAAGCTGGGCTTGGTGATGGGCGGCGGCGCGGGTTGGGCCGCCGGAGCCGGCTGCGCCTTTACCGCCAGCGACGCCACGGTCAAAATGAGCGATAGAGCCAAGGTCAAAGCCCGGTGTGGCATCCCATTCCCCCATTTTGAACCAGGCAAGCATGCGCCAGCTCGACACAGTGCTCAAGTTGGGGTGCCCGGGGCAGAGCGGTAGCCAAAGGCTTTCGAACCGGGCAGTCAGGCGAAGCCGCTGGTGGGGGAGTGAGGTAGCGACAGCGTGCCGAACGTCTCCGAGCGCTAGGCGTGAGCCGGAGCGCCAAATCAACCGGCGAAAGAGCCAGATGGGGGGCTAAAGCCCAGAATTTCTGGCTTTTTCCGGCTTTTGACCATCTCTCAATCTTTATGACGTCCAATAGAGCCGAGGTTCAGAGCCAGGCGGTTTTCGTGATCCGGGGTTACCGCTTTCGCCGCGAAGCCATCAAGATGATGAAGATGTTCTTCGTCGTCTGGATGGGCGGCTTTCTGCTTTTGGCCGCGGTCAATTGGGCGTCGGGCAAAAACCCCTTGCCTTACCTGATCGGGCTGGGACTGACGGGCTGGATTCTGCCGGCGCTGGCGGGGCTGCTCTATGCCATCTGGGCCGTGATCCGCCGCCACGAGAAGAAGCAGGGCAAGACCTGGACCGACGAAGCCTGGTCGGCCGAACACCGCTCCAAGCATCTCGACAGCTAGTCCTCCGAAAGGATTTGGCATCGCGTTGTGCCCCCGCAGGCCCGGCGGTAAAAACCACCATGAAACGCGGCCCGGCAGTATTTCTGCAAACGGCAATCATATTCGTCGGCATCGCCGTTTTTGCTTTCCTGCTGTGGGAGCCGACCATCGAGGGCAGAAATGCGCATGCCACGCTCTTCGAGATTTACTTCGAAGATACGTTCCTGGCGTGCGCCTATATCGCGTCCATTCCCTTTTTCGCTTCGCTCTATCTGGCGTTCAAGCTGTTGGGGCGCGCGGGGCGAAATGAAGTCGTTTCATCGCAGTCTTTAAGGGATCTGCGGGCAATAAAATACTGCATGATCGTCATCATCGGATTTGTTGCGGCTGGCGAGGCCACGTTATTCATGGTGGTGAGAGGCGAAGACGACATTGCCGGTGGCGTCGCCATGGGTATTCTGGTCGCCTCTCTTACGGGCGCAATCGCCGTTGCGGCGGCGGTGTTTGAACGCGTTCTGCAAAATCGGATGAGCCTGGAGCGGCAATAAGCCATCTTCCTCAGACCGCATTCCAAATTGGCTTTGATGTACCGGTGTTAAAAAACGAAGGGGCTGGACAGGGTGTTTCAATCCAGCCCCTTCCGCCAAAACCGGAACGCGTCAGTGAGAAGGCCTCGGCGGCTCATCCTCGCGCACGCATTTTACCGCCGGGTAAAACCCATGCTTTCAATCTGGCATGCAATTGATGGAATTTGTGCGGGACGCCCGCTTGAGTCTCAGCTTTTCTTGAAGAGCCCACCGGCGAAATTCGCCGCCGCGCCCATCAGAGCCTCGCTGCCGCCGCAATGATCGATCAGGGCCTGCACCTGATCCATCGGCAAGCCGTGTTCGCGCGCTGTCGCTTCCAAGGCTTCCATGTGCCCGGAGCCATCACCCATCTTGGATTGGAGCGTCGCGGTGAGCGCCCGCACTTGCTCGGCGGGAATGCCATAACGTCCCGCCATTTCCTCGCACTTGCTTTCCATCATGTCGAACAGGCCCATGGCGTCACCTTTTGCAAAAGCTTCGCAAGTGGCGAGCCTATCAAGCGTGCGCGACGGATTGGAGTCTGGCGGGATTCTTGCCGGATCGTGTCTTCCAGGTCATTTGTCAGTCATCGCGGGCAGGCGCAGCATCATGTCCGCAAATTCAATCCCGGGAGATTCTCATGCGCAGCCTGATCCTCGCCGCCGTCGCTCTTTCCGTTTTTGCCGCGCCGTCCTTCGCCGCCAAAAGCACAGGCAATGACGCCATGAAATCCTGCGCCGCCGCTTGGCAATCCATGTCCGCCGCCGACAAGGCCAAGACCACCTACAAGGCCTATTCCAGCGACTGCATGAAGGCCGGCGGACCCAAGACCGCCGCAGCCGCCACGCCCACGCCGCCTGCGGCTGCCGCCATGACGGCCAAGCCCGCCGCCGCGTCCTCCACCGCGATGAAGCCCGCCGCCACCATAGCCGCCACCGGCGCCAAGCCCGCCGGCGCCACTGGCGTGTGCAAGGACGGCACTTACACCATGGCCAAGACTCACACCGGCGCCTGCTCCAGCCATAAGGGCGTCGACCACTGGCTGTAGTTCGAACGCCTGGCAAAAGAAAAACCGCGCTGTTCACACAGCGCGGTTTTTGTTGTCTGCCGTGTCTTAAGCGAGTTAAGCGGGCGAAGATTTAAGCGAGCGAGGATTGGCGGCGCTGGCCGCGCAGCATCATGCCGATGCCGCCAAAGCCCAGGATCATCATGATCCAAGTGGCGGCTTCGGGCACCGCCGCGATCGAGACGCCGCCGACCACCGGGCCGAAGGGACCGCGATCCTGGCTGAGGAAAGACAGTACATCGCCGGTGCCGTCGCTCTTGAAGATCAGGGTCTCGAGCAGATAGTTCATGTCGCTTTTGCTGTTGGCGGCCGTGATATTGTAGCCGAAGAGCGTGTTCTGGTCGCCGACCTGAACGTCCACCGATCTCGGACCCACACCGCCATCGGGATTGCCGGAGAGATAGAAGGAGAGCTTGTAGATGCCTGCGGCGACATTGAAGGCCTGGCTGATGCCGCCTTCCTCATTGCCGGACAGATCGACACTGCCGCCGCCGGCCGTGGGGGCTACCCAATAATTGCCGATCACATCGACCGAGTTGCCCAGGACTTGCCAGACATTGCCGTTGCCAAAGGAATTGCCGCCCGTGACGGTCTGAAAGGTGCCTGACGCCAAAGGATCGTTGAAATTGCCGTCCTGGATGATGGTGGCGGCCTCAGCCGGACCAAAAGCAAAACCGGCGGCCAGTACGGCGGCCGCTAAAATCCTTGCGCGAAGCATGAATCTCCCCAAATCAATGCGAAACCGGAATCCGAAAGAGCCGAATCACTCCGGCCCTTTCCCGAATCGTAGGGAAGAAATTTTCAGATCGCCAGGTGAGCAGCGACCCGAACGGGCGAGCGGCCGTAAGTTTTAGGCCGCCAGCGCCCCGCGGCGCCGGGCATAACGCAGCATCGTACCGATGCCGCCAAACCCCAGGATCAGCATCGCCCAGGTGGCCGGCTCGGGCACCGCCGAGATGGAGATGCCGCCCACCACCGCACCAAAGGGGCTGTTCACGTCCTGGCTGAGGAAAGAGAGCGTGTTGCTGCCGCCCGTGCTGGTGAAGGTCAGGTGCTCCAGCACGAAATTCATGTTGGATTTGTCGCCCGTCACGTCATAGGTGAAGAGCTGATTCAAAACGCTGCCCACGCTCACCGTCATGGATTTGGTGGAGGGACTGCCGTCGGGATTGCCCGAAAGCCAGAAGGAAAGTTGATAGGTGCCGGCCGCCGCGATGAAGTTCTGGCTGATGCCGCCAGGCGCATTGCCGTCCAAATCCACGCTGTGCGCGCCAGAGGGCGTGAGCTGCCAGTAATTGCCGATCACATCCACGCTGCCCACCGGCACATGCCAGCTGCTGCCGGTGCCGAAGGAGCCGCCGGTGCCGATGGTGTCGAACGGATTGCCGGGGACCGGATTGTTGAAGTCGCCGTCCTGGATCAGATTGACGGCCGCCGACGCGGGCGAAAGCGCAAAACCGGTCAAGGCCGCAAAGGCCGTCGCCAGAATCTTGGTGCGTGAAAACATGATGGTCATTCCCCAGCCTGAACGAGCCTTTACTATACGAGGCGAAGTTTTAATCAACTACAACCGAAGTACCCCGCTCCAGGTGTACGGATTTGGAAACCCTTGAAAAAACATGGTTAACAATTTGCAAAATATTGATGCCCTGACAATTCGGCAATGCGGTTCCGGTCCTTAAAGATTTGCGTGCCAGATTTGGGCTTCGGATAGCGGAGTGATCACGCGATGGCACAATATGTGGATGCCAGCCTTGGCGCCGAGGAGCGCGTCACCTACCGCGCCAGCATCAGCTGGGTGGTCTACCTGGTCCCCGTGATGATGATGGGGTTCGGCGCCGCTTGGGCGCTGGCCGGCGGCGGCCTGCCGGGACTGATCATCGCGATCGCGGGCGTGCTGGCGGCGGCGGGCGCTTTCATTCGCAAGGCGACCAGCGAATTTGCCGTCACCACCGATCGGGTGGTGGTCAAGACGGGGCTGCTGTCGCGCAACACTATCGAGATCCAGCTGTCCAAGGTGGAGTCGGTTCAGGTCAATCAGGACATACTGGGACGGATCTTGAACTACGGCACCATCACGGTGGCGGGCACCGGCGGCACGCATGAGCCTTTCACGCTGATCGACGATCCGATGAGCTTCCGCAAGGCGGTGCAAGCGGCGCAATCTTAAACACCCGGCCGCTCGTCCGTACGCTGTCGCTATGGACGGCTCGCGGCTGCGTCGCTTTCGCAGGTCCACCGGACCTGATCATGGCGCTAAACGCGCCAACAACACTCCTCACCCTGTCTTCTTCATGTCGTAACCGTCGCGGGGCTGGGGCGCTTCGGCGGGAGGCGTGCGGGCTTCATAAGGCGCGAAGTCCGGCGGAATGGGATCGTATAGCGCCGGTTCGCGATAATCCTCCACACGGCGTTCCGCGCTCACCGTCGAACTGTCCATGATGGCGGAATAGATCTCGACATCGTTGGCAGGCACGCGCGCCGTCACCAGCGCGCCGCCGCGTTTGAGCGCTTCGACATGAAGCGCGGCGTTCTCGCGGCTGGAGCCGCTTTCGATCAAAGCGCCGATCAGTCCGCCCAGCGCGCCAAAGGCAAAAGCGCCGATCACCACGGGCGCGTACCAGCCCACCGCGATCAGGGGCGCCGCTTGCGGCACCTCGATCATATGCATTCCCAGCACGAAGCCCGCGGCCGCGCCGATCACCATGCCGATAGTGCCGCCCAGAACGGCGCCCTGCGCGCGGTCGTCATGGCCGTCGCGGTTCTTGTCATGGCGGGGATCGACATTCTTGCCGCCCGGTTCGTGCCAGCCTTCGGCATCGCCGGCGAGAATGGAGATGGCGCCGCCGGAAAGGCCCGCAGCTCTTAAATTGCGGATCGCCAGATCGGCGGAGCCGTAATGGCTGTAGATCCTGGTGATCATGTGTTTCATCGCGATTGCCTTTCAGATGCCCATCTTTCCGATATCGGTGAAGCCGCGCGGTTCGCTTGCCAGGCCATCGCCACGGTGGCGAGCGAAAGGCTTGCTAGTGTCCAGATTCACGATCACGGGATCGGCGTCGGGAAACGAAGCGGTGACGAGGGCAGGCTTGTTTTCAGGTTCCGCCAGAGTTCCCGCCAGCGCCATGATGGCGAAAAACCCCAGGGCGGCGGCGATAATAAGGCTGCGCATGCTTGGATTCCGCGCGTTGCCAAATGCTAACTCTGAAGAAAGCTGGGCGTTCCTTTTGATCCCCCTCCGGCCTACGCAGCTTTAATGACCCCCTCTGTCTTTTTCGCGCAAGCGCTCAAAGACATCTCCCCCTCCAGCGCGCTTCGCGCGCGAGGGGGAGCGGCTTGGCCAAGGCCGGAGGGGGCTAACTTAAAATCCTTACCGCGTTCAGAAAGCGCAGGCGCGCCAGATCCTGGGGTGAGACGTAGTCATAAGTGCGGAAGCGGATGGTCTCGCCTTGTTTTCTGTGAAGCGCGCATTTGGCGATGGCGAAGAGGAAATCGAGGTTGGGGACTTCGGCGCTCCACTCGATCCGGCCGTTGGAATGCTGTTCGACATAGAAAGGGCCTTGCGCGGTGACAGCGAGCCAGTCCAGCGCCAGTGCCCGGCGGCTGATGGCGAAGCGTTCTCCCGAGGGGACCTCCACCAGCTCGGCATAGCGGCCGTCATCGTCGAGCAGGCGGGTGACGATGGCAGCGCGGCGCTGATCGCCTTCGCCGCTCTCGAACATTTCACCCAGGCTGAAGCGATCGGGCAGGTTCATGCACCTGACAAATTTTGGGTCACGGGTGATTTTCGGATGATTCTCCGGCCCCGCCAAATCGCCGGCTGCTGTATGGTGAGAAAGACTTGTGGAGCGGGAGCGGACCATGCGCGGAGCGGTGAAAGCGCTGATGCTGGCGGCAGGGCTGGCAGGTTTTCTGGGCGCGCCTTCAGGACCGGCGCGGGCGGCGGACGATGCAGGCGACGATCTGCGCTGCCTGATTGCGTCCTTGCAGATGGCGGCGTCGGATGTGCCCCAGGCCAAGGCGGCGGGGCTTTCTGCCAGCTTCTATTGGATGGGGCGGGTGGATGCCCGGGTCGCCGACAGCGAACTGGAAGAGCGCATGATGGTGGAGATCGCAGGTCTCAAAGCCGAGGAATTGCGCAGCGAAGGACTACGCTGCGCCCAGGCGCTGATCCAGCGCGGCCATGTGATGCAAAATATCGGTGATGATATTCAGCGGCGGGCGAAAGAGCTGCTGCAGCAGCAGGAGAGTCGTTAGGAGGCGCTAGAGCGCCTTGGTCGGGAATTTTTCTTCCCCGTTGAGCGAAGCTCATGACGGGGGAAGACAGATGGGGGGCAAATAAATGGGGCAAATAAAAAACATTTCCCCCCGTGAGCGGTGTGCTGCACGGAGGGAGAAAGCTAGGGCTTACATTCGAGTATCAAGCCAGAGCCAGACCCCGGCTTTCTTCCCCCGTTGGGCGAAGCCCATGACGGGGGAAGATGTGCGCTAGGGGGCTTGCCCGCGTGGCGCACAGATGGGGGTTAAGCAGGAATGAGGCCGATGCTCTTTCCGCGGTTCTTCCGCAGCAAGCTGCCGGTCAAGCCGAAGCCCAGGATCAGCATCATCCAAGTCGCGGGCTCGGGCACCGGAGCGAAAGCGATCGAGATGCCGCCGACCACGGCGCCGAAAGAGCTGTCGGCCGCATCCTGGCTAAGGAAGCTCAGAATGTCGCCGCCGCCGGTGCTGGTGAACGTCAGAGTCTCTAGTGCATATTGCATGTCGCCATGGCTATTGGTGCCCGTGGTGTAGGTGAAGACCTGGTTCGACACATCGCCCACGCTTACCGCCACCGATTTCAAAGGATCGGCGGGAGTTGTGCCATTATCCGGATTGCCGGAGAGAGAGAAGGAAAGTATGTAGGTGCCAGCGGCGACATTGAAAGCTTGCGAAATGCCACCGGCTGCAGCGCCATCGAGATCGATGCTGCCGCCGCCCGCAACGGGCGCCTGCCAGTAATTGCCGACCTCATCGATGCTGTCGCCCAGAATTGTCCAGGCAGTGCCGCTGCCGCCGCCGAACGTCGTACCGCCGGCCTTTGTGAGGAAGGGATTGGGCAGCGGCGGATCGTCGAAATTGCCATCGACCAGAATGGCGGCCGAAGCGGGAAGCGCTGTGCCAAGCAAGCCGAGGAATGCGGCGCCGGCGAGGAGTTTTGCTGAGCGGGTCATGGTCCCTCCATCCTGGATTGAAATGCGGTTTTAAGAGCGGCGAATAAATGCGTGATCGCGTTTGTGATCGAACCGTAGGACTCGAAAATGCAGGCCGCCACCAAAGAGATCACGCGTGGAAAAGTTTTTTTGTTTTGTGTCAGGGCGCGTCAGCACATCGCGGCCGAATTGTGGCGCACCATTCCCGCTTTGCGACACGCAAATTCATTGCGGCGAAGATGTGGCGCCCTTTGCGATGCAGAGGCAAAAGAATCCCGAAGCGGGACAGCAGACGAATTTGCGTTGCAGTGCGGCGCGACTCGCGAGAGCAAAAAGCCCGTTTTTCCTGCACTTCGCCGACGCATGTGCGCGCCTCGTCGAGAAGGAGTTGTCGCCGGGAGCTGGAGGCCGCACGCCGGCTCTCGCAAATCTTTGAGGGAGAGCTTTGATGTTGATTTCCATGGTGGCGCTTGCCGCCGCCGCCGCGATTCAAACCGGAACGCTGGAGGAAGCGTCCAAGAGCTTCGATGATGCGCAGCTTCATCACGATCGCGCGGCCATCAAGGCTTTTCTCACGCCCGACTTCCAATATGTCACGCGCAAGGGAAAGCTTCTGGGTGCGAAGGAATTCGTCGCCGCCACCAACACCGCCGGCGAAAAGCTCGACCCCTTTGTGATCGCCGATCATCGCGTCAAGCATCTGGGGGAGAATGGCGGCATGGCGAGCGGCGATGCGCGGGTCAAAGGCACCCAGGATGGCAAGCCGATCTCGGACCGCTTCCGCTATATCGATATTTTCGAACGTCAGAACGGCCGCTGGATGGTGGTCCATAGCCAAGTGACAGTGCCCGCTGAGTAATCGAAAGAGATCGTGCGCCAGGTTGGCGATGCACGAGGAAGGGCACGTATGAAAAAAGGCGGCGGGTTTGAAGCCGCCGCCTTTTCCGTCAGGCCTCAGAAGTTGAAGTAAAGGCTGCCAGACGAGCCACCATAATAGCGCCGGTCATAATAGCGCCGGCCGTAATCATAGCGGTCGCGATAGTAATGACGCCGTTCCCAGTCGCGGCGGTCGCGCCAATCATGGCGCCAGCCGCGATCATAATAGCCACCATAATAACTCGGCACGTAATGGCAGCCCCGCCAGTCGCACACGGTGCGAGCGGCGGCGGGTGCGCTCGTGGCGCTCAGTGCGGCGAGGGAGAGACCGGCCATCATGATCACCGTTCCGGCCACTTTCTTGAGGGTCAGTTTCTTGAAGATGTTGGTCATGCGACGCTCCATTTCTGCCCAGGCGCCGACTCTGACGACCGGCGCCTGAACGGGAGATGAAGCGAAGCAGGCCGAATTGTGTTGGCGGAACTGTATGTGTCCCCTCCACCCTTCGCAGCTTACTTTTGCGCACCGGCTCGCGCCGGCGCGCAATAAGCGCTGCTACGGGCACCTCCCCGCCGGCATGCTGCGCATGCGCGGGGAGGAAAGTCGGCGTTACGCCAAGCGCCGGATATTTTCGCCCGATTCAAGTCTGCGCCAATATTCGTCTTCGTGGATGCAGACATGGCCGTTGATGCGCCCATCCACCGCCTGCTCGATCAGATCATAGCGCGCGTCGCGCGGCCGCTTGTAGCTGGTGGTCATGGGGCGCGGCACGCTGCGCTGGGGCTTCGCCGGATCGGTGATCATCAAAGTCCAGCCGCGCGGGCTTTCCAGGAAGTGATAGGAATAGCCCATGCGATGCAGGATGCGGGCAAAGCCTTCGTCGATGGTCTCCACCCGATAGGGCCGAATATCCATGCCCTCGATCACTTCCTCGGCGAAAACGATATAGGCCATGGTTTCCTCCCGGTTCCGGTCGCTAGGACTCGCGGCTTACAGAACAAAATAGGAACAAACAGATCCGGAGTCCAGGCTTCTGTTGACTTTTCCGCTGTTCCGACGATCACAAAAAACAGGCGTTGAAATATTCGGATTTGGGGCACAGGCTCGGCTGTCAGCCGTTCTCATTAAACAGCTTTTCCAGGAGAACCGTCCGGCATGCGAAAACTCGCTCTTCTCACGCTCCCGCTTTTGTTTGCCGCGGGCCAGGCGCTCGCGCAGCAAAGCCTCACGCCCCATTCCGGCTTCGACAATCAGACGGGTCACGCCCAGAACGCCTCGCGCCTCAGCGGGCTTCATACCGATAGCGGCCAAGTGCATCAGATGGACACCAACGCCGCCAATTCCATGGGCGCCAATTCCGGATCGGGAACGGGCAACACCGCCTTTCCGGATCGCCTAACCACCGCCACCGCGCCGGCTTCGCAGGGCGGCGCACTGCCGCTTGCCGGTCAAGCCACGCCGGGCTCGGGCGCCTATGGCGGCACCACCAGCGGCAACACGCCGGACAGCGGCGGCAACAGCCCCGCCTCGCCGCATTGACATGATATTGGCGACGGGAGCGGCGCTTTTCTGGCGTCGCTCCCGATAAGCTTTCGACAATCCGCGCCGGCACGCGAAACACGCAGCGCGAGGGTGTTTCTCGCCCTGCTCTGGACCGGGATGCACACCGGCTGACGCCCACGAAATATTCTCAATTCGGGCACATTCGCGTGCCCGAACCGTTTTCTTTTCGACAGGAGGAAACTTCGACAGAAAGGAGACCGGGCATGCCTAGACTGGCACTCATCCTCGTTCCCCTTGCGCTCAGTGCGGGCGCGGCTTTCGCGCAGCAAGGCACCGCCACCGGGGCCGGAATGACGCAAGGTTCCACCACCAACGCCGCGCCGGCGCCGGGCACCACCGGCATCAATGGCCCGATCACGAATGGTTCGATCATCGGCAGCAACACACCCACCACCAGCAACGGCGCCATGCCGGATGTGGGCAGGCCGCCGGATAACGCCGCGACCGGGGCCACCCGAAGCCCGACCCAATTAAGCCGCAACCAGCGCAAGCAGCAGCAGAACGGCGTCAGCGGTTCGCAATCCACGGTGCCGGACCTGTCGGTCACGCCGAACGGCACCGGCGGTCAAACGCCCAACGGCGTCAGTGCGCCGCCTGCCATACCGCCCACGACGGTACCGCCATGACCGCGCGAAAGGAAAAAGGCCGCTGGCCGGAATTTTCCGATGCCACTGGCATCGATGCGAAATATGCGGAAGAACAGGCCGAAGCGGACCGACAGCTGAAGGACGCGACGGCCGGGCCGCAAACGGTACAAGGCCTGCCCGTTATGGTGGGCGACACGGCGATGAAGAACCCGCACGGCGCCTTCGCCATGCCCTCGCCAGTGGCAGGGGCGCGGTCAACCCGGCCGGCGCGAAGGCCGCGCGATCCGGAAGGCCAACAGGGCGGTTATGTGCGGTGCGGCGGGCCGGAGCAGCATGTGCCCGTAGGGGGTGTGCGTACGCCGCAAGGGGAAGATCCGAAAACTGGCTGACGACGCCCCGCCCGGTGGAACTGCGCCTGCTGGAATTGGGTAAGACATCCTTTGCCAAGCAATTTTTTTGTGATTGCTGGAACGGACGGCCCGCGCTCAGCTTTCTACGCAGAATGCCAAGGGGGTTTGCCATGCCGCTTTATTCCCTCAAATGCTGGACGCGCGACGGCCGCGATCTTCAAGACCAATGGCTGTTGGAACGCGAATGGACGATCGAAGCCAATGGCGACGACGATGCCCGCTCGCAGGCCTTGGGCTTTTTCGGGCTGGATCGCGATCCGGCCAGCAAATATGCCTGCCTCGACCGCGAAGGCGGCCGCCGTGTCTGGCGCAGCGAACAAAGCCTTGAAAGCGGTCTTCGCGCCGGCTGATCGCACGAAATCTTGTGCCGGAATTAACCGATTGGTCTTGGAACGCGGTCATGCTGGCGGTACGCGGGCGCACGCGAGAGGGGGATGATCGCATGGAAGTTTTGGGCAGCATCACCGGCAAAGGCCGCCTGATTCAGGACGGCAACGATCTCGGCGTGGTGGGTTATGAATGCAATGTCTATCAGACCGACGACGGTCCGGTGGGCACGGGCTTTCTGGCGGGCGAACCGGGGCTGTTCACCCGGATCGGCGATCTCTCCGACCTGTCGCTGCGCCTCTCGGACGGAAATGAAATCCTGATCGCGATCACCAAGACGGTCGGCAACGACGCCGAATTCGACGCCCCGGGTCCGATACCTGGCTACTGAATCAGCAGATTGATTGACCTGGGCGCGGCGGCTCGGCCCCTATATTCCGCTTCGCTGGCATCAAGACCGTCACCCGGCGCGCTGGCGATTTCAGCAGCGCGAAACTCCACCGCTTCGGCGGTGCGAATGAACAGGCCGACATAATAAGCATCATCGGTTCCATCGGCGGAGCGGCGAAGCTGGTGCGCGATTCTGAGCAACTGGCGCAGATGATGGGCCTTCAGGCTTTCTCCCATGGGCAGGAAACCCGTCGGGCGGTGATTGGTTGCGGAGGTTTCCGCGGCAATATCTATCGCGCGCGGCGGTTCGCCAGCGCGAGCATCCTGGAATCGAACAGCGAACGGCTTTCGCCAGGCTGGAGCTTTCGGACAAGGGACGCCGCCTGGTTCGGCCAGAGCGCCAGCCGCATCTGCGCCATCGCGTCGCCCGCACGCAGATTGGTCTGGATGGCGGCCAGATCCAAATCCGCATCGCGCAGAGCTGCGCGCTCACCCGCCAGTGCCGGTCCTGCATAGCGTTCAAAAATCAGACCCAGCTGGGTGCGGGCCGAGGCCACCATCAAGACCGCGCTCGCGGCGTCCTTCCTGGCGGCGGCGGCCTTGGCGGCGGCCATGGCGCGGGTGGCGTCAGCCATCACGCTTTCCATGCGGATGGGCATGAAGGGGGCGGGCGGGCAGGCTTCCGGCGTGAGGCTCCGCACATAGGCGGCCAGGCCCTCGAGCACGGCGGGCGGCGGTTCGGCGCCGTCGAACTCCTGCGTCACCAGGCCATGAATGAAGTTTTTCAGATCGGGTTTTTTCGGATCGCGCGAGACTTTCAACAGCGCGCGCGGGCCTGAAAGGTCGGGGATGGGCTTGGGATTGTCGATGCGGTCGCCCCGGTGCGAACTGAAGACCGACGTGGTGACGTCGGCGGTGCCGGGCTTGCCGGAGACATGGGGAAAGAAGAATTGCGGGTTGGTGCGCCCGCCGCGATGGCAGCTCTCGCACTGAAGCCCGGCGCGCGCCGCCTGTCCGCCCAAAAGCAGGGGCGTGTTGAAGGCGGCGCGGCCAAGCTCGACTTGATAGGCAAGATTAGGATTTGCGGGTTTCGCCAGACACTCGGACGGCTTTTGCGAAAGCAGCTTTGCTCTGTCGGCGCCTCTTGCCATCCAGCGCGCGGCGGCAATGGGAAAAGGCACCGCGGCGAACCCCGCGGTGCCAAGGAGCGAACAGACGAGAAGCAGCGCGGCTATTCGTGCCCTTTGGCGATCCACGCTCTCAAGACCTCGGCATCGGTGCAGCCGAAGCTGCAAAGCCCATCCAGCTTGGCCAGCATCAGCTTGGCGCCCGTGATATCGCCCTTCTCCACTTTCAGCTCGCCATAATATTCGGTGGCGCCACGATGGTTTGGCGCGATTGCCAGCGCCTCGCGGTAATAGCGCTCGGCCATGTCATAGCGGCCCATCTTGCGATAGGTGTAGCCGATATAGGTGAGCACGTCGGGATGCGGGCCGAACGCGGTTTCCGCCCGCTCCAGCGATTTCAGCGCCTTGGGATAATTGTGTTCGTTGACGAAGGCGATGGCCGTGACATAGGCGCGGTCGCCGCTGCCGGCGCTGGCGAACAACAGGCTGGGCCGCGCGTTCGAGGATTGCTTGCCGGGCGCGGTACCGATGGCGCCCTCGACCGCGGCGACGGCGGCGTTGAGATCGGTCTGATCCTGGCAGGTGCCGCCGCAAGCCTGGGCGCGGCTCTTCAGCGTGTCGAGTTCCTTCGAGGCGCCGTCCTTGTCGCCAAGGCTCACCAGCGCCAGCGCCAGGCCGCGCCGCGCCATGATGTGATTGGGATCGACGCGCAGCGCTTTCTGATAGGCGTCGCGGGCGCCGGAATTGTCCTGCATCCCGGCCTTGGCATAGCCGTCGGCCACCAGGGTCTGCACATTCTTGGGCGCGATGCTCAGCACGCGGTCGAAAGAGCGCGCAGCGGTCTTGAAGTCGCTGGTGTTGAGCGCGTCCAGCCCCTTCTTGTATTCGGCGGCGGGATCGAAACTCGGCCCGGTCATGGACGGCATGCCGCCCGCGCCTGCCATGCCGCCATTGTTGGCGAAGACGGATGGGGCCGTGGCGGCGCCGGCCACGAAGGCCAGCGAAACGATGACAGATGTCTGACGGAATCGGGTGCTGCTGATCATGAGATTCTCCCAACTCTGACCGCTGCGTTTGGTCATCATAGCAGAGAGCCGGGCGGCTTAAATTATTATCCGTTGTAAATTAGTGAGTGAGGAGCGGCGCGCGAAGCGCGTGAACAGGTCCGGTGGACCTGCGAAAGCGACGAACGCCCGGAGCGCAAGCGAAGGGCAGGGCGCCGCCCAAAGGGCGGAAAACGATGCGGGGCATCGTTTTTAGCGACGCCTCCCTCGCTTCGCTCGAAGAGAGGCAAGGTTTTCTGGCTCATTGCATTTGCCAAGAAAACCTAAGCCAACGCCGCGAGCTGGGCGAGCGGCAGGCGCGACGCCGCTAACGCTTGCGCATCCGCTTGATCACAGTTTTGTCGGCTCGCCTGGCCGCGGCACGCTCTGCCTTGGTCGCGGGTGCGCCGAATTTCGGCGCAGCCTTCGGTTTGGGGGTGGAGGGCTTGGGGGAAGTCGCGTGCGTCGGCGTCTTAGGATCTTGGTTCGGATCGGTCATGGAAAAGCCTAACATGTCCGTGCCATCGGAAGGTAGATCACAGCAGTTGACGCAGATGATGGGCTTTCAAGATTTCTCCAACGAAAACCCGCTTGGCCGGATAAAATTGCGATTTGCAGCCAACGTCGTCACAGACGACCCGAGTGAATTTACTGCCCTATTGGTTTCGGTCCTTTTTTTCTATCGCTGGTAGCGCCGCCTGGGCGTCAGTCGGCCGAGAAGCCTCCAGTACAAAGTAGTGTTTGACCGATCAAGTTAGTGTTTTGGGGCGTAGCTGCTATCGGGACTTGCGCGGCCTGCGCAACGGCAGTCTTGCCGCCGGCATTAACCTGCTGAATCGGCGCCGGTGCATCGGTGTTGGGCGTAGCCTTTACCGGGGTAGGAGCGGGCTTGATCTGGAAGATAGTACAATACCCCGCTTTGTGAACCTTTTCGAAGGTGCGGTAAGCAATGCAGCCCTGAATGATGACATACTTTTTTCCAGTCAGTTCATCGTTCGTCAAAAATACAGGATGGTCACCGCGGCCGGTGTCATTACCTCTGTTGTAGACGTTGGTCGGTAGAGGAGAAGCAACGACGCCTGGCTTGGGCTCAAGTCCTGTACAAGTCGTATTCTCCGGCAATCTAACGTTGGTAAAATCATCATTCTGTGGCGCATCAATGGTGTCCCACATGAACGCGAAGTTCAAATCGGTGGCGGGCTCTTTTCCGCTGTTGATATAAGAAATAATGAAGTGAAGCGGTTCTTTTACGGTTGGGGGGATTTGGCTGAATCCTCCCCCGACCACAGAAATCCAGGCTCTTTCAGACAACTCCAAAGAATTACCAGTAGCAATTACGCCCCAGATGCCTACGCCAACGAGAAGCGCGGTACAGATCGCACTCAAAACGGTGGCTATGGCATTAGAAGCGTCAGCGGGTGGAAAGTATTTGGCTATTCCCTTTTTTTGATTAGTGGGTTTTGCGCCGCCGTTTTCGCCATTGTTTGTCATACGTCCCCCCATGGGCACGATGGCCCACCAGTTTAGCATCGCATCCTTGCTCTTTGGCTGCGCCATCCGGGGATTGGTCGGATGGTGACGCTACACGCCTGCGCTGACATTCTAACGAATTTGAGCCGACCTTGCGACCCTAGCGTTCTTACGAACCTAAAGCACTGGCCAGTAATTGTTGTGCTTCAGAGACCTGCTATGGCCGGAAAATATCGGGTTGTGGCGGTTGTTATATGGGAATTGGGCTCATTGGCCTTACAGAGTCGCGCGGGTCCATGCGATGGCTGGCTAACGCAAGACGGCCCGGGCTCGCGCCGCTGCTACGCTGCCGCTCGCGGCGCTGCGCCGCATTTTTGGCCTTTCACAGCTTCGAGAGAGTCCACGCCACGGCCAGGCCAAAAATACCCCAACACGCCGCCGCGATCACGAAGGCCCAGATCGGGCGCATGGGCTGGATGCGCTCTCCCCACTCCAGATGCTCGATGCCGGCTTCGCGCTGCGTGCGTGGATAGTGGAAGTCTCGGCGATCGTGATCCGCGCGAGCGCCGGCCTGTGGTACGTGCGGCGGCGCCGAGTGGACCAGCCGGAGCTTCGCGGCTTCGCGCTCGATGTAAGGGCTAACCATTATGCACGGCCTCCGTGATGGCATGAGTCCAGCGGGCGCGGTCGGGCGCGGCATCGGAAAGCGCGGCCAGAAGATCGCTCAGCGCATCGGCGCGCAGCCCCGTGAGGGGATGAGCCTCTTTCACCGCGCCTTCGAAGCGGGTGAGCGCGGCATAGAAGATCTGCTGCGCTTCAAATTCGCGGTCGCGGTCTTCGTCGGAAAGGCCGGGTGCTCGCTTTCCGCCCAGCCGCGCGAAGCTGGAAAGCACATCGCGTTCATAGGCCGCCCGGCTGAAAGACATACGCTCTCCTGTTCCTTTGGTCGCGCGGCCGGACGCAAAACCGCTTTGCACTTTTGCTGGCCGTCGCTCCCCTGGTCGCTTGCCGGGAAAACCGGGGGAAGTTGGGGATCGCCTTGTTCTCGACCGGCAAGCTTCACCAGACGGTGATGGGACGACCCTACAACAATAATTATTGTAGTCAACAATGATGATTGTTTCGCGCTGCTAAAACAGGCGCGCTATAAGGAAGGCCGGCTGCTGGGGGTTGTGTCATGACACGTTGGGGCTTCGCGCTTCTTCTGGCGCTCGTCGCGGCGCCCGCGCTGGGCCAGCCCGCCCCGCCGCCCGCGAAACAGCCCTTGCCGCCGCTGCCCTGGGACCAGGATGCGCGGATGCTGACGGCGGCGCAGCCCGATCTGGCGAAGGCGGGTATCCGGGCGCTGGCCACGCATGTGCCGGATTACGAAGCGGCCTTGAAGCGCGGCCCGCAATATTTTCCCGGCGGCGTGGTGATTGGCGGTCACCGCTATGTCATGACCGACGGATCCACGGAAACATTGCAAGCGCTGCTGCCCGCGGCCGTGGGTGCGGACAAGGAGGCAACCACGGTGACGGCAGTGACCAATGTCTATGCTCTGATCGCGATGCAACTGGGCACTTATTACAACGAGATGGATCTGAACGAAGACGCCATCCGCGTGCTGGATTTGGGGCTAGCGCTCGACACCGTCAACGGCGTGCCCGGTGCGCATATTGCCGACCTGATTAGCGAGAAGGGTTTCGCGCTCAACCGCGAACAGAAATTCGACCAGGCGCTCGCCGTCTATCAGAACGGCGCGAAGCTGGCGGGCATCACGCCCATCGACCGCGCCCGGCTGGAACGGGGCGAGGGCCTTGCCCTGACCGAGATGGGAAAGCTGGACGAAGCGGAAGCGGCCTAAGGATTCGCTCAAGGACGAGCCCGGCAACCAGCGCGCCATGAATGAGCTGGTCTATATCGCCAAGCTCAAGGCCGGCGGCCCCAAGGCGCCCGTCGAAAGCACGCTGGTGCCGCCCAAAGACGAACCGGCGCCGCAAAAGCCGGGATCCGACCGTTACGCGCCTGATTCAGCTGATGGTGTCGCAGAGATTGGACGATGAGGGCATTGGTATCGGGACGATGGCGCGCCTCTCGCCGCCCGCGTCTAACGCTTCTTGGCGATCTTGGGTTTGACGACCACTTTCGCGGCGGCGGCGGCCTTCTTGGCTTCGACCGCTTTGGATTCTTCGCTCAGCACGGCGCGGCGGGCAACGGCCTTGTCGGACATGTCGTCAGGTGATTTGGGCATGATGTCTCCGGTTGAAACCGGACTTTAGGCTTTCGCTCTCTCAGGAGCAAACGGCCCTGGAAGAGGCGCTATGCGCGTTCGCGTGTAGCAAGCCCGCCCTGCAACCCGCTAGCATTCCGGCAGCCTTATCAAAGGAGCGTTGCGTGCCGTTAAATGCGTTCGGACAGACCATTGGCGAACCTGTGCCGGGATGGACGGCGCGGCCCTCGCCGCCCCGCACAGCGATGGAAGGCCGCTTCTGCCGAGTGGAGCCGCTCAACGCCGCGCTGCATGCGCCGCAATTGCATGACGCTTTCGCGTCGGCTTCGCCCGCAAGCTGGACCTATCTGCCGGATTATATGGGGCCGCACACCACGCTGGCCGCCTGGCGGACCTGGCTCGACGCGGCTGAGAAAAGCGCCGATCCGCTGTGGCATACCATCATCGATGCCAAAAGCGGCCGCGCTTCGGGCATCGGCTGCTATCTGCGCATAGACGCCGCCGTCGGCTCCATCGAAGTGGGCGGGTTGTTGTTCAGCCCGGCCTTGCAAAAGACGCCCGCCGCCACCGAAGCCATGTATCTGATGATGCGGCGCGCCTTCGACGAGTTGGGCTATCGCCGTTACGAATGGAAATGCGACGCCTTCAATGCGCCGTCGCGCGCCGCG